>ERZ1645185.522-NODE-522-length-16051-cov-16.395161_pt1 | contig 16051 bp, 17 predicted proteins | sample MGYA00575351_ERZ1645185 | MGnify/ENA primary metagenome ERZ1645185 (study PRJEB40838, sample SAMN11284767) | freshwater sediment metagenome | isolation source: river sediment | host: Sediment | place: India: Jana village, Kanpur | collected 2015-12-17 ...
TGAACTTGCGGCCGATCAGGCGCTTCACCGCGTAGAAGGTGTTCTTCGGGTTGGTGACCGCCTGCCGCTTGGCCGAGGCGCCGACCAGGACTTCGCCGTCCTTGGTCCACGCGACGATCGACGGCGTGGTGCGGTCGCCCTCGCTGTTCTCGATGACCTTGGCCTTGCCGCCTTCCATGATCGCGACGCAGGAATTGGTGGTACCCAGGTCGATGCCGATGATCTTGCCCATGTCTTGGTTCCTCTGGATGCGTTGTATTCGGGGGCGCCGTGCGCCGATGCCGCCTATCTGGGGGCCGCGGCGGGCGCTTCAAGGGGCGCGCCGCGGCGGGGTTGCGGGCCGCGTCAATCCTCGCGCGCGACCACGACCATCGCCGGCCGCAACAGCCGGCCGTTGAGCAGGTAGCCCTTCTGGAACACCTGCACCACGCTGCCCGGGACGGCGTCGCCGGCATCGACCTGGCTGATCGCCTGGTGGTGCTCGGGGTTGAACGCGGCGCCGGTCGGGTCGACCACGCTGAGGCCGTTGTCGCCAGCCACCTTGAGCAACTGTCGGTAGGTCAGCTCCAGGCCATCGCGCAGCGCGCCGGCGTCGGCGCCCGCGGCAGCGAGGCCTGCATCGAGGCTGTCGAACACCGGCAGCAGGTCGGCGAGCAGGCGTTCATTGGCGAACTTGCGCGCGGTCTCGATCTCGCGGGCGATGCGCTTGCGCTGGTTCTCCAGGTCGGCGCGCTCGACCAGCGACTGCGCCTTGAGTTGCTCGAGTTCGGCGCGCAGCGCCTCCAGTTCGTCCGTCGCCGCGGCGTCGCTGGCTTCGGGGGTATCGGGAATCGGATCGTGAGTCATGGCCTGGGGTCGGGACGCGGCTTCGCGCCGCACTGACCGCGGCAATGGGGCCTCAACGCTCCGGATTCAAGGCCGCACCCAGTGCCGCCGCGGCGGCCTCGACCACCGGGATGACCCGCTCATAGGCCATCCGGCTGGGGCCGATCACCCCCAGCACGCCCAGCGTGCGGCCCTCGTGGCCATACGGGGCGGTCACCAGCGACATCCCTTCCAGCGGCGCCAGGCCGGTTTCCTCGCCGATGAACACCCGCATGCCCGGCGCCTTGGCGGTGCGCTCGAGCAACTGCAACAGCTCGCGCTTCTCCGCGAAGGCCTCGAACAGCGCACGCAGGCGGTCGAGGTCGGCCAGTTCCTGCAGGCCCATCAACCGGGTCTGGCCGGCCAGCAGCACGTCGTCGCGGCCCGGGGCAAAGGCTTGCTCGGCCAGTTCCACCGAGCTCGCCAGCAACCGTTCCATCTCGCTGCGGGCATCGCGCAGGTCGCGCAGGAGGCTGGCGCGGATGGTCGCCAGCGGTTGCCCGGCGAAATGCGCGTTGAGGTAACGCGCGGCCTGCTCCAGCTCGGCGGGGTCGAAGGCCCGGCGCACCTGCACGACGCGGTTCTGCACCTCGCCGTCGGCGAACACCAGGATCGCGAGCACGCGGTGCGGATCCAGGGCGACGAATTCGATCTGCCGGAAGGCGAAGGTCTCGCGCTTGGGCACGCTGACCATGCCGACGAAATGGGTCATCGCCGACAGCAGCTCCGAGGTGCTGCCGAGCAGCGCCTGGGTTCCCGCGCCGGCGGGCAGTTCGCTGCGCAGGCGGGCGACTTCCTCGTCCGGCAGCGGCCGCAGCTGCAGCAGCGAATCGACGAACAGCCGGTAGCCCTGCGCGGTCGGCACCCGGCCGGCCGAGGTGTGCGGCGCCGCGAGCAGGCCGGCATCCTCCAGCGAGGCCAGGATGTTGCGGATGGTGGCCGGACTGACGTCGAGGCCCGCATGCCGGGCCAGGGTCTGCGAGCCGACCGGTTCGCCGTCCCGGATGTGCCGAGACACCAGCGTGCGCAGCAGCTGGCGGGCGCGCGGGTCGTGGGCGATGTCGGCGGGACGGGCCATGGCCCTGCGTTGTAAGCGGCAGACCCGGCGCGCGCAAGCGCTATCGGCACGGGCCCGGGAACGGGCACAATGCGCGGCCATGCTGAGCCGCCTGTCCATCCGCGATTTCGCCGTGGTCGCGCACGCCGAACTGGCGTTCGCCGACGGGCTGACCGTCATTTCCGGCGAGACCGGCGCGGGCAAGTCGCTGCTGGTGGACGCGCTGGGGTTCCTGTGCGGCGCGCGCGCCGACGCCGGCGCGGTCCGGCATGGCGCGCAACGCGCCGAGCTCGAAGCCGAGTTCCAGCTCGCCGACTGCCCGCCCGCCGCCGTCTGGCTGCACGACAACGATCTCGACGAAGGCGAGGCCTGCCAGCTCCGCCGCACCCTGCGCGCCGATGGCGGCTCGCGGGCATGGATCAACGGCCGCGCGGCCAGCCTGTCGCAGTTGGGCGAGCTCGCGGCGCTGCTGGTCGGCATCCACGGCCAGCACGAGCAACAGGCCCTGCTCTCGCGCGCCACCCAGACCACCCTGCTGGACGCCTACGCGCGGCATCCCGAGCTGCTCGACGCAGTGCGCGCGGCCGCCCGCCGCTGGCAGTCGCTGGCCGCGGAGCGCGATGCCCTGCTCGCCCGTGGCGATGTCGCCGACCGGCGCGCATGGCTGCGCCACCAGCTCGACGAACTCGAAGCGGAGTCGCTGGAGCCCGCTGCGCTGGCCGAACTCGATGCCGCGCATCGCAGGCAGGCGCATGCCGCAACCCTCGTGGCCGCGTGCGAACAGGCGCTGGACGGCCTCGGCGGCGACGACGCACTGCCGCAACGCGCGCGCAAGCTGCAAGCCGTCCTGCAACGCGAAGCCCCGCACGAGCCGCGGCTCGGCGAGGTCGAGGCGCTGCTCGACTCCGCCGCGATCCAGCTCGACGAAGCCCTTGCGGCGCTGGAACGCATCCGCGGCGACCTCGACCTCGACCCGGACAGCCTCGCCACCCTCGAGCGACGCCTGGGCCGGGTCCACGACCTCGCCCGCAAGCACCGCGTCGCGCCGGCTGCTTTGGCCGCACATCGCGATGCGTTGGCGGCGGAGTGGGCCTCGCTGGAGGATGCGGGACAGCGCCTGCTCGACCTCGATCGCGCGATCACGCTTGCCCATGCCGCGTGGCAAGAGGCCGCCGCCGTCCTCGGCGCCTCGCGCCGACGCGCGGGCGACGCGCTGGCCGGCACGGTCGCGGACCTGATCGCCGGCCTCGGCATGCAGGGTGCCCGCTTCGAGGTGGCGCTCCCCGCGAACGACCTCGAGGCACCCGATCCGCTCGGCGCGGAACGCGCGGAATTCCTGGTCACCGCCAACCCCGGGCAACCGCCACGGCCGCTGCGCAAGGTCGCCTCGGGCGGCGAACTGTCGCGCATCTCGCTGGCGATCGAAGTCGCCACGCTCGGCCTGGACGCGGTGCCGACGATGGTCTTCGACGAAGTGGATGCCGGCATCGGTGGTGCGGTCGCGGCCGCGGTCGGCGCCCGGTTGCGGGCGCTGGGCGGCAATCGCCAGGTGCTGTGCGTGACCCACCAGCCGCAGGTCGCCGCGGCCGGGCACGCACATTACCGGGTAAGCAAGGCGGCGCGGGACGGCATCACCCAGTCCGCGGTGATCCTGCTGGATGCGCCGGCGCGGATCGAGGAAGTGGCGCGGATGCTCGGCGGCAGCCGCCTGACCGACGAAGCGCGCGCGGCCGCGCGGCAACTGCTGCTGGATGCGGCGGGCCCGGCCGCTGGTTAGCGCTGCTTGCGCACGTAGAGGACCAGCGCGTGGTCCTCGATGTCGTAGCCGTGCTGGGCGGCGATCTTGCGCTGCAGCGCCTCGATTTCATCGCTGTGGAATTCGATGACCTTGCCGGTATCGACATCGACCATGTGGTCGTGGTGCTCGCCGCGGTCGAGTTCGTAGATCGCGTGGCCGCCCTCGAAGTTGTGCTTGAGCACCAGGCCGGCCGACTCGAACTGGGTCAGGACGCGATAGATCGTGGCCAGCCCGATCTCCTCGCCGCCGGCCATCAGGTGCCGGTAGATGTCCTCGGCGGTCATGTGCCGGGGCTTGCTCTGCTCCAGCAATTCCAGGATCCGCATCCGCGGGTGGGTGACCTTGAGACCGACCTTGCGTAGATCCTGCGATTCCATGCCTGCTCCGCGGAAGCGATGCCGCCGGCAACGTGGCGTGAACGCCTGCCGCCGGGGGTGCCCTGCGCAGCCCTTGCGGGCTGTGGCGGGCCGCGTTGAGTGTATCATCGGCGCACTCGTGACTCGCCCGTGACCTCGATGCGCAAGCTGCTCCCGCTCCTCCTCGCCGTGACGTTCGCCAGTGGTTGCGGGCTGATGTACCGCCAGCCGATCTACCAGGGCAACCTGCTCGAGAAGTCCGCGGTCGACCAGTTGCAGGCAGGCATGGACCAGCGCCAGGTGATGACCCTGCTGGGCACGCCGTCGATCCGCGATCCCTTCCATCAGGATCGCTGGGACTACGCGGCCAGCGAGCGCCTCGGCCGCACCGGCAAGCCGGAAGTGAAGACGCTGACCGTGTTCTTCCAGGACGGCGTGGTCACCACCTGGGAAGGCGAGTACTTCCCCGAGCAGGACTCCGAGCTCGCGGTGCAGGTCATCAAGCAGTTCGGCCCGAACCTGGCCAAGGACAAGAAGAAGGGCGGCCGCTAGGCCGTGCGCTTGCGGGCCTCGGCGCGTCGGCGCCGGGCCTCCTTGGGATCCAGCTGCAGCGGCCGCAACAACTCCACCCGGTCGCCCTCGTGCAGGCGCGTTGAGGCGTCGGCCCGCTGGCCGAAGATCGCCATGCCGACGAACGGGGGCTCGCATCGCCAGCCGGTCGCCCGCAATGCATCCCCGACGCAGGCGCCATCGGGCACCTCCGCCTCGGCGGTCTCGCACCGCCCGGGCCACGCGCGCACCAGCTGCACCCGCATCAGCCGCCCCGGTCCGCTTCGCGCACGAAGTCGTCGACCATGCGGTCGGCCAGGCCTTGCATGCCCAGCGACATCGCCGGGGCCAGCAGCTTCGATTGCGGCTCGAAATCAAGCTTCAGCGTGACCTTGCAGGCGCACTCGTCCAGCGCATGGAACTCCCAGCGCCCCAGCAGCCGTGCGAACGGCCCGTCTCGCAGGGCCATGTCGACATGGTGCGGCGGCGACAGCAGGTTCTCGGTGGTGAACCAGGTGTGGAAGCCGCCGATGCCCAGTTCCAGCCGCGCCAGCACCCTGCCCGCGTCCTCCTCGAGGACCCTGGCATCGCGGCACCACTCGAACCGGCGCGGATAGGCCGCGATGTCGTTGACCAGCGCGAACATGCGCGACGCGGAATGTTCGACCAGGGCACTGCGGGTGATGACCGGCATCGCGGCTCCAGCGCGCCGACGCGGCGCAAGGCGGCGGGATCGGCGAGAATGACGGGATGAGCAACAAGAAGACCGGCAAGGATAAGCCAAACGGCGGCGGCACCATCGCCCTCAACAAGCGCGCGCGCCACGAATACCACCTGGAGCACAAGCTCGAGGCCGGCCTGGCCCTGCAGGGCTGGGAGCTGAAGGCGATCCGCGCCGGGCGCGCCAACATCGGCGATGCCTACGCGGTGGTGCTGTCGGGCGAGCTGTTCCTGGTCGGGGCGCAGATCACGCCGCTGATCCAGGCCTCCACCCACGTGGTCGCCAACGACCGCCGCACCCGCAAGCTGCTGCTGCACCGGCGCGAGATCGACGAGCTCATCGGGCGCGTGCAGCGCGACGGCTACACCCTGATCCCCATGGCCCTGTACTGGAAGGGCAACAAGGTCAAGGCGGAAATCGCGCTGGCGCGCGGCAAGCAGCAGCACGACAAGCGCGAGGCCAGCAAGGAGCGCGACTGGAACCGCGAGAAGCAGCGCCTGCTGCGACGGCACAACAAGGACGCCTGAGCGTCCCGCCGGGACCGGATTCAACCGGCGTCGGGCGCGTCCTCGAAAGCGTCGCCGAGGGTGAACACGAAAGAGGCGCCCTGCCCCGGCCGCCCTTCGGCACGGATGCTGCCACCATGCCGCTCCACGATGCGCTTCACCGAGGCCAGGCCGATGCCGTGCCCCGCGAACGCTTCCTGGCTGTGCAGGCGCTGGAACGGCTGGAACAGTTTGTCGGCATAGGCCTGGTCGAAACCGGCGCCGTTGTCGCGGACCACATAGGCCAGCCGCCCGGAGGCATCGCGCATGCCGCTGAATTCCACGCGCGCGCCCGGTGTGCCACGGGTGAACTTGAACGCATTCCCGAGCAGGTTCTCCAGCAAGGTGCGCAGCAACGCACGGTCCCCTTCCACGGACAGGCCGGGTGCGATCCGTACGTCGGGCGCATGCTCGGATTGCTCGACCAGGGCTGCCGCCACTTCGGAAGCCATCGCCGACAGGTCGACCCGCTCGCGCGTGAGCGATCCGCGGCCCACCCGCGACAGCTTCAGCAGGGCGTCGATCAGGCTGGCCATGCGCCCGGTCGCATTGCGCACGCGTTGCAGGTAGTCCAGCCCGCTGGCATCGAGCTGGCCGGCATGGCGCTCGCCGAGGATGCGGCTGAACCCCTCGATGGAGCGCAGCGGCGCGCGCAGGTCGTGCGAGACGCTGTAGGCGAAGGACTCGAGTTCGCGGTTGGCCTCGCGCAACTCCCGCGTACGGGCCGCCACGCGCGCTTCCAGCGTGCGGTTGAGCGAGAGTACTTCACGCTCGGCGCGCACGCGCTCGGTGACGTCCTCGACCTGCACCAGGCGGGCGATGTCGCGTCCGGGATCGCCGGGGACCGGCGCGAACGTGAGTTGCACCTGGCGTTGCTCGCCATCGCGGCGATGCAGGGTCCGGGTGCCGCGCACCACCCCGCCCGCCTCGTCGATGGCCTGCAATTGCTGGCTGGTGCCGATGCCGTCGGCGGCGGCATCGTCCAGCAGGTCGGCCAGCGGCAGGCCCACCAACTCCCCCGACTGCCGCCCCACGATGCCCGCGAATGACGGATTGCTCTCGACGATCCGGCCGTCGGTATCCAGCAGGGCCTTGCCGATCGCCGAGTACTGCATCGCGCTGCGGAAGCGTTCCTCGCTGCGACGGTACGAGGCGGTCATCGCATTGGCCAGGCGCCGCGCGCGCGATTCGGTGGACGCGAGCACCCACGTCGTGGCGAACAGCAGCAACGCAACCGCGATGCCGGAGAGCAACAGCCAATCGAGCCGGGCCAGGTTCGGCGCGGCGGTCGCGACCGGGCCCGAGTAAAAGTCGAAGCGCCAGCGACGCCCATGGAGGTCCATCGGCAGGCTGTAGGCGAAGGCATCGCCGCCCTCGATGCCGGCTTCCTCATAGAGCACGACCTGGCGCTGCCCGGTCACATCCACGATCCGCATTTTCTCGCTGCCACGCGCCGACGCCGTCACCGACCGGATCATGGGGACCACCCGGAACGGCAGGTAAACCCAGCCCTTCATCGCGGTCCGGCGCGCCTGCGTCGATTGCGGCTCCTGGCCATGGTAAACCGGCGTGTACATCAACAGGCCGGCGATGGGCTGGGCGCCGTCCTGCACCAGCCTGACCGGCGCGGTCAGGCGACTCTGGCCGCTGTCCATCGCCGCCTTCATCGCCGCCTGGCGGGTCGGCTCGGCATACATGTCGTAGCCGATCGCCAGCAGGTTCTCGGGCGTATGCGGCTCCAGGAGCACGATCGGGCCGTAGTGCGCGCGCCGTCCGTGCGGACGCACCTCGAAGCGACCGCTACCGGCGTCGCGCATCAGCAATTGCAGGGACGTCAATCGCCCGGGATCCGCGTAGGCGGCAAAGCCGAGCCCGATCACGGCGGGGAATCGATGCGGCAGGTCCATCCCGGCCGCGTAGCTGCGCCAGTGCGCGGGCGCCGGCCACTGCACGGCGGACACCAGCGACGCACCGCCCTTCAGGGTGAGCTCGTAGTTGTCCAGGCGTTCGGCGACCAGGTTGGCGATGCGTCCCACCCGGGCGCGGAACTGGGTCTCCGCCAGTTGCAGCTCGCGCTGGCGCGCGTCGCGCCAGATACCGATGACGAGGGCCAGCGAGAACACGAGGACCAGCAGGGCGGCGGGATGGCCCAGGCGGAAGCGGCGGGATGCGGCGGCTTCAGCCCCGGGATCGGTGGGTTCGGACATGAGCCAAGGATAACCATGCGCAGGCGAAGGCTGTTTCACCCTTGTGGTCGCGACATGCGGACCTATACTGGGCATGTCGGCGACATCGACATTCCCGGGGGTGCACTGGCTTCGACGGGGGTTGCGAAATCGCACGGCGCATGCCGAGGGGGCAGCTTTCCTCGTTAATCCAGCGGCAAACAATCAGACGCCAACGACGACGTCTACGCTCTGGCCGCTTAAGGCCTAGCCCCGAACCCACTTGTGCCTGTGCTCGTGGATGTAGGGTCATGATCACAGGATCGGCTCCGGCGGCGACCCGCCAACCGTGGCCTAGATCAAGCGGGTGTGTCCTGCGGTGTGCTTCGCACGCCGTGTTGCCGCAGGGCGAGACCAAACGGTGAGCTAAGCATGTAGTGCCGGGCCTGGAGTACCTTCGGACGGCGGTTCGATTCCGCCCACCTCCACCAACGCAAACGGGCCGCCCCAGGGCGGCCCGTTTTTTTGATGCGCCGAGCGGCGAGGGATCAGCCCCGCAGCGGCAGCAGGCGGATCTCGACGCGGCGGTTAAGCGCGCGGCCCGAGTCGGTGTCATTGCTGGCGACCGGATAACGCTCGCCCATGCCGACGATCTCGAAGCGCTCGCGCTGCACGCCCTGGCCCATCAGGTAGCCCGCGACCGCATTGGCGCGACGCTCGGACAGGGTCTGGTTGTCGGCATCGGAGCCGATGCTGTCGGTGTGGCCGCTGACCTCCACGATGGTCTGGTTGTATTCCTTCAGGGTCGCGGCCACGGTGTTGAGCGCCGGGTAGAACTGCGGCTTCAGGTCGTACTTGGCGAAGTCGAAGGTGACGCCGTCCGGCAGGTTCAGCTTGATCACGTCGCCGTCGCGGCTGACGTCGATGCCGGTGCCCGCGGTCTGGCGACGCAGCTCGGCTTCCTGGCGATCCTGGTACGCACCGATGCCGCCACCGGCCAGGGCGCCGATACCGGCACCGACCATCGCGCGCTGGCGACGCTCGACGGCATCGTCACCGCTGAGCAGGCCGGCGACGGCGCCGATGCCGGCACCGATCAGCGCGCCGCGCTTGGTGCGGTTGGGATCGTTCGGATCGTTGGTCTGCCCGGTGTAGCTGGCGCAGCCGGCAGTGAAGGCAGCAAGGGTGGCGCCCAGCAGGGCGAGCTTCAGCGTCTGGGAATTCATCGTCGGTCCTCGTGTGGATTCAGGCCTGCCCTGAATGACGTGGCTACGCTAGGCGTCACCACGTGGCCGCCACGTGAACGCGTGAAGAGCCATTAAGCTGGCGTTTCGGCGTGCATCATCGCGTGCGCGGCGGCCGCGTTGAGCGGGGCATCCCAACTGCCCATGAGCGCCAGGTACAGCAGCTTCTCGAACTCCTCGCCAAAGCGCCGGATCACGGCATCGGGGTCGGGGATCAGCCGCGCATCCGCGATCAGACCGAAGTGGACCTGCCCGCGGTAGCTCAGGATCGACAGGCCGATGCCGATCGAGCCGGTTTGCGGCACCCAGAACATCATGTCGCGCAGGGTGCAGCCGGCGAGGTACAGCGGCTGCTGGGGGCCCGGGACATTCGTGGCGACCGCGCTGGCCTTGCGGCTGAACATCTCCAGGGCAAGTTCCTGCACAGGCGGAGGGGCCACCCCAAGCGCGGCAAGAAGTCCATAAGCAACAATGGCTTGCCGAGATGTCTTCAACTGGTTCATGCACTCTGCGACGCGTTCCAGCCGGCGCAACGGGTTGTCCTCACCGACCGGGAGTTCGAGAAACACCAGTCCGAAGTGGTTGCCGAGCTTCTTGGCATGCTCCAGCGGACGCAGGTTGACCGGGACGGTGGCGCGCAGGGTCATGCCCTCGAGGTGCTCGCCGCGTTCCAGCATGTAGCCGCGCAGGGCGCCGGCCGCGGCGGCCATGAGCACGTCGTTGACCGTGCAGCCGCAGGCGCGACCGACGGCTTTCACCTCCTCCAGCGACAGCGGCTCGGCCCAGGCCACCCGCTTGCTGACCCCCAGCCGGCCGCGCAGCAGCGATGGCGGATCGTCCGGGAGCGCCAGCGCGTGCACCAGCTCGCGGGCGATTTCGCCACCTTCCTTCGCCAGCAGGCCCGCCAGCGTGGGATCGCGGTACATCGCCATCCCCTGCTCCAGCATCTTGCCGCCCAGCTTCATGTAGCGGTCGACCGCGCCGACACGCTGGGCGACCCGGGCGCCTTCATGCTTGAGCCAGGCCCGGTCGAGGCGCGTCTCGCGGGAGGAGTCGCGGTCGGTGTCGGTCAGCGACAGCAGCACCTGCACCAGCGCGATGCCGTCGGCATAGCAGTGGTGGATGCGCGCCACCAGCGCCGAACCGCCCTGGTAGCGCTCGACCAGGTGGAACTGCCACAGCGGCTTGGTCGGGTCCAGCGGGCTGGAGGCCAGCTGGCTGGCGAAGCGCTCCAGCGCCTTCTTCTCGGCGGCGGGGCCGTGCTTGCCCGGCAGGCCGGACAGGCGCACATGCCAGTCGAGGTCGAAGGTTTCATCCTCCACCCACGAGGCGCCGGCGGCGCCCTCGACCGGCTTCTGCAGGAAACGGCGGTAGGCCAGGAAGCGCTTCTGGATCACCCGCTTGAGCTGCGCCAGCGACATCGGCTCGGCGAACATCAGCACGCCGGTGATCATCATCGGGTTGGTCGGGCGTTCCATCCGCAGCCACGCGGTGTCCACGCGCGACATCGGTTCGCGCTTCGGGCGTCGCCCGGCGGCGGGCGCTTCGGCGGGTTTGCGGCGCGGTTTCGGCGTGGCCATCGGTTCCTCCCCGGGGTGCGCCGAGTGAATCACGCCCACCCGAAAACGGTCAACGCAGCAGCGCGGTCAGGCGCCGACGTAAGCGCGCGGGATGCGTTCGTTGAGCCCGGTCAGGATCTCGTAGGGGATGGTCCCCGCCTGCCGCGCGATGTCCTCCACGCGGATGGCCTGCCCGTCCTGTCGGCCGACCAGCACCACCTCGTCCTCGTTGTAGGCCGTGCCGTCCGGACCGAGGTCGACCATGAACTGGTCCATGCACACGCGGCCGGCGATCGGCCGGCGATGCCCCCGCAGCAACACCTCGCCGCGCGAGGACAGCGCCCGCGGGTAACCGTCGCCGTAGCCCACCGGGATGGTGGCGATGCGGGTGTCGGTGGCCGCGGTCCAGGTCGCGCCGTAGCTCACCGTGCCGCCGGCGCGGACGACCTTGAAGTACACCACGCGCGACACCAGCGACAACGCGGGCCGCAACGCGAGGGTCGCCTGCGAGGCCGGATCCGGCAGCACGCCGTAGAGGATGATCCCGGGCCGCACCAGGTCCAGCCAGGTGCCGGACGCATGCAGAACGCCGCCGGAATTGGCGAGGTGGCGCAGCGGCATCGGCGCGCCGATCCGCGTGAAGTGCGCGCAGGCCTCGGCGAAGCGCTCGACCTGGCGGTCGGTCATCGGCGATCCCGGGTCGTCGGCGCAGGCGAGGTGGGAGTACACGCCGACGATGTCGCACCAGCGCGAGGCCGCCGCCGCCTCGATGAAGCCGGCGCAGGAATAGCTGTGGACGCCGATCCGCTCCATCCCGGTGTCGATCTTCAGGTGCACGCGGGCGCGCTGCCCCAACGCCTCGGCCACCGCCTCGACCTGGCGCAGCTTGTCCAGCGAGGAGACGGTGATCTCCAGGTCGTGGCGGAGGTAATCGGCGACCTGCGGCCCGAAGATCCCGCCCAGCACCAGGATCGGCAGGCGGATGCCGGCGCGGCGCAGGGCGATGCCCTCCTCCACGAAGGCGACGCCGAGGCGGTCGACGCCGCAGGCCTCCAGGTGGCGCGCCACCGGCACCAGCCCGTGGCCGTACGCATTCGCCTTGACGATGCCCATCACCGGCACGCCGACACGGGCGCGGATCGCCCGCAGGTTGTCGCCGACCGCGGACAGGTCGACCACGATGCGGCTGGGACGCTGGGTGACGGGATCGCTCATCGCGCTATTCGACCACGCGCGCGGCGCGGTGCCTACCGGGCTTACTCGAAGCTGCCGACCGAATCGTGGGCCAGGTTGTCGAAGCGGGTGTACTCGCCGAAGAACTTCAGCTTGAAGCTGCCGGTCGGGCCGTTTCGCTGCTTGCCGATGATGATCTCGGCCAGCCCCTTGTCCGGCGAATTTTCCTTGTTGTAGTACTCGTCGCGGTAGATGAAGACGATCATGTCCGCGTCCTGCTCGATCGCGCCGGATTCGCGCAGGTCGGCCATCACCGGACGCTTGTCGGCGCGCTGTTCCAGCGAGCGGTTGAGCTGCGACAGCGCGATCACCGGCACGTTGAGCTCCTTCGCCAGCCCCTTCAGCGAGCGCGAGATCTCGGAGATCTCGGTCGCGCGGTTCTCGCTGTTGCCCGGCACCGCCATCAGCTGCAGGTAGTCGATCACGATCAGGCCGAGGTCGTGCTCGCGCTTCAGGCGGCGCGACTTGGCGCGCAGCACGTCCGGCGAAAGCGCCGGGGTGTCGTCGATGAAGACCTTGATCTCGCGCATCAGCTGGATCGCGCTGGACACCCGGCTCCAGTCCTCGTCCTCGAGCGCGCCGGTGCGCAGGCGCGTCGCGTTGACCCGTCCCACCGACGAGATCATGCGCAGCGCGAGCTGGCTGGCCGACATTTCCATCGAGAACACCGCCACCGCCTTCTTCGACTTCAGCGCGGCGTATTCGGCGATGTTGATTGCCAGGGTGGTCTTGCCCATTGACGGGCGCGCCGCGAGGATCACCAGGTCGGTCGGCTGCAGGCCGGCGGTCATCTCGTCGAATTCGGTGTAGCCGCTGGACAGGCCGGTGACGCCGCCGCCCTGCTCCGCCCGCGTCTGCAGGACGTCGAACGCCTCCAGCAGCGCCTTGCGCACCGGGGTGAAGTCCTGCTTGCCCTTGGAGCCGGCCTCGGCGATCGCGAACACCTCCTGCTCGGCCTTGGCCAGCAGCTCGCTGGAATCGCGCCCCTCGGGCTGGAAGCCGTCGTTGACGATGCCGGTGCCGACCTCGATCAGCTGGCGCAGGATCGCCTTGTCGCGGACGATCTCCGCGTAGGCCTTGATGTTGGCGGCGCTCGGCGTGCTGCTGGCCAGCTCGACCAGGTAGGCGCCGCCGGCGACCTGCTCCGACAACCCCTGCGAATCGAACCACTCGCCGAGGGTCACCGCGTCGAACGGGCGATTCTTTTCCGCCAGCTCGCGGATCGCGCGGAAGATCAGCTGGTGGTCGCGCCGGTAGAAGTCGGCATCCGAAAGCTGGTCGGCGACGCGGTCGAAGGCGTTCGGGTCCAGCATCAGGCCGCCGAGCACGGCCTGCTCGGCATCCACCGACTGCGGTGGCACCCGCAACTGCTCGATCCTGGTGTCGTACTGGTCGCGACGCTGCTGCGGTCGTGCGCTCATCGGCAAAACGGATCCCCGGTGCGATCCGTCGTCGCGGATCGGTTGTTGTTCTTGTGCGTAGGGAAGCATCGTAGTCGCGCCAGCCGGCGAGCGTTGCAGATAACGCTGTGGATAACCGGTGGGAATCTCACCGGCTGCGACGAGCGCACGATGCCGCCAAAGAAAACGGGCGCCTCTCGGCGCCCGTTTCGAACGTGTGGCGGCGGCGCGGCTTACGCGGCGTCCGGCACCACGACCACCTTGACGGTGGACTCGACGTCGGCGTGCAGGTGCACGATGACCTCGGTCTCGCCGGTGTGGCGGATCGGGCCTTCGCCCATCACCACTTCCGACTTGCCCACTTCCACGCCCAGCTGGCGGGTGATGGCGTCGGCAATCTCGCGCGGGCCGACCGAGCCGTACAGCTTGCCTTCGGTCGAGGCGTTGGCGGAGATGGTCACGCTGGCGTCGGCCAGCTTGGCCTGGCGGCCATTGGCGGCGTCGAGCGCGGCCTGGGCCTTGGCTTCGTAGTCGGCGCGCTTGGCCTCGAACTCGGCCAGGTTGGCGGCGGTGGCCGGCACGGCCTTGCCCTGCGGGACCAGGAAGTTGCGGCCGTAGCCCGGCTTCACGTCGACCTTGTCGCCGAGGTTGCCGAGGTTCACGACCTTCTGCAGGAGGATCAGTTGCATGGTGTTGCTCCTATTCGTTAGCGACGCGGCGCGCCGCAACTGGTGCTGTCCGAATGGACGGGATTTCAGATCGACGAACGATCAGCGACGCACAGCATGCGAAGGCGTGGCAAGGAGCGGGAGGACGCGCGCACCGCAGTTGACTGGGCGTCAATGAGGATGCGCGCGGCCGACCAGCGACACCGCCACGCCGAGCAGGCGAAGCGTCAGACGTTGTGGTTGTCCGTGTAGGGGATCAGCGCCAGGAACCGGGCGCGCTTCACGGCGGCCTGCAGCTGGCGCTGGTACTTCGACTTGGTGCCGGTGATGCGGCTGGGCACGATCTTGCCGGTCTCGGTCAGGTACTGGCGCAGGGTGTTGAGATCCTTGTAGTCGATCTCGGTCACGCCCTCGGCGGTGAACTTGCAGAACTTGCGGCGGCGGAAGAACTTGGACATGGACGTGGCTCCTTAGGCGGCTTCGGCGGATTCGGAATCGCCAGTGCCGACGGCACTGTCGCTCTCGTCGTCGCGGCGGCGGCGCTCGCCACGCTCGGGCTTGTCGCCCTTCTCGTCCTTGTTCTTCATGATCAGGGACTGCTCGGTCACCGCGTCGTCGCGGCGCATGACCAGGTGGCGCAGCACCGCGTCGTTGAAGCGGAAGCCGTCGACCAGCTCGTCGAGCACGGCCTGCGGGGCTTCCACGTTCATCAGCACGTAGTGGGCCTTGACCAGGTTCTGGATCGGGTAGGCCAGCTGGCGGCGGCCCCAGTCCTCGAGGCGGTGGACCTTGCCCTCGCCGGCTTCGATCGCGCCCTTGTAGCGCTCGATCATCGCCGGGACCTGCTCGCTCTGGTCCGGATGGACCAGGAACACGATTTCGTAATGACGCATGGTGGTTTCCTTGTGGATGCCGGCGGCGGGATGCCGCCCGGTGAGCCCTCGGCCACCGCAGGCGCGGCGCGTTCGGGCAAGGCCTCCCGCGAACGGGAGCCGCCAATTATGGCAGATTCAATGACTTACGCGCAAACCGCGGGCGCAGCGCCTCAGGCGGCGCGGTCGGCGTCGGTGGTGAAGCTCTCGCCGCAGCCGCATTCGCCGGCCACGTTGGGGTTGCGGAACACGAACTGCTCGTTCAGCCCCTGCTTGAGGAAGTCGATCTCGGTGCCGTCGACCAGCGGCAGGCTGGCGGCGTCCACGTAGATCCGCACGCCCTGGTCCTCGAACACCCGGTCGTCGTCGCCGGCGGCACGGGCCATGTCCACCTTGTAGCCCCAGCCGGAACAGCCGGTGCGCGAGACCCCGAAGCGCAGCCCGAGGGCGGCGGGGTCGGCGTCGAGGTAGCCGCGGATGCGGAGGCGGGCGGATTCGCTGAGGGTGACGGCCATGGCGGGATTCTAATTGGAAGCGATGCCGCTCCGGTAAACTCTGCACCCTATCTCGATGCCGACACGCAGGATTTCAAGCGCATGAGCATGTTTTCGGTGGCCCAGGCGCTCGCCGGGCACGCGCCCGAGGGCGGGCAAGTGACCGTGAAGGGCTGGGTCCGCACCCGCCGCGACTCCAAGGCCGGGCTGAGCTTCGTCAACGTCAGCGACGGCTCCTGCTTCGCCCCGATCCAGGTGGTCGCGCCGGACACCCTGCCCAACTACGAGTCCGAGGTGAAGCACCTGACCACCGGCTGCGCGGTCATCGCCACCGGCACGTTGGTGAAGTCGCAGGGCCAGGGCCAGAGCTTCGAGGTGCAGGCATCCGGCATCGACGTCGTCGGCTGGGTCGAGGACCCGCTGACCTACCCGATGCAGCCCAAGCAGCATTCGCTGGAATACCTGCGCGAGTTCGCCCACCTGCGCCCGCGCACCAACCTGTTCGGCGCGGTGACCCGCATCCGCC
>ERZ1645185.523-NODE-523-length-16036-cov-16.294162_pt1 | contig 16036 bp, 8 predicted proteins | sample MGYA00575351_ERZ1645185 | MGnify/ENA primary metagenome ERZ1645185 (study PRJEB40838, sample SAMN11284767) | freshwater sediment metagenome | isolation source: river sediment | host: Sediment | place: India: Jana village, Kanpur | collected 2015-12-17 ...
AGGTTGCGAACCAGGCGAGCTTGCCGGCGCGCTCCTCCAGGTCGCCGTCGTCGGCGCGCGGATACAGGCCGTCCCAGTATTGCTCCAGCAGTCCGTGCAGCAGGTCGAAGCCGTCTCGGGCTCCTTCCAGGCCGTGCCGGAAGATCGCCGCCTCGCCCAGCCAGACCGCCGCCTGCAAGTCCTTGCTGGTGCGCAGCAGCACGTCCTCGGCAAGGCTCTGCGCCTCGCGCCAGTCGGCGACCTTGGGTTCGGTCTGCCATTCGCCTTGCGGCAGGTTGGGATCGTCCGCGCGCCGCGCTTCGCGGATGCGGTCGAACTGGTCGGAGAAGCTGGCATCGCTGCCGGCCGGATCGCCACCCGGGATGGGGGCTAGAAGTTCATTGACGTCGATGGCCATGGCGAGGCTCCTGGGTCGGTCACTCGAGGATCACGTTGGGGACCTCGGCACGCGCGCTGCTGGCGCCGAGGAATTGCCGCATCTGGTCGGACAGCTGGATCTGCAGGTGGACACGTGCGCCGCGGAAGCCGGCTTCGGCCAGGCGCTGGCGCAATTCGGTCCACTGCGCGGGGCTGTAGCTGGCGCGGAAGTCCTCCAGCGAGAACGCGTGCGAGCCCGATGCGAAATCCTCGATCAGGCGCGCGAATCCGTCGGGGCCGTCGTAGATCGCGGTCAGGCTGATCGGCGCCGCGGCCGGGGCCGCTGGCTGCATCTCGCTGGTCGCGGGATCGAATTCCTGCACGGCTTCCTCGCCTGCAGCAGGCGGCGGCGCGATCGCGATGCGGATGCGGGCCTGGGTGCAACTGCTCGCCGACCAGAACACCTGCGCGGTCGCATCGGCCAGCGATTCGCCAGCGGAGCTGGCGCGGAACACGCGTTCGCGGCAATCGACCTCCAGCACCGTGCCGCCCTCGGCCTCGTCCAGCGCCCCGAGTTCGCTGGGCCGGGTCAGGGTGAAGCTGCCGGCCAGGAACGGCGGGCCGTCCGAGAGCACCGGCAGGAACTTGCGCTCCGAGGCGACCATGCCCTGGTAGGCGGCGGTCAGCGGCATCGACACCCCGGCGACCTTGACCGGCAGCCGCTCCTTCTCGGTGATGAAGGGCTTGAGCCAATCGTTGGCGAAGGCGCCGAGCTTGCCCTGCGGCCCGTACAGCGCCTCCACCTGCTGCTCCGGTGGCAGCGCGCCGAGCGGCTTCACCACGCTTTCGCGCCAGCGGGCCTGCACGAACTCGCCGGCGCGGTGCACGGTAAGGAATAGCAACAGGCGCGATGGCCCCTGCACGATCGACCACGCGGCGAGGTCGTCGCCCTTGAACGCGGTGGCGAACCGCTCGCCGGGCTTGTCCACCGACGCGATCAGCGCGGTGTACTCGCTGGCCGGCGGCTGGTCGGCCTTGCCCTTGCTGGCGAACAGGTCGGACGCGAGCTGGTAGGCGTCCTCGCCGGAGCCTTCGGCCTGCAGGCGCAGGTAGGCGCGGGCATAGTCGGCCTGCTGCGCCGCCAGCACCCGGGCCTGGGTGTCGTGCATCGCCAGCAGCCAGGACGGCGGGGTGACCCGGTCGCCGCCGAAGTGGAACGAATCCGCCACGAAGCGCCCGAACGGACGCCAGGACGAGAGCCACTTGGCCTTCATCTGCGCCCACGTCGCCGCCCAGCGCGAGGCGAGCGGCCAGTCGATCGGCAGCTCGTACAGGTCGCGCTGGGCATCACGAAAAAAACGCGCGTACGGATCCTCGGTACCACCGGCGCGGGCCAGCAACTCGGGATAGCGGCCGCGCCAGAGCGTGCGCCCCTCCTGGAACCGCGCCTGGAACTTCGCCCATTGCGTGAAATAGTCGCGGAAGTAGCCGGTGCGGAGTTCGTCGAAGCGCGCCTGCCTGTCCGGCGCACGCGTGCCGAGGGTGGCGAGCATCGGCTGGACGATGCCCTCCCAGGCACCACGCGTGTAGGCGCCGGAAATCGCGGCTTGCTCGCCGCCGTCGGTGCCCACCACCGATCCCGCTGGCAACCAGTAGCTGCCCAGGTCCATGCCCTGCCCGCGGGCGTCCGCCCAGGCGCGGAGGTCGGCGGCACGCGGGCTGTAGTTGGCCAGCAGTCGCGTCAGCAAGCCTTCGAGCCGGGCATGTTCGGCATCAAGGACGTTTTTTTTTTGCCAGCGCAGGTAGCCCAAGTAGGTGGCGAACAAGGCCTCGGCGTTGTCGCGGTCGCGGCGGGTGTCGTGGTCGGGGCTGGCGAATGGCGCGAACAGGCGCGAGCGCGCATCGAAGCTCACGTTGTTCGGCAGTTCCCGCGCGCGGCAGTCGGCGGCGCCGTCGCGGCATTCGTCCAGCAGGCGCAGGCGCTGGGTGATCGCGAGGACGTGTTCGATGCCGGCGCGGCGTTGCTCGATGTCGGTGGCCAGCATCTGGTCCTCGGGCGCGAGGATCAGGTTGGCGAAATCGTCGGTCACGCGCTTCTGCAGCGCCGCGATGTCCGCATCTGCGCGGCGGATGCCGAAACTGAGCAGGGTGTCGCTGGCGGCCGCTTCCAGTGCCTCGATGGTGCGGCCGCACCCCGCCACCCACTCGATCCGCCCGCTGCTGGTGCGGTCGGCGACCTCGGCGCAGGCGCTGCGGGTCTGCGCGAGCAACGCGCCATCATCGCGGCGCGCCGCCTTCAGGCCGTAGGCTAGGGACGCCGACAGGCCCAGCATGGCGAGCACGCCGAGGCCGGCCACGGCCATGCGCCCCGCGTTGCCGCGCAGGCTGGCCCCGGCCAGCGGCTGGTCGGCCGGCAGGAAGCGGGTGAACAGGTCCGCGACGAAGGCCCCACCCGGATGCGCGGGTTCCGATCCGCCCGCGAAGTACAGGCCGCGCCAGCGCGGGGTGCGTTGGAACGGGTTGTCCTCGAGCATCTGCGCGACGAACAGCGCCAGCCCCGGACCACACTGGCGCAGGGATTCGATGAACTCGAAGACCGCGCGGCGCTGGCTTGGCGTGGCCTGGGCGCGCAAGGCGGTCATGCGCAGCGCATGCAGGCGTTCGGCGATCGGTTCGAACACCTCGGCCACGCGTCCGCCACTGGCGGCGCTGACCACTTCATCCGCGGCGAACCGGTGCCCCAGCGCCTGCGAGAAGGCCTCGGCCGGCAGCGTCGCGCGCACCTGCGCATGGCCGGGCAAGCGTTCCAGCCCGGTGACCACGAAGTACACCGGCATCCGCACCTGCAAGTGCTCCATCGCTTCGTCGACCAGTCGGCGCAGGCGGGTGGCGGTGTCCCGCAGGGCATCCGCAGGGCCCAGCAGGGCCTGCGCCGACACCGCGACCACGACCCCGTTCAACGGCAGCTTCTCGCGCTCGTCGGCGAGCTTCATCAGCGCCTGGTACCAGAGCCCGCGATCGAGCCGGGCATTGGCGTCGCAGACCACGCGCGGATGCATCTCGATGGCGATCATCGACTTGAAGAACCACCAGCGCCAGACATCGTCGGCGGCCAACGCCGCCTTGTCCGCCGCCGGGAACGGCGAGACTTCGGCGCCGGCGCGGAGCAACCCGTCGACGTTGGCGGCGGCATCGCCCACGAACAGCATCCACGGGATCCGGTACAGCGGCGTGCGGCCCTTGTCGATGTCGGGCGAGCGCGCGATCGTGCGCTTGGCCTCGGCGATGGCGGCCGCCATCCGTGCGACCGGCTCGCGTTCGTCCTCGGCATTGCCCGGGCCGAGGTCGCCGATCCGCTTGCGCGTGCGCCCCTTCAGCGAGGCCTTGCGTTGCCCCGCCATGAACCACCACAGCACCACCAGCGCGACCACGCACAGCCCCAGCACCTGCCAGAAGCGCATCGGCAGCAGCGGCAGCAGCGCCAGGGCGAGGAACACGAGCCCGGCCACGACGACCAGCAACACCAGGGTGACCACGATGCGCCGCAACCAGGGCTTCTTCGCGGTGTCCGCGCCCTGCGCGTACAGCGAACCGATCCGCGAGAAGATCGAACCGATGCTCGAGAACAGGCGTTCGACGAAATCCAGCGGGTTCATGGGGCGGGCTCCATGTCGGGCTCGGCGGTGGCGGCGTCTGCAGCCGGCGCGGGCGCTTGGCAGGCGGCGAGCGCGGCCGGCTTCTTCGCCGGGTCGGACTCGGGCTCGGTCTGCATGAACAAGTAGGAAGCGACCACCTTGGCATTGCCGCGTTGAGCGTCCAGGGTGCGCTTGAGCAGCGGCAGGTAGTCCTGCGCGGTCTGGATCTCCTCCGGCGCCTCCTGGAACAGCGGGGTCGGCGAGGCGATCACGGTGATCAGCTCCTGCCCAAACGGCGGGCATACCGTCCAGGTGCGGGCCGGCGTCGCCCCGACTTCGAACTCCTCGGCCGCGCGCAGGACGCGCCCGCTGTCGGGTTCGCCGGTGTTCGGGTAGATGTGGGCGACGTCGCCGTTGACCGTGAAGTAGTCGACGTACAGGTAGCCTTCGTAGCCGGCCTGCCGCAGCTTGACGATGACGTTCTCGCCCTCGATGAAGCGGTCGGAATGGCCGGTGCTGGGGGTGATCGCCAGGCCGAAGCCCGCATCGGCGTTGCGCGCCTTGTACGGCGCCAGCACCTTCACTACCTCGCAATGCGGCCAGATCCGCAGCTGCACGTCGGCCTTGGCCTGCTTCACGCCTTCCACCGCTTCGATCCGCTGCTTCACCGCGGCGAGGTCGTCGGCGCGCGAGACGTAACCGGAGACGGACACGCTTCCGGCATCCTCGTCGACCGCATCGACCTTGAGGTCGGCGCAGGGGAAGGCGGCCAGGGCTTCCTCCACCGGCACCTGGATGTTGGGCTTGGGCGCGGCGAGCAGCAGGTAGGCCAGGTACAGCAACGGGATCAGCACCGCCACCAGCGCGCCGATGCGCAGCAGCAGCCGGTCCCACTGGCGCGGCAGGCGCGGGCCGGAAGGGTCGGCAACCCCGTAGGGCTGCGGCGTGATCTTCTCCTCGCGCAGGGTGTGGATCGGCGCGGGCGCGACCGGCAACTGGCGGCCGTGCAGTTCCTTGAGCTTGCCAAGCTCGCCGGTATCGCCCGTCTCGTAGTAGTACTGGCCGACGAAGCCACTGAGCAGCGCGTGGTAATAGACCTCGCGGACTTCGTCCTGGTCCTGCTTCAGCGCCGACAGGTGGGTGAAGAACTCGTTGCCGGCGTTGTTGGTGTTGAACATCACCACCTGCAGCGGCGGCGTGCCCGCGACCAGCCAGGACGGGTTGCGCGCCATGATCTCGTCGATCCAGGCAACCACCGCGAACGCCGCGCCATCGACCTGCTCGGCGCGCTTGCCGTCGGCCTGCGCCGCGGCCTTGGCGCGGTCGATCAGTTCGCGCGCGCGCGCCACCACGGCGGCGGCAGGATCGCCCGCCTGCCCCGCCGCGACTTTCTCGTCCAGCGCGAGCCCGAACGAGAACACCGGGAGGAAATGCTGCAGAAGACGGGCCATGCGCTCAGTCCTGCGTTGCGACCGGGAACAGCTTGATCACGGTCGAGTCGGCCGGCAGGTCCGAGAACACCGCGATGTTGCGACCGTTCTTGATCATCTGCCAGAAGGGATGCGTGGTATCGACGAGGAAGTACGTGGTGTTGGGGCTCTTCTGCGGGAGTTCCTCGGGCGGCACCGGCAGCAAGTCGATCTTCAGGCCGAACAGCGCCGCCGACAGCAGGCGCGGCATCTCGTCCATCGAGGCGATCTTGCCGGTACGCGAGAGCCGGGCGAACAGGTCGGCGCCCTTCTGCTCGGACTCGAAGGCGAGGTAGAAGCGGGTCTTGTCGTTCTCGAACAGGTTGGCCGGCAGGTCGGCCCGGTAGAAGCGGCCGTCGTAGGCCAGCGTGATGCCGACCTCGGCGCCGACGGTGAGTGCCTTGATCAGCGCCTCGGCGCGGTCGAAGCCGATCCGGAAGCAGCGGCGCAGGTCCTCGTGGTCGTAGTCCGGCAACTCGGTCTCGCGCGGCCGCGTGGCGAGTTCGCCGAAGTAGCCGATGTCCTCCGAGAACACCGAGAATTCCGCGACCAGGCGGCGCAGGTCCTGGTACATCGCGTATGCGCCCACGGTGCCCAGCCGCGCATGTTCCTGGAACAGCGGGATGTGGCGGGCGAAGGTCTGCATCATCAGCACGCGCATCACTTCCTGCGCGCTGGTGGAGGCGGCGCGGATGCCGCGCTGGCGCTTCACCGAGGCGAAGTCCTGCCCGCGCGAGACCAGCAGGTCGCGCAGCGCGCGGGTCCAGCGCGCGAGGTTGTGCGAGGCCGAGATCGCGGTGGTGGGCGGGATGTAATCCGCCGACAGCTTGAACTTGCCAGGCCCGGCCGGCACCAGCTCGGCGAACTTGTAGCTGTCCGAACCGCGCACGATGGCCTCGGCATTCTCGTCCAAGCCGGTGACGATGTTGGCCTGGTAGAGCAGGAAATCGACCTCGGCCTCCGGCGCCTGCGGATCGTAGGGATCGCCCAGGCTGTCGCTTGCCAGCGTATGGCGCGACGCGAGGCGGCCGGATTCGCGGGTGGCCAGTCCCTGCAGCGCGCGTTCGCGGTTGAACACCAGCCAGACCGGGATCGGGTCGCTGCTGGAGACCGGCAGGTCCGCGATATTCCGCTGCTGCACCCGGGCATTGCCGGGCGCGGTGTCCACGGTGCCGCCGAGCAGCCGCTCGCCATCGCGCGTCACAAGGGCGAAGCGCTCGACGTCGACCACGCCGCTGGCCAGCGCGTCCTCGCGCACCCGCAGCATCTCGAACCCCCACGGAAACGGCGTCAGCCGCAGGTGCAGCGCATGCCGCCCGGCCTGCTGCCACAAGTCCTGCGCCTGCAGGTGCTGCGGGCTCAGGAATGCGCCCTGCCCCCAATGGACTTGTCGTTCTCCGCTCATCCCGGGTGTCCTCCTTGCCATCCATCGCGCGCGCGGCGCGTCATCGTCGTAGGCACGTTCACAGCGGCATCGCCTCCACCCGGTAGCCATCGCGCCGGAGCGCGGCGAGCAGCCCGTCGGGCCCGACCAGGTGCACCGCGCCCACCGCGACGAAGCTGGGACCGTCCTGGAACAGGCTCTGCAACTGGCCCAGCCAACGCGCATTGCGGTCTTCGAGCAGGCAGCGCCGCGCACGTTGCTCGACACTGCGCGCCTGCTCGCCCAGGCCTTCCATGCGGTCGATGTCGGCCAGCCAAGGCTCGAGCGTGCGCGCGCGGTAATACGCCATGGCCTGCGCAGACTCCACCCGTAACACCCACGACGCACGCAGCCGGTCGACGAGGACCGGCGCATGCTCCTGGGCAGGCACGCAATCGAGCGCTTGCAGTTGCTGCTCCAGCGTCTCCAGGTGCATCAGCCGCTTGCCGGCGGCCGAGGCCATCCGCTGCAGCCGCGCATCCATTGTCGCGTCGCCACCGGACTCCCCCCGCGCCTCCAGCAGGGCGAGGACTGCCCACGGCTTCATGCGCTCGAGGTCCTGCGCGCGCACCGTCGGGAGCAGCGCTCGCGCCCGCTCGAACTCCGGCGTGCCGACCATCGCCGACAGCGGTTGCTCGACCGGCAACCAGCGATAGCCGTCGTAGGCCGACTGCCATGGCGCGTCGAGGTCGGCCTCGTTGACGAAGGTCTCGGTTTCGCCCAGCAGGCGCTCGAGCGCGGCGTAGTCGATGCCCTGCTCTTCCGGCGTGCCGAAGTGGATGGTGCCGAGCAGGTAGCTGGCGGCCGGTGCCGGCACCGGCGAAGGCGCGACGTCGCCAGCGAGGCTTTCCGCCGGCACCGACGCCGGCACCGGCGGCACCACCTTGAACAACACGCCGCGCAACAGCGGCGCGTGCAGCGAAGGAACCACGGGCGCGGGTTGCGGGATCGCCGGCACCACATCGTCCTGCCCTACGACATCCGTCGCGGGCGCCTGCCGGGGTACCTGCGCGGCGGCGGCGTCGGTCGCGGCCTGCGCGCTCACCCCGCGGTTCTGCGCGATCGCCGGCGCGTGCCCGAGCCACGCCGCCAGCACCAGGCAAGCGGGGACGCGAAGAACACGCGAGGACGCGGACTGGCGCATCGGGGTCCGTGGATGGCGCCGTTTGGCGCGATGCCCGGCATTCTTCGGCGCGCGCCGCGGCGCAACCATATGCCGTAGGAGCTATGTCGTTGGAAGGGCGATGTCGTATTGCTGGCCGACTCGCGCGCGGAATATCGTGATCCAAGGCGAGCACGACGTGATCGCCAGTCGCGCATCCTGGGGACATCGCATGAAGGGCCCGCAATGAAAGTGCTCATCGCGGACGACCACCGCCTGATCATTGAAGGCGTGAAGATCAAGCTGGCCGAGCTGGATACCGGCATCGAGACCGTGGTCGCGATGAACCTCGACGAGCTGGATCGTTCGGTGGCGGCGCATGCCGACACGCTCGACCTCGCCCTCGTCGACATCACCATGCCCGGCACCCAGGGCCACCAGCACGTCGCGCGCCTGCGCGAACAGGCGCCGGCGCTGCCGGTCATCGTGCTGTCGGGATCCGAGGATGTCGAACTCATGCGCGCGCTGATGGACCTGGGCGTGCTCGGCTTCATCCCGAAGGCCTATTCGCCGGAGGTGATGTTGTCCGCCATCCGACTCGTGCTCGCCGGCGGCATCTACATCCCGCCGCTGCTGCTGGCGAACGCGCAGGCGCAGGGCTGGCAGCCGGCGGCCACGCCAGCCCCGCCGCCGCCCGTCGCCGATCCGGCGCGCTCGGTGGATGGCCTGCGCAAACTGCTGACCGAGCGCCAGATCGACGTGATGCGGTTGTTGTCCCAGGGCAAGCCGAACAAGCTGATCGCGCGCGAGCTCGGCATCAGCGAAGGAACCGTGAAGATCCACCTGGCCGCGATCTTCCGCGCCCTGAATGTGCGCAACCGGGTCGAGGCGGTGGTCGCCTCGCGCAAGCTACAGGACCTGTGAGCCCGCGTCCTGCCGCGCGCAGGCCATAGTGCGTACGCCGTATTGTCCGCGCCGCGCGCCGGGCGCAGCCTCTCGCCGACATGCACGGCCGGACCGCGGCCGTCGAGGCACAGGCCCATGCAACCGCATCCCACCACGACCTTCGCCGCGCGCATCCGCACGCCGCTGCTCGCGCTGGCCATCGCCGCATGCAGCGTGGCCGCCGCGCAAAGCGCGCCGGAAGCGCCCACCAACCCCGACCTCGGGCCCGCGTTCGCCACCCGCAACGCGGCCTACGTCCCGGTGTTGTTCGACGAGATCCCCGGCTGGCAGGACGAGAGCTTCGAGGAAACCCACGCGAGCTTCGCCTCGAACTGCAAGGCGATGAAGCGTCGCGCCGCATGGGCGCCGATCTGCAGCAAGTTCGCGCGCCTGCCGCGCAACGACCAAGCCTTGCGCCAGTTCATCCACGACGAGTTCTACGCCTACCAGATGCTGACGCCGACCCGCGCCGCGACCGGCAAGCTCACCGGCTACTTCGAGCCGCTGATCGCCGGTTCGCTGCAGCGCCAGGGCGCCTATCGGTACCCGGTCTACGGCATCCCGCGCGACATGTACCTGGTGGACTCGCGCACCGTCGCCGGCCTCGCCACGCGGTGGCTGAAGCCTTCGCAGGGCCGCCTGGTCGGCGCGGACGCCGGCGAGGCAGGCGCCCGCCAATACCGGATCGACCTAGGCGGGACCGCCCCGAATACCCGCGACAAGCGCTACCGCGTGCGTATCGCCGGCGACGCGATCCGTCCCTACTACACCCGCAAGGACATCGACGCCACCGGCCTCGATGCGCCGGTGCTCGCCTGGGTGGCCGATCCGTTCAAGCTGTACTCGATGCAGATCCAGGGCTCGGGCAAGATCCAGCTGAAGGATGGCGGCCTGATCCGGCTGGCCTATGCCGAGCAGAACGGCCATCCCTTCCTGCCCAATGCGACACGCGGCGACGCCGACACCATGCTGCTGGCGATCAAGGCGCGTGCATTGATGGAGCCGGAGGACGTGGCGGTTCCCGGCGGCACGCGCAGCGTCGGCGCCACCCGCGGCACGCGCAAGGATGTCGCGGACGACGAGGTCGCGCGGATCGTCGCCGCCCTGTCCGGTGGCGGTTCCGCGAACGCCGCCAGCCGTCCGCAGGCGAAGCCGGCGACCGCCAAGCGGCCGACCAAGCGGCCGCAGCGCCCGGCTGCAGTCGCCACGGTGGACCAGGCGCCGATGCAGGTGGAATCCGCCGACGTCGAGGCGATGATCCAGCTGCTCATGCAGGCCCCGGTCGCCGACGAGTCGTACTCGGCACCCGTGGAAGACACGGCGGTTGCGACGACCCCCACTCCCTCGCCATCGGGATCGAGCGGCGGCGCGCGGATGGACATGTCCGAGTACGAAGGCGTCGCCGGCGGCAAGCCGGCCGGACAGGCGGTCGGGGCCGGCACGGCGGTGCCCGCCACCGGGATCTTCGATCCGAGCTACGTGTTCTTCCGTCGCATCGGCGACGGGCCGGAAGGCCCGATCGGGGCGCTCGGTGTCCCGCTGAGCGCCGGACGCTCGATGGCGGTCGACCCGCGCGCCACCCCCTTGGGCGCCCCGGTCTTCATCGACGGCGTGCAACCCGGCGGCAAAGGCCCGATGCGTCGCCTGGTGTTCGCGCAGGACACCGGCGGCGCGATCCGCGGCAGCATCCGCGGCGACTTCTTCTGGGGCTTCGGCGACAAGGCCGGGCGCATGGCGCTGCAGACCAACCAGCCGGTGCGGATGTGGCTGTTGCTGCCCAAGGCGGTGGCCGGCAGCGCCGCCGCCAGCGGGATCAAGACCCGGGGCAGCGCGGAACTGCGCGATTGCGCGGTGCCCGACGAGGAATTCTGCGTCGAGGAGTGACGTGCGGACCCGACCGCCGGAGGGCATAGGCCTTCCGGCGAATGGCCGCGCCCCGGGGCGCTCCCTAGCCTGTGTCGACGCCTGCCGCGCGCTCCGCGGCAGCCGGACCTTGCCGCGGGGACGCCATGCTCGACGAGCTGCTGCCGTACTACGAGAACGAACTGACCTACCTGCGGCGGTTGTCGAAGGAGTTCGCGGCCAAGTACCCGAAGATCGCCTCGCGCCTGCAGATGGACGGCGAGGTCTGCGAGGACCCGCACGTCGAGCGGATGATCGAATCGTTCGCGTTCCTCACTTCGCGCATCCACAAGAAGCTCGACGACGAGTTCCCGCAGATCACCGAGGCGATGCTGTCGGTGCTCTACCCGCACTTCCTGCGGCCTGTGCCGTCGATGTCGATCGCCCAGCTGGAACTCGCGCCCGGCGCCGAGATCACCACGGCACAGGAACTCCCGCGCCACAGCATGCTGCTGACCCGGCCCGTGCAGGGCCTGCCGGTGCGCTACCGCACCGGCTACCCGGTCGAGGTCTGGCCGATCCGGATCGCCGACGCGCGGCTGGAGGCCGCCGAGCGGTCCGCGTTCGCGGTGACCCAGGACGACACCGTGGCGACCGTCCGCCTGCGCATCGAGGCGACCGGGCAACTGCCGCTGTCGAAGCTGCCGATCCGTCGGCTGCGCCTGTACCTGGATGGCGAAAGCCCGCTGGTGCATGCCCTGCACGAGCTGCTGCTCAACGCCGCCACCGGGATCACCCTGCGCGCGCCCGACGACCTGCCGCAGGTGCCGCCGGTGCGCCTGCCCGCGCATGCGCTCAAGCCCGTCGGCTTCGAGGACGAGGACGCCCTGCTCGACTACGACCCACGCTCGTTCCTCGGCTACCGGCTGCTGCAGGAATACTTCGTGCTGCCGGAGAAATTCCTGTTCGTCGACATCGAGGGCATCGACACCAGCCGCTTCGAGCGCGGCATGGAAATCGCCATCGAACTGGGCAGCGTGGGCCGGCCGGAGCGCCTGCAGCGGCTGGAACAGGCGGTCTCGGCCGACAGCTTCCGCCTGTTCTGCACGCCGATCGTGAACCTGTTCAAGCAGCAGGGCGAGCCGATCCGGGTCAGCCAGGAGCGCCACGAATACCAGGTGGTGCCCGACGTGCGCCGGCCGCTCGGGCTGGAGGTGTACTCGGTCGACTGGGTGCGCAAGTCCAGCCGTGGCCCGGCCGGCAGCGAGGTGGTGGAGTTCCATCCCGCGTACTCGGTCCGCCACGGACTGCACGACGATGGCGGCGGTCATTACTGGTACCTGCAGCGCAGGCCCTCGCCGCTGCCGAACGACGACGGCGCCGACGTGATGATCAGCCTGGTCGACCGCGACATGAACCCGCGCGCGCCCAGCGTGGACACGCTTTCGGTCAGCCTGACCTGCACCAACCGAGACCTGCCCTCGGCCCTGCCCTTCGGCGGCGACGACAGCCGGCTGCAACCCGAACAGGGCGGCGTGATCGCCAGTGCACGCCTGCTGAAAAAGCCGAGCGCGACGTGGCGCGCGCCGATGCGGCTGGCCAACCAGTGGCGGCTCATCTCGCATCTCTCGCTCAACCACCTGTCGATCGTCGACGGCGGCCGCGAGGCCCTGCTGGAAATCCTCAGCCTCTACAACTTCGCGGACTCGGCCACGGTGCGCAAGCAGATCGCCGGCATCACCGACGTCGCCGGCCATCCATCGGTCACCCGCATCGGCCGTGCGCCGCGCCAGGCCTTCGTGCGCGGGACCGAGGTGGAACTGTCGTTCGACGAGAACCAGTACGTCGGCGCCGGCGTGTACCTCATGGCCTGCGTGCTGGACCGCTTCTTCGGCCTGTATTGCACCGCCAATTCGTATACCCGGCTCAGCGTGCGCACGCTCCAGCGCGAAGGCTGGATGGTGCGGTTCCCGCCGCGCAGCGGGAGCCTGCCACTCGCATGAACGAGGCCGCTTCCGACGCCGCGCTCGCCGCACGGGTGCCGCCGGGCGACCCGATGCGGCCTGCGCTGGATCGCCTGCTGGCGGAACCCGGGCGCTTCGGCTTCTTCCAGGCGGTGCGGCTGCTGTACAGCGCGCACGGGTTCGATGGCCGCGGCACCGGCGCCCGGCCCGGGCCGCTGCGCTTCACCGTCCCCGCGTCGCTGGCGTTCCCGCCGTCCGAACTCGACGCGGTGGCGGAGTCCGGGACGACCACCCAGGTCGGCGTCAACTTCATGGGCCTGACCGGCCCTTCCGGCGTGCTGCCGCGCATTTACACCGAACAACTGATCGCCCGCCAGGTCCAGCAGCGCGACCGCAGCGCGCAGGACTTCTTCGACCTGTTCAACCATCGCCTGGTCGCGCTGTTCTGGCTCGCCTGGGCCAAGCATCGCCCCGAAATCGGACGCCAGTTCGGCTTCCACAATTCGGTGCTGCGCTACCTCGAGTTCCTGGTCGGGATGGGCACGCCCGCCCTGCAGGCGCGGATGCACCCGGGCAAGCGTGGCACGGCGGGCAAGCCGCTGCCGAGCGCGGCGATGACCTACTTCGCGGGACTGATCGCGCAACGCCCGCACGGCGAACGCGCGATCGCGCAGGTGGTCTCGGCGGTGGTCGGCGCACCGGTACGGGCAACCGGGTGCCTCGGCACCTGGCAGCCGATCGCCGGCGACGCGCGCACCCGGCTGGGACGCGCGAACCACGCGCTGGGCGAAGGCTGCGTACTCGGCCCGCGCTACTGGGACCGCCAGACCACGCTGCGCCTGACCATCGGGCCGGTCGACCGCGACCGCTTCAACAGCCTGCTGCCGCGGGGCGCGCGACTGGCCGACACCGTCGAGCTGAGCCGGTTCCTGACCGGGCTGGCGCTGGACCTGCGCGTGCAGCTCTCCCTGCGCGCGGACCAGGTCCCGCGGCTGCGGCTGGGCGCGCGCGATGGCGACCGCCCGCAACTTGGCTGGAACACCTGGCTCGGCGGGCGTCGCGACCCGCGCCCGGCGAACGACTGCGAATTCCACTTTTCCGCAATGGGAGGCCAATCATGGCACTGAACCTGCGCGCGCTGATCGCGCGCCTGAACACCACCGTCCGCGGCGCGATGGAGGGCGCGGCAGGCCTGTGCATGTCGCGCGGGCATTACGAGGTGGAAGTCGAACACGTGCTGGCCAAGCTGATGGAGGTCGAGAACAGCGACATCCGCAGGATCCTGCGCCAGTTCGAGATCGCCCCGGAGGCGCTGGAACGCGAACTGGGCAAGGCGCTGGACGGCTTCAAGACCGGGAACCAGCGCACCCCCGCGCTGTCGGCCATGATCCCGAAGCTGTTCGAGGCCGCCTGGGGTTGGGCTTCCATCGAGTTCGGCGAGGCCAGGATCCGCAGCGGGCACGTGCTGGTCGCGTTGCTCGCCGACGCGGAACTGCGCCGGCTGGTCAGCGTGAGCGCGCGCTCGCTGGAGAAGATCAACCTCGAAACACTCACCAAGAACTTCCATGCCTTGACCGAGGCCTCGAGCGAGGCGAAGGACGCACGCGCCCTCGGCGACGCCGGCGGCGCGGTAGGTGGCGATGCCGCCGCGCCCGGCGCGGCCGCGGGCGGCGGCCGGCCGAGCAAGACGCCGAACCTCGACCAGTACTGCATCAACCTGACCCAGCGCGCGCGCGACGGCAAGCTCGACCCGGTGCTCGGCCGCGACGCGGAGATCCGGCTGATGGTCGACGTGCTCACCCGGCGCCGGCAGAACAACCCGATCCTCACCGGCGAGGCCGGCGTGGGCAAGACCGCGGTGGTGGAAGGCCTGGCCGCGCGCATCGCCACGGACGACGTGCCGCCGCAGCTGCGCGGTGTCGAACTGCTGTCGCTGGACCTCGGCCTGCTGCAGGCCGGCGCCTCGGTGAAGGGCGAATTCGAGAACCGCCTGAAGGGCGTGATCGAGGAGGTCAAGTCCAGCCCGAAGCCGATCATCATGTTCATCGACGAGGCGCATACGCTGATCGGCGCCGGCGGCGCGGCCGGCCAGAACGACGCCGCCAACCTGCTGAAGCCGGCGCTGGCGCGCGGCGAGATGCGCACCATCGCCGCCACCACGTGGAGCGAGTACAAGAAATACTTCGAAAAGGATCCCGCCCTCACCCGCCGCTTCCAGGTGGTCAAGGTCGATGAGCCGGACGACGCCAAGGCCGTCTCCATGCTGCGCGGCGTCGGCCAGGCGATGGCCGCGCACCACAAGGTGCGCATCCTCGACGAAGCGATCGTCGAGGCGGTGAAGCTGAGTTCGCGCTTCATCCCCGGCCGCCAACTGCCGGACAAGGCGGTGAGCGTGCTCGATACCGCCTGCGCGAAGATCGCCATCGGGCAGAACGCCACCCCGGCGCGCATCGAGGATGCCAAGCGCCGGCTGGATGTGCTGGCCACCGAGCGCGCGCAACTGGAGAAGGAAGCCGCCGGCGGCAGCGACCACGGCAAGCGGCTCGGCGAGATCGCCGAGGAGGCCGCGAAGGTCGGCGAAGCCCTGGCCGCCGACGAAGCGCGCTTCGCGCAGGAGAAGGAACTGGTTGGCAAGATCCACGCCGAGCTCGACAAGGTCGAGGCCCTGTCCCCCGACGACCCGGGGCGCGCCGATGCGGTGGCTGCGCTCAATGCACTCCGCGCGGAGCTGAAGGCCTTGCAGGGCTTCGAGCCGATGATCCTGCCGGTGGTCGATTCCAGCGCGGTCGCGGAGATCATCGCGGGCTGGACCGGCATCCCGGTGGGCCGCATGGTCGCCGACGAAATCCAGACCGTCCTGCGGCTGCGAGACTCCCTGGAGCAGCGCGTGATCGGCCAGGGCCATGCGCTCGAGGCCATCGCCCAGCGCGTGCGCACCTCGCGGGCCAACCTCGAGGACCCGGACAAGCCCAAGGGCGTGTTCCTGCTGGTCGGCACCTCCGGTGTCGGCAAGACCGAGACCGCCATCGCCCTCGCCGACGCGCTGTACGGCGGCGAGCGCAGCATGATCACCATCGCCATGTCCGAGTACCAGGAGGCGCATACCGTCTCCAGCCTCAAGGGCAGTCCGCCCGGCTACGTCGGCTACGGCGAGGGCGGCGTGCTGACCGAGGCGGTGCGTCGCCGCCCCTACTCGGTGGTCCTGCTCGACGAGATCGAGAAGGCGCACCCGGACGTGCTGGAGCTGTTCTTCCAGGTGTTCGACAAGGGCCGCATGGAGGATGGCGAAGGCCGCGAGA
>ERZ1645185.524-NODE-524-length-16035-cov-5.503191_pt1 | contig 16035 bp, 13 predicted proteins | sample MGYA00575351_ERZ1645185 | MGnify/ENA primary metagenome ERZ1645185 (study PRJEB40838, sample SAMN11284767) | freshwater sediment metagenome | isolation source: river sediment | host: Sediment | place: India: Jana village, Kanpur | collected 2015-12-17 ...
GCCTTCCAGCAGCGGCATCATCAGCACAATCTGCGGCGGCTGGCCGAAGTGTTCCTGCAGGCCTCGGCCCATCAGCAGATTGAACTTCTGGTCGGTGCCGCCGAGCTCGACATCGGCCTTAAGCGCGACTGAATCATAGCCTTGGACCAGCGGATACAGGAACTCATGGATGGCAATCGGCTGCTGCGACGCGAAACGCTTGGCAAAATCGTCACGCTCCAGCATGCGCGCCACGGTCAGCTGGCCGGCCAGCTTGATCATGTCGGCGGCCGACATCCGGTCGAACCATTCGGAATTGAAACGCAGCTCGGTTTTATCCCTGTCCAGCACCTTGAACACCTGCTCCGAGTAGGTCTGCGCGTTGGCCGCCACATCCGCGCGGGTCAACGGCTTGCGGGTCACGTTCTTGCCGGTCGGGTCGCCGATCATGCCGGTGAAATCGCCGATCAGGAAGATGACCTGATGCCCCATATCCTGGAATTGGCGCATTTTGTTCAGGAGCACGGTATGGCCAAGATGCAGATCGGGCGCGGTCGGGTCGAAGCCAGCCTTGATCCGCAGCGGACGTCCCGTCTTCAGGCGCGCCTCAAGCTCCTCGATCTTGAGTATTTCCTGCGCACCGCGGCCGATGAGTTCGAGGGCATCTTTCAGTTCAGCTGACATAAAGGGTTTCCATAAGGCCTAAAAACAAGCGCTTAAGCCGCGACTTGTTAATCAATGGTTAATTCGGTTAATTATGCCTGAATACAGAACCCGTCGGTTTGACGCAGGGCATGAACACTGGTTATTTTAGCCCATTGCCTGTATTGCCACCGAGGCCCGCTTTTGCACCCATACAACATCATCGGCACGTTGCGCGCCTGGACTGCGTCGCAGTGGCAGACAGCCGGACTTACTGTACTGATCGGCACCTGCGTGCTGTCGTTGATTCCCGCCCTGCAGAAACCGGTGCAGGCACAACAGCCCGCGCCACCCCACGCCACCGCGTCCGGGCCCACATTCAAACGCCAAGCCATTGATATGAAGGCATATAACTGGCGGACTGTGACCGTCGAAAAAGGTCAGACGCTGAGCGACGTGTTCGATGACCTGGGCGTTGCGCACAGCCTCATGCGCCGCGTGCTCGCCACGGATTCCGCCGGACAGGCCTTCAAACGCATCAAGGACGGCGACGTCATTGAATTTGAAATCAACGGCTATGACCAGCTTCGCAGCATGCGTTTCGATAAAAGCGACCTGGAACAGGCGCATCTGGCCATTGCGGCCGATGCCATCGAGGAAACGCTGACACAGCGCAGGATCGAAAAACGCATGATGGTGGCGTCCGGTGAAATCACCCAGTCGCTGCATGCCGACGCCCGGCGCGCCGGATTGAGCGCAAAAATCGTCGCCCAGATCGCCGATGTTTTCAAGTACGACATCGATTTTTCGGACGATCTGCGTGCCGGCGACCGATTCCAGGTCGTCTATGAGCAGACGCTCCTTGAGGGCAAGCCGTACCGTCAAGGGCAGATCCGGGCCGCGACATTCATCAACCGCGGCGAGAAATTCTCAGCATTCCGTTACAACGCCTACGGGCGCGAGGAATACTTTGACGGCTCGGGCCGGCCCCTGAAGAAGGTGCTGCTGCGCATCCCCATCGAATTCGCCCGCCTGAGCTCGACTTTCGGCATGCGCAAACACCCGGTGCTCGGCCGTATGCGGGCGCACAAGGGCGTCGATTACGCTGCCCGCACCGGCACCCCGATCATGGCCGCCGGCGACGGCCGCGTTGAACTTGCCGGCTGGAAAAGCGGCTACGGCAAGACCGTCATCATCAATCACGGCCAGGGCCGCAGCACGCTGTACGGCCATATGTCATCGCTGGGCAGGATCAAGCGCGGGCAATTCGTGCCGCAGGGTTCGGTCATCGGCCGCGTCGGCAGCACCGGCCTGGCCACCGGCCCGCACCTGCATTACGAATTCCGCGTCGGTGGCAAGCAGGTCAACCCGCTGAAGGTCACCATGCCGAAGCCCGAACCGCTGCGCGGCTCCGCTTTGGCGAAATTCAGAAGCGCCACGGCGCCTGCCATTGCTATGATGGAGCAATCGGCCACCACCCAATTGCGCTAATCATGCCTTCAACGCTTTATATCGGTTTAATGTCGGGCACCAGCCTGGACGGCATCGACCTCGCCCTGGTTGATTTCTCGGAAGGCGCGCGACTGCTGCAGCACGGCCATCAGCCTCTGCCGGCGGCGCTGACCGACGCGCTGCTGACCCTGTCGCAGTCGAACGCGCCGGTATCGCTGGAACAGGTCGGGCAACTGGAAACACTGCTCGGCGACGCGTTTGCCGGGGCCGTCTGCGCATTCTGCGACAGGATCGCCGTCAGTCCGGAACACATCCGCGCCATCGGCAGCCACGGCCAGACAGTCCGCCACGACCCGCAGGGCGCCATCCCGTACACCCTTCAGCTCGGCGACGCCAACATCATCGCCGAGCGCACCGGCATCACCACGGTGGCCGATTTCCGCCGCCGTGACGTCGCCGCCGGCGGACAGGGCGCGCCGCTGGTTCCCGCCTTTCACGCGGCCCTGTTCGGCCAGCGCGGAGAAAACCGCGCGGTGATCAACATCGGCGGTATCGCCAATATCACCCTGCTGGCGGCCGGGGGCATGATAACCGGTTTCGATACCGGCCCGGGCAATGGCCTGATGGATGCCTGGTGCCGCCGGTACTGGAACATCGCCTTTGATGATCACGGCCAACGGGCCGCGTTGGGCGAAGTCGATGCCGGGCTGCTCGAGCGCCTGCTGCTTGACCCATGGCTGCAGCTGCCGCCGCCGAAAAGCACCGGCCGGGACTATTTCCAACTCGACTGGCTGGACTACCATCTTCAGGGCCTGGATCTGCGGCCAGAAAGCGTGCTGCGCACCCTGAACGCCTTCACCGCGCGCACCATCGCCGATGCGCTGTCGCAAAGCGCGGTCAATCCGGATGCGGTTTTCATCTGCGGCGGCGGCGTGCATAACGCACTGCTGATGCAGGGCCTGCAGGCGCTGCTGCCCTGCCCCGTGCGCTCAACTGCGGCGTTGGGCGTGGATCCGGATTACGTGGAGGCCATGGCGTTCGCCTGGCTGGCCAAGCAATGCATTGAGGGCAAGCCCGGCAATGTGGTGGGCGTCACCGGCGCGGAAGGGCCACGTATCCTGGGCGCAATCTATCAGGCCTGATCGTTCGCTCCGATCCGTTTCCACAGCCATGCCAGCAGCAGCAAGGCCGGAACCACCGACACCGCGCTGATCAGGAAGAACGCCGAATAGTTGCTCTGTTCGACGATATAGCCGGAGAACCCGCCGACGAACTTGCCGGGCAGATTGGCCAAGGACACCAGTAGCGCGTATTGCGTGGCGGTGAAGTTCTGGTTGGTCAGGCCCGACATGAACGCCACCAACACGGTGCCGGCGAAACCCTGCGCAAGGTTGTCTGCGGTGATGGCGGCGAAGAACGCCCAGATTTCCGACGGATGCTGGGCCATCAGCAGAAACGCCAGGTTCGACAGCGCGACGCCGACCGCGGCAACCGCCAGCAGTTTGCGGATGTCATAGGCGGCCACGCACACGCCGCCCAGAAACGCGCCGCCGATGCCGAGCCATACCCCGTAGAGTTTCGACACCGTGGCGATATCGGCCTTGGTATAGCCTGAATCCAGGTAAAACGGGCCTGCCAGGACCCCGATCATCTGGTCGGGGAATTTGAACAGGCCGACGAACAGCAGGAAAGCCAGCGCCAGCAGGACACCGTTGCGGCTGAAGAATTCACGGAACGGCTCGATGAACGCCTCGCCCAGGGTGACTTTGCTGATGGCCACCCGTGCCGCCGGCTCGCGGGCGAACAGGGTTGCAGCCAAAGGCAGCAGCATCAACGCGGCCATGACGGTATAAGTGGTCTGCCAGCCGAACAGCTCGGCGAAATACAGCGCCATGGCGCCGCCCAGGATCAGGCCGATGCGGTAGCCGAGGGTATACGTCGCGGCCAAGGCACCCTGCGCGTGCAGCTCGGCGATTTCGATGCGGTAGGCGTCGACCACGATATCCTGGGTCGCGCCGGCGAACGCGGCCAATGCCACGAAGGCGATCAGCGTCGACAGGTGCAGCGTCGGATCGGTGTAGGCCATGGCCAGCAATGCCAGCGTCAGCAGCAGCTGCGCGGCGAACAGCCAACCCCTCCGCCTGCCGAGCAGCGGCAGGGCGTAGCGGTCCAGCAGCGGCGCCCACAGGAACTTCAGCACATAGAAGAAGCTGGCGAAACTGAGCAGGCCGATCAGGCTGAGCGCCAGGCCGATGTCGCGCAGCCAGGTCGACAGCGTGCCGCCGACGATCAGCAGGAACGGCAGGCCGCAGCCGAAGCCGAAAAAAAGCATGGTGGCCGCCGAGGGCGTGCCGAAAGCCCGCTTGATGCCCTGCCAGCCTTTGTAGGATTGCGTTTCGGTCATCAGTCGTAGTCCACGGTGAACGGTGCGTGATCGGAGAATTTCGGCTCGGCGGCGATGGCGCAGTGGCGCAGATGCGCTTTCAGGTTGGGGCTGAGCATCTGGTAATCAATGCGCCAGCCGACATTCTTGGCGCGCGCCGCGCCGCGTTGGCTCCACCAGGTGTAGTCCTGGCCGGATGGATTCAAGGTGCGGTAGGCATCCACCCAACCGTCCTGCTCGATCAGCGCGGTCATCCATTCGCGCTCTTCCGGCAGGAAGCCTGAATTCCTGGCGTTGGATTTGGCGTTACGGATATCCATGGCGGTATGCGCGATGTTCCAATCGCCGCAGACCACGAACTTCCGGCCGCTGGCCAGCATGTCCTGGAATTTCGGGCGGATCCAGTCCATCACCTCGAACTTGAACCGCTGCCGTTCTTCACCCGATGAGCCGGAGGGTAAATACAGTGAGATCACCGACAGTTCGCCGAAGCGTGCTTCGATGTAGCGGCCCTCTTCGTCGAACGGCGCCCAGCCGAGGCCGGTGCGCACTTCATCCGGCTGCCGCCGGCAGTAAATGGCCACGCCGGAATAGCCCTTGCGGGTACTGGCGTCGCGGAAGAAGGCATTGTAGCCTTCCGGCCGGAACAGCCCGCCGCCGAGCTGATGTTCCTGTGCCTTGGTTTCCTGGACGCACAGGACATCGGCGTCCTGCGCGGCGAACCACTCGAAAAAATTCTTGGTCGCCGCGGACCGGATGCCGTTGGCATTGAAAGTAATGATTCGCATGCTGCCCGACTGCTGATAAACTTTACCAAGATTAGCCCAAAGCCGAAACGTTGTGGAGAAAAGATGAAGGCGTACCAGCAGGAGTTCCTGAGCTTGGCCATCGACAAGCAGGTTTTACGCTTCGGCGAATTCACCCTGAAATCGGGTCGTCTGAGCCCGTATTTTTTCAACGCCGGCCTGTTTGACGACGGCGACAGCCTGAATGCGGTCAGCCAATGCTACGCGCAGCGTATTTTGGACAGCGGCCTTGGTTTCGATATGCTGTTCGGCCCGGCCTACAAGGGCATTCCCCTGGCGACCGGCGCGGCCATCGCGCTGTCCCGGCTGGGCCGCAACGTGCCGGTGGCGTTCAACCGCAAGGAAGCCAAAAGCCATGGCGAAGGTGGCAGCCTTATCGGCGCCGCGCTGAAGGGCCGGGTGTTGATCGTCGATGACGTGATCACCGCCGGCACCGCGATCCGAGAATCCATCGAGATTATCCGTACGCAGGGCGCCGAGGTGGCGGGCATCGTCATCGCGCTGGACCGCCAGGAAAAGGGCAAGGACTCCGAGCTCTCGGCCAGTCAGCAAATCCGTGCGGAGTATGGCGTGCCGGTGGTCAGCGTGGTCGGCCTGGACGATTTACTGGCGTTTTCCGAACGCGACCCCCTGCTTGCACAATACCGTCAGGCGTTGCAGAATTACCGTAACCAATACGGGGTGGCCCATGTCTAGTTCCAAACAGCTGCTTGCCGCCTGCCTGGGAGCCGCGCTGATCGCCGGCGCCGTAGCCCAGGAAAAAAGCCAGGAAAAGAAAATCTACCGCTGGGTGGACAAGAGCGGCAAAGTGCACATCAGCGATCAGCTGCCTCCGGAAGCGGTCGACCAGGCCCGCAAGGAATACAGCGCCAGCTCCGGAACCCTGAAAAAGGAAGTACGGTCCCAGCTGACGCCGGCCGAGCAGGCGCTTGCCCAGCAACAGGCGAAACTGGAGGCCGAGGCGCTGGAGCAGGCCGAGAAGGCCAAGCGCATCGAACAGGGCATGATGATCAACTTCGAAACCGAACAGGAACTGCAGCGCTCGTTCGATGAACGGACCGATCTACTTCAGCAGACCATCGCCTCGTTGAAGGCCAGCATCCAGTCGCGGCGCGCGGCGGTGATCAGCACGCTGAACGAACTTTCAGACCTGGAACTGGAAGGAAAACCCCTGCCGGAAGCAAAAATCAAGCAGATCCGGAGCAATCACGCGTTGATCCTGAAGCAGACCGAGCAGATGGCGCGCCTGACCGCCAGCTTCGAGGCCTTGAAAGGCGAGTTCTCCGCCACCTTGGAAAGGTACCGCCAGCTCAAGAGCGGGCAGGCCACGCTGGCCCTGCCCGAGGCGCCGACCAGTGCAGCCGCCGCACCGGATCAGCCGCCCAGGCAATAAGCACGCCTAGAAAGGCAGCGCCAGGCCAGGATCCATCGCCAGCATCTGCTCCCTGAATATCTGCTGGATCTGCACCAGCCGCTCACTGCTGTCGGCTTCGAAGCGCAGCACCAGGACCGGTGTGGTGTTTGATGCGCGCACCAGGCCCCAGCCGTCAGGCCAGTCGGCGCGTATGCCATCGATGGTATTGATGCGGGCGCCTTCGAAATGCGCCTGCGCCACGAACCGTTCGATGAACGCGTGCTGCTCTCCCTCTTTCAGCTCGACTTTCAGTTCCGGCGTCGATTCTCCGTTCGGGAGGCCGTCGAATACCGCCTGGATGCCTTCCGGAGCCGCCGCCAGGATTTCCAGCAGGCGTGCGGCGGCGTAGATGCCGTCATCGAAGCCGAACCAGCGTTCCGCGAAAAAGAAATGGCCGCTCATCTCGCCGGCCAATTCCGCGTGGGTTTCCTTCATCTTGGCCTTGATCAGCGAATGACCGGTTTTCCACATGATCGGGCTGCCGCCGTGACGCAGGATGTGGCCTTGCAGCGCACCGGTGCATTTGACGTCGTAGATGACCGCCGCGCCGGGGTTGCGGTGCAGGACATCCTCCGCGAACAGCATCAGCAGCCGGTCCGGGAAGATCATCTGGCCCTGCGCGGTCACCACGCCCAAACGGTCTCCGTCGCCATCGAAGGCCAGACCGACATCGGCGCCGGAGCGCTTGACGATTTCGATCAGGTCGACCAGGTTCGCCGGGTCGCTTGGATCCGGGTGGTGGTTCGGGAAATTGCCGTCCACCTCGCAGTAGATCGCCTCCACGTCGGCGCCGATGGCGGCGAGCACATCGGGAGCCACCGCGCCCGGTACGCCGTTGCCGCAGTCAACCACCACCTTCAGCCTGCGGTCAATCTGTATGTCGTTGGCGATGTAGCGCGTGTAGTCCGGCACGATGTTTTTGGTGCTGACGGTACCGGGCTGCTTGGCCTGGATCACTTTTTTCTCGACGATGCGCTCGAAAATATTGCTGATCGCGTCGCCTGAAAGCGTATGGCCATCGATGACGATCTTGAAGCCGTTGTAATCCGGCGGGTTATGCGAACCGGTCACCGACACGCCGCTGGTGTACTCGGTGTTATGGGTGGCGAAATACACCAGTGGCGTCGGCACCTGCCCGATATTGAGCACCGAAACGCCGGCCGACACCAGGCCTTCGATCAGTCCGTCGGACAGCTTCACGGAAGACAGACGGCCATCGTAGCCGACCACGATGCCGCGCAGCCCTTTTTCGACCAGGATGGAGCCGATCACCTCGCCGATCAGGCGGGCGATGCCGGCGTCCAGGTTGGTGCCGACCACGCCGCGGATGTCGTAAGCCCTGAATATGCTGCGCTCCAAGGGCACCTTCGGCCGTGTCGTTTCCTTGATATTGAAAACCGGTTTCTGCACGTCCGGCTCAGGCGGGATGATGCCCCGGGCCGCCATTTCCTCGAAGGTCAGTTCGGCGCCCTCCTCCGAACCGTCCAAGGAGCCCGCTTGACGCCTTTTCAGGTAGCCTGGCGCCGCTAGGCAAGCCAAGGCCGAAAGCAGGAGCAGCAGCGCCACGCCGATTTCAGGCAGCCCGCCGGCTTCAAACATGCCCTTCTCGGCCAAGGGCGCCGAGGCGACCACCCGCCATGGTGTCTGCGGAATGTTACTGGCGTTGTTCTCCGCCGTCGTCGCCAGGGATTCGTCGCCGCGCTTAAGCAGATCCACGCGGTTCTGGCGGATGGCCAGATAGGTGCCGTCCGGCATATCCAGATCCATGGCCTTGTCCAGACCGGCCAGCGGAACCTGTACATAGACCAGAAGACCGTTGACGCCGCTGCCGACCATTTTCACCATGGCCAGCTTGGGCGCACCGGAAACCTTGATGATCCGGAAAGCGACGCTTTCGTCGTTGGCGCCCGCCTCCAGAACGGCCAGCTTGCCGGCACCGAACTTCGCCACGTCGGCATAGGCGGCGGCAAGGTCCCCCGGGTGCACTTCCACCAGTTCGGCGTCTTTGACTGAATTCTCGAACAATGTCCTGACATCTTCCCGCTCGCTGGCGAAAGCCAGCGGACCGATCTGTTTCTGCGCCTCCACCATTTGCGCGATGCGCACTTTGCTGAACGGCGCAATCGCCTTGACCACCTTGTCACGCGCCGCCAGGACATCGCGTTCGGTCTTGTTCTGGCTGTAGATATCCAGCCCGTTGATGCCGAACCAGAGCGCCAGCAGGGCGCACAGCAGGGCACCGGCCTTCCATGGGTGGGTTTGTATCCAAGCCTGCAGCTTGGCCAGATGGGTTTGCATGGGTGACATCTCAACGGACTCCTGTATGCCCGAAGCCACCCTGGCCCCGGGCGCTTTCGGCGAATTGCTCGACGCGGCTGAAGCGCGCGCGCAGCACCGGCATGAACACCAGTTGCGCGATGCGGTCGCCGGGCTGGATGGTCTGCGGAACCTGGCCGCGGTTCCACAGGCTGACCATCAGGGGGCCCTGATAATCGGCGTCGATCAGCCCGACCAGGTTGCCGAGCACCAGGCCCTGTTTGTGGCCGAGTCCGGAGCGCGGCAGAATGTGCGCGCAGACTCCCGCATCGCCGATATGAATGGACATGCCGGTGGCGATCAGCTGGCTTTCACCGGGAGCCAAGGTGACCGGCTGATCGACCAGCGCGCGCAGGTCCATCCCGGCCGAATGCGCGGTCGCGTAATCGGGCAGCGGAAACTCCGTGCCGAGGCGCGGATCCAGCACACGCAGTTGCACTTCGATGGCCGGCGTTGCAGTCATTTTCATTCCTTGGATTGCCTGTTGATCAGGGCAAGCAGCGCCACGGCCACCTGCTGTTTGGTGTCCGGGGCGATGACATGCCGGCCGCCGGCCCGCGAAAAAACCGTCAGGGCATTGCGTTCGCTTTCAAAGCCGATGGCGGGGTCGCTGACGTCGTTGGCGGCGATGAAGTCGAGGTTCTTGGCCAGCAGCTTCTTTTGCGCATATTCATCGAGACGTTCGGTTTCAGCGGCAAAGCCGACCACCAGTTCCGGCCGGTCCGGCGCGGTTGAAACGGCTGCGAGGATGTCCGCCGTGCGCTCCAGATCCAGGCTCAGGCCGCCGTCGGTTTTCTTGATTTTCCGGGCGGAGACCTGCCTCGGCCGGTAATCCGCCACCGCCGCCGAAGCGATGAAAACGTCCACTCCCGGCAGCTCGGCCATCACCGCATCGAACATCTGCTGCGCCGAACGCACGTCCAGACGGCGGACGCCGCGCGGAGTGGCCAATGCCACCGGTCCGGCGACCAGGACCACTTCGGCGCCCTGGCCGCTGGCCGCTTCAGCCAGGGCAAAGCCCATTTTCCCCGAGCTGCGGTTGCCGATGAACCGCACCGGATCGATGTCCTCGAAGCTAGGGCCGGCGGTAATCAGGAATTTCTTTCCGGCCAACGCGCCGGGAACGCCGGACAAGGCGCTGACGATGTCGATGGGCTCGAGCATGCGGCCTTCGCCGACTTCGCCGCAGGCCTGCTCGCCGCTGGCCGGGCCGAGCAGCTGAACGCCGCGCTGCAGCAGCAGGGTCCTGTTCGCCGCCGTTGCCCCATTGGCCCACATGGCCTGGTTCATCGCCGGCGCCAGATAAATCGGCGCCGTGGTGGCAAGGCAGAGGGTGCTCAGCAGGTCACCGGCCTGTCCGGTGGCAAGCCGGGCCATGAAATCCGCGCTGGCCGGCGCGACCACGACTTTGCTTGCCCAGCGCGCCAGCTCGATATGGCTCATCGCCGCCTCGGCGTCGGCATCCCATAGGCTGGTACGCACCGGATTGCCGGAAAGGGCCTGCAGGGTGGTCTGGGTGATGAACTGCCCCGCGGAGCGGCTCATCACCACGCGCACGTCGGCTCCGGCCTGTTTCAACCGGCGCGTCAACTCCGCCGATTTATAGGCGGCGATGCCACCTGTCACCCCAAGCAATACGCGTTCACCGATCAAAGCCGTCACCCGTTTTTTCCTACATGCATATGGGCATTAGCTTAACCTAAAAGCCGTTGAATTCCGACTGAGCGCCCGAAATCCACGGCGCACAGTAGGCACATGGCAACCCTAACTGAAAAACCGTGGATATCCGCGCAGAACAAAGCCCTGGAACGCGGCATCAAATCCCTGAGCGACGCCGAGCTGCTGCAGCTGATCTGCGCGCCGCACCGCGCGGCGCAGGACTTCCGGTCAATGGCGCTGGAACGGCAATGCCTGCGGAGCCTGAGCCAATCCTCGATCGGCGAATTCAGCCAAGTCCACCGGCTCGGCATCGAACTGTCCTGCAAACTGGCCGCTTGCCTGGAGCTGGGCACCCGGCATTGGTGCGAACCCCTGTCGCGCGGCCAGGCGCTCAATGACCCGCAACAGGTCCGCAACTGGCTCCGGATCCAGCTGCGCGACCGGCATCGGGAGGTCTTCGCGTGCCTGTACCTGGACGCGCGCCACCGGCTGATCTGCTACGAGGAGCTGTTCGAAGGCAGCCTGGACTGTTCGGAAGTGTACCCGCGCGTGGTGCTGCATCAGGGCCTGCGCCACCATGCGGCGGCGGTGCTGTTCGTCCATAACCATCCAAGCGGCCATCCGGAGCCCAGCGCCGCCGACCATGCGCTGACTTCGCGCCTGAAACAGGCGCTGTGCCTGGTCGATATCCGTGTCCTGGACCATTTCATCGTGGCGGACAATGAAATCACCTCATTCGCTGAACGGGGCTGGCTGTAATGCGTTGAATCCGGTATGTTTCCGAACCGGTTCAGGCTACAATAAACGACCCTATAAAAGTTGATTTCAGCCTGTGAAAGACCATCTTCGTGAACTTGTGGCGCAAGCCCTGCTGGATTTGCGCCGTGAAGGCAGAATACCCGCCGACCTGGAATTGCCCGATTACGTCATCGAGCGGACGAAATCCCGCGATCACGGCGATTACGCGACCAACATCGCCCTGCTGCTGGGCAAGCGGGTCGGCATGAACCCCATGCTGTTGGCCGAAGCGCTGATCAAGAGCATGGATTCCTCCGATGAGTCCAGGCATATCGAGAAAGTGGCGGTCGCCAAGCCGGGCTTCATCAATTTCACCATCTCCCGCCGTTGCCTGCTGTCCACCGTACGCCGGGTGTTCGAACAGGGCGCGGACTACGGCAGACAGCCGGCCGAATCGCGCGAATCGATCACGGTCGAGTTCGTGTCCGCCAACCCGAACGGCCCGCTGCATGTCGGTCACGGCCGCGGCGCGGCCTACGGCGCGTCGGTCGCCAACCTGCTGGAGGCCGCCGGCCATAAAGTCCAGCGCGAATATTACGTCAACGATGCCGGCCGCCAGATGGACATCCTGGCGGTGAGCGTCTGGCTGCGCTACCACGAGCTGTGCGGCGTCAACGTGCGGTTCCCGGACAACGGCTACAAGGGCGAATACGTCACCGACATCGCGCGCGGCCTGCGTGCGCTCGAAGGCGACCGCCTGCGCTTCAACGCCAACGACATCCTTGAGGGCGTTCCCGCCGATGAAAGCCAGGACGGCGACAAGGAAAAGCACGTCGATGCCCTGATCGCCAACGCGCGCCGTCTGCTCGGCGACGCCGATTACCGCAAAGTGTTCAGTACCGGCCTGGAGTTCTGCCTGGGCGACATCCGCAACGATCTGCACGGCTTCGGCGTGGACCACGACAACTTCTTCTCCGAACGTTCGCTGAGCACCGAAGGCTTCGTCCAGCGTGCCATCGACATCCTTCAGAAAAACGGCCATCTGTACCAGCAGGACGGCGCGCTCTGGTTCCGTGCCACCGATTTCGGCGATGACAAGGACCGCGTGGTCGTACGGGACAACGGCGTCTCGACCTATTTCGCCTCCGACATCGGCTATCTGCTGTCGAAATTCGAGCGTGGCTTCGAGCGCGCGCTGTACATCTTCGGCGCCGACCACCACGGCTACATCGTACGCCTGAAGGCGGCCGCCAAGGGCCTCGGTCTGGATGAATCGAAAGTCGAGATCCAATTGGTGCAGTTCGCCATCCTGTACCGCGGCGGCGAACGCGTGCAGATGTCGACCCGTGCCGGCAGCTTCGTGACCCTGCGCGAGCTGCGCGAGGAAGTCGGCAACGACGCCGCGCGCTATTTCTATGTGATGCGCTCGAACGACCAGCATCTGGATTTCGACCTGGACCTGGCCAAGAGCCATTCCAAGGAGAACCCGGTGTATTACATCCAGTATGCGATCACCCGTTCGGCCGGCCTGTTCCGCAAGCTCAAGGAAAAGCAGTGGAGCTACAACGACAGCGCCGCAATCGCCAACCGCGGACAGATGGACACCGATTCCGAACTGGCGCTGCTGGGTGAGCTGATGCGCTTCCCGGAAGCGATCGAGTCGGCGGCGCAGAATCGCGGGCCGCAGATCCTGGCCAACTACCTGCGCGAAACCGCCAACGCCTTCCATTCCTTCTATGAAAACTGCGACATCCTGAGCGAGGACGAAACCGTCCGGCACGCGCGCCTGGGCCTGTGCAAGGCCACGGCGCAGGTGCTTGGCAACGGGCTGGCGCTGCTGGGCGTCTCCGCGCCGGAGCGCATGTAAGTGGCAAGGCGCAATAAACCGCAGGCACGCCGGCAGGGATCCGGCGGCACACCGGTGTGGGCATGGCTGCTGATCGGCCTGCTTGTCGGCGTGCTGGGCTATTTCGGCTATCAGCAATTCCGCGCGATGGACGCGCCGGAATCCGATGCGCTGCCCATGCCGGGCGCCAAGGTCAAGGACAATGAGCCGGGCAAGTCCTCCGAACCGCCGGCCAGCGGCATGGATGACGGCGTGCTGGACACCGATTACAGTTTCTACGACGTGCTTCCCACGCAGGAACCCGTGGATGTGCCGGAAACGGAAGATGCCGCCACGGCCACGGGTCCGGACGGTAAAACACCGGCCGATGACACGTCCCCGGCGGTAGCCGCCGCGCCGGCCGACAAGACCCGGGAACCGGCCGCGGCTGAAAAAACCCCGGCCGCCGAAGCGTCACGCTATCTGCTGCAGGCGGGCTCGTTCGAACGAAGCGCCGATGCCGACGACCTGAAGGCGCGCATCGCGCTTTCCGGCGAACCGGCGCGTGTGGAGATAGCCGAGGTGAACGGCAAAACCATGTACCGCGTGCGTCTGGGGCCTTATGCGGACGCCGGCGCCGCCAACGCGGCAAAAGCCAACCTGGCCGGCCAAGGCATCAGCGCGGTCCGCATCAAAATCAAGTAATCAGCGTTTCAGCCGGATCAGGGCCGAGGTGTCTTCCTCGCCGAATCCGGCATCCACCAGCTTCCGGTAGTCGGCCAGCGACTGCTCGATGACGCTGTAGCGCTTGCCCAGCTGCCTGGCCATGTCCTGCACGATGTGCAGATCCTTCAGCAGCAGCGCGGATTTGAATCCCGGCGCATAGCTGCCGGCCAGCATAGTGGCGCCGCGCTTGTCCAGGAACCAGTTGCCGGCTGCGCCGGCCGCCAGGGTCGGCACCAGCGATTCCGGCTTCAGGCCCAAGGCCTCGCCGAACGCCAGGCCTTCGCAGACCGCCTGTGCGATGCCGGCCACCAACACCTGGTTGACCGCCTTGGCTGCCTGACCGGCGCCGGACGGGCCCATACGGGTCACCCGCAGGGCATACGCGGCCAGCACGTCCTGCACGCGCGCCAGGACCTCGGGCTCACCGCCGACCATCACCGACAGCTTGCCGTTTTTCGCGCCCTCCACCCCGCCGGATACCGGCGCGTCGAGGAACGCGATGCCTTTTTCCCCCAACATGGCAAAGGCGCGCAACGCTGTCGACCGCGCGACCGTGGAGTGGTCGATGACCACAGACCCGGCCGACAGAACCTGCGCGAGCCCGGCGCAGCATTGCAGTACGTCAGCATCCTCCGACACGCACAGCACCACAGCCTGGCAGGCGGCGAAACCAGCCGGCGCATGCGCCGCCTTGACGCCGAAGCCGGCAGCCAACGCATCGGCTTTGGCAAGCGTGCGGTTACCCACCGCAGTGAGCAGGCCCTTGGCATGCAGGTGTCCGGCCATTGGCGCACCCATGGCGCCCAGACCGATGAAACCAACGTGGGTGATGGCATGCATATCAGGCTCCGTGCAGGGTTTCTTCAAGATAGGTGTAACCGGTCAGGCCGGTCTCCAGGGCATCCAGTGCGGCCTGCGCCTGTGCCGTGTCCAGCCCGGCATGCTCGACCAGATGCCGGTAGCGCGCGCGCAGGTCATCGAGCTTATAGCCGACGTAGTCGAGCATCACGTCGGTGGTGTCGCCTTTGCGCTGGCGTTCTATGCTGTAGCCGCCGAGCGCGTCCAGGCGGACGTTGGCGGTATCGGTATCGCCGAACAGGTTGTGGATGTCGCCGAGGGTCTCCTGGTAGGCGCCGACCATGAACACGCCCAGCCGGTAGCTCTCGCCCTGCTTCAGGGCATGCACCGGCAGCGAGTGGCCGAGCGTCTGCGACTGCACGTAGGTATCGACCCGGCCGTCGGAATCGCAGGTCAGGTCGGCGATCACGCCGTGGCGCTCCGGACGTTCGTCCAATCGCGCGATCGGCATGATCGGGAATACCTGGTCGATGGCCCAGACGTCGGGTATGGATTCGAACACCGAAAAGTTCACGAAATACTTGTCGACCAAGCGCTCATCGAGTTCGTCGAGCACCTCGCGGTGGCTCTTGTCGTCCGGATTGAGCTGGCGGCGCACGGCGTGGGCGATGGCGTAGAACAGGTCGTCGAGCAGCGCGCGGTCGTCGAGGCCGAGCTGGCCATGCGCGAACAGGGCCTGGCCCTCGGCGAGGTAGTGCTGCGCTTCCAGGTACACCTCCAGCGCGGTGCGGCTGTCGATGCTGCGCACCAGGTCGCGCAGGTGCTTGATCACCAACGGTTCACCCTGGCGCGCGTCCGGCACGGCGCCGTCCGGGGCCTGCTCGACTTCCGAGACGTTGACCACCATCATCGCGTGGTGCGCGGTCATCGCGCGTCCGGCTTCGGTGATCATGCGCGGTTCCGGCAGGCCATGCTCGGCACAGGCCTCCTGCAGCGGCTGGATGAGCGTCTGCGCGAACTGCTCGAGGCGGTAATTGATCGAGCAGGCGCCGCGCGAGCGGGTTCCTTCGTAATCGACGCCGAGGCCGCCGCCGGAGTCCATGAAGCGGATGCTGCAGCCGGCCTTGCTCAGTTCCACGAAATACCGCACGGCTTCGCGCATGCCGGCCGCGATGTCGCGCAGGTTGGAGATCTGCGAGCCCATGTGGAAGTGCAGCAGCTGCAGGCAGTCGAGCTGGCCGACGGCGCGCAGACGCCCGACCAGGTCGAGCACCTGGCGCGGCGAGAGGCCGAACTT
>ERZ1645185.525-NODE-525-length-16021-cov-4.847238_pt1 | contig 16021 bp, 12 predicted proteins | sample MGYA00575351_ERZ1645185 | MGnify/ENA primary metagenome ERZ1645185 (study PRJEB40838, sample SAMN11284767) | freshwater sediment metagenome | isolation source: river sediment | host: Sediment | place: India: Jana village, Kanpur | collected 2015-12-17 ...
GCCGAGCGTCGCGACGGTCATCTCCCACGCTCGCTCCCAGGCGACGTCGTGCTCGTCGACGAAGAGCCGCATCAGCTCGGGGATGGCGAGCGCCGGGTGCGTGTCGTTGAGCTGGATCGCCGCGTGCTCGGGCAGGGTGCGCAGGTCGCCGTGCTGCCGCAGGTGCCGCCGCAGGATGTCCTGCAGCGAGGCCGACGCGAAGAAGATCTCCTGGCGCAGCCGCAGCTCGTGCCCGGCCGGCGTGTCGTCGCTCGGGTAGAGCACGCGCGAGATCGCCTCGAGCCGCACACGGTCGGCGAGCGCGCCGACGTGGTCGCCGCGGTTGAAGTCCACGAGCGAGATCGGGTCCATCGCGCGCGCCGACCAGAGGCGCAGCGTGTTCACGTGCGCGCCGCGCCAGCCGGTGATCGGCGTGTCGTACGCCACCGCCTTCACGCGCTCGGCGGGATGCCACACGCTGCGCGCCGTGCCGTCCGTCTGCTCCACCACGTCGACGTGCCCGCCGAAGCCGATCGTGTACGCCACCTCCGGGCGCTCGAACTCCCACGGGAAGCCCGCCGAGAGCCACTCTTCCGGCAACTCCATCTGCCAGCCGTCCTTGAGCACCTGCCGGAAGATCCCGTGGTCGTAGCGGATGCCGTAGCCGTACGCCGGCACGCGCAGCGTCGCCATCGACTCCATGAAGCAGGCGGCGAGGCGGCCGAGGCCGCCGTTGCCCAGCCCCGGGTCCGGCTCGATGGCGCGGAGCTTGTCGAGGTCCACGCCGAGCTGCGCGAGCGCCGTGCGCGCCACCTCCGTGAGCCCGAGGTTCGAGAGCGCGTCCATCAGCTGGCGACCGATGAGGAACTCGAGCGAGAGGTAGTAGACGCGCTTGCCGCCTTCGCGGTACGTGCGTCGCGTCGACTCCATCCAGTGCCCCGTCACCTGGTCGCGCGCGGCGAGGGCGGTGGCCACGTACCAGTCGCGCTCGCGCGCGTGCGCGGCATCCTTGCCGACGTGGAAGAGCAGCTTGTTCACGACGGTCGCGCGGAAGGCGGCGACGGCGTCATCCCCGGCGGCGGGGACCTGGTCGGGCAGGGCGGTGGGGCTCGTCATCCGGGAGCGAAGGGGGAGGGCGGAATCGTCTCCTGAAATATGTGGCTCGTGCGCCCGCCCCGCGCCGTCCCGGCGCAACGCGGCCGCCCTGTCCGGCACGGGGCTGGACGGCTACTGTACCGAGCGATGCGCTCCCGTATCCCCCCGCGTCCGTCGCTCCGCCGCCGTCGGCCCGCCACCCGGCTGCTCGGGCCGCTGCTGGTGCTGCTGCTCCTCGCCGCCTGCGCCCGCGCCGAGCGCCCCTGGCAGCTCGGGGCCACCTGCTACGAGGTCTTCGTCCGCTCCTTCGCCGACAGCGACGGGGATGGGATCGGCGACCTGCGCGGCCTCACCGCCCGGCTCGACCACCTCAACGACGGCGATCCCGCCGGCGGCGACGACCTCGGCGTGCGGTGCGTCTGGCTGATGCCGGTCGCCGAATCCCCGAGCTACCACGGCTACGACGTCAGCGACCACTACGCCGTCGAGCGCGACTACGGGACGCGCGAGGACCTCCAGCGCTTCATCGCCGAGGCGCACCGGCGCGGCATCCGCGTGCTCGTGGACATGGTGCTCAACCACGTCTCGAGCGAGCACCCGGCCTTCCAGGCGGCGCTGCGCGACACGGCCGCCCCCGAGCGCGCGCTGTTCCGCTTCCAGCCGACCAAGGGCCCGCTGAACGAATGGGGCGGCGACAACTGGCATCGCTCGCCGGTGCGCGACGAGTGGTACTACGGCTTCTTCTGGCAGGGGATGCCCGACCTCGACTACACGCGGCCCGCGGCGCTGGCCGAGATGCAGCGGGTCGCGCGCTTCTGGCTCGACAGCATCGGCGTGGACGGCTTCCGGCTCGACGCGGTGAAGTTCCTCGTCGAGGAGCCGGGGCGCGCGCAGGACACGCCGGGCACGCACCGCGTGCTGCGCGAGTGGGCCGCCTTCGTGCGCGGCGTGCGGCCGGGCGTGTACACGGTCGGCGAGGTGTTCGATTCCACGGGCGCGCTGCTCGCCTACTATCCCGACCAGCTCGACGGCTACTTCGCCTTCGAGGTGGCCGACAGCCTCGTCCGCGGCGTGCGCGACGGCCGGGGGAGCGGCATCCTCGCGCCGGCGCTGCGGCTGCAGCGCGAGGTGCCGCAGGCCTGGCGCGTCTCGCCGTTCCTGCGCAACCACGACCAGCCCCGCACGCGCACTGAGCTCGGCGGAAGCCGCGAGAAGGCGAAGCAGGCTGCCGTCCTGCAGCTCACGCTGCCCGGGCTGCCGTTCGTCTACTACGGCGAGGAGCTCGGCATGGAGGGGACCAAGCCCGACGAGCGGATCCGCACGCCGATGGCGTGGGCGCTCGCGGGGCCGCACGCCGGCTTCACCACCGGGACGCCGTGGCAGCCGCTGCAGCCCGACTCGCTCGAGTCGAACGTCGAGGCGCAGCGCGCCGACCCGGCCTCGTCGCTCGCGCTGTACCGGCGGCTGATCCGCCTGCGCGACTCGCTCCCCGCGCTCGCGGAGGGACGGCTGCACCCGGTCGCGGCGTCCGACTCGGCGGTCGTGGCCTACGTGCGGCGGGCGGGGAATCGCGCGGTGCTCGTGGTCGCGAACCTCGGTGAGTCGGCGCTCGCCGACGTGCTGCTCTCGGCGCCCGAGGGGACGCTGCCCGAGGGGCGCGCCCATCTGCAGCCGCTGCTGCCCGTGTTCGCCGACGTCGGGGCCGCCAGGGAGCTGCGGGCGGGGCCCGGCGGCGCGCTCCGGGATCTCGTGGCGGTCCCCGTGATGCCGCCCGGATACGTGCAGGTGTTCGCGCTCGAGCCCTGACCGCCGCTCAGCCGCCGCGCAGCGCCGTCTCCACGGCCGCCAGGCACGGCACGAGCGTCTCGACCGTGTGGTCCCCCATGTGGCCGATGCGGATGGTGCGCTCCTTCAGCGCCCCGTAGCCCGTGCCGATCACGTACCCGAGCTCCGCCACGCGATGCACCACCTGCCGCGCGGTCATCCCCTCGGGCAGCGTGAGCGCGCTCACGGTGGGGGACCGCTCGCCGGGCCGGCAGAGGTAGCCGATGTCGATGCCGGCGCCGCGCACGCGCTCCACCCACGCCTCGGTCATCCGCAGCATGTCGCGGTGCGTGCCCCACCGCGCCTCGACGCCGAGCGCGTTGATCGCCTGCAGCTGGGCCGCCGTCGCGTAGAGCAGCGAGAGGGCCGGCGTGTTGGGCGTCTGCGACCGGCGCGCGGACTCCTCGTACTCCACCACGTCGAGGTAGCGGCCGCGTCCCGGCGCCACGCTCGCCTGCAGCACGTACGGCTCGCTCGCCACCGCGAACGCCAGGCCCGGCGGGAGCGCGAGCGCCTTCTGCGAGCCCGTGAGCACGAAGTCGAGCCCCCACGCGTCGGTCTCCACCGGCGTGCCCGCGACGCCCGTGACGCTGTCCACCAGGCACATCGCGCCGTGGCGGTGGGCGAGCTCGGTGATCGCGCGGATGTCGCTCAGCGCGCCGGTGCTCGTCTCGGAGTGCACCACGGTCACCGCCGCGAACGCCTCGCCCCCCGCGCCGCCCTCCACCAGCGCCTCCTCCACCTGCTCGAGGTGCGGCGTGTCGCCCAGCGGCACCGAGAGCACGCGCGTCGCGCGGTCGCAGGCCTGCGCGATGCGCGCGAAGCGCTCGCTGAACGCGCCGTTCACCAGCGAGAGGATCGGCCCCTCGGGGGCGCCGCGCACCGCCATCTCCATCGCGCCGGTGGCCGAGGCGGTGATGAGGTAGACCGGCCGCTGCGTGCGGAAGACGCGCTGCAGCCCGCCCACGATCTCGGCGTGCAGCGCCTCGTAGCCCTTCCCGCGGTGCGGGATCATCGGCAGCAGCATCGCCTCGAGCACCTCGGCGCGCACCTCGGTGGGGCCGGGGAGGAAGAACGTGCCGAACTCGGCGGGCATCGTCATGGCGGGGTGAGCAGGAGGGCGCGCAGCGCGTCGAAGGAGTCGCATTCGCGGTCCGCCCCGCGGACCACGGCCTCGCGACGCGCGAAGCCCGTGAAGGCGACGAACAGGTCCGCCGCGCCGGCGGTGCGGATGGCGAGGTCGGTGCTCCCGTCCCCCACCGCCACCGTCGGGCGCGGCAGCGCGAGCGAGTGCACCAGCGTCGCCTTGCCGTGCTGCCGCGCCAGCGGACTCCCGCGGTCGAAGTCCACGAAGCGGCCGTCGTCGGCGAAGCGTACCTCTACACCGTACACGTCCCCGGCCGCGATGCCAAGCCGGGCGGCGAGCGGCAGCAGGGCGGGGCGGAGGCCGCCGCTCACGATCACGAGGCGCGCGCCGGCGGCGCGCAGCGCGGCGAGCGCCGATTCCGCCCCCGGCGCGATGCTCGCGAGGTACGCCTGTCCGGCGGCCTCCACCTCCGCACGCGTCGGGGCCACCACCTCGAGGCGCGCGCCGTAGACCTCCTCGAGCGGCAGCCGCCCCGCCATCGCCTCGGCGGTGAGCGCCGCGATGCGCGTCGCCACCGCGGCCGGGCGCCGCTCGGCGATCCAGTCGATGCCCTCGATCCCCACCAGCGTGCTGTCCGCGTCGAACACCACGCTGCGCGGCGGGCCCGCGAGCCCGGTCCAGGGCGGCGCGGCGTCAGCCAAGGATGTTCCCCGGCGCCATGCGCCCGTCGGGATCGAACTCGCGCTTGGCCGCGCGCATCAGCGCCACCTGCGCGGGACTCGCCTGCAGCCCCAGCCACCGCGCCTTCAGCTTGCCGATGCCGTGCTCCGCGGCCACGGTGCCGCCCATCGCGATCACCGCCTTGAGGCAGCGCTCCACCACCGCCTCGAGCGCGCGCACCTCGTCGGGGTCGCGCGCCACCCAGTTCTGGTGCGGGTGCCCGTTCCCCAAGTGGCCGTACGTCACCGGCGGCGCGAAGCCCGCCTCGAGCGCGAAGCCGTTGGCGAGGAGGATCGCCTCCTCCGCGCGCGCGAGCGGCACCGCCCAGTCGGTGGAGATGCGGCGCCCGCCGGCGGCCAGGTAGGGCGCGGTGCGCTCGTGCATCCCCGCGGGCACGGCGTGGCGCAGGCGCCGCGCCGCGCGGATCGCGGCATCGCCCTCGAAGACGCGCACGTCGGCGTCGTGCGCGCCGTGCGCCTCCGCGAGCGCGAGCCAGGTGTCGAGCGCGAGGTCGCCGTCCCCGCAGTCCTCGGCGTAGACCATCACGTGGCCGTCGGTGCCCCAGTGCGCGGCGTCGGGGTCCGACGCGCGCGCCAGGCGGAACGCTTCGGCGTCGAAGTACTCCAAGCAGCGCGGCACCACGCCGCCGGCGCGGCGCGCGTCGCGCACGAACGCCACCGCCTCGGCGAGCGTGGGGAGGGGGATCCCCAGCCCCGTCTCGCGCGCGGGGCGCGGCAGCAGCGCGAGCTCCGCCTCCACCACCACGCCCAGCGTGCCCTCGCTGCCGACGAGCCAGTCGACGAGGTCGTGCGTCGGCGCGTAGCCGACGGTGTTCTTCTCCACCACCGGGCGGCGGAACTCGCGCACCGAGCCGTCGGCCATCGCGACGGTGAGGGCGCGGACGTGCGCGCGCGTGGCGCCGTACATCAGCGTGCGCGGCCCCGACGCGTTGCACGCGATCGCGCCGCCCACCGTCGCCGTCTCGTCGCTCGTGGGGTCGGGCGCGAAGAAGACGCCGTCGCCCGCGAGCGCGCGGTCGAGCGCGCCGAGCAGCACGCCGGGCTCCACGCGCGCGGTGCGGCGCGCGGCGTCGACGTCGAGCACGCGGTCCATCGCGCGCAGCGAGAGCAGGAGTCCGCGGGCGGCGATCGAGGCGCCCGTGGTGCTCGTCTGCGCGCCGGCGGGCGTCACGGCCTGGCCGGTGGCGGCCGCCTCGCGCAGCACCGCCACGACCTCGTCGCGCGAGGCGGGGCGCGCGAGCGCCTCGGGGACGTGCCGGAGGCCGGAGGCGTCGCGCGCGTACCCCTCGAGCACCGCCGCGTCGCGGACGATCGCCGTCACGGGGCCGCCCGCCGCGCACTCACGCCGCGCCGAAGCGCACGACCGTCGCCGTGCGCACGTCGGGCAGGCCGAGCAGCACGTCGCGCACCGCCGGGTCGACCGCGCCGTCCACCGCGATCACCGCGAGCGCGTCGCCCCCCTGGGCCACGCGGGCCTGGTGGTACTCGGCGATGTTCACGCGCGCGTCGCCGAGCGCGGTGCCCACGCGGCCGATCACGCCCGGCACGTCGTGGTTGGTGATGACGATGAGCGGGCTGCGCAGCGCGACGTCGACGTGGAAGCGGTCGACGCGCGTGAGGCGCGGCGGCGCGTCCGGCGCCGCGACGCCTCCGGCGCGGAACTCCTCCCGGCCGGCGCGCAGCCGCACCTCGAGCGCGCGCGGGTGCGGCGCCTCGCCGCCCTCAGAGTAGGCGAGCTCGATGCCGCGCGCGCCGGCGACGGCCCGCGCGTTGATGAGGTTGAGGCGGTCCTGCTCCACCGTCCCCTCGAGCGCGCCCGCCGCGGCCGCGGAGAGCAGCACGCGCCGCGCGCCGAGCAGGTCGGGGCCGACCTTCAGGGTGACGCCGTCGATCGCGCGATGGCCGCGGTCGGCAAGGCAGGCGCGGGCCACGGCCGCCAGGCGATGCGCCGCCTCGAGCGCCGTGCGCACGCTGCGCCACTCCTCCGGGCCGCCGCCGGCGTTGATCGAGCGCGAGAGCTCTCCCTCGAGCAGCGCGTCGCGCACCGCCTCGCACACGTCCACCGCCACGTTGCGCTGCGCCTCGACGGTGGAGGCCCCGAGGTGCGGCGTGAGCAGCAGGCGCGGCACGCCGCGCAACGCGTGCTCGCCGGTGAGCGGCTCCTTGGGGTAGGCGTCGAGCACCGCGCCGCCCAGCCGGTCGCTCCGCAGCGCCTCCACCAGCGCCACCTCGTCCACCACGCCGCCGCGCGCGAGGTTCGCCACGACCGCGTCGCCGCCCAGGCGCGCGAGCTGCGCCGCGCCGATCATCCCGCGCGTCTCGTCGGTGAGCGGCACGTGCAGCGTGACGATGCGCGCGGCGTCGAGCAGCGCCTCGAGCGTCGGCATCCGCCGCACCTGCTGGGCCGCGAACGCCTCGTCGGCGATGTAGGGGTCGTACGCGACGACCTCCATCCCGAACGCGCGCGCGCGCACCGCCACCGCGGTGCCGATCCGCCCGAGGCCGACGATGCCGAGCACCTTCCCCTTGAGCTCGCAGCCCATCAGGGCCGCGCGCTCCCAGCGCCCCTCGTGCATCGAGCGGTCGGCGCGCGGGACGTGCCGCAGCAGGCCGATCACCGCGCCGAAGAACAGCTCCGCCACGGCGATGGTGTTCCCCGCGGGGGCGTTGATCACGGCGACGCCGAGCTCGGTGGCCGTGTCGAGCGCGATGTTGTCGACGCCGACGCCGGCGCGGCCGACGACCTTGAGGCGCGTGCCCGCGCGCAGCAGCGCGTCGGAGATGCGCGTCGCGCTGCGGCCGATGATCGCGTCGTACTCGCCGATGCGCCGCAGCAGCTCGTCGGCGGGCAGGGTGGGGACCTCGTCCACCTCGAACGAGGGGACGGCGCGCAGGAGCGCGAGGCCGTCGGGGTCGATCTCGTCGGTGACGAGCAGGCGGTGCGTGGGCACGGTCCCCGGAATATGCAGCCCGCTCCGGGACCGCGCGACGCACGCCGCGGTTGCGCGGCCGCCCCGACCGTGGCCAACGTCCGTCCATGTCCGCCCCGCACTTCGACGCGATCATCGTGGGCCTCGGCGCCATGGGCAGCCAGGCCGCCGCCCACCTCGCCCGCCGCGGCGCCCGCGTGCTCGGGCTCGACCGCTTCGCGCCACCGCACGCGTGGGGGTCGAGCCACGGCCGCTCGCGCATCATCCGCGAGGCGTACTTCGAGGACCCGCGTTACGTGCCGCTCGTGCAGCGCGCGCTCGAGAACTGGCGCGCACTCGAGGCCGAGACTGGCGTCCGGCTGCTGCGCACCACCGGCGGCCTCTGCTACGGCCCGCCGGACGGCTCCCTCGTGCGCGGCGCGCGCCTGAGCGCGCAGGCGCACGACCTGCCGCACGAGCTGCTCGACGCCGCGGTGCTCCGCGCGCGCTACCCGCAGTTCCGCGTGGAGGATGACTGGGTGGGCGTGCTCGAGCCGCGCGCGGGGATGCTCGACCCCGAGCGCGCCATCGGGACGGCGCTCCGCGTGGCCGTCGCGCACGGCGCGCGCCTGCACCTCGACACGCCGGTGCTGCGCTGGCGCCAGGAGGGCGATGGCGTCGCGGTGGACACCGCGATGGGGACGCACCGGGCCGCGCAGCTCGTGCTCGCCGGCGGGATGTGGATGCGCGAACTGCTGCCCGAGCTCGCGCTCCCGCTCACGGTGCAGCGCAACGTCGTGTACTGGTTCACGCCCGCGCGCGAGGACGCGGCCTTCGCGCCGGAGCGATGCCCCGTCTTCCTCGGGGAGATCGCGCCCGGGCGGCTCTGGTACGGCTTCCCCGACACGGGGGATGGTTTCAAGGTGGGCCTCCACCACCACGGCCCCGTCACCGAACCGCACGCGCTCGACCGCACCGTCCGGCCGGAGGAGATCGCGGCGCTGCGCGCGCTCCTCGGCCGGTGGATCCCCTGGGCCAACGGGCCGTTCCGCGAGGCCGCCGTCTGCACCTACACCACGACGCCGGACGAGCACTTCATCATCGACCGGCACCCGCTGGCCGACCGCGTCTGGGTGGCCTCGCCCTGCTCGGGGCACGGCTTCAAGTTCGCGAGCGCGATCGGCGAGGTGCTCGCCGACCTCGTGACCGGTGGGCAATCGCGATTCGATCTGTCGCCGTTCGCGATCGGCCGATACTCCTGAGGCGGGGACTGGCGGCGGTGGACGCCGTCGCCAGATTCCGCCCGACGGCGGTCGCGCGGACCGCCCCGACCCACCACGCCGCCATGTCCGAGTGGAAGGCCCTGCTGGAGCGCCTCGACGTCGCCATCGTCGTCCAGGAGCCGGATCTCCGGATCACGTACTCCAACGCGAAGGCGGCGCAGCTGGTCGGCATCTCGCGCGACGAGATGGTCGACCGCACCGCCGACGATGCGCGCTGGGACGTCGTGGACGCGGAGGGCCGTCCGGTCGAGGGCGAGGGGCATCCGGGCGTGAAGGCGCTCCGCACCGGCCAGCCCGTGCGCGGCGTGCTCCTCGGCGTGCGTCGCGGCGACTCGGCGGAGCGCGTCTGGATCATCGCCTCCGCGGTGCCCGACCTCGGGCCGGACGGCCGCGTGCTCCGCACCTTCGTCTCGTTCACCGACGTGAACGCGGTGCAGCAGGCGATCCGCGAGCAGGAGGCGACCTTCCGCACCGTCTTCGACTCGATGTCCGAGGGGCTCGCGGTGCACGAGCCCGACGGCCGCATCCGGATGGCGAACTCGGCCGCCGAGCGCGTGCTGGGCCTGAGCGTCGCGCAGATGACGGGGCGCGAGGCGACCGACCCGCGGTGGCGGCTCATCCGGCCGGACGGCGAGCCCGCCGGCCCCGATGACATCCCATCGGAGATCGCGGCCCGGACGGGCCAGGCGGTGCCGGCGCGGCTCATCGGCGTGCATCGTCCGTCGGGCGAGGTGGCGTGGCTTTCGGTGCGCGCCGACCCGTTGCGCGACCCGGGGCACGAGGCGCTGCGCGGCGTCGTCGCCACGTTCACCGACGTGACCGAGCAGCGCCGCACCGAGCTGGCCCTCGAGGAGAGCCGGGCCCACTTGCAGCGCGTGATCGACGCGGTCCCGGGCATCGTGTACCAGTACCTGCATCCGGAGTCCGGCCCCGACCGGATGGAGATCGTCGGCGGCCGGGTGGACGAACTGCTCGGCATCTCGGCCGACGTCGCGCGCGGCGACCTCGAGACGCTCTTCGCGCTCATCAGCGAGACGGAGCGCCGGCAGCTGGAGCAGCGGATCGGCGCGGCGGTCTCGACCGGGGCGCGCTTCGAGCACGACGTGGCCTACCGCCATCCCGACGGGTCGCTGCGCTGGATGCACATCCACGCGGTGCCGCAGCGCACCGCCGAGGGGCTGCTGTACACGGGCGTGATCCTCGACGTCACCGAGGCGCACCGGCTGGCCGACGCGCTCCGCCGCGCGCAGCGGCGCGAGGCGATGGGCGAGCTCGCCGCGGGCATCGCGCACAACTTCAACAACATGCTCGCGGTCATCCTCCCCAACCTGGAGATGGCGCGCGACGAGGCGTCGGCGGCCGCGCGGGAGCTGCTCGACGACGCCTCGCGCGCCGCGATGAGCGCCGCCGAACTGGTGAGCCGGATGCTCACGCTGGGGCGCGCGGAGGGCGCTGACGCACCCGTGACCTGCGACCTCGCGGCGGTGGTGCGCGAGTCGGTGCAGTTCTGCCGGTCGACCTTCGACCGCGCGATCCGCATCGAGGACCGGTGCGACGTGGGCGAGGCGTGGGTGCGCGGCAGCGCGAGCGCGATGCAGCAGGTGGTGCTCAACCTCTGCCTCAACGCACGCGACGCGCTGGCGGGACGCGCCGAGCAGGCGTTGCGCGTGGAGCTTCGGCCCGACGGCGAGGGGGCCGTCGTGCTGTCGGTCCGCGACTCGGGCCACGGGATGTCGGACGAGACGCTGCGGCGGATCGGCGAGCCGTTCTACACGACGAAGGCGCGCGGGCAGGGGACCGGGCTCGGGCTCGCGACCGCCTTCCAGACGGTCGGCGAGGCGGGCGGCACGTGGCGCGTCGAGTCGCGCCACGGCGAGGGGACGATGTTCGAGCTGCGCTTCCCGCTCGTCGCCGCCGGCGAGCGGCGGGCCTCCGCGCACACGCCGGCCTCGGCGGGCGGCGGCGGCCTGGTGCTCGTCGTGGACGACGAGCCGCTCGTGCGCGACGTGATGCGCCGGCAGCTCGAACGCGCGGGCTACCGGACGCGCACGGCGGAGAGCGGGCCGGCGGTCCTCGCCCTGCTCGACGAGCTCGACGCCGGCGAGGTGCGCGCGGTCCTGCTCGACCTCTCGATGCCCGAGATGTCCGGCGCGGAGACGCTGCGGCGCCTCGTGGCGAAGGTCCCGGACCTGCCGGTGCTGATCCTCTCCGGCCACGTGCCCGACCCGGCGGAGCTCGCCGGCGCCGCCGGCATTCTGCAGAAGCCGGTGCGGATGGGCGAGCTCCTGGCCGCGGTGGAGCGCGTCAGGGCAGGTCGCTGACGGTCACGCGCACCGCCTGCCGCACCCAGCGGCTCGGGCGTGCGTCGCCGACGACGATGATCCGCCGCGGCCCGCGGTCGTCCGGCAGCGCGGCGCCGTCCTCGCGCTCCACCAGCACCACACTGCGCCCGCCGATGCTCGGGTCGAGGTCGCTCAGCGCGATCACCGCGCGATAGCCGTCGGCGCCGTGGAAGGTGACGACGCGGCGCAACTGGCCGGCGCGCAGCGAGTCAACCGGCGTCACGCCGGCGGCCTTGAGCACGGCCGCGAGCGCGACCCCCTCAAACGTGAAGCGGTGCCCGTGCGCCGCGGCCTCGCCGGAGACGCGCGGCATCGCGGCGATGGTCGCGGCGGGCACGGCGACCTCGCGGCCGTCCGGATGTACGACGGTGAAGGCGGGGAGCGGGGCCTGCGCGGTGAGCGCGGCGGCGAGGAGCGGGAGGAGCGCGAGGGCGCGGAGGATCCGGGGCATGCCGCAATCTATCGACAGCCGTGGGACCCCCGCGGTCGGCACGGCCACGACTGCCCGACGCGACACGCCCCCGGCCCCGCACCGCGGGACCGGGGGCGTGCGCCGGGCGGCAGGCCGCCCGTCAGGTCACGAGACAACCGGGCTCATCAGGTCGTTCACGGCCTTCTTCAGCTGGTTCACCTTCGGCGCGTCGCAGCTGCTGCGCGCGTCGGCGTCGAGCTCCGTCGACAGCTTGCGGAGCGCGTCCGTGCGGGCCGCGCCGGTCGCGCGCTCGGCCGTCTGCAGCTCGCGGCGCACCGTCGAGATGCGCGACGACGAGAGGCACTTGTTGCGCTCCAGCTGGTCCACGAACGCCTTGGCGAGCGAGAAGGACGGCGGCCACTCCATCTTCGGCTGGCCCTGCGCGTTGAGGTAGTTCCAGCGCACGGTCTTCGCCGCGTCGATCTCGTTCTGCGTCAGGTGCTCGCTCGGCACGAGCTCGGCCACGTCCATGCCGCGCGCGATCTCCGAGCTCACGATCGCGCCGTTGTACCAGTACACCGACCACGAGCCGCCCATCTCCATGCGGGTCGAGTCGACCGGGCCGCGGTCGAAGAAGGCGATCTCCTTCGGGTTCTTCGGGTCGGTCCAGTCGAACACCGAGATGCCGCCCTGGTACCAGGCCTGCACCATCACGTCACGGCCCGGGATCGGGATGAGCGAGCCGTTGTGCGCGACGCAGTTCTCGTTCGAGCTCTGCACCGTCGGGATCTTGTAGTAGCCCTCGAACTTCAGCTTGCGGTTCTCGATGGAGAAGATGGCGTTGGAGCCCCACTCCATCTTGTCGCCGGCGCGGCACTTCGGCGCGCCGCCGCCGCCCCACTCGTCCGAGAAGAGGATCTTGGTGCCGTCATTGTTGAACGTCGCCGAGTGCCAGTAGGCGAAGTTGCTGTCGGCCACCGCGTCGAGGCGCACGGGGCGCACCGGGTCGCTGATGTCGAGCAGCAGGCCGTGGCCCTCGCAGGCGCCGCCGGCGAGGCCGAGCGCCGGGTAGACCGTGATGTCATGGCACTGCGAGCCCGGGTTGACCGGCGCGCCGGGCTGCGGCGCCGTGCCGAACATCCGGTTGATCATCCCCTGCAGCCCCTCGCGGAGCTGGGCCGAGTCGGCCGCGGTCGGCGTGCCGCTGCCGCCGCGCGCCTTCATCACGGAGTCGAGCGCCGTGCGGATGAGGTTGCCGCCGAGCACGATCTCCTGGCCGGTGGTCGGGATCTTGGCGGTGAAGCCGCCGCGGGCGCGGGCCGCCGCGGCCGCGCGGGCCGCCGCGTCGAGGTCCTCCTGCGCCGGCGCGTGCGACGTCGCCTGCGTGAGGCCGGCGAAGATGTTCGCGCGATTCACCACGGCCGCCTTCGACGGGTCGGCGAGCGGCACCTTGATGATCTCGATGCGCAGCAGCGACGAGTTCGGGTTCTGGTCCGGCGTCTCGCGCACGCAGCCCGGGAGCTCGTTGGGCGAGCGGATGCCCGCCGAGCCCGAGACGTAGATGTAGACGTTCTCCTTGTCCTTCGGGTCCTCGAGCACCGTGTGGGTGTGCGAGCCGCGGCAGGTCTGCACGTTCGCGACGATCTTCGGGTTCTTGATGTCGCTGATGTCGAAGATGCGGACGCCGCGCATGCGGAGCGCGCTCACCGTGTCGGGCACGCCGCCCGGCAGGCAGTCCACGCGGCCGTTGTTCGCCTCGGCCGACATGAACATCAGGTTGCGGTAGACCGAGACGTCGTTCTGCGAGGCCGGGCAGGTGAAGGCCGTGACGAGCTTGGGGTTCGCCGGGTCGGCGATGTCCCACACCACCGGGCCGTTGTAGTTGCCCTGGATGACGTAGTTGCCGGTGAAGGCGAGGTCCGAGTTGGTGACGCCGAGGAAGCCCTGCGGCGAGACGGCCTTGGAGACGACCTTGAGGTTGCTGACCGCCTCGCCGGCGTTCATCAGGCCGGCCTTGAGGCCCACGCGCTGGTCGGCCATGCGGGCCTCGAGCGAGTTGGGCGACAGCGGCTGCGGCGTGGTCGCCGGCGGCGTGCTCGGCGAGCAGGCGGCCGCCACGAGCAGCGTGGCCGCGGCCGCGAACCGCGCGGTGAAGGGGGACGCGCCGGAACGGCGCTCACGGACGATGGACATCAACGCTCCTGTGGGGTGATGATGAGGACTGCCAACTGCCGTCTGCCAACTGCCTACTGCCGACTGTCCCGCGGTGTTTCCACCGCGTCGAGCTCCAGCAGCATCTGGAGCATCCGCCGGATCTCCGTCGACTGGTCCACCTCGACGTCGGCGGCGAACTTGAAGATCGTCTCGTTCTGCCCGGCGCCGTGGTGCGAGAAGAGCTCCTTCACCATGGTGATCGCGCCGCGGTGGTGCTGGATCATGTAGGTGAGGAAGAGCCGGTCGAACTCCGTCCCGCGCGCCGCGCCGAGGCTGTCGAGCTGCGCCGCGGTGAGCATCCCGGGCATCTCGGCGTGGCCGCCATGCCCGCCGTGGCCCGCGTGCGGGTCGCCGGGGATCGTCACGACGCCCAGCGAGTCCACCCGCGGCACGGGCTGGTTGCGGTCGCCCAGCCAGGTCTGCATCAGCGTGATCTCGTCGGTCTGCGCGTTGATGATGCGCGCCGTGAGTCGCTGCACGGCGTCGCTCGCGCCGTGCGAGACGGCCCACTTGGAGATCACGATCGCCTGCGCGTGGTGATGGATCATCCCCGTCATGAAGTCGATGTCGGCCTTCGTGTACGGGTAGCGCAGGCTGTCGGCGGCGGCGCGGGCCTTGGCGGCCTCGGGGCCCATCTGGTAGGCGGGCGCGGCGGGGGCGCGGGAGGCGCCGCAGGCGGACAGCGTCGCGAGGGCCGCGACGAGCAACAGGGCGTGGGGGCGGGGCATGCGTGGGGGGCGGATGGTCCGGTGGATTGGACAGTCGGAGCGGCGGCTCGGTTGCCTCGGGAATGTACTACGGCCTGCCCGGCGCCGGGTGCCAGCGCACGGGGATTGCCCCGGTGGGCGGCCGCCCGTACCCTCATCCCGTGCCCGTGGTTCGCCCAGCCGAACCGAGCCCGATCCCCGCGGAAGGACCCCTCCGATGCCCGATACCACCCCCGCCGATGCGCGCCCCACCGTCCGCCCCGCCGCCGAGGTGCCGACCGTCCCCGTGACCGCCGGCACCGGCACCGCGATGCACGTCCTCGTCGGCCCGGCGCAGGGCCGGACCAGCTTCGCCCTCCGGCGGTTCATCATGCAGCCCGGCGGCGGCATGCCGTTGCACACCAACCTGGTCGAGCACCAGCAGTACGTCCTGCGCGGCCGCGCCCGCATCACCATCGGCGACACGGTGCACGAGGTCGCCGCCGACCACACGCTCTTCATCCCGGCGGGCGTGCCGCACTCCTACGAGGTGGTCGAGGGACCGTTCGAGTTCATCTGCGTGGTCCCCGACGCGCCCGACAAGGTCACGCTGGTCGGCGCCTGCTGATCAGGGCGCCCGCGCCGCCCCGTCGCGCCGCGGGTCGGCGATGCCGACGCGCGTGCCGTCCTTCCGCACGTGCACGCCGTGCACGCCGCCGAACGTGATGTCGGCCACGCGGCTCGCCGGCCGGTAGCCGGCCTTCACCAGCGCCTCGTACACGGCGGGGCTGAAGCCGGGCTCCACCTCCACCTCGCGCCGGTTCTGGTTGGTCTGGATGCGCGGCGCGTTGATCGCGCGCCCGGCGTCCTCGCCGAACGCGAGGATGCGCATCGTCACCTGTGCGACCGCGGGCTGGATGTACTGCGACCCCGCCGCGCCGATGACCAGGCGCACGTCGCGGCCGTCGAGCACCATCGTCGGCGCCATCGTCGAGTTGGCGTAGCGCTCGGTGCCGCGCGTGCGCGCGTCGAAGTTGGCCGCCGACGAGTTGAGGAAGAAGCCGCCGGTGTACACGCCGCTGCCGAAGAGCACGCCGACGGTGGTGGTCGCCGAGACGGCGTTGCCGTCGGCATCGACCACGGCGAGGTGCGAGGTGAAGCTGCCCGCCTCGTCCTCGGCGCCGCTCGGCGCCTCGTCGCGGCCGGCGGCCTCCGCCGGGCGCGTGGCGCTCGCGTACGGGTAGGCCGCGCACTGCGCCGGCAGCGCCGCCGCGTCGTGCGGCCAGGCGTCGCCGCGTCGCACGGAGTCGGTCACCGGGCCGGAGGCCACCGCCGCGCGCTCGCGCGCGAAGGCGGCGCTCGACGCGCCGCGCGCGGGCACGGCCATCGTGAGCGGGTCGCCGCGGAACCAGCCGGCAGTTTACGAAGGATGCGTTCCACCGTCGGCGAC
>ERZ1645185.526-NODE-526-length-16008-cov-7.724252_pt1 | contig 16008 bp, 16 predicted proteins | sample MGYA00575351_ERZ1645185 | MGnify/ENA primary metagenome ERZ1645185 (study PRJEB40838, sample SAMN11284767) | freshwater sediment metagenome | isolation source: river sediment | host: Sediment | place: India: Jana village, Kanpur | collected 2015-12-17 ...
ATTATCTCAAAACCCATGGCGCCGGCCTGAAAGCCGAGGCGCGGCGGTTGTTCCTTAATGGGGACGGTGCACATTAACGTATGAATAATTCCGGCCTTTACTCGTGCAAGTATGGGCTCACTATCTGGCAGTGCAAATGCAGGATGGGGTGGCGGAATGTTGCAAAGATATGTAAAGTCGGGCTAGCAAGAGCGGCTGGAGATTGGTGTTGAATATCAGAATCGTAAGGTTACTTGCAGCACAACTGATTTTTCTTGGATTGGTATTCTTATTAACTTGTGAAAGTATTGATAAAGGCTGGCTTCATGTTTTATTGCCGGTTGGGATTATTTCTGTGCTATTGATCATTCCCTTTAAAACGTCTTGGGTAAGCGAGTATAAATATTGGTTCCGCAGTCAAGACGATATAACGAAGAACAGCAATTCCAAAAAGGAAAGTTCTAATAAACGGACGGGTCACACTAACGTTTGAATAATTACCTTCGTCCCCAATAGAAAGCAATGCTTATTGGCGGGACCGCGCGCCTGCAAGAAGTGATGGCGGGCAAAGAAATTCAAGTTGCTGTTTGAAGCGTTAATGTACTCCTCATTTTTAGAAAAAAATATATGCAATGAAACTTTTTATAATCTCTTTGCTGTTTGGCTATATTGGCCTTGTTGGAGCACAGTCCAATAATACTGAATATGATCAGGCATACTTCGACATCACAATAGATGCCGCCAAGGAGGGATATCCTCCTGCTCAATTGCGCCTTGGGTTGATGTATCTCAGGGGTGAGGGCGTGCCTAAGAATAATGATGAGGCAGTCAAGTGGATCCAAAAGGCTGCCGCTCAGGACGATATCGAAGCCCAAGCCACACTCGCGTTGATAGCCGGCGTCTCTGATGACTCTCGCATGGATACTGCCGTTCAACTAAAGATCGGGCTAATGTATCTAGATGGCGAGATTGTGCCGAAAAATGGTGATGAGGCAGTCAAGTGGGTTCGAAAGGCTGCCAAGAAAGGCGATGCTGTTGCCCAATATAATCTTGGAGTCATTTATAGAGATGGGCTAGGCGTAACCAAGGACTATGATTTAGCTATTGGTTGGTTTGAAAAGGCTGCAGCCCGAGGCAACCTCGAATCCCAATTCTATCTCGCGTCCTATTATGTCGAAGGAGATGGTGTTTCTAAGAACTATGCCAAAGCTGCCAAATGGTATCGCATGGCTGCAGTGCAGGGGTTGGAAAACGCCCAATTTAGGCTTGGGTATTTATATATGGTAGGCGGAAATGGGTTGCAAAGGAATTATAACGAAGCAGCCAGATGGTTTCGTAAGTCTGCTGAGCAAGGCTATACCAAAGCCCAATTCGTTCTAGGAACCATGTATGACTCGGGAAGAGGCATGCCTCAGAGCCATGCCAAAGCAGTTAAGTGGTATCGAATGGCTGCTGAGAAAGACTATCCTGAAGCGCAGTACAATCTTGGGTGGATGTATTTTGCCGGTGAGGGCGTGCCTAAGAGTAGTGATGAAGCCGCTAAGTGGTATCGAAAAGCTGCTATGAAAGGCTTTCCTAGAGCCCAATTCAATCTTGGGGTGATGATTTTTGAAGGAGAGGGAGTGCCCAAGGATTCTGTATTGGGATACGCTTGGATGAGTCTTGCGGCATCAGCTGGAGATGAAAAAACCACCGCATATCTAAGCATAGCGAAGGCTAAAATGACAAGAGAAGACATTGAAGCGGCGCAACTTTTAGTTGCGAGTGGAAGCTTGGTAGACCTATCCAGTAAAAAGGCAAAAAATAGTTCCAAAAAAACAGAGTAAATTCTTGCTTCAAACGAGTGTGCTCCGGCCTAAAATTTACAGGCTGCAATCAATCGCCGCAATCGGCTTCGCGTTGCAGGCAGAAGGTCACTTCCACCACATTCTTCGAACGTTTGACCGGCTTGCCGTCCTGCATGGCCGGCAGATAGCGCGTGTTTTTCAGCGCGTCCAAGACCGGAAATCTCAGGAAATAGCTCTGCTTGGCGTCGAATGTGAAATTGTCCGCCTTGCCGAATTCATCGATGTCGAACTCCACGGAAACCGTGTACGGAAAACCCGGTTTGGCGTTTTTCAGCCAGTCGGCCGGCGGAGCAATGGCTGGATGGGTGATGAACATCGGTTCCAGGTTGGATTTTTGCAGCAGAGGATCGACGATTTCGGGCCGGCACAGCGCCATGGCTTCGTTGTGCAGCGCTGACTGGCCGGACAGCAGGCGTGCCCTGAACAGCCCGGCGCAGGCACGGTCCAGGCCGGCTTGGTTGTTTTCAATGGAAAAGCGCCGGATCTGCGTGCTGAATGCGGCGGCGGCTTCGCCGTAACAGCCTTGCAACAGCAGCAGCTCGGCTTCGGCGCAGACGGCGGCGATGTAATCGTCATTGCCGGGCGCATCGCCCGGTTCGGCAGGAACCCGGACTTGGATGGATTCGTTCAACTGCGCACACACCGGGTGCCATGCGCTTAATACCAGCAAAGCCGCAAGCAGCCGGAACCGAGACATCACGATAGCCTGCGCCAAAACGCAGTGACCAGAGCGGCAACCACTTCCGGCTGGTCCATGTGCAGGTGGTGCGTGCCCGGAATGACGTGCTGCTCGCCGTGTTTCAGGCAGTTGAAACGGTCATTGCGCAATTCCGCGGTGAAATACACCGGCGCCGGATCGGCGGCCACCAGCAGCACGGGGCATTCGATTGCCGCCAGCCAGTTGCGTACCGAGCCCTCTTCGGCGCGCAGGTGCGAGGGCCACATCAGGCGCGGATCGCTGCGCCATTGAAAGCCGCCCTCGACCGGCCTGAGGTTGCGCTCAACCAATAACCGCGCGGCCGCTTCCGATTTTTCCGTAGCCTGCAGGCGGGCGCGTACGGCGGTGGCGATGTCGGGAATCAGGCGCGGTGGCGAAACCGCTCTGCGCCGTCCGGCGATGGCGTTGCGCAGGCGTTCGGTGGCATGGTCGCCCGACCAAGGCGGCGGCCCGAGCGCTTCGATCAAGGCCAGCGAGCGCACGCGTTCCGGGGTGCCGGCCGCCAGCACCGAAGCCAGGGCGCCGCCGAGACTGTGGCCGAGCAGGTGCGCCTGTTGCCAGCCGAGGGCGTCGAGCACGTCGAGGATGTCGTGCAGCCAATCGATGAAAGCGTAGTCGTAGCCTTTCGGAACATGCGAGCTGGCACCGTGTCCGAGCATGTCGATGGCGACGATGTCGTGCGTGGCCAGATACGGCGCCATCGGCACGAAACTGGCGGCGTTATCCAGCCAGCCATGCAGGGCCAATACCGGAGGACCTTCCGGATTGCCGAAGCGCAGGCCTTCAATCCGGCCGCGTTGGCCATCGAAGCCGACCGTTTTCACGAACGGGCCTCGTGGGCATCCAGCACCGCGCTCAGCGCCGCGACATGGCCGGGTTCGTCGTTCAAGGCGCTGATGTAGCGCAGTTCGGTACCGCCTGCCTGCAGGAACAGATGCCGGTTTTCAACCGCGATTTCCTCCAGCGTTTCTAGGCAATCGACGGCGAAACCCGGACAGACGATGTCCACGGTCTTCAGCCCCTGGCCGGCCATGGCCTGCAGGGACTTGTCGGTATACGGCTGCAACCAAGGTTCGCGGCCGAACCGGGATTGATAGGTCAGCCGCCACTGCTCCGGATCCAGACCCAGTCGTGCGGCGATTGCTTCGGCGCTGGCGAGGCACTGCGCGGGGTAGGGGTCGCCGCGGTCGGCGAAGCGCTGCGGGATGCCATGAAAGGAAAAAACCAGGCATTCGGCTTGTCCATGCAGATCCCAGTGGCTGCGGATGCGGGCTTCGATGGCATCCAGCCAGACCGGATGCCGGTGATAATCGCTGATGAAGCGCAGTGCCGGAATGTATTCCCGGCCTTGGTAATGCCGGCTGACCGCATCAAATACCGATGCCGTGGTGGTGGCCGAATACTGCGGGTACAGCGGCAATACCGATAGCTCATCGATATCCGGATGCTCGGCAAGAACCGAAGCGATGGACGGCTGGCCGTACCGCATGGCCAGCCGGACGCGGGTATGCGGCATCTGGTGCTGCAGGTTTTCGGCCAGTCTTTTCGAATACACCATGAGAGGCGAGCCGCCGGGCAGCCAGATTTTGGCGTAATTGCTGGCGACCCGGCCGGAGCGCAGCGGCAGGATGATGCCGTGCAGCAGGAGGCACCAAAGCCAGCGGCTGAGATCGACCACCCGGTGGTCGTGCAGGAATTCAGCCAGAAAGCGCCGGACCGAGGCCGCCGTTGGAGCCTCCGGTGTGCCCAGATTGACCAGAAGAATCAGGCTATTGCGGGATTTTGAAGGCATCGGCGTTCATTCCGGTGGGATTATGAATCCAGATGAAACAAATATAGGTGAATGCAGTCTCAGAGGTTATCATTATCGCTTAGGATGGCTTGCCTGCCCATCCATCGAGGATACAACTTATGCGCCGGTTTCTCGCCATTTCACTGCTCATGTTGCCGTTCGGCGCCCAGGCGCTGACCGATACCGAAAAGCGTGCCGAAAGCGCCGTCGGCGTGCTCAAGGAAATGATGGCCATTCCCGAAAGCTCGATTCCCGAACGGCTGCTGGCCGAAGCCTATGCCATCGCCGTGGTGCCGGATGTCGGCGAAGCCGGTTTCGTGTTCGGTGGCCGCTACGGCAAGGGCCTGGTTTCCATACGCGGCAAGGACGGCGCCTGGTCCAATCCCAATTACATCAAATTGATCGGAGGCAGCGTCGGTTTCCAGGCCGGCGTGCAGTCGTCCGATGTGATTTTGGTGTTCACCAAGCCCGATGGCGTCAACAGCATCATCAACGGCAAGCTCACTCTGGGCGCCGACGCCGCGATCGCCGCCGGCCCGGTCGGCCGTTCGGCGCAGGCCAGCACCGACACCAAATTCAAAGCGGAAATCTTCAGCTACGCCCGCTCCAAGGGCCTGTTCGCCGGTGTTTCCCTCGATGGCACGGCCATCACCATCGACCGCAAGGCCAACACCCAGATGTACGGTGACATGCAGTCGCCGGCTTCGATTTTCGACGGCCGCACCCAGACCGAAAACAAATCGGTAATCGCATTCCGCAACGAGTTGGAAGAAGCCAGCAGCTACCGTCCCATGAATGCACCTGATACAAACAAACCTGTCACCCAGTAATCGAAAGGAATTAGCCATGGTCGGTTGGAGAGAACTCATTATCGTGTTGGTCATCGTGCTGCTGGTGTTCGGCACCAAGCGGCTGGCCAACATCGGCTCGGATCTCGGCGGTGCCATCAAGGGCTTCAAGAAAGGCATGAAGGACGACAGCAAACCGGAAACCCTGGACCAGAAGCCGTCCGATAGCGACAGCAAGAGTTAAGCATGTTCGATGTCGGTTTCAGCGAGCTGCTGATCATTGCAGTGGTGGCGCTGCTCGTACTCGGCCCGGAACGGCTGCCGAAAGCCGCGCGTTTCGCCGGCCTGTGGGTACGCAAGGCGCGCGCGCAGTGGTATTCGGTGAAATCCGAGCTCGAGCTGGAACTAGCCCAGGAAGAAATGAAGCAGCACATGCAGTCGGTCGAAAACAGCATCAGGGCGCCGATGCAGGAACTGCAGAGCGATCTGCGGGATGCCGAAAACGAAATCAACAACGGTTTCGTCGATGTCGTTGAAAGTGATGCCAGGACCGAAATTGGAACCCGCACCGCCGCATCGGACGAACCGCCGGCGGAAACCGCGGGAATGCCGGATTCCCCGGCTGATGCGCCATCCGCCGATGGCAGTCCGGACGAAATTCCGGTCGAGTCGCAACCCAAACAGGGCGCACTCTGGTGAGCGAGGATTCCGAACAGCCGTTGATGGCGCATTTGCTGGAGCTGCGCCAGCGCCTGCTGTATACGGTTCTGGCGGTTCTGGCGGTGTTCGTGCTGCTGCTGCCGTTCGCCAATGCGCTGTACACCTGGCTGGCCGGGCCGCTGCGCGAAACCCTGCCGGCGGGCAGCCAGCTGGTCGCCATCGAGGTCGCTTCCACGTTCTTCGTGCCGATGAAGCTGGCGTTCTACGCCGCCCTGTTCATCGCCGCGCCGTTCATCCTGTTCCAGATCTGGGCGTTCGTGGCTCCGGCCCTGTACGAAAAGGAAAAGCGTTTGGCCAAGCCGCTGTTCCTGGCCGCCACCGTGTTGTTTTACCTGGGCTGCGCGTTCACTTTTTTTGCCCTGCTGCCGGTGATGTTCGCCTACCTGAACTCGACTGCGCCGGAGGGCGTGGCGATGATGACCGACATCGGCAAGTACCTCGATTTCGTGCTGGTTCTGCTCCTGGCCGGCGGCGTCAGTTTCGAGGTGCCGGTCGCGGTCCTGCTCGCGGTGCTGCTGGGTGCGGTCAAGGTCGAGCAGCTGGTGGAATGGCGGGGTTATGTGATTGTCGCCATCTTCATCATCGCCGCCGTCATCACACCGCCCGATGGCCTGTCGCAGATCATGCTGGCATTGCCGATGTGGGCCCTGTACGAAGCCGGCATCCTGGTGGCGCGGGCCATGGTCAAAGCCAGGAAAAAGGCCGAAATGCGCGCTACCGGCAACGCCGATTGAGCCTTACATTCGTTTGCAATGCCCTATAGCGCCGGCGGCTTCGATGCTTTTGCTATGCTTAGGGCCTGATACACGACCATGGCCCGCATCCCGCAATGACCACACCGGCTTTTCTCCTGTTCGGCGCGCACGGCGATCTGGCCCTGCGCATGCTCTGGCCGTCGCTGTTCCGATTGCACTGTGACGGCTCGCTGCCGCCGGAGATGGCGGTGTTCGGCGTCAGCCGCTCCGGAACGACCGCCGAACTGCATGCCCATCTGCGCAAGGCCCTGGCTGAAGAACTCCACGACGGCAACCGCGGCCGGCTGGAGGATTTCCTGGCCAAAACCGCGTTCATCAATGCCGATGCCGGCAAACTCGGCGATTTCGAGACCATGGCCGCCATGCTCAAAGGGCAGGGCCACCATGTCGCAATCAGCTACCTGTCGATGGCGCCGGACCTGTTCGCGCCGATTGTGGCCAATCTGCATGCCGCCGGCCTGATCGATCCGCGCACCCGGGTCATCCTGGAAAAACCGATCGGCAAGGATCTGGCCAGCAGCCAGGCCATTTCCGATGGCGTCGCCGGCGTCCTGGACGAACAGCAGACCTACCGCATCGACCATTACCTGGGCAAGGAAGCGGTACAGAACCTGCTGGCGCTGCGTTTCGCCAATATCATCTTCGAACCGTTATGGAACAGCCACAGCATCGCCGGCGTGCACATCACCATCGCCGAATCGCTCGGCATCGGCGGCCGCTGGGGTTACTACGACAAAAGCGGCGCGCTGCGCGACATGGTGCAGAACCACATGCTGCAGCTGATCTCGCTGGTCGCCATGGAACCGCCGGTCAACGGCAGCTCGGAAGCCATCCGCAACGAGAAGATCAAGGTCCTGCAGGCGCTGCGTCCGATCACCGAAACGAACGTCGGCGACTGCGTGGTGTTCGGCCAGTACGCCGCCTCCGCCGACGGCAGCCTGCCAGGCTACAACGACGAGGCCGATGCCCTGCATGCCAGCGACACCGAAACCTTCGTGGCGATCAAGGCCTATGTCGACAACTGGCGCTGGAAAGGCGTGCCGTTCTACCTCAAGACCGGCAAGCGTCTGGCGTCCAAGCATACCGAAGTGATCATCGAATTCAAGGAAGTGCCGCAATTCCTGTTCGGCCAGAAACCGGAGGTCGACCACAGCAACCGGTTGGTCATCCAGTTGCAGCCGGATGAATCGATCACGCTGGAGATTTTCAACAAGACCCCGGACGTACACGAGTTCGTGCTCAAGCCAGTCGAGCTCAATCTGGAGATCAATGAATCCGGCAACGGCAAAGTCCGCCACATCGCCTACGAGCGCTTGATCCGCGATGCCATCAAAGGCGACCGCACCCTGTTCGTGCGCCGCGATGAACTCGAACAGGCCTGGGCCTGGATCGATTCCATCCAGAAAGCGTATCGGGACAGCGGCGCGCCGTTGCGGCACTACCCGGCCGGCAGCGACGGCCCGGAGCTCGGCTGAGCCATGGCCGATCCGGTTGCGCAGCGCGGGGTTCATTGGCATACGGCAACGGATGCGGCGGCGATGGCCGCCTCGCTTTCACAGCGCCTGCAGGCGCTTGCGCGTGCGGCCGTGGATACCCGCGGCATTGCCGCGATCGGCTTGGCCGGCGGCGGCACGCCGATGGCGGCTTATGCCAAGTTCGCCGCTGCCGACATGCCATGGCAGATGGTGAGGCTGGCTTTGATCGATGAGCGCTATGTGCCGTTATCCGACAACCAGAGCAATGAAGCCAATATCGCGGCCGCATTCGCCGGCGTGAAGGACCGGTTGGCTGCATGGCTTGGTCTGTATCGCAATTCGGAGGGCATCACCGCCTGCGCCGCCGCCGCCGATGAAGCCTTGCAGGCGTTCGGGCTGCCGTTCGATGTTACCGTTGTCGGCATGGGCAGCGACGGCCATATCGCCTCGCTGTTTGCGGAAAGCCCGGATTATGCCGCCGCCATGCAACCGGATAACCCCCGCGCGATAGTACCGATCCGGTTTGCTGATGAAAGCAAAACCGGGCGCCTGAGCATGAGTCTTCAGGCCTTATTGAAAACCCGGCATGTGCTGATCTGCATCACAGGCGATGACAAGCGCGATGTCCTGCAACGCAGCCTAGACGGCAGTGCGCCGCAGTATGCCGTGGCACGCTTTCTGACGGCCTATCAAGGTCCGGTTGAAATTTATTGGAGTCCCGCATGAGCATCCATCCCGTCGTCGGCCGGGTGACCGAAAACCTGATCGCGCGCAGCCAAGGCCTGCGTGAGGCCTACCTGACCCGGATGCGGGCGCAGATCAGAAAAACACCGGCGCGCGCCCGGCTGTCGTGTTCCAACCTCGCGCACGTGATGGCGGCCAGCGGCGGGGATAAACAGGCGCTCGGGTACGGCGGGTTTCCCAATATCGGCATTGTCACCGCCTACAACGACATGCTGTCGGCGCACCAGCCTTACGAAGCCTATCCGTCGAAGATCCGCGACTGGGCGCGGACCTGCAAGGCCACCGCGCAGGTGGCCGGCGGCGTGCCGGCGATGTGCGATGGGGTTACCCAGGGCCAGCCTGGCATGGAGCTGTCCTTGTTCAGCCGCGATGTCATCGCGCTGGCAACCGCGGTTGCGTTCAGCCACGATGCCTTCGACGCCGGATTGATGCTCGGCGTGTGCGATAAAATCGTGCCCGGCCTGTTCATGGGCGCGGCCGCATTCGGGCATCTGCCGATCGTTTTCGTACCGGCCGGCCCGATGCCGTCGGGCATCGCCAATGCCGAAAAAGCCAAGGTCCGCCAGCGTTATGCCGACGGCAAGGCCACGCGCGAGGAGCTGCTGGCCGTCGAAGCCGGTTCCTATCATGCCGCCGGCACCTGCACCTTCTACGGCACCGCCAATTCCAACCAATTGCTGATGGAAATGATGGGCCTGCACATTCCCGGCAGCGCCTTCGTGCCGCCGTCGGGCGATCTGCGCGAACGCCTGACCGAATTCGCGGTGCAGACCGCAGCCCGGCATACCGCCTTGGGCACAGACTTTCTGCCGTTCTGCGATGTCATCGATGCACGTTCCTTGGTCAACGGCGTCATCGGGCTGATGGCCACCGGCGGATCGACCAACCTGATGATCCACATCCTGGCCATGGCGCGCAGTGTCGGCTATGAAATGACCCTCGAAGACATCGCCGAACTGTCGCAGGTCACACCGCTGCTGGCGCGCATCTATCCGAACGGCGCCGCCGATGTCAACCAGTTCCATGCCGCCGGCGGCATGGCGTTCGTGATCCGCGAATTGCTTTCCGCCGATTTGCTGCACGCCGATGCCCGCAGCGTGATCGGCCAGCCGATTTCGGCCTATGCCCAAGAGCCAAGCTTGGCTCAAGGCCATCTGTATTGGAAAGACGCACCGGACGTTTCAGGCGATGAATCCATTCTGCGTCCTGCCAGCAAGCCGTTTTCGCCGCAGGGTGGCCTGTGCCTGCTGCAGGGCAACCTTGGCGAGGCGGTCATCAAGATTTCAGCCCTGGATGAATCGAAATGGAAAGTTTCAGCACCGGCACGGGTATTCGACAGCCAGCAGGCCATGGCAAGCGCCCACAAGGCCGGTGAATTGAACGGCGACATGGTGGCGGTGGTGCGATACCAAGGTCCGCGCGCCAACGGCATGCCGGAGCTGCACCAGCTGATGCCTTTGCTGGCCAACCTGCAGGATAAAGGCCACCGCGTGGCCCTGGTCACCGATGGCCGCCTTTCGGGTGCGTCCGGCAAGGTGCCGGCTGCCATCCACCTCAGTCCGTCAACCGAAGAAGGCGGGCTCATCGGCAAGATCCGCGACGGCGATTTGATCAGCATCGATGCCGTTTCCGGCCGGCTGGAACTGCATGTCGAGGCTGCCGAGCTGGCTGCGCGCACGCCGTCGCCCTGTTCCGAGTCCGGCCACCAGCACGGCCTCGGGCGCGAGTATTTCCAGCTGTTCCGCGATCACGTCTCGAGCACGCAGACCGGCGCATCCATCCTGTTCGGAGACAAACCATGAGCGATGCCTTGACCCGGTTTTTCAGTAACCCGGTGATTCCGGTAGTGGTCATCGATGATGCCGAGCAGGCCGTACCGTTGGCGGAAGCGCTGCTCGAAGGCGGCATCAATGCCATCGAAATCACCCTGCGCACAGCGCAGGCGCTGGCGGCCATGGAAGCCATCGCGAAAAACACGCCGGACATGTTGCTGACCGCCGGTACCGCGCTGAACGCCGCGCATCTGCGGCAGGTGAAAGAGGCGGGTGCGCAATTGGCGGTATCGCCAGGCATCAGCATCGAACTGCTGGACACTGCGAAAGCGCTCGGGCTGACTTTGCTGCCGGGCATCGCCAGCGCTTCGGAACTGATGCTCGGAATCAACCATGGCCTCACCCGTTTCAAGCTGTTCCCGGCCAGCGCCATCAACGGCATCGGACTAGCCAAAGCGTTCGCCGGGCCGTTCCCGGAAGCCCGGTTCTGCTGTACCGGCGGCATCAGCGAAGCCGATTTGTCTTCGTATCTGGCCGAACCGAACATCCCGAGCGTGGGCGTGTCGTGGTTGGCCTCGCGGCAAGCCATCAGTGCAGGGGATTGGCGCGGCATCAGCGCCGCGGCGCGGCGGCTTGCTCAGGCCTGAAGCAGGTCGAGATACCAGAAACCGCTGTCGTACGGACCGCTGCCGGCGGAGGCATCCACCGCGCATTCCTCGCCTTCGGCGACCGGCGCATAGCGGCGATAAACGACTTCACCCGGTGTGAAAGCTATCGCCTGCCTGAAGTTCGGTCCTGCGTACACGAAGCTGTGGTATTCACCGTTTTCCCCGCAGGGATCGACACCCGCCGGAAGCGCCTCGAGGAAATCGGCATCGAGTTCGCGGCCGAGAAATTCCCTGCCCAGGCGGCGTTCGTCGACGCATACCAGCACGGCTTTGAAACCGACGGCTATGAACTGCTGCAGCAAAGCCCTGGTATCCTGCCGCCACAGCGGAAACAAGGCTTTCATCGAATGCCTGGCCAATTGCCGTTCACGGTACTGGCGCAGGTCCTCAAGGAAAATATCGCCGAATGCCGAGCAGTGGGTGCCGCTGGCGCAGGCCTGCTCGAGCGCGCCATCCATGGCCGTTTCATAGACCTGCATGCCCGGCGTTTCCGGCATCCACAGGATGTCCAAGGGCAGACCGAGGCTGCGCGCCTGCGCCTGCAGCAGTTCCAGCCGGACGCCATGCATGGATATGCGTTGAAACGCGCAGCTGACGCTGGTCAACAGGCCGGTGATTTCAATGCCCGGTTGCTTTTGCAGCTGCCAGAGCGCCAAGGCCGAGTCCTTGCCGCCGCTCCAATGAAAGAGAACTTTCTCCCCAGGCATGGTTTAGGCCGGCAGTTCCCTGTCCTCCGATTGCCGCGCATCGCCGAGAATGCCGTTCCAGACGTAATACAGGAAAGCGAAACCGATCGGGTAGCCGAACAACAGCAGAAGCAACATGATCAGCCCGCCAAGCACGGTTGTCATGCCCTCATGAATGATGTTCAGCACGACAACAGCCAAGATGCCGAACAATGTGACAAGCACCAATGCAATGATGATGAGCAGTGCAAAGGAAAAGATTGGCAGCAGGTTCTTCAGCACGCCGGCTACGCCGGCCTTCAGCGACTCCGACAACGAGCTTTCGGTAAGCGCGCACTGCGCAAAGCCCAGGTACAGCATCGCTTGCAGGAAAAAGCCCAGAATGGCCGATAAGCATACTGCCGTCCAGTAGCTGGAACCGAGAGTCAGGGCGGCCATCGGGTCGCCACCGGCATTCGGATCCATGGAGCGTGAAGCCGCCTGCATGTCGATGCCGAAGACCAGCATCAGCAGTTCGAACAAGTAGATGAAAGCGATGTAAAACAACGTGCCGACAATGAAATACGGAACCAATTTAATCCAGGCCGTTCGGCTTGTATAGAGCGAAAACGGAGTGACTGCCGAGGCAGAAATTCCGGAGTCGGTTTGCCGGCACAGTATTAACCAGCCGGCAAAAAGCGGAACCAAAGCCAGATACACCAGGACGATGTACAGGTAAATGTAGATGAGGATTTCGGGCTGTTGTTCCTGCAGTGCCTTCAGCAGCGCCGCAGCCTGGGTTTCATCGAATCTTGCGAAAAGATATCCGCCACCGATAACCAAGGTCATCAATACCAGGGGCACCAACACGGAATAGATGGAAGCCAGGGCAAACCGGCCCGGATGGCCCGCAACCAGCTCGAAGCTTGAGCCGAGTTGGGAAAACAGATCTGACAGGCCGACCTTTCGGATTTCCATTTTGCCCTCGTTGCTGTGGTTGATTGGCTTACAGTAGCAGTTCCGAATTTACGGACCCGGAATCGGCCCCGGTTGCGGGTTCATCAAACACTTCGCGGTAGGCGTACAGCATGTTGCCGCACATCAGGGCGATGATGACTGCGCTCAACGCGGCGGTCAGCGGAAGCGAGAGCAGGCCGGCCAGCATCGGGCTGCCGGCAAAGAGGGTGTTGACCAGCGTGATCGGAATCATCAGGACGATGCCGACCACTATCACGATGACCATCAGGCAGAGGAAATTGATGATCAGAGCGGGTATGTTGGCGCCTATCGCACGCAAGGCCAGGGAGATCGCTTCGGTACCGGAAAACCGCTTCAGGCTCGCCAACGGCACCGCGAACTGGGTGATCCACGACACGAATATGCCGACGGGTATCAGCCACGGCAGGTGCTTGGATAGGGCTTCCACCATGACCAGGGTTTCAGCCTTGCCTGGCGTTTGGTCGTTCATGGCGGCTTCCAGCACCGGTTGCATGCTCGGCCAGAGCACCAGCATGGCCAGCGCGGCCAGGCCGATATTCAGTGCGATCAAGGGCAACAGCCGGCCGAAGCCGCCATCGCTGAAGCCGGAGAAAACCGTGTGGCCGCCGTCGGGCTTGTCGAAACAAAGCACGAGGCCGGCATAGAACAGGATCATGATCAGGCCCAGCACGGTGCCCAGATACGGCAACGAACTCAGGACGCCGACCAACAGCGCCGGCACCCAGACTTCCTTGCCGCCGGATTTCAACAAGCCGATGCTTTCATTGACCCACGCCGCGCCGCGGCCGGCTGAAACCTTTTGAATCCTCATGCCGATGCCCTTAATCCCCGGAAACAGACCTTATAATAGCCACAATTACACGCTATGAGCGAAAGCGCATGACCGCCCCGAGTTTCCAAGACATCATCCTGCGCCTGAACCAGTTCTGGGCGGAGCAGGGTTGCGTGCTGATCCAGCCGTTCGATCTCGAAGTTGGCGCCGGGACTTTCCATCCGGCCACCTTCCTGCGCGCGCTCGGCCCGGAGCCGTGGAACGCCGCCTACGTGCAGCCCAGCCGGCGCCCGACCGACGGCCGCTACGGGGAAAACCCGAACCGTCTGCAGCGGTACTATCAATACCAGGTGGTGCTGAAACCGAACCCGGACAACATCATCGAACTGTACCTGGAATCCCTGAAAGCGCTCGGCATCGATCCGCTCGTGCACGACCTGCGTTTTGTCGAGGACAACTGGGAATCCCCGACCCTCGGTGCCTGGGGTCTGGGTTGGGAAGTGTGGCTGAACGGCATGGAAGTGACCCAGTTCACCTATTTCCAACAGGCCGGCGGCTTGGAATGCAGGCCGGTCACCGGCGAAATCACCTACGGCCTCGAGCGTCTGGCGATGTATCTGCAGAATGTCGATAACGTCTATGACCTGGTCTGGACCACCGGCCCGCAGGGTACGGTCAGTTACGGCGATGTCTACCACCAGAATGAGGTCGAGCACAGCGCCTACAATTTCGAGCACGCCGATGTCGCCGAATTGTTCCACCGCTTCGACGCCTGCGAACGCGAAGCACAGAAGCTGGTCGAGCTCGGCCTGCCGCTGCCGGCCTATGAACAGGTGTGCAAGGCCTCGCACAGCTTCAACCTGCTCGATGCCCGCCGGGCCATTTCGGTCACCGAACGCCAGCGCTACATCCTGCGCGTGCGTGCGCTGTCGCGTGCGGTCGCCGAAGCTTACTATGCGCAACGCGAAAAACTGGGCTTCCCGAACTTGAAAACGGTGTCGGCATGAAAACGCAATCGCTGTTGATCGAACTCGGTACCGAAGAACTGCCGCCGAAAGCCCTGCCGGTGCTGGCCCAGGCTTTTGCCGACGGCGTAGCCCAAGGCTTGGCCAAGCGCGGCATCGGATTTACCGCCGAATCAGTGCAGGCGCTGTATTCGCCGCGCAGACTGGCGGTGCGCTGCCATGCCGTGCAGACCGAACAGGCCGCGCAGCTGTCGGAAGTGTTCGGTCCGTACGACAACATCGCGCTCGATGCCGACGGCGCACCGACCCAGGCCCTGCGCGCATTCGCGCAGAAAAACGGCTTGGGCATCGAACAGCTGCAGAAAACCCGTGATGCCAAGGGCGAACGCTTCGTGGCACGCTGCGAACGCCCCGGCAGCCTCACCGTCGATCTGCTGCCGGAAATCGTGATGGAGGCGCTGAAGGGTCTGCCGATTCCGAAACCGATGCGCTGGGGTGACCGCGAGGAGCAGTTCGTGCGTCCGGCGCATTGGCTGCTGGCGCTGTTCGGCAGTGCCGTGGTGCCGATGACGGTGCTGGGCCTGAAGGCCGGCCGTGCTTCGCGCGGCCATCGCTTCCACAGCCCGCATGCCTTTGATGTCGCCAACCCGGAAAGTTATGTCGATGCCCTGCGCGCCCAGTATGTGCTGGTCGATCCGTCCGAGCGCAAGACCCGCATTGCCGCGCAGATCGAAGCTGCCGCGGCCACGGTCGGCAAGCAGGCCGATGTGCCGGAGGCGCTGCTGGAGGAAGTCAACTGCCTGGTCGAGTGGCCGGCCGCCATTCTGTGCCAGTTCGAATCCGGCTTCCTGCGCGTGCCGCACGAAGCGCTGGTGTCGACCATGCAGGCCAACCAGAAATTCTTCCCGCTGCGCGGAGCCGACGGCAAGCTCTCGGAGTATTTCGTTGGCATCGCCAACATCGATTCGAAAGACCCGGCGCAGATCCGCCAGGGTTACGAACGGGTCATCCGCCCGCGTTTCGCCGACGCCGCGTTCTTCTTCGATGAAGACCTGAAGCAGGGCATCGATTCGATGGCGCAAGGACTGGCCTCGGTCACCTATCAGCAGAAGCTCGGCAGTTACGCGGATAAAACCCGGCGCGTCGCCGCGCTGGCCGAAACCATCGCCGCGCGGATCGGTTTGGACACTGCGGAAGCGCGCCGCGCCGCCGAACTCGGCAAGGCCGATCTGCAGTCGCGCCTGGTCGGCGAGTTCCCGGAACTGCAGGGCATCGCCGGCCGCTATTACGCTACGGCCGCCGGCGAATCCGATAGCATCGCCGATGCCATCGATGAAGCCTACCGGCCG
>ERZ1645185.527-NODE-527-length-15989-cov-10.717208_pt1 | contig 15989 bp, 13 predicted proteins | sample MGYA00575351_ERZ1645185 | MGnify/ENA primary metagenome ERZ1645185 (study PRJEB40838, sample SAMN11284767) | freshwater sediment metagenome | isolation source: river sediment | host: Sediment | place: India: Jana village, Kanpur | collected 2015-12-17 ...
GCGGTCGCCTATCGCTTCGATTACAAGGGGCGGTGCCTGCTGGTTTCGGGCGACACCCTGCCCTCGCCCGCGCTGACGACGGCGGCGAAGGGGTGCGACCTGCTGGTTCACGAAGCGTTGCAGCCGCGGCTGACGCGGGTGCCCGGTGCGGCGGCGAAGGCGGCCGGGAACGCGGGCCTTGCGAAGATCCTGGCCGATATCGAGGATTATCACACCACGCCGGAGCAGGCGGCGGAGATCGCGGCGGCGGCCGGGGTGAAGGCGCTGGCGCTGACGCACATCGTGCCGCCGTTGCGGGTGCCGGGGCTGGAGGCCGCGTTCCTGGGGGATGCGCGCGGGCGGTTCGACGGCGAGCTGTGGATCGCGGACGACCGCGACCTGGTGAGCCTGCCCGCCGCCGGTGGAATGACACGGACACGGCTGGGAGGACGGGGATGAAGAAGCGCTGGATCCTGCTGGGCGCGGCGACGGCGCTGGGCGTGGCGGCCTATGCCGGGTGGCAGCGTTACTGGTATTATACCCCCGGCCTGATCGCGCGGGTGACCAACCCGGTGCAGCCCAACCAGCCGGTGACATGGGCGGAAGGCCCGGCCAAGGCCGCCGTTCCGGCCGGGCAGCGCCCGCCCAACATCGTGCTGATCGTGGCCGACGACCTGGGGATCAACGATATCTCCGCCTTTGGCGGTGGGCTGGTGCCGACGCCCGCCATCGACCGGCTGATGCGCGAAGGGGCGAGCGTGCCTGCCTTTTATGCCGCGAACGCCACCTGTTCGCCTTCGCGTGCGGCGATGATGACGGGGCGCTACCCGACCCGCTTCGGGTTCGAGTTCACCGCCGTGCCGCCGATCTTTGCCAAGAATCTGGCGCATGGCGACGGGGTGGGGCCGCACAAGGCGATCTTCCATGCCGACCGGGTGGACGGGATCATGCCCTATGCCGAGATGGGCGTGCCGCCATCGGAGGTGATGCTGCCCGAAGTGCTGAAGGCTGCCGGATACCGCACGCTGCACATCGGCAAATGGCATCTGGGCGAGGCGGACGGGTTGCGGCCGGAAAATCAGGGGTTCGACGAATCGCTGGCGGTGCTGGCGGGCGGGGCGAAGTTCCTGCCTGCGGATTCGCCCGACGTGGTGAATGCGAAGCTGCCCTGGGATCCGATCGACCGCTTCCTGTGGGCGAACCTGCCGAACGCCGTGCGCTGGAACGGCGGCAGGCATTTCGCGCCCGACCGCTATATGACGGATTACTTCACCGATCAGGCGGTGAAGGCGATCCACGCCAACCGGAACCGGCCCTTCTTCCTGTATCTGGCGCATACCGCGCCGCACACGCCCTTGCAGGCGCTGAAGGCCGATTACGACCGGCTGGGCCATATCCCCGACCATCGCGACCGGGTCTATGCCGCGATGATCGTGGCGCTGGACCGATCGGTGGCGGCGGTGCAGGCGAAGCTGGAGGCCGAGGGGCTGGCGGACAACACGCTGATCCTGTTCACATCGGACAATGGCGGCGCCTGGTATGTGGGGATGCCCGGCCTGAACCGGCCCTATCGCGGCTGGAAGGCGACCTTCTTCGAAGGCGGCATCCGGGCGCCGCTGTTCGCGCGCTGGCCCGCGCGGATCGCCGCCGGCACGCGGGTGGAGGGCGTGGGCAGCCACCTGGACCTGTTCGCCACCGCTGCCGCCGCCGCAAACGCCGCCGTGCCGGCCGACCGGGTGATCGACAGCCGGAACCTGCTGCCGCAGCTGACGACGGGTGCGCCGATCCCGGCGCGCACGCTGTTCTGGCGATCCGGCGATTACCGGGTGGTGCGCGACGGCGACTGGAAGTTGCAGGTTTCCGCCCGGCCCGACCGGGTGTGGCTGCACAATCTGGCCGACGATCCGACCGAGCAGCGCGATCTTTCCGCCGCGATGCCGGAAAAGGTGGCGGAATTGCGCGCGCGGATCGACGCGCAGGCCGCCGCCATGCCAAAACCGCTGTGGCCGGCCCTGCTGGAAGGGCCGGTGCGCATCGACGTGACGCTGGATGCGCCCTGGAAGGAAGGGCAGGACTATGTCTATTGGGCAAACTGAGGGCGGGCTTTACCGGCTGCACGGGGCGCTCGGTTCCCCCTATTCCATGAAGATGCGGGCGCTGATGCGATACCGGCGCATCCCCTTTGCCTGGGTGCAGGACCATGGAGAGCGGACGCAGCTGTTCGCGCAGGTGAAGGCGCCGGTGATCCCTTTGCTGCAGTTTCCCGATGGCCGGGTCGCCAATGATTCGACGGCGCTGACGCGCGAGCTGGAGGCGCGCCACGCCGACCGCAGCGTGATCCACAATGACGATTGCCTGGCCTTCCTGGCCTTCCTGATCGAGGATTTCGCGGACGAGTGGCTGACCAAGGCCATGTTCGGATACCGCTGGCTGTTCGAGGCCGACCAGCGGCAGATGAGCGAATGGCTGATGTTCGACGCCTTCCCCGGCGCGGGGCGGCTGGCGCAGCAGCAGATGGCCGCCGCCTTCCGCGAGCGGCAGGTGGGGCGTATGCCGCTGGTGGGCTGCACGGCGGCGAATTTCCCGCTGATCGAGGCCAGCACCCGCGCCGTGCTGGCGGCGCTGGACACGCACACGCCGGAGACGCCCTTCCTGTTCGGAAGCCGGCCGAGCGAGGCGGAGTTTGCCCTTTACGGCCAGCTTTCCCAGCTGGCGACCGACCCGACGCCCGCCGCGATGCTGCGCGCCGACTATCCGATGGCGATGCGCTGGCTGGCGCATGTGGAGGACCTGTCGGGCGTGGAGGGCGAGTGGGGACCGGGCCGGCCCGTGGTGGACGCCATCCTGAAGGTGATCGGCGAAGTTTACCTGCCGTTCCTGGTGGCCAATGCCGCCGCGCTGGAGGCGGGCGCCGCCGAGGTGCGGTTCGAGGCGATGGGCCATGAATTCGTGCAGCCGCCCTTCCGCTATCAGGCGAAGTGCCTGGCCGCGCTTCGCGCCGCCTTCGCCGCGCTGGAGCCGGACTGTGCGGCGGACATCCTGGGGCGGCTGTCGGCCACGGATTGCCTGCCTTATCTGGAGGGACGCGGATGACGGATGAGCCCGACAACGCCCGCAAGGGACTGGACCGGCGATCGCTGCTGGTGGGCGGCGCGGTGGGCGCGGGCGTGGCGGGCGCGGCGGCCGTGGGCGCGCGGGCCGTGGAGAAGCGGGCGAAGCAGTTCATCACGCCCGCCGCCGTGGCGGACGGGCCGGCCGAGATCGCCGAGAGCTTTCAGGACAGCCGGCCGATCGATGTGACGAAGCACGCCTGGAAGGCGGGCGCGCCCAATGTGATCGCCATCATCCTGGACGATGTGGGCTTTGCCGACCTGGGCTGTTTCGGATCGGAGATCCCGACGCCCCACATCGATGCGCTCGCCGCGCGGGGCCTGCGCTATGCCAATTTCCGCACCACCGCGATGTGCAGCCCGACGCGCGCGGCCTTCCTGACGGGGCTGAACCATCATTCGGCCGGGATGGGCTGGCTGGCGGACGTGGACGCAGGCTATCCCGGCTATCGCGGGGACCTGACGCATGAGGCCGCGACCGTTGCCGAGATCCTGGGCGACGCCGGCTGGAACACCATGCTGGTGGGCAAATGGCATGTGAATTCCGGCCATTCGACAGGCGCCAACGGGCCGTATCACAACTGGCCGACGAACCGGGGGTTCGAGCGGGCCTATTGGTTCCAGGGGCATTCGACGGATTTCTTCCATCCATCCGAACTGTTCGACGGGGTGGCCCCGGTGGAGCCGCCGCACAGCGATGACTATTATGTGATGGACGATCTGGCCGATCGCGCCATCGGCTGGATGGGCACGCAGAAGGCGCTGGACCCGGAGCGGCCCTTTTTCCTGCAGATGGCCTTTCCGGGTGTGCATTCGCCGCTTCAGGTGCGCGGGGCGGAGCGCGACCGTTTCAAGGGGCAGTATGACAAGGGGTGGGACGCCATCCGCGCCGCGCGGCTTCAGAAGCAGAAGGCGCTGGGGATCGTGCCGCAGCACACGAAGCTGCCGCCCCTTTCCGCCAGCGCGAAGCCGTGGGACGGGCTGAGCGCCGGGGAGAAGGCGCTGTATGCCCGCTATATGGAAGTCTATGCCGCGATGCTGGCGAACCTGGACGCCAATGTCGGCCGGCTGATGCAGCGGCTGGACGACCTGGGGATCGCCGACAACACGATGGTGCTGCTGTTTTCCGACAATGGCGGATCGGCGGAAGGCACCGAGACGGGCACGCCCAATGTGTTTGCCGCCGCCTTCGGGCGGCCGGTGCCGGTGGCGGAGGCCGAAAAGCTGATCGGCGTGATGGGCGAGGACCCGACCTTTCCCCACTATCCCATCGGCTGGACCAACGCATCGAACACGCCATACCGGCTGTACAAGCAGTTCACCCACCTGGGGGGTGTGGCCGATCCGCTGATCGTCAGCTGGCCCAAGGGGCAGCCGGACGCGGGCGCGGTGCGGCAGCAGTTCGTGCATGTGATCGACCTGATGCCCACGATCCTGGAGGTGACGGGCGTGGCGGCCCCCGCGACGCGGCGGGGCGTGCAGCTGAAGCCGGTGCAGGGGAAATCCATCGCCGCCACCTTCAAGGGGGTGGGCGCGCCGACCCGCACCGAGCAATATTTCGAACTGGGGGGGCACCGGGCCTTTTACGCGGCGCCGTTCCGGCTGGTGGCGCGGCACGAGCGGGGCCGCCCGTTCGCAGAGGACCAGTGGGAGCTTTACGACCTTTCGAAGGACCCCAACGAGCTGGACAATCTGGCGGCGCGGATGCCCGAAAAGGTGACGGAACTGGCGGACAAGTGGCGTGCGGCGGCCGAGACCTATGGCGTGTTCCCGCTGGACGACCGGCAGATGGTGATCCGCATGGTGCAGGACCGGCAGGCGCGCGGCATTCGCCCCAGCTGGGACCTGCGGCCGCCGATCGAGCGGCTGTCGCGCGAGATGGCGCCCGTGTGCTGCGGGCTGCCGCACGAGATCATCGTGGATTGCGTGGTGGAAGGCGACGGCGTGCTGCTGGCGCACGGAAGCCAGCCGGCGGGCTATACCCTGTATGTGAAGGGCGGGCGGCTGTTCTATGAGCAATCGCTGCTGCCCTGGCGGGTGGTGATCGACGGCGGGCCGGTGCCGAAGGGCAAGGCGGAACTGCGTTATGTTCAGACGATGAAGAGCCGCCCCTTCGTGGGGACGGGCGCGCTGTTCGTGAACGGGGCGAAGCGGGCGGAGACGGCGCTGACGCATGCGCTGTTTTCCACGAGCTATGACGGCTTTTCGGTGGGCGCGGACCTGGGGAACCGGGTGTCGCCCGCCTATGAGGCGCCCTTCCCCTTTGCCGGGCGGATCGGGCGGGTGAGGATCGAGGTGGACAATTCGGCGCTGAGCCCGCTGGAGACGATGCGCTTCCTGAACGCGATGGCGCTGCGGGTGTGACGGGCGGGCCGGTTACAGGCCGATGCAGAGGTATTTCGTCTCCAGATACTCGTCGAGGCCGTATTTCGAGCCTTCGCGGCCGATGCCGGATTCCTTGACGCCGCCGAAGGGGGCGACCTCGGTGCTGAGGATGCCGGTGTTGATGCCGACCATGCCATATTCCAGCGCTTCGGCGAGGCGGAAGACGCGGCCGAGATTCTGGCCGTAGAAATAGGCGGCCAGCCCATATTCGGTGGCGTTGGCGGCGGCGATCACATCGGCATCGGTTTCGAAGCGGAAGACGGGGGCGAGCGGGCCGAAGGTTTCTTCCGTGGCGACGGCCATGTCTGCCGTGACGCCGGTGAGAAGGGCGGGGCTGAGGAAGGTGCCGCCCCGGCGTTCGCCGCCTGTCAGCAGCGTTGCGCCCCTGGCGACGGCATCGGCGATATGTTCTTCCGTCTTTTCCACGGCGGCCATGTCGATCATGGGGCCGATATCGGTGCCGGGCGCGGCGCCGTCGCCGATCTTCAGCGCCTGCACCCGTTCCGCGAGCCGGGCGACGAAGGCGTCGTGGATGCCGGCCTGGGCATAGATGCGGTTGGCGCAGACGCAGGTCTGCCCGGCGTTGCGGAACTTGGAGGCGATTGCGCCTTCGACCGCCGCATCGAGATCGGCATCGTCCAGCACGATGAAGGGGGCGTTGCCGCCCAGTTCCAGGCTGATCTTCTGCACATGCTGCGCGGCGGCGGCATAGAGCTGCTTGCCGATTTCCGTGCTGCCGGTGAAGCTGAGCTTGCGGACGGTGGGGTTCGAGGTGAATTCGGCCGCGATGGCCGACGCGCTGCCGGTGATGACGGAAAGGAGGCGCGGATCCAGCCCGGCTTCCACCGCGAGGACGGCGAGCGCCACGGCCGACAGCGGGGTGGCGCTGGCGGGCTTCACGATCATCGGGCAGCCGGCCGCGAGCGCCGGGCCAGCCTTGCGGGTGATCATGGCGGCGGGGAAATTCCAGGGCGTGATGGCGGCGGCCACGCCCACGGGCTGTTTCAGCACCAGGATGCGCCTGTCTGCCGCGTGCGGCGGGATCACGTCTCCGTAGGCGCGCTTTCCTTCCTCGGCGAACCATTCGATGAAGCTGGCGGCATAGGCGATTTCGCCCCGGCTTTCGCCGATGGGCTTGCCTTGCTCTGCCGTCATGATTCTGGCCAGATCCTCCTGATTGGCGAGGATCAGATCGAACCAGCGGCGCAGGACGAGGCTGCGCGCCTTTGCCGTGAGCGCGGCCCAGGCGGGCATGGCGGCGGCGGCGGCGGCAATTGCCTCGGCCGCTTCGGCGCGGCCCAGTTTCGGCACATGCGCGAGCGTTTCGCCGGTGGCCGGGTTGGTGACGGCGATGCCGTCGGCCGTGCCTTCGATCCAGCGGCCGGCGATCAGGTTCGCGCCGCGCAGGAGATCGGGGCGGGCAAGGGTGAGCGTCATTCGGCGGGCTTTTCCGTGGTGGCCGGCAGGGTCTCGGCGCTGTCTTTCGGCCGGTCCGTGAAGCGGATGGCGATGAGGCTGAGTTCGTAGAGGATGACGAGCGGCACTGCGAGGAGCAGCTGCGAGACGACATCCGGCGGGGTGAAGATCGCCGCGATCACGAAGGCGACGACGATGAAATAGCGGCGGAAGCCCACCAGCTGTTCGCGCGTGACGATGCCCGCCCGGTTCAGGAGAACCAGCAGCACTGGCAGCAGGAAGGCGACCCCGAAGGCGAACAGGAACTGCATGATGAAGGAGAGATACTGGCCGACCGACGGCAGCGCCTCCTGGCTGACGCCGCTGTTGCCGAGGTCGCCCTGGAAGCCGAGCAGGAATTTGAGCGCGGTGGGGATCGCGAGGAAATAGGCGAAGCAGGCGCCGGCGACGAACAGGAAGGGCGTGGCGCCGAGGAAGGGCAGAAGCGCTGCCTTTTCCTTGCGGTAGAGGCCCGGCGCCACGAAGCGCCACATCTGGGTGGCGACGACGGGGAAGCTGAGCATCAGCGCGCCGAAGAAGGCGACGCGCACCTTCACGAAGAAGGCCTCGAACACCTGGGTGAAGATCACCCTGTCCTGCCCGGCGGCGGCCAGCGGGCGCACCAGCAGGGCGAAGATCTGTTCCGCGAAGGCGAAGCAGAGGAAGAAGGCGGCGAGGATGGCGGCCACCGACCAGAGCAGGCGCGTGCGAAGCTCGATCAGGTGATCGATCAGCGGGGCCTTGCTGTCGTCGATGTCGGGGATCATGGCAGCGGGCGATCCGCAGGCGGGATTTCGGCGGCGGGCGGCGCGGGTTCGGCGGCAGATGCTGCGGCCGCCGGCGTATCTGCGGTGGGCGTTTCCGCCATGATCCGGCGGTTATGCTCTGCCCACTGCTTTTCCATTTCCTCCATCTCGGCCTGCCGCATCATCTCGTCGAAGCCGGCGCGCAGATGGCGCGTCATGGCGCGGGCCTTGCCGGTGTAGCGGCCAAGCGTGCGCAGCGCGTTGGGCAGATCCTTCGGCCCGATCACCAGCAGCGCGACGATCGCCACGAGAAGAAGTTCGGTTCCGCCGATCTCGAACATGGGAAAAGCCGGTCAGGCGCCTCAGCGGGGCGCCTGATCCTGCGCGGGCTGCGCCTGCGGCGCGCCGGTCTGCTGCGTAACCTGCGCGGCGGGCGGTGCGGGCGCGGCCGGCGTTTCTTCGTCCGCGAGGCCCTTCTTGAAGCTCTTGATGCCCTTCGCGAGGTCGCCCATCATTTCGGAAATGCGGCCCCGTCCGAAGAGAAGCATGACAACAAGGGCCACGATGACCCAGTGCCAGATGCTCATGCTGCCCATGGTTTCAACTCCTGGTCACGCCCTGAGGGGCGCTGTTTGCCCAATCTAGTCGTTCGATCCATCCGGCGCCAGTGCGGCGCCTTCGCCTTCATCGCCCGGCCCCGGGGAATCGCCTTCGATCGGATCCGGCAGCGGTTCCAGCAGCCCGGCCGCCTTCAGTTCGGCAAGGCCCGGAAGATCGCGCCGCGTTTCCAGCCCGAAATGCGCCAGGAAGGCCGGCGTCGTGGCATATTGCATCGGCCGCCCCGGCGTTTCGCGGCGGCCCGCCGGGCGGATGAAGCCCGCCTCCATCAGCGTGTCCAGCGTGCCGCGCGCCGTCTGCACGCCCCGGATCTCCTCGATCTCGGCGCGTGTCACCGGCTCGTGATAAGCGATGATCGCCAGCGCTTCCTGCGCGGCACGGCCCAGTTTCTTCGGCACTTCGCGCGCGCGTTCCAGCACATGCGCGCAATCGGGCGCGGTCTGGAACAGCCAGCGGCCGCCGCGCTGCACCAGGTTCACCCCGCGCGGGCCGTAATCGGCCACAAGCTGCTCGATGGCGCCGCCCAGATCGCCTTCGCCCGCATAGGTGCGGATGTCGGCGGGGGTCAGCGGCTCTGCGGCGGCGAACAGCACGGCTTCCACCCGGCGGACATAGCCGGACGGATCGGCGGCATCCGCCTCAGTCGACATCTTCGACGTCGGCCTTTTCGCCCGTGACCCGCTGGCTGAGGGCGGCCGCCATGAAGGGATCCAGTTCGCCGTCCAGCACGTCGCCCGGCGAGGTGCTGGTGACGCCGGTGCGCAGATCCTTCACCAGCTGATAGGGCTGAAGCACATAGGAGCGGATCTGGTGGCCCCAGCCGATCTCGGACTTGGTGGCGTTGACGGCGTTCGCCTCGGCCTCCCGCCGGGCAAGTTCCGCCTCGTACAGCCGCGCGCGCAGCATCTTCCAGGCGGTGGCCCGGTTCTTGTGCTGGGAACGTTCCGTCTGGCACGACACCACGATGCCCGACGGCATGTGGGTGATGCGCACCGCCGAATCGGTGGTGTTGATATGCTGGCCGCCCGCGCCGGACGCCCGGTAGGTATCGATCCGGCAATCCGATTCCTTGATGTCGATCTCGATCGAATCGTCGATTTCCGGATAGACCCAGACGCTGGAAAAGCTGGTGTGCCGCCGGGCGGAGGAATCATAGGGGCTGATCCGCACCAGCCGGTGCACGCCCGATTCGGTCTTGGCCCAGCCGAACGCGCCTTCGCCCTTCAGCAGCATCGTCGCGGACTTGATGCCCGCCTGTTCCCCGGCGTTGTAGTCGATCAGCTCCACCTTGAAGCCGCGCCGTTCGCCCCAGCGCATGTACATGCGCTGCAGCATTTCGGCCCAGTCCTGGCTTTCGGTGCCGCCGGCGCCGGAATTGATTTCGATGAAGGCGTTGAGGCCGTCCGCCTCTCCGGACAGGAGGGCTTCCACCTTGTCATGCTCGGCCTTGGCGGCCAGCTCGGCCAGCGCCTTCACGCCTTCGTCGGCCAGCGCCTCGTCGCCTTCCATTTCGGCAAGCTCGATCAGCTCGACCGTGCCCTGCAGATCGGATTCGATCTTCCTGGTGGCGGTGATCGCCTCATCCAGCTTGCGCCGTTCGCGCATGAGGTCCTGGGCGGCTTTCGGATCGTTCCAGAGCGCGGGATCCTCCGCGCGGTGGTTCAGCTGGTCGAGCCGTTGAAGGGCGCGATCCCAGTCAAAGAAACCTCCTCAGCAGGGCAAGCGCCTGCTCGATCTTGTCGATGTGGTTCTGGGCTTCTGCACGCATGATGGCGGCCGTTTAGGGGGCGGGGGCCGCCTGGGGCAAGTGCTTTCCGTTCGTGCGGTTCCAGAGCAGCAGCCGGAACAGCAGGAAGCCCGCGCCCGCCGCCGCCGCGATTCCCGCGTGCAGCAGCCAGAACTGCACCGGCGCCATGGTGGACAGCAGCCCGCCGATCCGCCCCACCAGCCAGTTCCCGGCGGAAAAGGCGAGATAATAGAGCCCGATGACGGTGGCGTTGAGCGGGGCGGGCGCGACACGCGCGAACAGCGCCAGCGTGACCGGCATGATGTGCGCGAAGCCGATCGAGTTCAGCACATGGAACAGCACCGGCAGCGCGAGGCCGATCTTGCCTTCGCCCTGTGTCGCCGCGGCCAGTGCCAGCACCAGCATGCCCGAAGTGGTGAAGGCGCTGCCGATCAGGATCTTGCCCAGCTCGTCAGGCTCGCGGCGGGTCTTGCCCCACCAGCGCCAGAACAGCGCCACGCCGGCAAGGAAGGAGACGGAGACGATGGCGTCCAGCGTGACGAGCCATGTGGTGGGCAGGCGGGTGCCGCCCATCATCAGGTTGAAGCTGGAATCGCCCCAGACGAGATAGGCGTTGAAGATCTGGTTGTTGGGGATGATCGCCAGCGCCAGCACGGGGATCAGCGCCAGCAGGCCGAACGTCTGCTTCCATTCGGCGGGCGTCAGCTTCACCCTTTGGCGGGCGCCCCGCGCCAGCGCCGGATCCGCCGGCAGGTGCCTTTGCCCCGCCACATAGATGGCAAGGCCGATCAGCATGCCCACCCCGGCCGCGCCGAAGCCCCAGTGCCAGCCGACCTTTTCGCCCAGCGTGCCCACGATCAGCGGCGAGGCGATCACGCCCGCGTTGATCCCCAGATAGAAGATCTGGAACGCATCCGCCCGGCGGTTGTCCTCTGGCCCGTAGAGCCCGCCCACCTGGCTGGCGATATTGCCCTTGAACAGGCCGGTGCCGACGATGAGGCAGAGCAGCGCCAGCAGGAAGGCGGGTTCGAACGCCATCAGGAAGTGGCCGACCGCCATGGTGATGGCGCCCGCGAGAACGGTGCGCCGCCGCCCCAGCCAGCGATCCGCAATCAGGCCGCCCGCGATGGGGGTGAGATAGACGAGGCTGGTGTAGAGCCCGAAGATGCCGCTGGCGAGCGGCTGGCCTTCGAGCCCGCCCAGCATCCCCTGCAACGCGCCGAGGCCCCAGACCCGTTCGAAATTGCCCGGCAGCAGCAGATATTTGACCATGTAGAGCACGAGGAGCGCCTGCATCCCATAGTAGGAAAAGCGCTCGAACGCTTCGGCGAACGACAGGTAGCCGAGGCCCTTGGGGTGGCCGAGGAAGGCGCGGTCATCGCGGCCGGGCGTGTCGGTCGTGCTCAATAGATTCCGCCTTGCTGCCGGAGGAAGTCGCTGTCGGATTTGACGCGGGCCTTGGGCTGCACCGGTTGCAGCGCCTTCAGGTCATCCGCGGTGCGATAGATGCGGCGCGGTTCGCTGTCGGCCTTGAAGGCTTCCCAGATGACGGCCGATTTCGGGTCCATCGACGGCCATGCGCCATAGACGCGGCGGCCCGAACGGCGATCCACGCGCACCATGCGGATGCCAGCCGGGGCGATGAAGGGCATGGGTTCCTGCGGATTGTCCTTGAAGGCCTCGGTGTAGAATTGCCGCCAGATGGGGGCAGCGAAGGTGCCGCCCTGGAGGCCGCCGAGGTTCCGCGGCTTGTCGTGCCCGATATAGAGACCGGCCACCATGGTGGGCGTGCCGCCCACGAACCAGACATCCTTGGGGCCTGTCGTCGTGCCGGTCTTGCCGGCGATCGGCACCTCGAGTGACCGCAGGACAGTGGCGGTGCCGCGCTGGACGACGCCTTCCATCATGTGGGTCACCTGATAGGCGGTGCGGGCGTCCATCACCTGACGCCGCGTGTCGCGCGGGCGAGGCATCGCCTGCCCCTGCCAGCGGGCCGCGAGGCAGCCTTCGCAGGGGCGCGGATCGGCGCGGAACAGCAGCTTGCCGTTCCTGTCCTGCACCATGTCGAACAGGAGAGGCTCCACCGCCTTGCCGTTGTTCATCAGCATCGAATAGGCGTTCACCAGCTTCATGGGCGTGGTTTCGCCCGCGCCCAGCGCGATGGCGAGCACCGGCTGGTAGCTCCCGATGCCGAGGTCCTTCGCCAGCTTCACCACATTGTCCATGCCGCTGTTGTAGGCGATGCGGATCGTCATCAGGTTGCGCGACTGTTCGAGGCCCCAGCGCATTGTCTGCGCGCCGGCATAGCCGCCGGAGAAGTTGCGGAAGCATTTGGTGCCGAGGCTGCGCGACTGATAGACGCAATAGGGCGCGTCGGAGACGATGGAGGCGGGCGTCATCCCGTTGTCGAGGCCGGCCGCATAGACGAAGGGCTTGAAGCTGGAGCCGGGCTGCCGCTGAGCCTGCGTGGCACGGTTGAAGCTGGAGCCCTTCACGTCGAAGCCGCCCACCATGGCGAGCACCCGGCCGGTCTGCGGTTCCTGCACCACCATGGCGCCCGAAACCTCGGGGATCTGGCGCAGGCCATAGGCATTGCCCGCGATCCGGGCGACGGGGATCACGTCACCCGGTTTCAGCAGTTGCCAGGCCGGGCTGCCGTTGCGGGCGCGCATCGCGTCTCCGTTCGCCATCCGGCCCTTCGTGCTGTCGGAGAAGCCCAGCGTCATGCCCGAGCCATCCTTGGCGAGCACGACCGCGATCCGCCAATCCGGCACGCCGGCGCCGACGGGGGCCGTGCGCAGCCGGCCTTCCCAGCCATCGCCCAGTTCGATCGTGGCCGGGGGCCCGCGCCAGGCGCGCCCCGAATCATAGCGGAGCAGCCCGTTGCGCAGCGCCTTTTCGGCCGCTGCCTGGATCACCGGATCGATGGTGGTGCGCACCCAGAGACCGCCGGCATAGACGCTGTTCGGCCCGTCCTCGGCATCCTCGCCGAATTTCTCGATCAGCTGGCGGCGAACTTCCTCGATGAAATAGCCGCCCACGGCGGCCTGCCGGTTGGCGACGCCGCCCGTCGTCGTCTCGATCGGGGAGGCCTTCAGCGCCCCGGCCTGCGCCTGGGTGAGGAAGCCGTTGTTGGCCATTTCGCCCAGCACATAGTTGCGGCGTTCCAGCGCGCGGGCATAGTTGGTGCGCGGGTTGTAGTTGGACGGGGCCTTCAGCAGGCCGGCGAGGAAGGCGGCCTCTTCCGCGCGCAGTTCGGCGGCGGGCTTGCCGAACCAGCTTTGCGCGGCGGCCTCGATCCCATAGGCGTTCCGGCCCAGGAACACCTCGTTCAGATAGAGTTCGAGGATCTGTTCCTTGGTGAACTGCTGCTCGATCCGCTTTGCCAACAGGGCCTCGCGCACCTTGCGGGCGATCGTGACATCATTGTTCAGCAGCAGGTTCTTCGCCACCTGCTGGGTGATGGTGGAGGCGCCCACAGGCCGCTTGTCACTGCCCAGGGACTGGATGTTCGTCCAGACGGCGGTGAGGATGCCGGCGTAATCGAGGCCCGCATGTTCGAAGAAGGTCTTGTCTTCGGCGGAGGTGACGGCCTGCACCACGACCGGCGGGATTTCGGCATAGGGCAGATAGATGCGCCGTTCGCGGGTGAAGCTGTGGAAGGGCGTGCCATCGCTGCTGCGCAGGGTGGTTGGCAGCGGCGACTGGTAATTGGCGAGGCTGGCCGCATCGGGCAGGCCCCTGCCGACCAGAAGCCAGATGAGGAACAGGCCCAGCAGGCCCAGCGCCAGCAGGCCGCCGAGGAGAATGAGGGTCTTTCTGGGCAGCCGCCCCACGAAGGCCCGGGCGCGTGCGAACAGGCCGGGGGTGGGGGCGCCGGCCTCGGGGTTTGCGGCATCCATGCCCCGCCTTTAGCGCGGGCCGCGGGCTTCGCACAGCCCATCTGAGGGGCTGCCCCGCGCGAATGCGGCGGGCGGACGGGCCGCGCCCACTGAAAGCCGGGCTTCACGGGGCCCAAGCTTTCGCTTCTGGCCCGGCGGGCGCTTCGGGCGCATCAGCCGGGCCATGGAACAGATTGGTGAATTGTGGCTGGTGGGCGCGGGGCCGGGCGATCCGGACCTGCTGACGCTGAAGGCCGCCCGGCTGATCGCCGCGGCCGATGTGCTGGTGCATGACGGGCTGGTGGGCGACGGCATCTTCGCGCTGGCGCGGGCAGACGCCGAGCTGATCTCGGTGGAGAAGCGGCGCGACCGGCATTCCATGCCGCAGCAGGAGATCAACGCCCTGCTGGTGCGGCTGGTGCGCGAGGGCCGCAAGGTGGTGCGGCTGAAGGGCGGCGACCCGTTCGTGTTCGGCCGGGGCGGCGAGGAGCTGGAGGCCGCGCGCGCAGCCGGCATCGCATGCGGCGTGGTGCCGGGCATTTCAGCCGCCAACGGCTGCGCGGCGGAAGCGGGCCTGCCGCTGACGCACCGCGCGCTGGCGAGCGCCGTGAGCTTCGTGGCGGGCACCTGCCAGGGGCTGAAGGAGCAGGACTGGCGCGGGCTGGCCGGGCCGGGGCGCACGCTGGTGATCTATATGGGCGTCACCACCGCCTCGCGCATTGCGGACAAGCTGATCGCGGACGGGGTTTCGCCCGACATGCCCGTGGCCGTGCTGGAGCGCGGCACCCTGCCCGGCGCCCGCGCCATCCGCACGCTGCTGGCGGAGCTGGGCGATGTGGTTGCGCGCGAGGCCGTGCGCAGCCCCGCCGTGCTGGTCGTCGGCCGGGTCGCCGCGCTGGCGGATGCCGAGGATGTGATGGCCCGCGACGCGGTGCGCGAACTTCAGGAGTATGTGCCGTGGTGAAGCTGCTGACGGGCAATGAACTGCTGCGCGGCGACGTGCTGTGGTGGGCGGGCGAAGGCTGGAGCCTTTCCATCGACGACGCCGTGGCCGTGGAGGACGGCGAGGCGATCATCGCCCGCGAAGCAAAGGACGAGCGGGTGAGCGACCTGGCGCTGATCGACGCCGACCGGGCGGACGGGCGCTGGCGACCGCTGAAGATCCGCGAACGCATCCGCAGCTATGGCCCCACCGTCCGCGCCGATCTGGCGCGGGAAGGACAGGACTGGAACTGATGTACCGCTATGACGAAATCGACCAGGCGGTCGTCGATGCGCGCGTCGACGAATTCCGCGACCAGGTGCAGCGCCGCCTGTCTGGTGAGCTGGACGAGGATCATTTCAAGCCGCTGCGGCTGAAGAACGGCCTCTATCTCCAGCTGCATGCCTATATGCTGCGCGTCGCCATTCCCTATGGCACGCTGTCGTCGGCGCAGCTGCGCAAGCTGGCGCATATCGCGCGCCGCTATGACCGGGGCTATGCCCATTTCACCACGCGGCAGAACCTGCAGTACAACTGGATCCGGCTGGAGGATGCGCCCGACATCCTGGCCGAGCTGGCGACGGTGGAGATGCATGCCATCCAGACCAGCGGCAACTGCATCCGCAACATCAGTTCCGACCAATATGCAGGCGCGGCCGCCGGCGAGGTGGACGACCCGCGGATCTGGGCCGAACTGCTGCGCCAATGGTCGAGCTTCCACCCGGAATTCAGCTATCTGCCGCGCAAGTTCAAGATCGCCGTCATCGCCTCTGACGAGGACCGGGCGGCGCTGAAGCTGCACGACATCGGGCTGCAGCTGGTGCGCAACGCGGCCGGGGAGCAGGGCTTCCGCGTGCATGTGGGGGGCGGCATGGGCCGCACGCCGATCATCGCGCCGGTGATCCGCGAGTTCCTGCCGCTGGCCGACTATCTGAGCTATAACGAGGCGATCCTGCGGGTGTACAACCGCTATGGCCGGCGGGACAACATCTACAAGGCGCGCATCAAGATCCTGGTGAGCGAGCTGGGGGCGGCCGAGTTCGCCCGGCAGGTGGAAGCCGAACATGCGCAGGTGAAGACGCTGGG
>ERZ1645185.528-NODE-528-length-15988-cov-4.105567_pt1 | contig 15988 bp, 16 predicted proteins | sample MGYA00575351_ERZ1645185 | MGnify/ENA primary metagenome ERZ1645185 (study PRJEB40838, sample SAMN11284767) | freshwater sediment metagenome | isolation source: river sediment | host: Sediment | place: India: Jana village, Kanpur | collected 2015-12-17 ...
CGATGATCGGCATGATCGCGCTGGCCGGCATCATCGTGCGCAACTCGATCCTGCTCGTCGACTTCATCAACCACGCCCGAGCCCAGGGCATGGTCCTGGCCGATGCGGTGATCGAAGCCTGCGCGGTGCGCGCCCAGCCGATCGCGCTGACCGCGGTCGCGGCGATGGGCGGGGCCTTCTTCATTCTCGACGACCCGATCTTCAACGGCCTCGCGATCAGCCTGATCTTCGGCATCCTGGTGTCGACGGTGCTGACCCTGGTCGTGATCCCGCTGCTTTACTACGCCTTGTTGCTGCGCCAGCAGCCCGAACCGGAGCGCGTCGCATGAAACTGATCCGCGTGCAGGCCTGGATGGTTGCAACCTGGCTGGCCGGCATCGTGTCCGCCGCCGAGCCGGCAGCGACCGCCGCGGTCGATCCCGAACTGGTGCGGGCTCAGGCGGCGATGGCCGATCTCGGCCAGTCGTTGCGCACGGCCCTGCAGCAGAAGATCGCGCAGGATGGCGTCGTCGCCGCGGTCGCGTTCTGCCACGACCAGGCGCCGCGCATCGCCGCCGAGGTCGCGGCACGCCACGGCGTGGCGGTCGGGCGGACGAGCCTGAAGCATCGTAGTCCGGCGAATGCGCCGGCCGCGTGGCAACGTGCCGTGCTGGATGACTTCGCGGCGCGGGCGGGCAAGGGCGAGGCCGTCGCCGACCTGGCGGCGAGCACGCGCGACGGCGCGATGTTGCGCGTCGCCAAGGGCTTGCGGGTCGAGGCGCCGTGCCTGATGTGCCATGGGCCGAAGGATGTCATCACCCCGGAAGTCGCGCAGGCCATCGCCGCCAGCTATCCGGACGACCGGGCGACCGGATTCCGCGAGGGCGACTTGCGCGGGATGATCTGGGCCGAGGTCGCGCTGGATGCCGATGCGCGCACGCCGATCGCGATGACTGCCGCACAGCAGCGCGCCTTGCGCACGCAGATGCGCGGCCACCTCGACAGCGTTCAGCAGCTGGTCGCGGCGTTGGCCGCCGCTGACTGGACCACCGTGGCCGAAGCCGCATCGGGTTTCGCGCCGGGGCGTGGTCGGGGTGCTGGCCACGGCATGGGTCCGGGATCGAACTTCCGCGATGCCTTGCCCGAACAGTGGTTCAGCTTTGCGCGGCCGATGCATGGAGCGATGAACGCATTGGCCGACGAGGCGCGCGGCGCACGGCGTCTCGACGCCGCCCTGTCGCGACTGGCGGAGGCGACCGAGCAATGCACGTCCTGCCATGCCGCGTTCCGCATCGAGACCGGTGTGGGCCTCGCCACGGCCAGGCGCTGATCAGTCCAACGGAGTCGTCGCCATGAGTGAACCCAACGAAGTCCGCGTCGTCCTGACGCAGCAACAGGGATACGCCTTCCTCGTCGATTTCGGCGACGCATTGCCCGACTTGCTGACCGACGAGCCGGCGCCGCTGGGCGCGGGTGCGGGACCGAATCCGTCGCGACTGTTGCTGGCCGCGATCGCCAACTGCCTGTCGGCCAGCCTCGTGTTCGCGCTGCGCAAGTTCAAGAACCAGCCTGGCCCGATCCGCGCCGAGATCGTCGGCGAGCTGGTGCGCAATGCGGAAGGGCGCTGGCGCATCCCGAAAGCCGAGGTCGAGATCCATCTGGCCGAGGCGCCGGGCGCGCTCGAACACCTGGACCGCGTGCTCGATCAGTTCGAGCAGTTCTGCGTGGTCACGCAAAGCGTGCGCGACGGCATCGACGTGGCAGTGACGATCCGCGACGCCGAAGGTCGCGTGCTCAAGGGCGACAAGTATTTCGAGGCGGGTGCCTGAACCATGGGGCTGGCTTGGCTCGGGGCGCTCGTCATCGGCCTGACGCTCGGCTTGCTCGGCTCGGGTGGATCGATCCTGACGGTACCGGTACTGGTGTACCTGGTCGGGCAGCCCGAGAAAGTCGCGATCGCCGGTTCCCTCGCCATCGTCGGTGGCGTCGCCCTGGTCGCCGCGATGCCGCGTGTGATGCAACGCCAGATCGACTGGCGCAGCGTCGTCTGGTTCGGTTTGCCCGGTATGGTCGGCACGCTCATCGGCGCGATGGCATCGCGCGACGTGCCGGGGGTCGTGCAGTTGTTCGTGTTCGCGCTGGTGATGCTGGCCGCGGCGTGGATGATGGCGCGGCCGCTGCCGCGCCGTCGTGGCGACGGTGCGCCACGGGCACGACGCTGGATCGTGCTCGATGGACTGGGCGTGGGCCTGCTGACCGGCATCGTCGGCATCGGCGGCGGCTTCCTGATCCTGCCGGCCCTGGTCGTGCTCGGTGGCCTCGCCATGCATCGAGCGGTCGGTACCAGCCTGGTGATCATCGCCCTCAATGCGTTCAGCGGCTTCGCCAAACACGCGAGCCTGCTCGGCGCCGCCGGATTGGTGCTGGACTGGCGCCTGATCGGCCTGTTCACCGCGGTCGGTGCCGGCGGCAGCCTGGCCGGTGCACACCTCGCCGAGCGCTTGCCGCAGCAGCGCCTGAAGGGCATCTTCGCGCTGTTCCTGGTGCTGATGGGCCTGCTCATCGTCCTCCGTACCGCACCCCAGATCTGGTCGTCTTGAGGTTTGCCATGCATCCGATCGTCACGCCGTTTTTCCACAAGGACAGTTGCACCTGGACCTACCTGGTGCGCGACCCGGGCACGCGCACCGCGTTGGTCATCGATCCGGTGCTCGACTTCGACGCCAAGTCCGGCCGCACCGCGACGCGCAGCGCCGAACAGGTGCTGGCCGCGGCACGCGCCGATGACCTGGAGATCGGGTGGATCCTCGAAACACATGCCCATGCCGACCATCTCAGCGCCGGCCACTGGCTGAAGCAGCACTGCCCGGCGGCGAAGCTCGCGATTGGTCGCGGCATCCGGACCGTGCAGAAGACCTTCCGCGACATCTTCAACCTCGGCGAACATTTCCCGGTGGACGGATCCCAGTTCGACCACCTGTTCGGCGACGACGAGCGCTTCCGGGTCGGTGCGCTGGAGGTACAGGTGATCCCGACGCCGGGCCACACCAACGACAGCGTCAGTTACCGCATCGGCGATGCCTTGTTTGTCGGCGACAGCCTGTTCATGCCCGACGGCGGCACCGCGCGCTGCGATTTCCCGGGCGGCAGTGCCGCGCGCCTCTACCAGTCGATCCAGCGCCTGTATGCCTTGCCGGCGGAGACCCGTGTCTTCGTTTGCCACGACTACGCGCCGGGCGGTCGCGAGTATCGCTGCGAGACCACGATCGCGGCACAGAAGGCCGGCAACATCCACGTCCGCGACGGCGTCTCCGAGGCCGACTACGTGCGCATCCGCGAAGCGCGCGACGCCACGCTCGACATGCCGGCCCTGCTGCTGCCGTCGGTGCAGGTCAACATCCGCGCCGGCGCGATGCCGGAACCGGAGGCGAACGGAGTCCGCTACCTGAAGCTGCCGGTCGACCAGTTCTGAAACCGCACCGGCGAATTTCCCTGCCATCCAAGGAGCACGACATGAAAACTGCACAGGACCTGGTCCTCGACGCGAAGCGACGCATCCGCGAGATCGACCACGAGGAGCTGCTGGCGCTGCAGGGCAAGGGCGTACCGTTGATCGACGTGCGCGAACCGGCCGAATACTCGGCCGGGCATATCCGCGGCGCCATCAACATTCCGCGCGGCGTACTCGAATTCGAAGTCGACGGCCACCCGGCGGTGAACTGCGTCAAGGATCCGGCGCTCGCCCATCGCGAGGCGCCGATCATGCTGGCCTGCCGCAGCGGCGGACGCTCGGCCCTGGCGGCCGACGCGCTGCGCGCGCTCGGTTTCGCCGAGCCCTTGTCCCTGGCCGGCGGTTTCAATGGCTGGACCGCCGCAGGACGAGAGGTCGTGCCCGGCGAGGCCATTTGACGGCGACCTGATCGATTTGATGCTCGGTAGCCAGCCGATCTCGGTCATTGGCGGGAAAGCGGCGGTCGCGGTCGCTCTGACATCACAAGTCTGAGTTATCGTTGCCGGACCCGGCAGGAATCGACGAGGAGCGCGACGATGACGAAGATCAAGGCGTGGGCCGCACCGGCCGCCAAGGCCCGATTGGAACGTTTCGACTACGACCCGGGGCCGTTGGCGCCTGAGGATGTGGAAGTCGCGGTCGAGTATTGCGGTCTCTGCCACTCCGACCTGTCGATGATCGACAACGAATGGGGCATGGGCAGCTATCCCCTGGTGGCGGGCCATGAGGTCGTCGGACGCGTCGTGGCGCTGGGCAGTGCAGCCAAGGGACTGCAGGTCGGCCAGCGCGTCGGCGTGGGCTGGACCAGTGCCAGCTGCATGCACTGCGGCTGTTGCCTGGGCGGCGACCAGCACCTCTGCAGCAGCTTGCGCCCGACCATCGTCGGCCACCACGGTGGTTTCGCCGATCGCGTGCGCGCGCACTGGGCCTGGACGCTTCCGCTGCCCGAGGGGCTTCGTGCGGAGGCGGCTGGCCCGCTGTTCTGCGGCGGCATCACCGTGTTCACGCCCTTGCTCGACTACGGCATCCAGCCGACCGACCGCGTCGGCGTGGTCGGCATCGGCGGCCTTGGGCACATGGCGATCCGCTTCGCGCGCGCCTGGGGTTGCGAAGTGACGGCCTTCACCTCGAGTGCGGCCAAGCATGACGAGGCGCGCGCGCTCGGCGCCCATCGCGTCGCGTCGAGCACGGACTCGAAGGCCATCGCGGCACTGGCCGGCAGCCTCGACCTGATCATCGTCACCGCCAACGTCAAGCTCGACTGGACCGCCTTGATCGCCGCACTCGGGCCGCGTGGCCGCCTGCACGTGGTCGGTGCGGTGCTGGAGCCGATCCCGGTGCAGGTCTTCTCCTTGCTGCTCGGCCAGAAGCAGGTGTCGGGTTCGCCCACCGGGTCGCCGACGGGTATCGCCAAGATGCTGGCGTTCTGCGCGCGCCACGGCATCGAGCCGACGATCGAGACCTTTCCGATGAGCCGCGTCAACGATGCGCTCGACCACCTGCGCGCCGGCAAGGCGCGTTATCGCGTGGTGCTGAAGAACGATCTTGGTTGACCCGGGCGCGCGCCGGCTCAGGGCACGACCGGCTGCAGGCGCAGCAACAGGCCGCGGCTTTCGGTGAGCACGTAGAGGGCGCCGTCGGGGCCTTCACGCACGTCGCGGACGCGGTCGCCCTGGTCGGCGAGCAGGTGTTCCTCGTGCACGACCTTGCCGCCCCTCAGTTCCAGGCGCGCGACCAGGGTGAACTTCAATGCGCCGACGAAGAGTTGGCCCTTCCATGGGCCGGCGGCGTCCTTGGACAGGAAGGCCATGCCGCTCGGCGCGATCGACGGGTCCCAGTAATGCAGCGGCTGTTCCATGCCGGCCTTGGCCGTGCCTTCGCCGATCTTGGGTCCGTAGTACTCGCGGCCGTAGGTGATGACCGGCCAGCCGTAGTTCGCACCCTTGCGGATCAGGTTGACCTCGTCACCGCCGCGCGGACCGTGTTCGTGGGCGTACAGTTCGCCCGTGGCCGGATCGATGGCCAGGCCCTGTGGATTGCGGTGGCCGTAACTCCAGACGGCCGGGTTCGCGTCCTTGCGGCCGACGAACGGGTTGTCCTTCGGGATGCTGCCGTCGCGCGCGATGCGAATGACCTTGCCATAGGTCTTGTCGAGTTGCTGGGCGCGGTCGCGATGGTCGCCGCGGTCGCCCACGGTCGCGTACAGGAAGCCATCGCGGTCGATGACGATGCGCGATCCGAAGTGATGGCCGCCGTCGTAACCCGGCGTCTGCCGGAACAACACGCGCACGTTCGCGAGCGTGCCCGGTTCCAGCCGTGCGCTCGCGATCGCGGTGTGGGCGCCGTCCTGGCCCGGAGAGGCATACGAAAAGTAGATCGTGCGGTTGGCCGGGAAATCCGGATCGAGCACGACGTCGAGCAGGCCGCCCTGGCCCACCGCGTGGACCTTGGGCACGCCCGAGAGCGGTGCGCCGAGCGTGCCATCGGCCTGTATGATGCGCATCGTGCCGGCGCGTTCGGTGACGAGGTAGCGCCCGTCCGGCAGGAAAGCCACTGCCCAGGGGTTGTGCAGTCCGCTGGCGACGGTGGTGACGTCGACGGGACCGAGTTCGCTGTCGATGCGTTCGGCGTGGACCAGGCTCGCGACGAGCATCAGGGCCAGTCCGATACCGCGGCAATGGGGGCGATGCATCATGCTGCTCCGCAGGGTGGCGACGCCATCATATCGATGCGTCGTCGCGAATCCCTGCCGGAGCGGCGGAATGGCCGCATCGGGGATAGGCTTGGGGCGCTCGGAAGAAGGACTCATGCGTGGTGATGCCGGAATGTGCGAGGGGAAGCGGGGCCGGTTCGGCGTCGGCGTCCTATTGGCAACAGATTTCGCCGCTGTTCGCGGCCATGGGCGCACCGGTGCGTCCGCCGCCAGCGGTCGCTACCGCGATGGCCGCGCGGGTGGCCGGTCGCGACGATCGCGTGCTGCTGCTTGGTGTGACGCCGGAATTGGCTGGACTCGGGCGGCAGCTGGTCGCCGTCGATCGTCATCGCGGCATGGTGGAACGTCACTGGCCGGGCGACCATGACGATCGCCGCGTGCTGATCGGAGACTGGCGCGACTTGCCCTTGCCGGACACCTGTGTCGATGCCGTGGTCGGCGATGGTTGCCTGACCGTGCTGCCCTCGGACCAACATGCCCGCGTGTTCGCGGAAGTGGCGCGCGTGTTGCGTCCCGGCGGTCGCTTCGTGATGCGGCTGTTCGCCGGACCGGAGGACCCAGAAACCGTCGCCCATGTCTGCGCCGAGGCGATGCTCGGTCGCATCCCGAACTTCTGGGCGTTTCGCTGGCGCTTGATGATGGCTGCGGCGTCGCGATTCGCGCGCCACGACGTGCCGGTGCGCGAGGGCTGGCGCGCCTTCGAAGCACACCTGCCCGACCGCGACGCCTGTGCGCGTGCCGCGGGCTGGGCGCGCGCGACGATCGACGCCATCGATCGTTATCGCGATGCGGTCGACGTCTACTGTTTCGCGCCGGCCTCGGCCGTGTGTGCGTCGTTGTCGGACGACTTCGTCGACGCACGCCTCATCGCGACGCAGGGCTACGATCTGGCGGAGCGATGCCCGTTGCTGATCGCCGAACGTCGGGCCTGACGATGGCACGCGTGCTCGTGGTCTGCCATGCCTATGACGCGTTCCGCGAGCGCCAATGGCTGCTGCAATCGATGTTCCCGCACTGGTTGGCCCAGGGGCACGAGATCCGTGTTTGCGAGGGACCGCCGTCGGCCACCGCGGTCGCCGACATCGTCTTCCTGCATGTCGATTGCTCGCTGATACCGGAAGCCTATCTTGAGGCCGTGCAGCGGTTTCCGCGTGTCATCAATGGCCGTGTGGACGACATCCGCAAGTCCACGCTCAGTCGCCTGCGGATTGCGCCCGAGGACGACTGGCAGGGGCCGGTGATCGTGAAATCGGCGCTGAATTGCGGCGGTGTGCCGGAAACATGGCACAACACGCGTGCGCGCCAGTTGGGCCAACCGGAACCGCATCCCGGCGCACGCGTGTTGCCGTCGTATCCGATCTATCGCCACGTGTCGGAGGTGCCGCCGGCGGTGTGGACGATGCCCTCGATCTGCGTCGAGAAGTTCCTGCCGGATCAGGACGCGCGGGGCTACTGGACGCATTTCTGGCTGTTCTTCGGCGACCGCGGTCGTTGCCGCCGCTTCTGCAGCCCGAATCCGGTGGTCAAGGCCGGCAATGCCGTGCTTGCGGAAACCGTGGCGGTGCCCGCGTCGATCCGGGCCGAGCGCGATCGGATCGGACTGGACTACGGCAAGATCGATTTCGTGATCCACGGCGGCGAGGCCATCGTCGTCGACGTGAATCGCACGCCGGGTCCGACACCGGTGCGGGGCGGGCCCGAGGTGGGCACGCCCGAGTTGCTGGCGCCCGGGCTCGACGATTTGCTCGACGGACCTTGGCCACGATGGTGAGGCGGCGTCGATCCGTGTTATCAGGCTGAATCCGCGCGGGTCCGGCGCCCCGCGCTGGACCCTGTCTTCCACCTGGAGGCGTCATGAGCGATTTTCCGCAGAACGACCGCATCACCCGATTCTATGAAGCGTTTCGCGCGCTCGACGCGGACACCATGCAAGCCGCGTATGCGGCGAACGCCGAGTTCGAGGACGAGGCCTTCTCGCTGCGTGGCCGTGACGAGATCGGCGCGATGTGGCGCATGCTCTGCACGGCGGTGCGCGACAAGGGCAGGGCGGACTGGAAACTCGAGTTCGGCGGCATCGACTGCGACGACGAGGTCGGCATCGCGCACTGGGAACCGACCTATCGCTTCAGCGCCACCGGCCGCATCGTGCACAACATCATCGACGCGCAATTCGAGTTCGACCGCGACGGCCTGATCCTCAAGCAGCGCGATCGCTTCGACTTCTGGCGCTGGTCGCGCCAGGCGCTCGGCTTGCCTGGCCTGCTGCTCGGCTGGTCGCCGATGCTCCGCAACAAAGTGCGCGCGCAGGCGGCGGCGAATCTGGCGAAGTTTCGCGCGGGTCAGGCCGAGGCGCGGACGAGCAGGGCCAGGTAGACGGCGTAGGCCAGCAGCAGCACGGCGCCGTTGCCGCGGGTCAGGCGCCGGTCCTTGAGGGCGAGGGGCCAGAGCAGGATCGAGAGCCCGACGAGCACCGGCAGGTCGAGTGTGCGCAGGGTCGGGGCGGTGGCCGGGATCGGTTGCACCAGCGCAGTGGCGCCGAGGATGAAGAGCACGTTGTAGAGGTTGGAGCCGACCACGTTGCCGATCGCGATGTCGCTCTGTCCGCGCCGCGCGGCGGCGATGGACGAAGCGATCTCCGGCGCCGAGGTGCCGACCGCGACCACGGTCAGGCCGATGACCAGATCCGACAGCCCCCACAGTCGGGCCAGCACCACGGCGGCGTCCACCGCGACCTTGGCGCCCAGCATCAGCAGCGCCAATCCACCAACCACGAAGCCGAGGGTGATCCAGACGCGACGCGGCACTGCCGGCTCGTTGGCCGCGAACTCCTTCTGCACGACGGCGGATTCGGCCCGTGCGGAGCGGAGCAGGAAGGCCATGAAGGCGAAGAAGCCGACCAGCAACAGAACGCCGTCGAGGCGACCGACGCTGCCGTTCCAGACCATCGCGAACAGGGCCAGGTGCAGCACGATCATCGCCGGCAGCTCGACCTGGAGCAGGCGCAGCCGGATCGCCAGCGGTGCGATCAGGGCCGAGAGCCCGAGAATGAGGCCGATGTTGGCGATATTTGACCCGACGATGTTGCCGAGCGCGATGTCGGTATTGCCCTTCAGCGCCGCGCCCAAGGTGACGGCGAGTTCCGGCGTCGACGTGCCAAAGCCGACCACGACCAGGCCGATCACGAAGTGGCTGATGCCGAAGCGTTCGGCCAGTCCGGAGGCACCGCGCACGAAGACGTCGGCACCGACCGCGAGCAGGGCCACGCCGAGGACGAACAGCAGGGCTTGCAGCAGCATCAGGCGACCCTCAATCGAGCACCGCGATCGCTTCGGCGAGACGTTCGACGGCCACGACCTGGATGCCGCCTGGCGCCTTCTTGGGTGCATTCGCTTTCGGCACCACGATGCGTTCGAAGCCGTGCGAGGCGGCCTCGCGGATGCGTTCCTCGCCGTTTGGCACCGGACGGATCTCGCCGGCCAGGCCAACTTCGCCAAAGGCCGCGAGGCGATGGCCGAGCGGGCGGTTGCGGAAACTCGACAGCGCCGCCAGCAGCACCGGCAAGTCGGCCGCGGTTTCCTGCACGCGGATGCCGCCGACCACGTTGACGAACACGTCCTGATCGTAGAGCGCGAAGCCGCCATGCTTGTGCAGCACCGCGAGCAGCATGGCCAGGCGGTTCTGTTCGAGACCCAGCGCGACGCGGCGCGGGTTTGCGAGCGGCGAGTGATCGACCAGCGCCTGCACTTCGACGAGCAAGGGCCGCGTGCCTTCGCGCGTGACCATGATGGCGCTGCCCGGCGTCGGTTGTTCGTGGCTGGACAGGAAGATCGCCGACGGATTCGGCACCTCGCGCAGGCCCTTGTCGCCCATCGCGAACACGCCGAGTTCGTTGACCGCGCCGAAGCGGTTCTTGAACGCGCGCAGCACGCGGAAGCGGCTGCCGGATTCGCCCTCGAAGTACAGCACTGCGTCGACCATGTGTTCGAGCACGCGCGGACCGGCGATGCCGCCTTCCTTGGTGACGTGGCCGATCAGGAACACCGCGCAGCCGGCTTCCTTCGCGTAACGCACGAGGCGTGCCGCCGATTCGCGCACCTGCGACACCGAACCCGGTGCCGACTCGATCAGTTCCGAATACATGGTCTGGATCGAGTCGATCACGAGGAAGTCGGGCTTCTGTGTGTTCGCGGTATCGAGGATGCGTTCGATGCCGGTGTCGGCCAGTGCGTCGATGGCATCGAGCGAAAGGCCGAGCCGGCGCGCGCGCGCGGCGACCTGGCCGAGACTTTCCTCGCCGGTGACGTATAGCGTCTTCGAACGGCCGGCGAGCGCGGCCAGCGCCTGCAACACCAGGGTCGACTTGCCGATGCCGGGATCGCCGCCGATCAGCACCACCGAACCGCGCACGAGGCCGCCGCCGAGCACGCGGTCGAGTTCGCCGATGCCGATCAGCGTACGCTGTTCCTCGGATTCCGACACCTTCGCCAGCGGCGTGACCAGCGCACTGCCGCCACCGGCGTAACCGCCACGCGCTTCCGCCTTCGCCGACTTCCCCGAGGCCAGACGCACCTCGGACAGCGTGTTCCAGGCCTGGCACTCGGTGCATTGCCCCTGCCACTTCGAATATTCCGCACCGCAGTCGTTGCAGACATAGGCGGTCTTGGCCTTGGCCATCGCTCAGCCCTCGTCTTCGAGGAAGAGGACGCGGCGGGTGATGCCGCAGGTGAGTTCGTAGCTGATGGTGCCGGCGGCTGCAGCGATGCGCTCGACCGGCAGTTCGGGACCCCAGAGCAGGACGCGGTCGTTGATCTTCGCGTCGGGGTGCTGGCGCAGGTCGATCATCATCAGGTCCATCGAGACGCGACCGACGATGGGCGCGTCGCGTCCGTTCAACAAGACGGGCGTGCCGGTGGTGGCGCTGCGCGGATAACCGTCGCCGTAGCCGATCGCGACGACGCCGATGGCCATGTCCTCGGGGCATTCGTAGAGGCCGCCATACCCGACGCGTTCACCCTTCGCGACGCGGTTGATCGCGACCAGCTTGCTCGACAGGCTCATGGCCGGGCGGAAGCCGTCGTCGGCGCCGCTGCGGTCCTGCTCGACGCTGAGGCCGTAGAGCGCGCCACCGGCGCGCACCCAGTCCTGGCGCGCTTCGGGGAAATGCACGATGGCGGCGGAATTCGCGATCGAATGGGCGAGCGGCGCGGAAGTGGCCGACGCGAAGCGCGCGATCTGTTCGCGCGTCGCGCTGTCGGTCGGCTCATCCGAGCGTGCGAAATGGCTCATCAGCACGATGTCCGGATGCACGTTCGGCAAGGCGCGCAGGCGCGCGAGCAGGGCGTCGGTCTGCGCCGGATCGAAACCGAGGCGATGCATGCCGGTGTCGAGTTTCAACCACACGCGCAGCGGGCGCGGGTCACGATCCGCGGCTATCAGTTCGAGCTGATGGGCGTGATGAACGACGATGTCGAGGTCGAGACGGCGCACTTCGAGCAGGTCGCCGGCTTCGTCGATGCCGGACAACACGACGATGCGATGGCCGATGCCGGCCGCACGCAGGCGCTGGCCATCGGCGATCGCGGCGACGCCATAGGCATCGGCGCCGGTCAGGGCGCGGGCGACGCGTTCGAGGCCATGGCCGTAGCCATCGGCCTTGACCACCGCCATCACCCGGCTTTTCGGTGCCAGGGCACGGATGCGGCCGAGATTGTGTCGCAACGCCCCGAGATGGATCGTCGCGAGCGCGGAACGGCTCACTCGAAGCTCCCGGCGAAACCGGCCGAGGCATGGTTCTCGAACTTGGTGTAATGGCCGAGGAAGGTCAGCTTGCAGGTCCCGGTGGGACCGTTACGCTGCTTGCCGATGATCACTTCGGCGAGGCCCTTGTCGGGCGATTCCTTGTTGTAATAGTCGTCGCGATAGATGAACACGATGACGTCGGCGTCCTGCTCGATGGCGCCCGATTCGCGCAGGTCGGCCATCACCGGACGCTTGTCCTGGCGCTGTTCCAGCGAGCGGTTGAGCTGCGACAGCGCGATCACCGGCACGTTCAGTTCCTTCGCCAGCGCCTTCAGGCTGCGCGAGATTTCCGAGATTTCGGTCGCTCGGTTCTCGCGGGTGCCGGGTACCGCCATCAGCTGCAGGTAGTCGATGACGATGAGACCGAGGTCGTGCTCGCGCTTGAGACGGCGTGCGCGTGCGCGCAGTTCGCCCGGCGACAGCGCCGGGGTGTCGTCGATGAAGATCTTGGCGTCCTTCAGCAACTGGATCGCCGAAGTGACGCGCGGCCAATCGGCGTCTTCGAGTTCGCCGGTGCGCAGATGCTGCTGGTTGATGCGGCCGAGCGAGGAAATCAGTCGGAACGCGAGCTGCGACGCCGACATTTCCATCGAGAACACCGCGACCGCCTTCTTGCCCTTGATCGCGGCGTATTCGGCCATGTTCAGCGCCAGCGCGGTCTTGCCCATGGACGGGCGCGCGGCGAGGATGATCAGGTCGGATGGCTGCAGTCCCGCGGTCATTTCGTCGAAGTCGCGCAGGCCAGTGGCCAGGCCGGTGACGGCACCGCGGTTCTCGTAGCGATGCTGCAACTGCTGGAACGCTTCCTTGACGGCCGCGCCCATGCTGACGAAACCCTTGCGTCCACGCGCGCCCGCTTCAGCGATGCGGAACACCTTCTGCTCGGCGGTTTCGAGCAGTTCGTGGCTGGAACGCCCTTCGGGCACGAAGGCATCGCCGGCGATTTCGGTGCCGGCGTCGATCAGCTGCCGCAGCACCGACTTCTCGCGCACGATGTCGGCATAAGCGGCGATGTTCGCGGCCGAAGGCGTGGTGTTCGCGAGTTCCAGGATGTAGCGCGAGCCGCCGACCAGTTCGGCGATGCCCTGGGCTTCGAACCACTCGCCGAGCGTGACCGCGTCGGCCGGCATCGACTTGTTCGACAACTCGCCGATGGCGCGGAAGATCAGGGCGTGGTCGCGGCGGTAGAAGTCCTGTTCGGTGATGCGGTCCGCGACCTTGTCCCAGGCTTCGGTGGACAGCATGAGGCCGCCCAGCACGGCCTGTTCGGCCTCGATCGAGTTGGGCGGAACCCGCAACGGGTCGATTTTCTTCGCGGCGGGGATGGATTCGGGGCGGGCGGCCATGGGCATCGGCAGGATCGTCGGCAGGGCAGGCATGGTAGTCGGGCTAGGGTGGCAGGGGTTGCGTACAACCCTGTGGATAGCTCGTGGAAATCTCAGGGCCTGCGATTCCGCCCGCACGGATTCGTGACCGGTTGCCGCAATTCCCGTGGCCGCGACCGGTAGTCGGGCCGGGAGACTTCGCCTATCATCACCGGGTCATGTCCGAGACCCGCGCCCTCACCATCCTGTTCGCCGATGTCAGCGGCTCGACCAAGCTGTTCGAGCTCCGTGGCGACGTGGAAGCCCGCGCCATCATCGCGCGCGTGCTGGAGGCCCTGACCGGCATCGCCGGCAACCACGGCGGCAAGGTCATCAAGACCATCGGCGACGAAATCATGTGCACCTTCCCGGGCGCGCTGAACGGCGTGCTGGCGGCCGTGGACATGCAGAAGCGGGTATCGCACGACGCCATCTTCGTGAAGGACAACCTCGGCATCCGCATCGGCCTGCACCACGGCGACGCCCTGGTCGAGGCCAACGATGTCTACGGCGATGCGGTCAATACCGCCGCACGCATGGCCTCGACGGCCAAGCGCGAGCAGATCGTCACGACCGCCAGCAGCGTGCGTGGCCTGACCAATGTCGGCAACGTGAAGACGCGCCAGCTCGGCGCGGTGCGCGTCTCCGGCAAGATGGAACCGATCGAGATCGTCGACGTGATCTGGCAGGAAGACTTGTCGAACGTGACGACGGTGCAGCGTGCGATCCGTCTCGATGATATCCCCGGCGCCGGCGGCGCCAAGCTGACACTGCGCTTCAAGGGGCGGATGTTCGAACTCAGCGCGAGCTCGCAGCCGTTCACGCTCGGCCGCGACCCGAATTCCAGCCTGGTCATCGACGCCGAGTGGGTGTCGCGCAACCATGCCTCGATCGAGTTCAAGCGCGGCTATTTCATGATCGGCGACCGCAGCACCAATGGCACCTTCGTGCGCCTCGGCGAAGACGAGGAACTGCGCCTGCACCGTGACGAGATCCATCTGCGCAAGTCCGGCACGATCAGTCTCGGTCAGGCCGGCGCGATCAATACCGAGAATGTGCTGTATTACCAGTGTTCGCCCTGATCGGGTGCTAGACCCACCGCGGCGGCGCGACGCCAGTCGACTGAACCCATGAAAAAACGCCGGCTTGCGCCGGCGTTTTTGGTAGTGGCATCGGTCGGCATCAATCGATGACGAAGTCGCCGCGGCATCCCTTGTCGACCCAGATGCCCCGGCGGTCCCAGCCCCAGCTGTAGCCTTCACGGCAGGCACCCTTGCTGAGCTGGCGATCGAGTCGCGCGCCATAGCGGATGTTCGCCGGGCAGTGGTTGCGACGTTGTTCGTAGGATTCGCAACGGATCACGTCCTGGCCGCCATAACCCGGTTGGCCGCCGTAGCCCGGTGCGGGCCGGAAGTCGCGATCGACGCGGAACTCGCCGCGGCATCCGCCGGACACGTAGATGCCGCGCGGGTTGAAGTTCCAGGTCCGGCCCAGCGCACAGGCGCCACGGCTGAGTTGGCGTTCGAGCGTGACGTTGGAACGGCCGACATCGAACGGGCAGAAGGCCTGGCGCTGGTCGATCGATTCGCAGCGGATCAGGTATTCGTCGCCGTCGATGCCCCAATCCGGGTCGCCATAACCGGGCTGGCCATAGCCGGGCGGACCATAACCGCCGCGGCCGATCTCGAATTCGCCGCGGCAACCGCGATCGACCCAGATGTAGCCGCGTTCATAACCCCAGGTCTGGCCGGCGATGCAGGCGCCGCGACTGAGCTGGCGGCTGAGTTCGACGCCGCCGCGGGTATCGACCGGGCAACGCGCATAACGTTCACCGATGGATTCGCAGACGACCGCAGTGCTGTAGTTCGGATCGCCGCCCCAGTCCGGGCGGCCATAACCACCGCCAGCATTGTTCGGCGCCTGCGAGCCGATCTCGAATTCGGCGGCGCAACCATCGCTGACCCAGATGCCGTCGCGGCGCGTGCCCCAAGTGTGGCCTTGGACGCAGTAACCGCGCGACAGTTCGCGCACCAGGGTGACGCCGTAACGTGTCTCGGCCGGGCAAAAACTCTCGCGGCCACGCGATTCGCAGACGATCAGGCCATAGGTCGTGCGCTTCGCGCCGGCCTGGGGTTGGGCTGCGGCCGGCGTCGCATCGAAGAGCGCGAGCATTCCTGCCGCCAACAGCCCTGCCAGTCGCAGGATTCCGTATTGCATCGTCGTTCTCCGGTTGGTGAGGCCCGATTGTGCGACTTGGGCCCCGTCGGCGGCAATCACGGCATCGGCAGGACTCAGCGCGCGTTCCAGTAACGGATCGCGCGCTGAACGATCAGGCTGCGGCGCGCGACGCGCGCTTGCGGTCGTTCTCGGTCAGGAACTTCTTGCGCAGGCGGATCTGGTTCGGCGTGACTTCGACCAGTTCATCGTCCTCGATGAATTCCAGCGCCTGCTCCAGGGACATCTTCACCGGCGGCGTCAGCGCCAGCGCGTCGTCCTTGCCGGCGGCGCGGAAGTTGGTCAGCTGCTTGGCACGCAGGGCATTGACGGTGAGGTCGTTGTCCTTGGCGTGGATGCCGACGATCTGGCCTTCGTAGATTTCCTGCAGCGGCTCGATCAGCAGGC
>ERZ1645185.529-NODE-529-length-15928-cov-5.800227_pt1 | contig 15928 bp, 11 predicted proteins | sample MGYA00575351_ERZ1645185 | MGnify/ENA primary metagenome ERZ1645185 (study PRJEB40838, sample SAMN11284767) | freshwater sediment metagenome | isolation source: river sediment | host: Sediment | place: India: Jana village, Kanpur | collected 2015-12-17 ...
CCGATCTTCGTCTATTCCGCGCAGCACATCCGCCGCCGCGTCGCCGAACTGCGCGCCGCGATGCCGGGCGAACTGGCCTTGCACTATGCGGTCAAGGCCAATCCGTTCGCTCCGGTTCTTGCCTTGATGGACGGGCTGGTCGACGGCTTCGACATCGCTTCCGGCGGAGAGCTGGCGATGCTTCAGGCCGCCGGCATTGCCGCGGATCGCATAAGCTTCGCCGGACCGGGCAAGCGCGATGCGGAGCTGGAAGCGGCCATTTCGGCCGGGATCACGTTAAACCTTGAATCCGAGGGCGAGTGCGACCGCGCCCTGGCCATCGCGGAGCGTCTTGGGGTGACGCCGCGGCTGGCGGTACGGGTCAATCCGGACTTCGACTTGAAAGGGTCGGGGATGAAGATGGGCGGCGGAGCTAAACCCTTTGGAGTCGACGCCGAGCGCGTCCCGGCGCTGGTCCGTCGGATCGCGGGTTCGGGGGCGGAGTGGCGCGGCTTCCACATCTTTGCGGGCAGCCAGTCGCTCGACAGCGACGCCATTTCCGAGAGCCAGAGCGAGACGATCCGCCTTGCCGCGCGTCTCGCCGAAGCAAGCGGAGAGGACCTGCCGCACTGCAATCTGGGCGGGGGACTGGGGATCCCGTACTTTGCCGGGGACGAACCGGTTGATCTGCGCGGGATCGGTGCCCGCCTGGCCGAACAACTGGAAAATCGCCCGTCCGTTCTTGCTGAAACTCGATTTTGCCTTGAAATGGGGCGTTATCTTGTTGGTGAAGCAGGGATATACCTTACCCGCATTGTCGATCGCAAGGTTAGCCACGGGGAAACTTTCCTGGTGGTCGATGGCGGTCTGCACCATCAGCTTGCGGCATCGGGCAACTTCGGCACTGTGGTCCGCCGTAACTACCCGGTCGCCATCGCCACTCGGTTCGACCAACCGGCGGACGAGGAAGCCAGCGTCGTTGGCTGCCTTTGCACGCCTCTGGACAGGCTCGCCGAGAAGGGCGGCTTTCCGCGCGCCGATATCGGCGATCTGGTCGCGGTATTCTGCGCCGGAGCCTATGGCGCCAGTGCCAGTCCGGCGCATTTTCTGGGCCAGGGTCCGGCGGCCGAAATTCTCGTTTAAGGCGGGCAGTCCCGGTCGTTCCAATTTGGGACTGGCCCGACAAAACCCTGCGCAATCCCGCAAGTTGGCATCAAGGCTAACGCAATATTCACCCTTTTTGCCGATAGCGGACCGTGAACAACCGGGTCGGCAAGCGGGGTGGGCATCCCCGTGTGGCGCTCCGGTGCACGAAAAGGACATGCCCGATGCCGATCGACCGAATGACCCGACTGCTTGCCGGCAGTGCCGTGATCAGCCTTGCGCTGTCCGGTTGCGCGGGGGGAGCCAGTGGCCCCCAGCTGCCGCCTGCGTCGTTCGTCGCGATGCAGGAAGGTCCCGGTGAAGAGTACGTGATCGGCCCGCTGGACGAGCTGACGATCTTCGTCTGGCGCAATCCGGAACTTGGCGCCAAGGTCCAGGTCCGGCCCGACGGGCGCATCACCACGCCGCTGATCACCGACATGCCGGCCGTGGGCAAGACGCCCAAGATGCTGGCCGACGACATCACCCTGCAGCTGTCGCAGTACATCCAGGATCCGCTGGTTTCGGTGATCGTCAACAAGTTTGCCGGCACCTTCAGCCAGCAGGTTCGCGTCGTCGGCGCGACGGAAAAGCCGGCTTCGCTGCCGTACCGCGCCAACATGACCCTGCTCGACGCGATGATCGCGGTCGGCGGCCTGAGCGAATACGCATCGGGTAACCGCGCCAAGCTGATCCGCTTTGACAAGGAAACGGCAGCGCAGAAGGAATTTGCTGTGCGCCTGGGCGACCTGCTCAAGAAGGGCGACAGCTCGGCCAACGTCATGCTGATGCCGGGCGACGTCATCATCATCCCCGAAAGCGCGTTCTGAGGAAGGCGGCGGGGGCACAACCATGAACTCGATCTTCGACGAAGCGCGCGCGGCACTGTTCAGCGTCTGGCATCGCCGCTGGCTGGCCCTTGGGGTCGCCTGGGGCATCTGCATGCTGGGCTGGCTGCTGGTCGCCATGATGCCGAACAATTATGAATCCCGCGCCCGCATCTTTGTGCAGCTGGACGACGTGCTGGCTGACGTGACTGGCGTTCCTTCCGACAGTAAGCGCGATATCGACCGGGTCCGCCAGACACTGACGAGTGCGGTCAACCTGGAAAAGGTGATCCGCGGCACGCGCCTGGGCGACGAAATCACCACGCCCAAGGCGATGGAAAACACGATTCTCGGCCTCGCCAAGACGGTAAAGGTAGAGAGTCAGCAGGAAAACCTGTTCGAGATCACCGCCCGCTATGGCGACGGCTCGCATTCCGACGCCGAAAACGCGAAGCTGGCGCAGGACATCGTCCAGAAGATGATCGACATCTTCCGCGAAGAGAACCTGTCCGGCAACCGCGGCGAGATGACCCAGTCGCTGGACTTCATGAACCAGCAGCTGGCCGCCCGGCAAAAGGAACTGGAAGCCGCCGAGCAGAAGCGCCTGGCGTTCGAGACGCAGAACCCCGATGCCGCCGGTGGCGGGCTGTCGGTGCTGCAGAAGCTTGAAGCGAGCCGCGCCGAACTGCGCGGGATCGATGCCGACCTGGCCGCGGCGCAGAGCGCGCTGGCGGCGATCAATGGCCAGCTGGCGGGCACACCCAAGACGCTCCCTGGTGCGGCGAGCTCGGGTGGTGCCAAGGGCGCCTATGCTCAGGCCCAGGCCGATCTCAACGCCATGCGCGCCCGCGGCCTGACCGAGAACCACCCCGACGTGATTGCGGCGAAGAACCAGGTCAACGCCCTGCGCGCTGCAGCCAATGCCGAAGGCGGCCCCAGCGGGCTGCCCAACCCGGCTTACAGCTCGCTCGAATCGATCCGCGCCGATCGCCAGGCCACGGTGATGGGGCTGACCGCCCGCCGCGCTGCGGTGCAGGGCGATCTTTCGCGCATCACCTCGCAGCAGATCACCAATCCGCAGGTTGCCGCCGAACAGCAGCGCATCAACCGCGACTACGACGTGCTCAAGCAGCAGTACGACAAGCTGCTGCAGGACCGCGAGGAGCTGCGCCTGCGCGGCCAAGTCCAGACCGAGCACAGCGCGATCAAGTTCCAGGTGATCGATCCGCCGACGACGCCGCGTGGCCCCGTCTGGCCGAATCGTCCGCTGCTGCTGCTGGGCGTACTGTTCGCCGGGATCGGCGGCGGTGTGGCGGCAGCCTTCGCGGTTGGTCAGCTGCGCTCGACCTTTGCCACCACGGCCAAGCTTGAGCGCGCCTTGGGCCTCCCCGTGCTGGGCGCGATCACCACGACGCTGACCGATGCCGGACGCGACCTGCGCCGCAAGAAGGCCAAGCTGTTCTACGCCGCCAGCGGGGCGCTGGGGGTGCTTTTCGTCCTGCTGATGACCGCCGAGTTCATCCAGCGCGGCATGGTGGCGTGAGGGGACGAATATGACCAAGCACAGCAAGATCCGCGTCCCCAAGACCAAGATCGAGGGCGAAGAGGCCGTCGTTTCGGAACCGAAGAAGGACGCCGGCACCCTGATCGAACGGGTCGTGCGCAATTACGACCTGGTCCAGCTCAGCTCGCCACCGATACCGGAAAACCTGATCCCGCCGGTTGCCAAGCGCCGCCGCTACACGCGCGCCAGCGATGTGGTCGAGGAGGCTGTGGTGACACCGGTCGAACCCGCGCCGCAGCCGGTACACATTGCCGCCTCGCCTGCAGGCGAAGTCCGCCCCGAGGTCGTCGAACCCGAGGTGATTCAGGTCGCGCCCGCAGCAGAGGTCACGGCACCGACCGCCTTGGCCCCGCTGCCCGAACCGGTGCGTTTCACCGGTGAAGCGCACCGGATCAACCGCAATCATCTGCGTGAACAGGGATTGATCGTTCCGGAAGGCACCGTCACCGGGCTTCTTGAAGAGTTCCGCATCGTCAAGCGCCAGCTTCTGCTCCATGCCTCGCAGCTGGCCCAGCAGGGGATGGGATCCGCCGCGCAGCGCGTGCTGGTGTGCTCGCCACATTCGGGCGAGGGCAAGACCTACACTTCGGTGAACCTGGCGCTGGCAATCGCCGCGGAGAAGGAAACCGAAGTCCTGCTGGTCGACGCGGATTTCGCCAAGCCGTCGGTGCTGTCGTCGCTGGGCCTGCCTGGCGGACCGGGCCTGATGGATGCGCTCGCCAATCCCGAGATCGATGTGGTCGACTGCGTGATCGGCACGGACATTCCCGGACTTTGGGTTTTGCCAGCGGGCAACGCCACGACATCGGATTCGGAATACCTGTCCAGTTCGCGCACCCGCCAGGTGCTCGACCGGCTGACCCAGGGCGCGCCGAACCGCTTCGTCATTTTCGATTCGCCGCCCGCGCTGGCCGCTTCGCCGGCGGCAGAGCTCGCCAAATACGTCGGACAGGCCGTGCTGGTGGCCCGGGCCGACCGAACCGGACAAGGCGCGCTGGAAGATGCGATTTCGCTGCTTTCGGCCTGCCTGAACATCCAGCTTCTGTTGAATGCCGTCCACTTCAGCCCGAGCGGCCGCCGCTTCGGCTCCTATTACGGATACGGGGGATGACCACGATGTCGCACCGATTCAACCGCATCGCGCTTGCCGCGGTCCTGGCGCTGGGGGCGCCGGTAGCGGTTCACGCGCAGGAACTACCCTACAACGACGTTGCCGACGAAGGCGGCGATGGGGTTGACGCCGGGGAAGCGGGCGGCGGCGTGAAGCGCACACCGCACGTCTCCTTCTCGCCCTATATCGAGGCAAGCCAGGTCCTACTGGCCCAGCTTTCGCCGGGCAGCGATACGCTGACCTATACGACGCTGGCCGCCGGGGTCGATGCGGTCATCGCCGGGCGCAACAACCAGGGCGCGGTTTCGCTGCGCTATGAGCGCCGCTTCGGCTGGGGTGAAGATACGCTTGATTCCGATACCCTGTCGGGTGTTGCGCGCTTCCAGACCGCAATCGTGCCGCGCGCCGTCAATTTCGAAGTTGGGGCCATGGCTGCGCGCAGCTCGGTCGAGAACAATGGCTCGACCGTCAACGGCATTGAACTGGGCAACAGCACCAACATCTATTCGGCCTATGCCGGACCCAGCGTGGCGACACGCGCCGGCGACGTACTGGTCAACGGTCACTACTACTTCGGCTACACCAAGGTCGAACAGCCCGATGCGCTGGTTGTGGTGCCCGGACAGAACCCGGTCGACCTGTTCGACAGTTCGACCCGCCACAACGCGGAACTGCATTTCGGCACCAAGGCGGGCGAACCGCTGCCGGTCGGCCTGGGCGTTGGCGCTGGCTACAACCGCGAAGATATCTCCAATCTCGACCAGCGCCTGGAAGACTTCCACGCGCGCGGCGATATTGCCGTCCCGTTGACCGACGATCTGCAACTGGTCGGCGGAGTGGGCTGGGAGAAGGTCAAGGTCTCGCACCGCGACGCGCTGATGGACACGGTGACCGGCCTCCCGGTGATCGGCGCCGATGGGCGTTACGTGACCGATACCTCGCAGCCGCGCCAGATTGCCTTCGAAAGCGAAGGACTGATCTGGGATGCCGGCGTGATGTGGCGCCCCAGCCGTCGCACCGCGTTCGAGGCGCACGTCGCTAAGCGGTATGGCTATACCAACTACTACGGCAGCCTGGCCTATGCGCCCAGCGCGCGGACCTCGGTCAATGTCTCGGTCTATGACAGCATGACCAGCCTGGGCGGCCTGCTGAACGACGCGCTGGTCGCCTTGCCGACCGAGTTCGAGGCGGTGCGCAACCCGCTGAACGGCGATCTGGGTGGCTGCGTTGCCGCGCAGGGTTCGCTCCAGCCGGGGCAGGGCACCTGCCTGACCGGGGCGCTCAGCTCGCTGCGTTCATCGGTGTTCCGCAGCCGCGGGATCATGGCCAGCCTGACGCACAACGCCGGACGGATGGGCTATGGCGTGGGCGCCGGTTACGATCGCCGCCGCTTCATCGCGGTGCCCGGATCGGTGCTGGGCGTGACCAACCTGACGATCGACGAAAACTGGTGGGTCGCCGCCTACCTCAAGGGCCAGATCGACGCCAAGTCGAGCTTCAGCGCGACGACCTGGGCCAATTGGTTCCAAAGCGGAGACGCCTTGGCTGGCAACAGCACGGGTCTGGGCGCAAGCGTTGCCTACAACCGTTCGATCACGGCGCGCCTCAGCGCCACCGCGGCGCTCGGCATCAACGGCGTGAACCGCGAGGATCTTGAAGATTTCTGGTCCGCGCAGGCGCTTGCCGGCGTCCGGTACCAGTTCTGAGCCTGGAGTAGCAGAGATGTTCGACGATTTTTACGGGCTCACCGGGCGGGCGTTCCAGCTTACCCCCGATCCGGCGTTCTATTTCGAAAGCCTGACGCACCGCAAGGCGCTGTCCTATCTGTCCTATGGCCTGGCCCAGGGCGAAGGCTTCGTGGTCATCACGGGTGAAGTCGGGGCGGGCAAGTCGACCCTGGTCGCGCACCTGATGGCGACGATCGACCCGGCGCGGCTGACCGCGGCGCAGATCGTCACCAGCAAGCTTGACGGTGAGGAACTGGTCCATGTCGTGGCGCAGGCCTTTGGTCTGATCGTCGACGGGCATGACAAGGCCAGCGCTCTTGGCGCGATCGAAGCCTTCCTGCACGATGAAGCCCGCGCCGGGCGGCGGTGCCTGCTGGTGGTCGACGAAAGCCAGAATCTGGAACTGGAAGCGCTGGAAGAACTGCGCATGCTGTCGAACTTCCAGCTCGGCGCGCACCCGTTGTTGCAGACCCTGCTTCTGGGCCAGCCCGAGTTTCGCGACACCATCCAGGAGCACCCGCAGCTGGAGCAGCTGCGCCAGCGCGTGATCGCTGCCCATCACCTTGAAGCGATGGAGCGCGACGAGGTGCAGGCCTATATCGAACACCGCCTCAAGAAGGTTGGCTGGGACGGCAATCCCGCCTTTGACCAGCGCGTCTTCGCCGAGGTCTATGAAGCGTCGGGCGGCGTCCCGCGCCGGATTAACCAGATCTGCAACCGGCTGATGATGCTGGGCGCGATCGAACAGCGCAGCCGCATCGACGGTGCCATCCTGAGCCAGGTTCTGGAAGAGCTGGAGCAGGACGGCACCATGCAGCTCAAGAAGCCGGAACGCATGGTAGAGGAAGCGGCCGCCGCGGATGTCGACGTGACCCGCAGCATCGTGCACGCGGTTCCGGTCGATGCCGTGGCCCTGACTCAGGTCCAGGCGCTGCTCGCCGAACGCGACGCCCAGATTGCGGAGCTGCAGCAGGCGGTGATCGAGCTGGCCAACGAGCGCGAGGCCGTTCCGGCCGAGACCGAGGCTGCGCCAGGCCGCGATGCGGCGATGGAAGCGCTGGAGGCCAAGTTCGCCGCGCTCGAAGCCAAGATGCTCGAGCAGGAACGCACCATCCGCCACACGCTGACCATGCTGATCGAGTGGATCGAGGCCGACGACGCCGGCCGCGCTGCTGCCTGATCCGGACGGGATAGCGAGGTCGCTGTGGCGCAATCCCCTCTGGTCAACGGACTTTCGGTCGATGTCGAGGACTGGTTCCAGGTTGGCGCCTTTGAAGGGGTGATCGACCGGGAAAACTGGGATTCGCTGGGATCGCGCGTCGAACGCAACTGCGAGGCGATCCTTGACATGTTCGCCGCGGCGCAGGTCAAGGCGACCTTCTTCACCCTCGGCTGGGTTGCACAGCGGCACGGACCGCTGATGCGGCGCATCGTTGCCGAGGGGCACGAGCTTGCCAGCCACGGCTGGGACCATGCGCGCGTGTTCCGGATGGACCGCGAAGAGTTCGCCCGCGACGTCGAGCGCAGCCGCAAGGCGCTCGAAGACGCAGCAGGCACGGCCGTGACCGGCTACCGCGCGCCCAGCTTCTCGATCGACCGGCGCACCCCGTGGGCCTATATGGTGCTGGCCGAGCAAGGCTTTGCCTACAGCTCCAGCGTCGCACCGATCACGCACGATCACTATGGCTGGCGCGAAGCCCCCCGTTTCGCCTTCAAGCCGCTGCCCTGGGCCGATCTGGTCGAGATTCCGGTCACCACGGCGCATTTCGCCGGCCGGCGGCTGGCCGCGGGTGGAGGCGGGTTCTTCCGCGTTCTTCCCTATGGCTTCTCGCGCTGGGCGATCCGCCAGGTCAACGAACAGGACCAGCGTCCGGCGGTGTTCTATTTCCATCCTTGGGAAATCGATCCCGACCAGCCGCGGGTGACGGGCGCCTCGCTGCGCTCGAAGGTCCGCCATTACACGAATCTGTCGGTCATGGCCGACAAGCTGGAGCAGCTGATCGGCGATTTTTCCTGGGGGCGCATGGACGTTCTGGCCCTGCGCGAGGCCAACCGCGCGGTGGAGCTGGCCGCGTGAACGCACCGTTCCGGCCTTCGACGATAACCATCCGCTCCGCCCGGCTTGACCAGGCCGATGAGCGGACGTGGATCGAGCGCTTTGTGGCCGGTCATGGCGATGGCACTCCATTCCACCGCCCTGCCTGGATCGAAAGCGTCGCCAGGGGCACCGGAAACAGGGCGGCTGCCCTGCTTGCCGAGCGTGAGGGTCAGCTTGTGGGCTGGCTGCCGCTGGTCGACGTGTCCTCGCCGATCTTTGGCCGCGCGCTGGTGTCGAGCGGCTTTGCTGTGGGGGGCGGAGTGCTCGCCCTGGACGAGACGGGCCGTAATGCCTTGCTTGATGCCGTGGTAGCCGAGGCTGCGCGCCTGTCCTGCCCGGCAATCGAACTGCGCGGCGGCGCTATGCCGGAAGCGCTGCCGGACTGGACGGTCCGCTCCGATTCGCATTGCGGTTTCGTGCGGCCGCTGGAAGAGAATGATGAGGCGCAACTGACCGCCATCCCGCGCAAGCAGCGTGCCGAAGTGCGCAAGAGCCTGGCCAACGACTTGACCGTGGACGTGGGATCCGGCGCAGCCGATCGGGCTGCGCACTACGCGGTCTATGCCGAAAGCGTTCGCAACCTGGGGACGCCGGTTTTTCCCCGGCGCCTGTTCGCCGAAGTGCTCGACGCGTTCGGTGACGACGCCGACATCCTGACGGTGCGGCACCAGGGAAAGCCCGTGGCAAGCGTCCTGTCGCTGTATCACGCCGGCGCGGTCATGCCCTATTGGGGCGGCGGCACGCGCGATGCGCGGCGTCTGCGGGCAAACGACAGGATGTATTACGAACTGATGCTTCACGCCCGGCGCCGGGGCTGTGACCGGTTCGATTTCGGACGCTCCAAGACCGGGAGCGGGGCCCACGATTTCAAGCGCAACTGGGGCTTCCAGCCGCAGCCGTTGCACTATGCGACCTGGACCGCACCCGGCGCAAAGGGACGTGACACCGATCCCACCAGCGACGGGCATAGCGCCAAGATCGAGCTATGGAAGCGCTTGCCGCTGCCGGTAGCCAACTTGATCGGTCCGTGGATCGCACGGGGGCTGGGATGAGCGGCGAGATCCTCTTCCTGTCGCACCGGATGCCGTTCCCGCCTGACCGCGGGGACAAGATTCGGTCGCACCATATCCTGCGCAAGCTGGCAACGCTGGCGCCGGTCCATGTCGCGACATTCGCCGACGACGAGCGCGACATTGCCGAAGAGGTGGAACTGGCCGCCGTCGCGCGCAGCTATCGCCTGGTGCGGCGCGTCAAGCCGCTGATCCTGGCGGGCATCCAGGCGCTGATGCGGCGCCAACCGGTCAGCATTCCGGCCTTCTCGAGCGGCGAGATTGCGGATTATGTGGCCCAGGTCGTCGCCGAACGGCCGATTGGTACGATCTATGTCTTTTCCGGCCAGATGGGCCAGTTCATTCCGCCAGGCTTCAAAGGCCGTGTGATCTTCGATTTCGTTGACGTCGATTCGGCCAAGTTCGAAGCCTATGCCGAGCGCGCCAGCGGGGTGAAGCGCTGGCTGTTCGACCGCGAGGCACGGCTGCTGTCACGCGAAGAGGCCCGCCTTGCCGAACGCTCGGACGTCAGTCTTCTGGTATCTGCAGAGGAGGCCGCCCTTTTCCGGGCCCGACTGCCGGTGGAGCTTCAGGCATCGTGTGACGTGCGGGCGCTGCGCAACGGCACCGACAGCCGCTTCTTCGATCCTTCGCTGGTAACGGCCGCTCCGGCCATGGCGGCCAGCACGGGGCCGCGACTGATCTTTGCCGGGCAAATGGACTATGATCCCAATGTCGAGGCCGCGCTTCGCGTGATCGACCGTCTTCTGCCCGATGTGCAGAAGACCCTGCCCAAGGCAACGTTCCACATCGTCGGGCGCAATCCGGCAGAGGAGCTGGTCGAGCGCCACGGCCAGAACGGCGTGTTCGTGTGGGGCGGGGTTGAAGACATCCGCACCTACCTTGCCGCCGCCGACCTGGCGCTGATTCCCTTGGAGATTGCGCGCGGCGTGCAGAACAAGGTTCTGGAAGCCATGGCCATGGCCTTGCCGGTTGTCGTGACCAGCGATGCCGCCACGGGAGTTGGGGCGCAGGACGGCAAGCACTTCATGGTCGCTGACAGCGATGCCGAACTGGTCGAACGGGTGACCGCCTTGCTTGCCCATCCTCGCCAGGGAGTGGCACTGGGGCTTGAGGCGCGCCGCTTCGTGTCCGAACAGCTCAGCTGGCAGGCCGCTTTGGCGCCGCTTGCCGAAATGCTTTCGGACGACACCGGCGTCGCCCGCGATGCGGCCTGATCTGGCCCTCGATCACCTGCGCACCGCAGGAAGGGACCTTTCACCGGCCTGGAAGACGGGACTGGTCCGTGTGGGCCTGGCATGGGCAGCGTTGTTCGTCACCTTTGCTTCCGACTGGGTGCGCATTGTCGACCAGTGGTGGAACAGTTCGACTTACAACCACATGCTGCTCGTACCGGTCATGTCCGGCTGGCTGGTTGCCCAGCGACACCGGGACGTTCTGCGGCTGAAACCGGTCGCATGGACGCCGGGCATCGCGGCGGTCGCGGCAGCGCTGCTGGTCTGGGTGCTTGGCGCGCTGTCCGGCTTCGACCTGCTGCGCCAGGCGGCGGTCGTCGCGCTGCTGCCGGCTACCGTCCTGCTGTTGCTGGGCCCAAGGGTATTTGCGGGCCTGCTGTTCCCGTTGTTCTTCCTCGCCTTCATGGTTCCCTTCGGGGACGAGTTCGTTCCCGCGCTGCAGATGATTACCGCAGCCCTGACGATCGGGCTGGTCCGGCTGAGCAACATTCCGGCGGCGATCGACGGTGTGTTCATCGATACGCCGGCGGGCCTCTTCGAGGTCGCGGAAGCCTGTTCGGGGGTGAAGTTTCTGATCGCAATGATCGCGCTCGGCGCTTTTGTTGCCCATGTCGGATTCTTCAGTTGGCGTCGCCGCGCCGCGTTCCTGGCGCTGTGCATAGTTGCGCCCGTCCTGGCTAACGGCGTGCGCGCCTTCGCGACGATCTGGGCGGCGCAATATGTCGGGGCGGAGCGGGCCGGGGGGATCGACCATCTGATCTATGGCTGGATTTTCTTCGCACTGGTGATTGCCTTTGTTCTGGCTGTGTCGTGGCGCTGGTTTGACCGTCCCGCCGACGCACCGATGCTAGACGTCTCGGCAATTGAGAGTTCGGCGCTTCTCGACCGGCTTGAACGATGGGGATCGAATCGGGCCAATGTGGCGGGCGGTGCCCTGGTTGGCGCGGTTGCGGCGGCGCTGCTGTGGGTTAACGCCGCCGATGGCCGCACGGTGACCTTGCCGGCGCAGATTGCCTTGCCCGAGGTGCATGGCTGGACCCGCGTCGACTACGCTCCGGCCTATCCTTGGGAGCCGCGCGCCGCTGGCGCGGATTACCGCCTGCTTGGACGCTATCAGGATGCGCAGGGCCGCCAGGTTGACGTGTTCGTGGCGCTTTACGGTGAACAGCGCGAAGGCAAAGAAGCTGGCGGCTTCGGCGAAGGCGCCCTGCCGTCCGGTACGGGTTGGTCGTGGCTGGGAAGCGGTGCGGCCGTTCCGAACGCCAAGGTCGACCGGCTGCGCTCCGAGCAGGGCACGGAACGGCTGGCCGAAACCTATTACCGCACCGGACACCTGCTGACCGGAAGCAACGGGCGCCTGAAGCTTGCGACGATCGGTGATCGCTTGCTGCTCAAGGCGCGCCCAACGACCTTGCTGATCCTTTCGAGTGAGGCACGCGAAGGCCGCGTTCCGGCCGAAGACCTTGCCGCGTTTCGGCGCGATGCCGGATCACTCGATGCGTGGATAGACCGCGTAGGATCGGGGCGTTAGGAACGCGCCATGTGCGGAATTGCCGGTATCTATCACCTGGCCACCCCGAAGCCGGTGGACCCCAAGCGTATCGAACGGATGTGCGATGCCCTGGCCCATCGCGGGCCGGACGGAGCGGGGGTGTGGACGGCTCCAGGGGTAGGCCTGGGGCACCGTCGCCTGTCGATCATCGACGTGGCCGGATCGCCGCAACCTATGGCGTCGAGCGACGGCCGCGCCATGCTGGTGTTCAACGGCGAGATCTACAACTTCCGCGAACTGCGCGAGGAGCTGCGCCAGCACGGCGCGCAGTTTCACACCGACGGCGATAGCGAAGTCATCCTGGCGGCGTGGCAGCGCTGGGGCGTAGACTGCCTGTCGCGGCTGCACGGCATGTTCGCCTTCGCGATCTATGATCTGGCCGAGCGTACACTGTTCCTGGCCCGCGACCGGCTAGGCGTGAAGCCGCTGTTCTACGCCCGGCTCAGCGACGGGAGCGTGGCCTTCGCATCGGAACTCAAAGGCTTGCTGGCGCACCCGCTGCTGCGCCGCGACGTCGACCCGCTGGCGATCGACGATTACCTGGCCTGGGGCTATGTGCCCGATCACCGCAGCATTCTGGCGGGCGTGCGCAAGCTGCCGGCGGGGCATTCGTTGCTGCTGCGCCACGGGGCGGATCTTCCCGCGCCGGTGCAATGGTGGGATGTTTCCTTTGCCGAGCGACGCAGCGGCAAGGCCAGTGATCTTGAGGCCGAACTCTTGCACCTGATGCGCCAGGCGGTCGCCTCGCGGATGGTGGCCGACGTGCCGCTCGGTGCCTTCCTGTCGGGTGGGGTGGACAGCTCCAGCGTCGTCGCCTTGATGGCAGAAGCCGGGCGCGAACCCGTCAAGACCTGCTCGATCGGCTTCGATGTCGCCGCGCTCGACGAGAGCAGCTACGCCGAACAGGTAGCGCAGCGCTTTGCCACCGATCATCGCAGCCGGGTGGTGTCGCCTGACGATTTCGAACACGTCGATGCGCTGGCCGCGATGTTCGACGAACCCTTTGCCGATGCCTCGGCGCTGCCGACCTGGCGGGTGTGCCAGCTGGCCCGCGAAACGGTTACCGTGGCGCTGTCAGGTGATGGAGCTGACGAGGCTTTTGCCGGGTATCGCCGCCATGTCTTCCAGCATGGTGAGGATCGCTTCCGCTCGATGCTGCCGCAAGCCGTGCGCGGACCGGTTTTCGGCACGCTGGGGTCGATCTATCCCAAGGCGGACTGGGCGCCGCGGCCGCTGCGGGCCAAGGCGACGCTGCTGGCGCTCGGCCTGTCGAGCGAGGAGGCTTACGCCCGCGCCGTGGGGATCGTCCCGGATGAACTGCGATCGACGCTTTATTCGCCGGACTACCTTGCCCAGCGCGGGGACTATCGCGCGGAACGGCCGCTGATCGATCTGATGCAGAACGCACCGGCGCGCTCGGGGTTGGACAAGGCGCAGTACGCCGATCTCAAGTTCTGGCTGCCGGGGGACATTCTGACCAAGGTCGACCGGACCAGCATGGCTGTTAGCCTTGAAGCGCGCGAGCCGCTGCTCGACCACCGCCTGATCGAGTTTGCCGCAACGCTTCCGGAAGGGCTGCGGGTCCGCCGTGCGGAAGGCAAATGGCTGCTCAAGAAGACGATGCAGCGTTATCTGCCCGACGACATCCTGTTCCGGCCCAAGCAGGGCTTCGTGACCCCGATCGCGCAATGGTTTCGCGGCCCGCTGGCCGAAGTGGCGCGCACCATCGGCAGCAGCGGCGCATTGGCCAGGACGGGGTGGTTCGATCCCCGCCGTCTGGCCGCGATCGGTGAGGCGCATGTCTCGGGCCGATCGGATCACGGTCGCTTGCTGTGGCAGCTGCTGATGCTTGACAGGTCGCTGAAGACTTTGGGCCTAAGTGACTGACTTCATCTTGACCGCGTCCCCAGTTGGTCTAGCTATTGGCCAAACACCCAAAAGGGTGCAGGGGAGTGGGCATGGGGTCGCCTGAAGTAACTTCACAGAAAAACAAGCGATTGCGTGCCGTTGTTGCGCTTGCCCTTGTCGCGCTGGCCGTTTGGTACGGGGGCAAGGCGCTGGGCTGGTGGGGCGCGAAAGACGCTGGCTCGCCGCGGCTCTACGGCAATGTCGAAATTCGCGAGGTTCAGCTGGGCTTCCGCGTGCCGGGCCGGATCGAACGGCTGCTGGTCGACGAAGGGGACAAGGTCACCCCCGGGCAGGTCTTGGCCGAACTCGATACGCGGCCACTGCAGGACAGGCTGGCCGGGGCGGACGCCCGCGTGCAAGGCGCCGCCGCAACCGCAGCGCGAGACGCCAACGGATCACGCCCGCAGCAGATCGGTGAGGCGCGCGCCGAAGTGGCCGCCGCCGAAGCGGCGGTGGTGGAAGCACGCCGCCAGTTCGAACGGCGACAGGCGCTGGTCGACAAGGGTTTCATCAGCAAGGCCGACCTGCAGACGGCCGAGGCTGCGCTGCGCAGCGCGCAGGCTCAGCTGGCCCAGTCCAACGCCGCGCTTTCCCTCGCGCTGGCCGGAACCCGGGTCGAGGATCAGGCCGCCAGCCAGGCCAATCGTGACGCGATCCTGGCCGAGCGTCGTGCGGTTCAAACCGACATCGGCGATGCGGTGCTGCGCGCGCCCGAAGCGGGGCAGGTGCTGACCCGTGCGCGGGAGGCCGGGGCTATCGTCGCCGCCGGGCAAACCGTGCTGACCGTCGCACTCACTCAGCCGGTCCGCGTCCGCGCCTATATTGCCGAACCGGACCTGCACCGGATCCGTCCGGGGATGGCGGTGAAGGTGCGCACGGACGGAACGACCAAGGAATGGCCCGCCACGATCGGGTTCATCTCGCCGGTGGCCGAGTTCACGCCCAAGACGGTGCAGACTGAACAACTGCGCACCGACCTGGTCTACCGCGTCCGGCTCACGGTCAGCGATCCCAAGGGCGAGCTGCGCCAGGGTGCGCCGGTTACCGTGATCCTGCCCGATAGCGCGGGCAAGGACTGACCCTACATGCCGGAGGCTCCGCTCCTCCGCCTGGTCGACGTTGCCAAGCGGTTCAAGGGTTCGCGCCGCGGCGCCCCGCCGGTCCAGGCGCTCGACGGGGTCAGTCTGGTGCTTATGCCGGGGCGATCGCTTGGCCTGGTCGGTCCCGATGCTGGCGGCAAAACCACGCTCATGCGCATCCTTGCCGGCCTCGTCGAAGCCGACCGGGGCGAAGTCGAGGTCATGGGGCGCCCGGTCGCGGAGCTCGACCGTAGCCTCGTCGGCTATATGCCGCAGGGCGGGGCGCTCTACGGCGAATTGACGGTTCGGCAGAATCTGGAACTCTACTCGCGGTTGCGCGGGCTGGAGCCGTCGGAGAACCCGGAGCGCATGGCTGCGCTTTACCGCGCCACCGGCCTTGGTCCGTTCAAGGACCGTGCTGCCAACCGGCTGTCGGGCGGAATGCGGCAGAAGCTCGCGCTGGCCTGTGCGGTCGTTGCCGCGCCGCCGCTGATGTTGCTCGACGAACCCTCGGTCGGCGTCGATCCGGTTTCGCGGCGCGAAATCTGGGACCTGGCCCAGGAACTGGCCGGTCCGAACAGCGCGATCGTCTGGACCACCAGCATCCTCGACGATGCCGGCAAGTGCGACGACGT
>ERZ1645185.530-NODE-530-length-15917-cov-6.767558_pt1 | contig 15917 bp, 16 predicted proteins | sample MGYA00575351_ERZ1645185 | MGnify/ENA primary metagenome ERZ1645185 (study PRJEB40838, sample SAMN11284767) | freshwater sediment metagenome | isolation source: river sediment | host: Sediment | place: India: Jana village, Kanpur | collected 2015-12-17 ...
GCCGATGCGATGCACGGCCTCGACCATGGCCCGGTCGACGGGGTTGATCACGATGTCGCGCACGAACGCGCCGTCTATCTTGAGATAGTCGACGGACAGGTTCTTGAGATAGTTGAACGAAGACAGGCCGCTGCCGAAATCGTCGAGCGCGAAACTGCACCCGAACCCCCGCAATGCTTCGATAAAGCCGTTCACCACGGTGAGGTTGCCGATGGCGGCGGTTTCGGTGATTTCAAAGCACAGATGCGGTCCCAGCGCCGGTTCTGCCTGCAGTCGGGCGAACAGCATGTCGCGGAAGGCCGGATCCTTGAGGGATGCGCCAGAGAGGTTGACGCCGAACAGGCAGGGCTTGGCCGCTTCGCTGGCCAGATGGGCGCGGCATAATTGCAGGGTTTCCCCGATGACCCAGGTATCGAGCGAGGGCATCACGAAATAGCGCTCGGCGGCGGGGATGAAAGCCATGGGCAGGATCAGCTTGCCGTCTTCACCCACCATGCGCAGCAGGAGTTCGATGTGTCGGGTGCGTTCGCTGCCGCCGTCGGTTCGGCGAATTTCCTGCCAGGCCAGACGCAACCGTCCCTCCTCGATGGCGCGCTGGATGCGTGCAACCCACTGCATTTCACCGCGATGGCGTGCCAGATCGAGGTCACGGCTTTCGTACACGTGGATCTGGTTGCGCCCGCGATCCTTGGCCACATAGCAGGCGGCATCCGCCGCCGACAGCAGATTGGCCGCCGTGCCACTGTCACGCGTGATCGCCACCATGCCCACACTGATGCCCACGGCAAAGATCCGGTCACCCCACTTGAAGCGGAAGCGCTGGACTTCGGCACGGAACAGATCAGCCACCTGGATGGCGTCGTCGAGGCCACAGTTTTCCAGCAGCAGGGCAAACTCGTCCCCGCCCAGCCGGGCCAGGGTGTCGCGTTCGCGCAGGTTCGACTTGAGCAGCAGCGCAAGCTGGCGCAACAGCTCATCGCCCGCCGCATGGCCGCACGAGTCATTGATCACCTTGAACTGGTCGAGGTCCATGTAGCACAGGGCGTGTTCCCGTCCCTGCTGCACGGCGGATTGCAGCAGGCGTTCCAGCCGCTGCTCGAACTCGCGGCGGTTGATGAGTCCTGTGAGGGCATCATGACTGGCCTGATAGACGAGGCGTGCGGTGGCCTGGTCGATCTTCTCCTGCATCTGGTCCTGCGCCGCCTGGAGATGCGCCGCCATGTGATTGACACCGTGTTGCAGCATGCCCAGTTCGGCTTGCCCGGTCTGGGTGACCCGCTCATCGAGATGCCCCTCTCCGATGCGGCTCACGGTATGCGACAGGGCGAGGATGGGCCGGGTGATCTGGCGACCGATCCGCCAGGCCAGATACAGACTCACGATCATCCCGAGCAGCAGGATGGCAAGGCTCTTGAGGATGGCGTCGCGCTGGCTGCGTATGGTGGCATCGCGCGACACATCGAGGCCCACCCAGCCGATCAGGCGGGTCTGGCTGTCGGGGACCGCAGCGGGGTCGTTCAGATAATCGTCGACCCTCACTTCCGTGCGAGTGATGGGTGCGTAGTACACCAGCCGGTCGTCGTATTCGATTTCGTGGATGCGGTCGGCCGGCAATCCATCATGGCGGGGATTCGCCCAGGTACCCAGCCCCACCTGCGCCAGCCACTCGCCGTTGTCGGAGAAGACCGCCACGCCGCGAATGTCCGGTTCGATGGCTGCCTTTTCCAGCAGGGTTTGCAGCACTTCGATGTTGCCCGAGGCCACGCCGTATTCCGCCGCCGGGGCCAGTTGCCGTGCAATGGCCACCGCGCGCGTCTGCAGGGACTGGTCGAGGTCGTCGATCTTGCCGACGATGAGCTGGAACAGCAGCAGCACGCCGATGATCGCCACCGGCACCATCGCCAGGCCGATCACACGTCCGCGTATGCCCAATGTGAAGGCCATCAGCGTCCGCCTCCCAGGCGTTTTTCGAGTTCGCTTTCCGGCAGCAGCACAAAGCCCAGCGAACGCGCCACCTGTTCGTTCACCGACACGCTGAAATAGACGGGGTAACTCGCCGCCGGCAAACGCAGCATCGCACCCGACAACGCACCCTTGATCCATTCGACCGTCTGCCGGCCAATCTGCGCCGGACTGGAATGCAGCGAAAGCAGCGCCCCGGCGCGGGTGAGCGAACGGGAATACCCAACCACCGGATCACGGTAGCGATAGGACGTGAGAAAGAGGCTCTGCGCCGTATTCGAATTGAAGACCTGGGGATCGGGCACCGCCAGCAGCAGATCGGATTCCGCGAACACGGTCTCCAGCGGCAGCGCCAGGCGCTCGCCCGGCTCCAGCGACACATGCACCATCTGGAGTTTCTGGCTGCGCAGGGCCGCGTCGATATCGTCGACCAGCCCGCGCTGGTCCGCACTGAGCAGGATGCCCACCCGCCTGACATCAGGCAGGGCAAGCCGGATCAACTGGGCCTGGCGCTCGAACGGCTGGTCCAGAAAGATTGCCGACGCCAGACGCCGCCCTTCTCCCAACCGCTGCTGGCCCGACCGGACATACCAGGTGCGCGGCACCAGCACGGCCAGCACTGGCAAGCGGGCCGGTGCTGCAATCAGGGCCTCGGCCGCCGTCGTGCCCACCGCAACCAGCAGGCGGGCATCGCCCGGCAAACTCGCCAGATTGTCTGCGTAAACCCGCACCAGCTCATGCCCGCTGTCGTCGAGCATGGCGCGCATGGCCTGGTACACCTCCTGATAAGGCGCGGAATCATTGGACAGCACCACCGCCACCCGGGCTGCGAATGCCGGCGAGGCAAACAGCAGGCACAGGCACGCCAGTCCGACGCGGACCCCTGCCAGCCACCGCCACGCGTGAAAAAACGTCAAACCGGCCCCCCGCCAGTGTCGCCTGCCGCCGGCTCGGCCAGCCACAGGCATGCGCCCTTGCTTTCCCTGGCAATCGCCGCCAGCGTGGCGGCATGCGCCTGGCATTCCACTTCGCTCGCCATCCGTCTGACCGGACGGGGGCGTTCCCGGCGCACGCTGCCCGGCTCATCCCGACTGTGCTCGTCCAGGCCGATGGACAGGCTTTCCTGTCCCCGCGTCAACGCCAGATACACCGCCGCGAGCAGTTCGCAGTCGACCAGTGCGCCGTGCAGGGTGCGCGCGGAGTTGTCCACGCCATAGCGTTTGCAGAGTGCGTCGAGGTTGTTGCGCTGCCCCGGGTGCAGGGCCTTGGCCATCGCCAGGGTATCGGTCACGCCGGCAACCAGGCCCGCGAGCGGCGGCTGTCCGGCGAGCTTGAGTTCCATGTTCAGGAAACCCACGTCGAACGGCGCGTTGTGAATGATCAGTTCGGCCCCCTGCACGAACTCCATGAACTCGCCGGCAATGTCGCCGAAGCGAGGCTTGTCGAGCAGGAATTCGTTGCTGATGCCGTGAACCTGCATCGCCCCGGGGTCGATCTCGCGGTCGGGCTGCACATAGCGATGCAGGTTCACGCCGGTCAGGCGGCGGTTGACCATTTCCACGGCCGCGATTTCGATGACGCGATGCCCCTGGTTGGGGTCAAGGCCGGTGGTTTCGGTGTCTAGGATGATCTGGCGCATGGTCGGAATCGGATCAGGCCAGGCCGGCCTGCTGCACGCCCTGGTTGGCGAGCGCGTCGGCCCGTTCGTTTTCGGGATGACCGGCGTGCCCGCGCACCCAGTGCCATTCGATGCGGTGGCGCTGCGTCAGCGTGTCGAGCTGCTGCCACAGGTCCTGGTTTTTCACCGGCTTGCCTTCGGCGGTACGCCAGTTGCGCCGCTTCCAGCCCGGCAACCACTCGCTGATGCCTTTCTGGACGTATTGCGAGTCGGTATGCACGGCCACGTCCGAGGGACGTTTCAGCGATTCGAGCGCACGGATCACCGCCGTCATTTCCATGCGGTTGTTGGTGGTGTCGGCCTCGCCGCCGCAGATTTCCTTGCGGTGCTCGCCGGCAACCAGCAGCGCGCCCCAGCCACCCTTGCCGGGATTCCCCTTGCACGCGCCATCGCTGTATATGTGTACGGTATTGTCAGCGCTCACGACGCATCCGGTAATGCTTGAGATTGATGACCTTGGCGGCCGGCGACAGCAGCCGTTGCGAAACCGGCGTCGACCACTGCGGCTGGATGATGTTCATGCCCTGCACGCGCTTCACCGCCTGCAGGAAATACACGCCCCCTCCCATCGCCCACCAGCGGTCGCCGGCCGGTTCCATGAAGCGCAGCCGACGCAGCCAGTTATCGCGATTGATGGGCGGACGATAACAGCACATGCTGCCGGCCGCCACTTCCAGCCCCAGCAGCGCCATCCAGTCCTTCACGCGCGAGATGTTGAGGAAGGTGCCATTCCAGGGAAATCCGCGCTCGCCCCCCTGCACAGCCCGGGCCAGCCCCCACAGGCTGCGCGGATTGAAGCCGGCCAGCACCAGCCGCCCTTCGGGCCGCAGCACCCGTCCGGCCTCGCGCAGCACCTGATGCGGGTTGGCGCTGTATTCGAGCACATGGGGCATCAGGAGAAGGTCGAGCGACTGGGTTTCAAACGGCAGGAACATGGGATCGGCCAGCACGTCCGCTCCTGCCGTCTCACAGCGCAGCCGCAGCGGAATCCGGCTGTTGCGCAGGAAATCGAGGTGCGGCATGCCGACCTGGACGGCATTGAAGCCGAACACATCGGACACGGCCTGATCGAAATACCGCTGCTCGCGAAACAGCAGGTGCTGCCCGAGCGGCGTCTCGAACCATTCGGCGTTCTGACTGGCTAACATAGGGTTTTCCTTTTTGCTTCTGCTGCCATGTTGACTCTGGTTCCCCTGCCTGCGTTCGACGACAACTACATCTGGCTGTGGCACGACAGCCACCGCGCCGTCGCGGTCGATCCCGGCGATCCCGCGCCTCTGGTCGCCTACCTCGATGCGCACGGCCTGGCGCTCGATGCCGTCCTCATCACGCATCACCACCGCGATCATACAGGCGGCAACCGTGCGTTGCGTGACCGCTACGACTGTCCGATCTACGCGCCGGACAATCCGCGCATTCCTGCCGTCACCCACCCCGTACGCCACGGCGACCACATCGGGTTCGACCGTCTGGGCGTGCAGTTTGACGTGCTCGCCACCCCCGGCCACACGCTCGACCATGTCAGCTATATCGGCCACGGCTGCCTTTTCTGTGGCGACACCCTGTTCGGCTGTGGCTGCGGCCGGCTGTTCGAGGGCGATGCGGCGATGATGGCGGCGAGCCTCGACGCCCTGCTCGCCCTGCCGGACGATACCCGGGTGTGCTGCGCGCACGAATACACGCTCAGCAACCTGGCCTTTGCCCGCATCATCGATGGTGACAACCCTGCACTCATCGCACGCGAACAGCACGACCGGGCCACCCGTGCCGCGCAGCGGCCCACCCTGCCGAGCACCCTGGCGCTGGAAAAGGCCACCAACCCCTTCCTGCGCTTTCATGACGAGGACATGCGGCGTTTCGCCGCGCAGTATCTGCACCGCACACACCCGGCCCCGCATGAAGTCTTCGGTGCCCTGCGCGCAGCCAAGGACGCCTGGGACGCCACCCAGCCCTGAAATCGCCGCCTCCCCAGGGTTGACCGGACGGCGCGCCCGCCCTTACGATGAGGCCTTGTCGAGTTCGGGAGCACGTTTTGCTTCGCTCACCCCTTGCCCGCCTGGGCCTGGCCCTCTGTCTGGCCGGCATCACGCCGGCGGCGATGGCCGCAGACGCACTCGCGGGCATCCAGTCCCTGCAATGGCGGCCGGATGGTGCTGTTGTTGCGGACGATCCCCAGCAGGTTCCGGTCGATGTCTGGTCGCGCATCCGCGACGGCTTCAAGATCGACGACAGCGCCGACGCGAATCCCCTGGTCGCCAGGCACGTGGCCTGGTATGCCGCGCGTCCCGAGTATCTGCGCCGCATGGTCGAGCGCTCGCGTCGTTACCTGTACCACATCGTGCAGGAAGTCGACCGGCGCGCCATGCCGATGGAAATCGCGCTTCTGCCCATGATCGAAAGCGCATTCAATCCCACCGCGCTGTCGCCTTCGGCTGCCTCGGGCATCTGGCAGTTCATTCCCTCCACCGGCCGGCTCTACGGCCTCCGGCAGGACACCTGGTACGACGGCCGGCGTGACTTCACCGAGGCCACCCGCGCAGCACTCGACTACCTGGGCAAGCTCTATCTCGATTTTGGTGACTGGCAGCTGGCGCTGGCAGCCTACAACTGCGGCGAAGGCTGCGTGGCGCGCGCCATCCAGAAGAATGTCGCGCAGGGTCTGCCGACCGACTACGCCAGCTTGTCGCTGCCGACCGAAACCCGGCACTACGTGCCCAAGCTGCTGGCCGTGCGGCAGATGGTGCGTTCACCCGAAAGCTTCGGCATCGCGCTGGCCCCCCTACCCAACGAACCCTATTTCGACCAGGTCACCGTACACGCCAGCATGGATGTGCAGTCGGCCGCCCGGCTCGCCGGCATCAGCCACGATGAATTCCTGGCCCTGAACGCCGCGTTCCCGAGGAAAGTGATCCGCTCCGATACGCCTGTCAGCCTGCTGGTGCCCGCCGGTCGCGCCGACGCCTTCGAACGCAATCTCCAGGCGGGCGACTGGGACAGCTGGCAGCCCCATACCGTCCAGCGGGGCGAGCGCCCCGAAGCCATTGCCCAGCGCCTGGGCGTGAGCCTCGAACGCTTGCAGGCGCACAACCAGTTTCACCTCAAGCACGGCAAGTTCACGCACGCCCAGACCATCCTGGTTCCGCTGAGAAGCAGCCCATCCGCGCCTTCAGCCGCCCCGGCCCCGCCCGCTGGTGAGTACACGGTAGCGCGTGGCGACACACTGTTCGGCATCGCGCGCGCGCATGGCGTCGCTGTGGCCGACCTCCTCGCTGCCAACCCTGCCCTCTCCAGCGAAACCCTGCGCCCGGGGCAGACCCTGAGCCTGCCTTCAAGTACCCAGGCCGGCCAGACGCCGGCACGCATCCAGCCGGCAAGCCTTGCATCCAGGTCCGCAAAATCCCCGCGCCACTACACGGTGAAGCGTGGCGACACCCTGCACGCCATCGCGCGCACTTTTGGCATCCAGCTGGCCGACCTCAAGGCCGAGAACCCCGACCTGCGGAAGTCGACCGCCATCCACCCCGGGCTGCGCATCACCCTGCCCGCACGCTGAGCCGCGCTCGCCCGCCGGCTCAATCGGGTGCCGGCGGCTCCGACTTGTCGGACATGAGAAACCCCATTCCCACGGCCGCAAGCACCATCCACAGGGCCACCGCCCAGATGCCCAGTGCATCCGACAGCGGCCCCATGAAAAACAGCATCAGCATGGCCACGGCCAGGATGCCATTGCCTATCCAGAAGTGGGGAGAACGCTTGGGTGAAGTCATGGGGTCTTCCTGAATGTCATGTCAGCAGGCGGTGAAGATTCAGCGCTCGCGGAACAGGCTGATTGCTTCGTCCAGCCGCTGCACCGCATGCACGGCCATGCCGGCGATTTTCTGCTTGGGCTGGTTGGCCGCCGGCACAATGGCCTGGGTGAACCCCAGCTTGGCGGCTTCCTTGAGCCGTTCCTGACCACGTTGCACCGGTCGGATTTCTCCGGCCAGCCCCACTTCGCCGAACATCACCAGCTTGTCGGGCAACGGCTGGCTGCGCAGCGACGAGACGATCGCAGCGAGCACGGCCAGGTCGGCGGCCGGTTCGCTGATTTTCACGCCGCCGACGGCGTTGACGAACACGTCCTGGTCAAAACAGGCGATGCCGGCGTGCCGGTGCAGCACGGCCAGCAGCATGGCGAGGCGGTTCTGCTCCAGTCCAACCGAGAGCCGGCGCGGGCTGGGGGCATGGCTGGAATCGACCAGCGCCTGGATTTCCACCAGCAGCGGCCGGGTGCCTTCCTGGGTGACCAACACACACGATCCCGGCACGGGTTCGCCATGGCGCGACAGGAAAATGGCCGACGGGTTGGACACGCCCTTGAGGCCCTTCTCGGTCATGGCGAACACGCCAATCTCGTTGACTGCGCCGAAGCGGTTCTTGAACGCGCGCACCAGCCGGAATGACGAGCCGGTGTCACCCTCGAAATACAGCACGGTGTCGACGATGTGTTCCAGCACGCGCGGACCGGCAATCGCGCCTTCCTTGGTGACATGGCCGACGAGGATGGTCGCGCAGCCGGTCTGCTTGGCGTGGCGCGTGAGCTGCGCGGCGCATTCGCGCACCTGTGCGACCGAACCGGGGGCGGAGGTCAGTGCCTCGGAATAGACCGTCTGGATCGAATCGATGACGGCCACTTCGGGCTGTAGCGCATCGAGCTGCGCGAGTATGGCTTCCAGGCGGATTTCCGGCAGCACCGGCAGATTCGTTTCCGGCAGGGCGAGGCGTCGCGCCCGCAGCGCAACCTGTCGTGCCGACTCTTCGCCGCTGACGTAGAGGGTTTTGCGGCTGCCGGACAAACCCGCCAGCGCCTGCAACAACAGGGTCGATTTGCCGATGCCGGGATCGCCGCCGATCAGCACCACGCCCCCCGGCACCAGACCGCCGCCCAGCACCCGGTCGAGTTCACCGATGTCCGTCGCGATGCGGCTTTCCTCGGAAGCCTCGACATCATGCAGCAACTGGATGGTGCTGGTCGGTGCCAATGCGGCGAAACGCGGCCGGGCCGTCTCGGCGACGGTTTCGACCAGGGTGTTCCAGGCATTGCAGTGCGGACACTGGCCCTGCCACTTGGGTGACTGGCCGCCACACTCGGTGCAGGTATGGATGGTCCTGGCTTTGGCCAAGGGATCAGGCCGGGAACACGCCCGTGGACAGGTACCTGTCTCCCCGGTCGCAGACGATGGAAACGATCACCGCGTTTTCGACTTCCTTCGACAGTTGCAGCGCCGACCACAGCGCTCCGCCCGAGGAAATGCCCGCGAAGATGCCCTCCTCGCGTGCCAGCCGCCGCGTGGTCTCCTCGGCATCGAACTGGGTCACGTAGATCATGCGGTCGACGCGGTCGTAATCGCAGATGTCCGGCACGTATTCTTCCGGCCACTTGCGGATGCCGGGAATCTGCGCGCCTTCCACCGGCTGCACGCCGACGATCTGGATGGCCGGATTGCGTTCCTTGAGGTAACGCGAGCAACCCATGATGGTGCCGGTGGTGCCCATGCTGGAAACGAAATGGGTGATGCGGCCCTGGGTATCGCGCCAGATTTCCGGCGCGGTGGAGCGGTAGTGCGCCTCGGGATTGTCCGGGTTGGCGAACTGGTCGAGTATCTTGCCGATCCCCTGTTTTTCCATTGCCAGCGCCAGATCACGCGCACCTTCCATGCCGGCTTCCTTGCTCACGAGCTGCAACTCGGCACCGAAGGCCCGCATGGTCTGCTGGCGTTCGACCGAGGCATTTTCCGGCATCAGCAGGATGAGCTTGTAGCCGCGCATGGCCGCTGCCATGGCCAGCGCAATGCCGGTATTGCCGCTGGTGGCTTCGATCAGCGTATCGCCGGGTTGGATGTCGCCGCGCGCCTGCGCCGCGTCGATCATCGACAGCGCCGGCCGGTCCTTGACCGAACCCGCCGGGTTGTTGCCCTCCAGCTTCACCAGCACGATGTTGCTGGTCAGCCCCGGCATCCGCTTCAGGCGGACCAGCGGGGTGTTGCCGACGGTGTCCTCGATGGATTTGTAGTCGCTCATGCTTTCAGGAGATGCTCGATATAGCGTGCCGTGCCTGTCTGGACATCATAGAACGGGGCATCGTAACCAGCTGCCCTCAACGCGGAGATGTCCGCCTCGGTATGACTCTGGTATTTGCCCTTCAGCGCCTCGGGAAAGGCAATATAGCTCACGATGCCCTGCGCCTGCATGTCTGCGAGGTTCAGGGGCGGCTGCCCTTCCACCGCGCGGCAGGCGTTCACCGCTGCCACGGCCACGTCGTTGAAGCTCTGGCAGCGGCCGGTCCCCACGTTGTAGATGCCGGACACCTCGGGATGATCGAGGAACCACAGGTTCACGCGCACCACATCCTCCACCGAGACGAAATCGCGCCGCTGTTCGCCGTTTGGGTAGCCGTCACAGCCTTCGAACAGTTTTACCTGGCCGGACTCGCGATACTGGTTGGAAAAGTGGAAGGCAACCGACGCCATGCGGCCCTTGTGCTGTTCGCGCGGTCCGTAGACATTGAAATAGCGGAAGCCGGCGATCTGTGCCGTGCGCTCATTCCACAGGCGACGCACACTCTGGTCGAACAGGAACTTGGAGTAGCCGTAGACGTTGAGCGGCGATTCGAATTCGCGCGATTCGGAAAACACATGGCCGGCACCGTAGACGCTGGCAGACGAGGCGTAGAGAAACTGTGCCCCCTCGTCCTGGCAGAACTTGAGCAGTGCGCCGCTGTAGCGATAGTTGTTTTCCATCATGTAGCGGCCATCGGTTTCCATGGTGTCGGAGCACGCCCCTTCATGGAAGATGGCTGCCACGCTGCCGTCCAGCACGCCCTCCTCGACGAAATCGAGGAACTCGGCCTTGTCGAGGTAATCGGCAATCTCGCAATCCACCAGGTTCCTGAACTTGTCGGCTTTGCTGAGATTGTCGACCGCGATGATGTTGGTCTCGCCACGCTCATTCAGTGCCTTGACGATGTTGGCACCGATGAAGCCGGCCGCGCCGGTGACCACGATGTATTGACTCATTCCGCTGCACCCATAGTGTATGTTCCAAAAACTTCGTCTGCGGTGGCAATGGCGGTGCCGAACTTGCCCACCACGATGCCGGCGGCCCGGTTGGCCAGCTTCATGGCCTCCATGCCATCGGCCCCGGCGGCCAGCGCAGCGGCCATGGCGGCGATCACCGTGTCACCGGCACCGGACACGTCGAACACTTCACGGGCGCGCGTCGCTTCGTGATGCGCCCCCTGTGCATCGAACAGGCTCATGCCTTCCTCGCTGCGCGTCACCAGCAGCGCGTCGAGCCCGAAGCGGGCACGCACCTGCGCCGCCTTTTCACCCAGTTCCGTCTCGTCTTGCCAGCTTCCCGCCACCTGCCGGAATTCGGCACGGTTGGGCGTAATCAGCGTGGCACCGGTGTAACGCGACCAGTCATCACCCTTGGGGTCAACCAGGATGGGCTTGCCAGCAGCACGGGCAGCTTCGATCATGCGCACCACATGGGTCAGGCCGCCCTTGCCGTAATCCGAAAGAATCACCACATCACAATCGGCGAGCAACAATTCGTAGGCCTGCAACTTGGCCGCCAGCACTTCATGGCCGGGCTGGGTTTCGAAATCGACCCGCAGCAGTTGCTGCTGCCGACCGATGACCCGCAGCTTGGTGATGGTGGAAAAATCCGGATCCTCGTGCATCTGCACGGCAAAAGTCTCGGCGTCCAGCAGCCTGCGCAGCGCCTGCCCGGCTTCGTCCTGCCCGGCCACCGACAACAGGGTGACCCGCGCACCGAGTGCCGCTGCGTTGCGGGCCACGTTCCCCGCGCCCCCTACGCGATCCTCCCTGCGATTCACATGCACCACCGGCACCGGGGCTTCGGGCGATATGCGCGAGACATCGCCAAACCAGTAGCGGTCCAGCATCACGTCACCGGCAACCAGGATACGGGCCTGGCGAATGTCATCGCGCAGGGACATTACGGACGCCCGATGGGGAAATAGTCGAACCCGAGTTCACGCATGGCACGCGGCTCGTAGAGATTGCGCCCGTCGAAAATCACCGCTGCCTTGAGCAGGGATTTCATGGTGTCGAAATTGGGGCTGCGGAAGACTTTCCATTCCGTGACGATCAGCAGTGCATCCGCCCCCTTCAGGGCATCCATGGGGCTGTCGACCAGCAACAGGTCGGCGCGCTCGCCATAGATGCGACGGGTTTCCTCCATCGAGGCCGGGTCGTAGGCCGATACGCTCGCGCCCATCGCCCACAGGGCTTCGAGCATGGTACGGCTGGGGGCCTCGCGCATGTCATCGGTATTGGGCTTGAACGCCAGACCCCACATGGCGAAGCGCTTGCCCTTCAGGTCTGTGCCGAAGCGCGCGGTGAGCTTGTTGACCAGCACATGCTTCTGCGCGTCGTTGGCCTCTTCGACCGCATCGAGCACGCGGACCGGCACGCCATTCTCCTGCGCAGTCCGGCGCAGCGCCTGTACATCCTTGGGAAAGCACGAACCGCCGTACCCGCAACCGGCGTACAGGAAGTGATAGCCGATGCGCGGATCGGAACCGATGCCATGCCGTACCTGTTCGATATCGGCACCGAGTTTTTCGGCCAGCACAGCCAGTTCGTTCATGAACGAAATGCGGGTGGCCAGCATGGCGTTGGCTGCGTACTTGGTGAGTTCGGCCGAGCGGATGTCCATCACGGTCAGGCGGTCGTGGTTGCGCTGGAAGGGCGCGTAGAGCTGGCGCAACAGGGCGGTGGCCTTGTCGGAATCCGTGCCCACCACGATACGGTCGGGCTTCATGAAATCGTCAACGGCCGCACCCTCCTTGAGGAATTCCGGATTCGACGCCACGTTGAATTCAAGCGCCACACCGCGCCTGGTCAGTTCTTCGGCGAGCGCTGCGCGCACCTTGTCGGCCGTCCCCACCGGCACGGTCGACTTGTCGACCACCAGCTTGTAATCCTGCATGTGGCGGCCGATGTTGCGTGCGGCTGCCACCACGTATTGCAGGTCGGCCGAGCCATCCTCATCCGGGGGCGTGCCCACGGCTATGAACTGGATCTGGCCGTATGCCACGGATTCGGCGATGTCGGTGGTGAAGGACAGCCGGCCCGCCGCGACGTTGCGGCGCACCATGTCTTCGAGGCCCGGCTCGTAGATGGGGATGCCGCCTGCCTTCAGCGTTTCGATTTTCTTCGGGTCGACGTCGAGGCACAAAACCTCGTTGCCCACTTCCGCCAGACAGGTACCTGTGACGAGGCCGACATAGCCGGTTCCAATGACCGTGATTTTCAAGTGTTGTCTCCCTTTAAACGGACTCCGATGCGCCGGGTCACCCCAAGGCTGGCATCGCCCTAAGCATTCTGTATATCGGCTCGAATCTGCTGTAACGCTGCAAGCGGGTCAACCGCACCGGTGATCGGTCGCCCGATCACCAGGTCGGTGGCACCCGCCTTCAGCGCTTCGGCTGGCGTCATCACCCGCCGCTGGTCGCCACTGGCCGACCCAGCCGGGCGGATGCCCGGCGTGATCAGGCGGAAATCTGTCCCCAGGCTGGTTCGCAACAGCGTCGCTTCCTGCGCCGAGCAGACTACGCCATCGAGTTGGCAGGACTGTGTCAGCCGCGCCAGTCGCAACACCTGGTCGGCCGGCGCAGCCTGCACGCCCACCTCGGCCAGATCCTCTGCGTTCATGCTCGTGAGCACGGTCACGGCAATGAGCAGGGGCGGATGCGGCAGGTCAGCCAGCGCTTCACGCGCGGCTTCCATCATGCGCCGCCCGCCTGCGGCGTGCACGTTGAGCATCCACACCCCCAGGCTGGCGGCAGCACGGCAGGCCGCGGCAACCGTGTTGGGAATATCGTGGAATTTCAGGTCGAGGAACACCTCGAATCCCCGCGCCACCAGCTCGCGCACCAGGTCTGGCCCTGCCACGGTGAAGAGTTCCTTGCCCACCTTCAGTCGGCACAGCGCCGGGTCGAGGCGCGACACCAGCGCCAGCGCCGAGGCCGCGTCCGGAAAATCCAGTGCCACTATGATCTTGGTCGAATTCATGTCACGCCTTGCCTGTCTTTGGGAGCGGCATTTCAGTTATCCCCTTCGCGGCGCTCGGGATCAAAGCTGTCCCAGCGTCCGCACGCGGGACAGCGCCAGAAGAACTGCCGTGCCTTGAAACCGCAGCTGGCACACTGGTAGCGCATCATGCGCTGGCTGTGCGAGGCGATCAGGCTTTTTTCGACCTGCAGCAGCTCGCGCTCGCCGGCTTCGGCATCAATCAGCTGTGCTTCGAGCAGACGGTCCAGCGTGCGCAGGCTGGGGTTGCGGCGCAGTTCCTCGCGCGCAAGCTGGCTGGCGGCTGTCGCGCCTTCCGCCTCCGATACCGCCAGATAAAGAGCATTAAATACATCTTGCGAAGGCTGGCGTGCATAGAGGCCACGCAGCCACTGCACGCCGTCTGCCAGCCGACCCAGCAGGCGATAGCTGCCCAGCACGCGTTCGACGACCAGTGCCATGTGCGGTGCACTCTGGGCCTCCACCAGCCGCCAGTCGGCAATGGCGGCTTCATGCCGCCCGGCCGCCGCATCGAGATCGCCTGCCATCAGGTTGGCGCGCACCGACTGGCGGTTGGCGACGAGCGCCGCCTCAAGCGCGGCCGTTGCCGCCTCGACATCGTTTCTGGCTGCGGCCAGCAGCGCCAGCTCGCAGTGAAAGTGCGCAATCTCGGCGTTGAGCGGCTTGTGGGTATCGCGCTCCAGCACACGGGCGGCATCGATGGCCTTGTGCCAGTCCTTTTCCTGCACGTAGATTTCGAGCAGGAAGGTGCGCGCCATGCCGTGCTGAGATGTATCGAGCAGCTTGGTGAACACCTGCTCCGCCCGGTCGAGCAGGCCGGCCTTGAGATAGTCCTGCCCCAGCTCTGACAGGGCGCGCAGTCGCTGTTCCTCGATCAGCCCCTCACGGCCAAGCAGGTTCTCGTGCATCCGGATGGCCCGGTCGAATTCGCCCCGCCGGCGAAACAGTCCGCCCAGTGCAAAGTGGAGATCGATGGTTTCCGGCTCGAGTTTGACGACCTCGAGAAAGGCCTCGATGGCCTTGTCCGGCTGGTCGTTGAGCAGAAAATTGACGCCGCGAAAATAGGAATTGGGCAGCGCGCGCGATTCGGTGACGACCTGCTTGATATCCACCCGCGCGGCCAGCCAGCCCAATGCGAAGAAGAGCGGAAACGCCAGCAGCCACCAGAGTTCGAATTCCATCTGCAATCAGACCAGGGGATGATCGGTCGGTGGCACCACCGTGACGGCTGGGTCATCCGGTGTCTTGCGCGCCGCTTCGCGACGCAACCGGAACAATGTGGGCAACAGGGCCAGCACTGCGGTCAACCCGCCCAGGACGAAGGCCAGACCGAGCATGACGATGAGTGGCGCTTGCCAGATGTAACCCAAGTATGAATAGAAAATCACCGTCTGGCTGTTCTTCAGGGCAAAGCCCAGCACCAGCAGGAAGACCAGGATTTTTGCCGCCAGGCCGATGTAGCGTGTGAGGTTATTCATGTGCGTTCGCGCGCGTCAATCGGGCCATTCTACCTTTGCCAGCCGCCTTCAAAAAGCCGGCAGGCAAAAGAAAACGGCGTCCGAAGACGCCGTTTTCTTCCAGCATGAAACACCGGAGGCTGATGCTCAGGGGTGAAAGTCCACCCGATCCCGCAGTTCCTTGCCCGCCTTGAAGTGCGGCACATATTTGGCCGGCACCTCGACCTTTTCGCCCGATTTGGGGTTGCGCCCCACGCGGGCAGGCCGGTAACTCAGGCTGAAACTGCCGAATCCGCGAATCTCGATACGCTCGCCGCGCGACAGGTTTTTGGCCAGCGCGTCGAGGACCGTCTTCACTGCCATCTCGATATCCGCAATGGAAAACTGCGAATGCCGCGCGGCAAGCTGTGCGATCAGCTCGGATTTGGTCATGGCTTACTCGGCGTTCTTGTTGTCGAGTTTGGCCTTGAGCAGTGCGCCCAGGTTGGTCGACCCCGTGGATGCGGCGGATTCGGATGCCATCTTCTTCATGGCGGCATCCTGCTCGTTCATGTCACGGGCCTTGATCGACAGGTTGATCACGCGGTTCTTGCGATCCACGTTGATGATCATCGCTTCGATCTCGTCGCCTTCCTTGTAGTGGCTGCGCATGTCTTCCACACGGTCACGCGACACTTCGGACGCACGCAGATAGCCTTCCATGTCGCCGTCGAGCGTAAC
>ERZ1645185.531-NODE-531-length-15908-cov-6.335583_pt1 | contig 15908 bp, 15 predicted proteins | sample MGYA00575351_ERZ1645185 | MGnify/ENA primary metagenome ERZ1645185 (study PRJEB40838, sample SAMN11284767) | freshwater sediment metagenome | isolation source: river sediment | host: Sediment | place: India: Jana village, Kanpur | collected 2015-12-17 ...
GGCGCTGCCGGAGAAGCATCCGCTCAGCCGGCAGCGCACGCTCGGCATGGGCGAACTGGAACAGCAGCATCTGCTGCTGCTGGAAGACGGCCACTGCCTGCGCGACCAGGCGCTTGCGGTCTGCGGACTGTCCGGCGCCAGCGAGAAGGAAGGCTTCCGCGCCACCAGCCTGGAGACCCTGCGCCAGATGGTCGCGGCCGGCGTCGGCATCACCCTGCTGCCGATGCTGGCGGTGCAGCCGCCGGTGCCGGAATCACCGCACATCCGGCTGATGCCGTTCCGCGACCCGGCGCCGACCCGGCGCATCTCGCTGTACTGGCGCAAGAGCTCGGTACGCGCCGGCTTCCTGACCGCCATCGGCGAACAGATCGCCGATCTGCCGAAATCGCTGTTCGAGATGAAACCCCGAAAGGCGGCCTGAACCGGGTAAAATGGGCGTTTTCGACCAATCGAACGCGCGCATGAACGCCCCCGACCCGAACACCGCTCCCGAGAAGAACGACTTCATCCGCCAGATCGTCCGCGACGACCTGGCCTCGGGCAAGCACAGCCGCATACGCACCCGCTTCCCGCCGGAACCCAACGGCTACCTGCACATCGGCCACGCCAAGAGCATCTGCCTGAACTTCGGCATCGGCCGCGAGTTCGGCGGCCTGGTCAACCTGCGTTTCGACGACACCAATCCGAGCAAGGAAGACATGGAGTTCGTCGAGTCCATCCAGGAGGACGTGCGCTGGCTGGGCTTCGAATGGAACGAACTGCGCCACGCCTCGGATTACTTCGAGGTGTTCTACCGCAGCGCCATCAAGCTGATCGAGGACGGCAAGGCCTATGTCTGCGACCTGAGCGCCGAGGACGTGCGCGAATACCGCGGCACCCTGACCCAGCCCGGCCGGCCCTCGCCCTACCGCGACCGCCCGGTGGCCGAGAACCTCGACCTGTTCCGGCGCATGCGCGCCGGCGAGTTCGCCGACGGCTCGCGCACCCTGCGCGCCAAGATCGACATGGCCAGCGGCAACATCAACATGCGCGATCCGGCGCTGTACCGCATCCGCAAGGTGCCGCACCAGAACACCGGCGACGCCTGGCCCATCTATCCGATGTACGACTACGCGCACTGCATCTCGGACGCGCTGGAAGGCATCACCCATTCGCTGTGCACGCTCGAGTTCGAGGATCATCGTCCGCTGTACGACTGGTGCGTCGATAACGTCGACCTGCCGAACCACCCCAACCTGTGGCAGCCACTGGTCGAGGCCGGCTTCGACGCGCCGGTGGCCAAGCCGCGCCAGATCGAGTTCTCGCGCCTGAACATCAACTACACGGTGATGAGCAAGCGCAAGCTGTTGGCCTTGGTCAGCGAAGGCCTGGTGGCCGGCTGGGACGATCCGCGCATGCCGACCCTGTCCGGCCTGCGCCGGCGCGGCTATCCGCCGGCGGCGCTGCGCCTGTTCGCAGACCGCATCGGCATCAGCAAACAGAACTCGGTGATCGACTTCTCGGTGCTGGAGAACTGCGTGCGCGACGTGCTCGACGCCGAGGCCGAACGCCGCATGGCGGTGCTGGAGCCGCTCAAGCTGGTGATCGAGAACCTGCCCGAAGGCCATGCCGAGACCCTGGAATTCGGCAACCATCCCAAAAACGAGGCCGCCGGCAAGCGCGCGGTGCCGTTCAGCCGCGAGATCTGGATCGAGCGCGAGGATTTCATGGAAACGCCGGTCAAGGACTTCCACCGCCTCGCCCCCGGCGGCGAAGTGCGCCTGCGCGGCGTCGGCATCGTCAAATGCGTCGGCGTGATCAAGGACGGCGAGACGGTGCGCGAACTGCGCGGCCAGCTCGATCTCGAATCGCGGCCGGGCATGGAGGGCGCCAAGCGCAAGGTCAAAGGCACCATCCATTGGGTCTGCGCCCAGACCGGCGTACCGGCCGAGGTGCGCCTGTACGATCGTCTGTTCACCGTCGCCGACCCGGACAACGACGAGGGCGGCAAGAGCTACCGCGATTACCTGAATCCGGATTCGATCCGCACCGTGCGCGCCATGATCGAGCCGGCGGCCTGCGCCGCCGCGCCGGAGCAGAGCTTCCAGTTCGAGCGTAACGGCTACTTCACCGCCGACCGCCACGACCACCGCGCGGACGCGCCGGTGTTCAACCGCAGCGTGACCCTGCGCGACACCTGGAGCGCGAAGTAAGCCCATGCTGTACGCCCAAGTCCACCTGACCCTGCCGGCCTGGGTCCACAGCGAAATCGCGGCGGACACGCTGTATGTCGACGATGCCACACGCATGGCGCTGGCGGTGCGTCTGTCGGAACTGAACGTGCGCGAGCGCAGCGGCGGCCCGTTCGGCGCCGCGCTGTTCACCGACGACGGCCGGTTGCTCGGCGTCGGGGTGAACCGGGTAGTGCCCAGCAACTGTTCGGTGGCGCATGCCGAGATGATGGCCTTCGCCACCGCCCAGCAACGCCTGCAGCAGTTCCGGCTGAACCAATCCGGCCGGCGCGTGATCCTGGCCACGTCCTCGCAGCCCTGCGCGATGTGCTACGGCGCTTCGTTCTGGGCCGGCATCGACGAAATCCTGATCGGCGCGCGCGCCGACGACGTACAGACCCTGGCCGGCTTCGACGAAGGTCCGCTGCCGACCGACTGGGCCGGCGAATGGGAAAAGCGCGGCATTGCGGTGAAGCGCGACCTGCTGCGCGCGGAAGCCTGCGCGGTACTGAAGCGCTACGGGGAATCCGGTCTTGTCTACTGACGGCCTGCTGGCCTATTGCCGCCCGGGCTTCGAGCCCGACCTGGCGGCCGAGCTGAGCTGGCACGCCGCGCAGAAGGGCCTGCCGGTATACGCCAAGACCCAGAAGAACAGCGCTTACGTGCTGCTGCTGGGCGCGCCGCGCGAACAGCTGGCCGAGGCGATTCCCTACCGCGAACTGATCTTCGCCCGCCAGAAATACGCCTTGATCGACGAACTGCCGGGTCTGGACGTGCAGGACCGCATCACGCCGGTGCTGGCCGCGCTCGGCGGCAAGGGCCGCTACGGCGAACTGTCGGTGGAGACGCCCGACTCCGACGACGCGCGGCAACTGGCCGGTCTGGCCAAGGCCTTCGGCAACGCGCTGCGGCCGGCCCTGCGCCAACGCGGTCTGCTCACCGACAAACCGAACCCGAAACTGCCGACGCTGCATGTGGCGTTCGTCGGCAACAACCATCTGCTGCTGGCCAGCTCGACCGAAACCGACCGCGCACCCTGGCCGATGGGCATCCCGCGCCTGAAGCAGGATCCGCGCGCGCCCAGCCGCTCGGCGATGAAACTGGACGAGGCCATCCTGTGCCTGCTGACGCCGGCCGAACGCCTGAACCTGATCGCGCCCGGCATGCAGGCCGCCGACCTGGGCGCCGCGCCCGGCGGCTGGAGCTGGGTGCTGGCCAAGCACCAGTTGCAGGTCAGCGCCATCGACAACGGACCGATGAACGCCGATGCGCTGGCCACCGGCCTGATCGAACACATCCGCGCCGACGGCTTCCACTGGCAGCCGCCGCGTCCGATCGACTGGATGGTGTGCGACATGGTGGAGACGCCGAGCAAGGTCGCGCGGCGCATGGCGCAGTGGTTCGCCAACGGCTGGTGCCGGAACGCCATCTTCAACCTGAAGCTGCCGATGAAGAAGCGCTGGGAGGAGACCGCGCTCTGCCTCGACCTGTTCGCGACGCAATGCGGCAAGCCGGTGCGCATCCGCGCCAAGCAGCTCTACCACGACCGCGAGGAAATCACCGTCTTCGCCTGCCTCGACCGAAAATAAGCCCTACCGGACCCCCCCATGACCGACGACCTCCGCATCCGACGCACCGCACAGTCCAAGCTCGCGGACGTGGACTGGAACCACCTGCCCTTCGGCCGCGTCTTCTCCGACCACATGCTGGTGATGGATTACGCCGACGGCGCCTGGCAGACGCCGGAAATCGTGCCGTACGGCCCGATTAGCATGCAGCCCTGCAACGCCACCCTGCACTACGGGCAGACCGTGTTCGAAGGCATGAAGGCGATCCGCGCCGCCGACGGCCGCATCACCTTGTTCCGCCCGGAGCTGAATGCGCGCCGGTTCAACGAAAGCTGCCAGCGCCTGTGCATGCCGACCCTGGACGAAGCGCGCTTCGTGGAACTGGTCAAGGCCTTCGTGCGATTCGAACGCGACTGGGTACCGGCCTCGGCCGAATCCTCGCTGTACCTGCGGCCGTTCGCGTTCGCCACCGACGAACTGCTGGGCGTGCGGCCCTCGGAAACCTATCGGTTCATGATCATCGCCTGTCCGGCCGGCGCCTATTACGCCAAACCGGTGTCGGTGAAGATCGAGGAGCACTACACCCGCGCCGCCGAAGGCGGTACCGGCCGCGCCAAGACCGCCGGCAACTACGCGGCGGCGCTGCTGCCCACCAAGCTGGCGCACGACGAAGGCTTCGACCAACTGATCTGGACCGACGGCAAGGAACACCGCTACATCGAGGAATCCGGCACCATGAACCTGGTGCTGGTGATCGACGGCGTGATGCTGACCCCGTCCGAGGACTCCGACACCATCCTGCGCAGCGTGGTGAAGCGCTCCGTGGTGGATCTGGCCACGCACTGGGGTCTGCCGGTCGAGGAACGCCGCATTTCGGTGGACGAACTGGTCGCCGCCGTCCGCGACGGCCGTCTGCAGGACGCCTTCGGCGCCGGCACCGCCGCCACCATCGCACCGATCGCCGAAATCGGCTTCCGCGGCGAGCGCTTCACGTTGCCGCCGGTGGAAACGCGCACCGTGTCGATGCGTATCAAGGCCTATCTGGACGGCATCAAATCCGGCGCCGTCGCCGACGAGCTGGGCTGGTGCCCGACGGTCTGATCAGACGCCCGCGGCGATGCGGGCCAGCGTGTTCTTCAACGGCGACAGCCGGTCGGCGAGGCCGAGCAGATGGCCGCGCACCAGGCTCAGCGCCATGTTGTCGTTGGAGAACAGCCGGTTGATGTTCTCGTAGGCGTGGGCCGCCACCGCGTTCTCGGAATGGCGCGTGCGCGCCCAGCGCTGCAGCCGGCGCAAATCGAGCGCATCGCCGCCGGCCTTCGCCGCCTGCAGCGCGTCGCGCAAGGAGGATACGTCGCGCAGGCCCAGATTCACGCCCTGGCCGGCCAAGGGGTGCACCGCATGCGCGGCGTCGCCGAGCAGCAGGACGCGGCCTTTCAGGGTTTCCGCGGCCAAGCGCCGACGCAGCGGGAACGCCGCCCGCGCCGAAAGCAGGCGGGTTTCGCCCAAGGTGCCGGCAAAGGCCGAATCCAGCGCGCGGCAGAAGGCCTCCGGCGGCAACGCCAGCATGTCCTCGGCGCGCTCGGTGGGTAGGCTCCAGACGATCGAGCAGCGGCGTTCGCCGAACGGCAGGAAGGCCAGTGGGCCGGTGCTCAGGAAGCGTTGCCAGGCGGTATGCCGGTGCGGCAACGCGGTTTCCAGGAACGCCACCACGCCTTTCTGGCGGTAATCGTGCTCGGACACGCCGATGCCGAGCACTTGGCGGACCTTGGACGCGGCGCCGTCGGCGCCGAAGGCCATGCGCGCGCTGAACTCCGCGCCGCCGGCCAAGCGCACGTGCACGCCATCCGAATCGTTGTCGAGCGCGGCCAGGCGCTCCGGACAATGGCGGCGGATGCCCGGCTCGCGGCACACCGCCTGCCAGAGCACATCCACCAGCAGATCGTTTTCCACGATATGGCCGAGGTGGCCGCGGCCGAGCTCGCCGGCATGGAAATGCAGCGGGCTGGCCTGCACTTCGTCGAATACGGTCATCGCGGCATACGGATAGGCGCGGCGCGCGGCGATGTCCTGCCACAGACCGAACGAATCCAGTAGGGCTTCGTTGTCCAGCGCCAGCGCATACACGCGCAGGTCCGGGCTTTCGGCGTTCCAGGCGTTCGGTTCATGCGCCTCCACCAGCGCCACCTGCAAGCCCTGGCGTGCGGCCATCAGCGCGGCGGACAGGCCGACCACGCCGCCGCCGATCACGGCGACATCGACATCGGTGCGTTTCATAGTGCGTCCTCGAATACGGTTTGGCCGCGGTAGCCCATGGCGCCGCTGACCACGCCCGCGGCCAGCCCGGGCGCGGCGCCGAGCAAGGATAAACCGAGCGAGCGCAGCACATGCATGGGCAGGCCGGGGTTGGCGGTCAGCCGCGCCAGGCCGTCGCTGAACGCCAAGGTGCGTTCGCGGTCTTCGCCGCGGGCGGCGGCGTAACGCCGTCCCAGATCGGCATCAAGGCCGCCGTCGCGCAGCACCTGCACCAGCCCCATGGCGTCGCGCAGGCCCAGATTGAAGCCCTGTGCGCCAATCGGGTGGATGGTCTGCGCGGCGTTGCCCATCAGCAGCAAGGGCCCGGCATGCAGACGCTCGGCCAACACCCGCACCAGCGGATAACGTGACCGGGCGCCGACGGCGATGAAGCGGCCGGCACGCCAGCCGAAGCGCGCCTGCAGATAGTCGATATAGGCCGCGTCCGGCAGCGCGGCCACGGCATCGGCCTCGCCCCGGTCGACCGCGCAGATCGAGCCGTAGCGGCCCTCGGCCATCGGCAACAGGGCCACCGGCCCCTGCGCGCTGAAGCGTTCGAAGGCGGTACCGTCGGCGGCGCGCTCGGCCTGCAGCGAGCACACGAACAGGGTCTGGCCGTAATCGTGCTCGCGCGTGCCGATGCCGGCGGCCTGGCGCAGGAACGAGCGGGTGCCGTCGGCGGCCACCACGCAACGGGCCTGGATGCGCGATTCACCGTCCGGGCTGCGTACGCGCAGTTCGGCGCCGGCGGCATTGGGCTGATAGGCCACCACCTCGGCCGGGCACAGGCGCCGGATGGCCGGCAATTCGGCGACCCGGCGCGCCAAGGCATGGCCCAGATCCTGGGCCAGCACCACGCCGCCGAAGCCGGCATGGCCGAAGTCCGCGGCATTCAGCAGGATGCGCCCGAAATCGCCGACCCGGCTGACGTGGATGCGCGCGATCGGCGTCGGCGGCACCGACAGCCGGGACAGCACGCCCAAGCCCGACAGCACCGCCAGCGAGCGCTGCGCCAAGGCCAGCTTGCGTTGGTCGAACCCGGTCGGCGCCTGCGGCGAATCGGCCGCCTCGACCAAGGCTACCGACAGGCCGCTGCCGGCCAGCGCGCAGGCCAGGCTGGAGCCCACCAGTCCGCCGCCGACGATGGCGATATCGAGGTTTTCGGGATGCGGTGCCGACACGGGGACTCTCAGGGCGGAACGGATAAGGTATTCTATTACCGATCGCATTTACCCGTCTCGAGAACCGCATGAGCAACCGTCCTTTCGCCCTCAATCTCACCGTGCTGGCCGGCATGATCCTGGCCGTGGCGTTGACCCGCCTGATTCCGCATCCGCCGAACTTCTCGCCGGTCGAGGCGATGGCCCTGTTCGGCGGCGCGTATTTCGCGCGCCGCGGCCTGGCCGTGCTGGTGCCGCTGGTGGCGATGTTCGTCTCGGACCTGGCCTTGGGCCTGATGATGGGCGGCGAATACTTCCAGTACTTCGTGTCGGCCGGCTTCCTGCTGGTGTACGCCACCCTCGCCGGCCTGACCCTGATGGGCTTCGGCCTGCGCGGCCGGGTGTCCACCGCGCGCGTGACCGGCTACGGCGTGGCCGGTTCGCTGCTGTTCTTCGCGGTCACCAATTTCGGCTCCTGGCTGGGCTCGGCGATGTATCCGCAAACCGCCGCCGGCCTGGCCGCCGCCTATGTGGCCGGTCTGCCGTTCCTGGCCAACGGCCTGATCGGCACCTTGTTCTACTCCCTGTTGCTGTTCGGCGGCTTCGAACTGCTGAAACAGCGCCTGCCGGCCCTGCGCGCGCACGCCGCCTGATGGGCAACCGCCTGTCCAAGATCTACACCAAGACCGGCGACGACGGCACCACCGGCCTGGGCGACGGCACGCGCGTCTCCAAGGATTCCGCCCGGGTCAACGCCTACGGCACGGTGGACGAGGCCAATTCGGCCATCGGCCTGGTGCTGGCCTGCGAACTGCCCGAGGACGTGCGCGGCCTGCTGGTGTCGGTGCAGCACCACCTGTTCGATCTGGGCGGCGAACTGTGCATTCCCGGCCACGCCGCCATTTCCGAAACCGACATCGAGGACCTGGAGCGCCACCTCGACGCCTTCAACGCCGATTTGCCGCCCCTGAAGGACTTCATCCTGCCCGGCGGCGGCTTGGCCGCCAGCCACTGCCATCTGGCGCGCACCATCTGCCGGCGCGCCGAACGCGAAACCGTCACCCTGTCGCGCCACGACGCGGTGCGGCCGGAAGCGATCCGCTACCTGAACCGGCTGTCCGACCTGCTGTTCGTGCTGGCCCGCGTGCTGGCCCGGGCCAGCGGCCACGGCGAAGTGCTCTGGCGGCACGACCGCCGCAAGGCTTAAGCCGGGCGGAAATCCAGCGCCGCGGAATTGATGCAGTAACGCAGCCCGGTCGGCGGCGGGCCATCGGGAAACACGTGCCCCAGATGCGAGCCGCAACCGGCACAGCAGACCTCCACCCGGCGCATGCCGTGGCTGGCATCCTCCTTCAGCACCAGGCAATCGGCATCCACCGGCCGGAAATAGCTCGGCCAGCCGCTGCCGGAGTCGAACTTGGCCTCGGAACCGAACAGCGCCCGGGCGCAGGCCACGCAGTGGTAGCGGCCGTCGGCGTGGTGATCCCAGTATTTTCCGCTGAACGGCGGTTCGGTCGCCGAGCACCGGCAGACCGCGTATTGCTCGGGCGTCAGCCGATTGCGCCATTGCGCATCCGAGGTGTCTTCCACGGCCATGTTCCGCTCCTGACTAAATCCTGCCTGACGGGGTAAGATAACGCATATTTCCCGACGGGGCCCCGCGTGCGCCACAGCCAACTCTTCCTCGCCTGTCTGGCACTCCTGGCCGCCGGCCGCAGCCAAGGCCAGACCGCGGCCGACGCCACCGTCTGGCCGCAATGCGCCAATCCCGAAGCCCTGCCGCTGTTCCAGGCGCTCAACGCCGGCTCCGGCGACGCGGACGGCGCCACCGAAATCAGTTCGGAGACTTTCGACATCGGCAAGGTCGGCGAATCGGTGTTCGAAGGCGGCGTGGAAATGCGCCGGGGCGCGGAATGGCTGGGCACCGACAGCCTGCGCTACGACCACGCCAGCGGCGCCTACGTGACCGCCGGCGGCGTGCGCTTCCAGAACGCCAGCCTGCGCATGCGCGCCGAAACCGCCGCCGGCAACGACAAGACCGGCGCGCTGGAGATGACCGGCCTGCGTTACCAGCTGAACGCCGGCAACGGCAACGGCGGCGCCGACAAGGCCCAGGTGCAGGACAAGGACAGCGTGCTGAGCCAGGCCGACTTCTCCACCTGCCCGCCCGATGACAAACAATGGCAGTTCGTGGCCGGGGAAATCGCCATCGACGAAGACAGCCGCCAAGGCACCGCCCGCAACGTGCGCCTGCAGATCGGCAAGGTGCCGATCTTCTGGCTGCCGGTGATGCGTTTCCCGACCGACAGCGCGCGCGCCAGCGGCGTGCTGGCCCCGCGCATCGGGCAGGACGGCCTGAACGGCCTCGATGTGTCGTTGCCGGTGTACCTGAACCTGGCGCCCAACTACGACGCGACCCTGACCCCGCGCTATTTCAGCGAACGCGGCTTCATGCTGGGCGGCGAATTCCGCTACCTGTTCGAACGCAACCAGGGCGAATTCAACGGCACCTATCTGCCCGGCGACGACCTGCGCGGCGGCGACCGCTATCTGCTGTCCTGGCAGCATTTCACGGCGATGAGCAGCGCCTGGCACTTCCGCAGCGACCTGAACCGCGCCAGCGACGGCTTCTATTTCTCCGACTTCGGCGAAAGTATCCGCGAAACTTCGACCGCCCTGCTGCAGAGCCAGGCCGGCTTCTACGGCCGCGGCAAGTACTGGAACATGGAGCTGAGCGCGTCGAACTGGGAAATCGCCAACCCGACCCAGGCGCCCGGCTCGGAACCCTACCGACGGCTGCCGCGCCTGGCGTTGCACGGTAGCAAGCCGATCCGGCCATGGCTGGAAGCCGGGTTGAACGCCGAAGCGGTGGCGTTCCAGCACGACCAACTCGACGACGGCCGCCGACTGGACGTCTCCCCCTATGTGAAATTCCCGCTCAAAGGCGCGTTCTGGTACGCCACCCCGAGCTTCAGCTGGCGGCAGACCGAATATTGGATCGACGAAGATCCGTCCGATCCGGCCGCGGAATCCCGGCTCTCGCGCGGCATGGGCATCTTCAGCCTGGACGCCGGCGCGTATTTCGAACGGCCGTTGGCCTTGGCCGGCCAGGACTTCATCCAGACCCTGGAACCGCGCCTGTATTACCTGAACGTGCCGTACCGCGACCAGAGCGCCATTCCCGCCTTCGACACCCAGCCGCTGACCTTCATGTGGCCGTCGTTGTTCCGCGAGAACCGCTACGGCGGCGCCGACCGCCAGGCCGACGCCGACCAGCTGACCCTGGCCGTGACCAGCCGATTCATGAGCACCGAAACCGGCAAGGAGCGGATGAACCTCAGCCTGGGCCGGATCACTTATTTCGAGACCCCGCGCGTGTACCTGCCGGGCGAAGCACCGCTGCCGGCGGACGGCTCGGCCTGGGTCGCGGAAGCGAACCTGCGCTTGAGCGACGAATGGCAGATCGGCCTGACCCAGCACTGGAACCCGGCCGACCGCCAGACCGAGCTGTCCTCGCTGCGCGGCTATTGGTCGCTGCCCAGCGGCCTGCAGCTGAACGCCGGATACCGCTATCGGGCCGGATTCGCGGAACAAACCGATTTTTCCTTTGTCGTACCGGTGGGCGAACGCTGGCGCGTGCTCGGCCGCTGGGACTACTCCCTGCGCGACGACCGCAACCTGGAATCGCTGCTGGGACTGGAATGGCGAAGCTGCTGCCTGGCGTTCCGCGTGTTCGGCCGGAAATACATCCGCAGCTTCGACAGCCGGGAGAACGTGGGCGTGTTCCTGGAGCTGGAGTTGAACGGCTTGGGCCGTATCGGCAGCAAGCCGGAACTGTTCCGCGATAATGGTATCCTAGCGTATTGATGCATCACCCCGAACCCGAACCCTTCCGGAGCGCTCCATGTCCGTCGCACGCAACTCCCTGGCCCTCTGCCTGCTCCTGACCGGCCTGCTTCCGGCCGGCTTCGCCGCCGCCCAGGACCCGGCCCCGGCCACCATGGCCCTCGACAGCATCGCCGCGGTGATCGACGAGGACGTGATCCTGCGCAGCGAGCTCGACCGCGCGGTCGGCAACATCAAGAGCCAGTACGCGCGCCAGCAGGGCCAGCTGCCGCCGGACAACGTGCTGGAGCGCCAGGTGCTGGAACGCCTGACCGTCCAGCGCCTGCAGATCAACCGCGCCAAGGAAATCGGCATCCGCGTCTCCGACGACGAACTCAACCAGGTGATCCAGAGCATCGCCGCCTCCAACAAGATGACGCCCGAGCAGTTCCAGCAGCGTCTGGCCCAGGAAGGCCTGCCGTTCGAGGACTACCGCAGCAACCTGCGCGACGAACTGCTGCAGCAGCGCCTGCGCCAAAGCTACGTGCAGAGCCGCGTGCAGGTCAGCGAAAGCGAAGTCGAGCAGTTCCTCTCGGCGCAGAAGGCCGCCGGTCCGGAAGTGCGCCTGGCCAACATCCTGGTGGCGTTGCCGGAAAGCCCGAGCGCCGAGCAGGTCGCCACCGCCAAGCGCAAGATCGACGGCATCCGCGACCTGGTGGGCAAAGGCGAAATGAGCTTCCAGGCCGCCGCCATCCGCTACTCCGACGCGCAGAACGCGCTCGACGGCGGCGAGATCGGCTGGCGCGGCTTCGACGCCATCCCGCCGCAGTACACCGCCATGATCTCGGCGATGAAGCCCGGCGAAGTCTCGCAGGCGATCCGCGGCCCGAACGGCTACCAGCTGATCCAGCTGGTGGAGACGCGCGACGCCGCCGCCGTCACCGAAATCACCCAATTCCGCGCGCAGGCCATCCTGATCGACCCGAACAGCGTCGGCGGCAACGAAGTGGCGCGCCAACGCGCCGAGGAGCTGCGCGCCCGTCTGGCCAAAGGCGAGGACATGGCCGTGCTGGCCAAGGAATTCTCCAGCGCCGACCTCAACGCCGAAGCCGGCGGCATCCTGGACTGGTTCACCCAGAACCAGTGGGGCGGCCAGATCGGCGGCCAGATGGCGGCGCTGAAGGACGGCGAGATCTCGCCCGTGATCGAAAGCGATGCCGGCTACCTGATCGTCAAGCGCCTGGCGCAACGCAGCGTCGACGCCAATGCCGACGCCAAACGCCAGAAAGCGCGCGAAACCATCGGCCAGCGCAAGGCGGAAGAGGAATACGAACGTTTCCTGCGCCAATTGCGCTCTGAAGCCTTCGTCGAGTCCCGTCTGCCGAAAATCTGATGACCGGACGCCCCCGTCTGGCCGTGGTGGCCGGCGACCCCGCCGGCATCGGGCCCGAACTGTGCGTCCGGCTCGCGCACCGCGCGCACGATACCGAGCTGACCGTACTGGCCGACCCGGACACGCTCCTGGCGGCCGCCGAGGCCATCGGCCTGCCCCTGCGCTGCAAAGCCCCCGGCCAGCCCTGCGGCGCGGGTGAGCTGGCCGTGCTGCCGTTTCCGGTTCCGCACCCCGTGCGCTTCGGGCAACTGGATCCGCCCAACTCCGCGACCGTGATCGCCGCCCTGCGCCATGCCGGCGCCGCCTGCCTGCGCGGCGAATTCGACGGTCTGGTGACCGGTCCGGTGCACAAGGCCGCGGTCAACGCCGCCGGCATCGCCTACACCGGCACCACCGAACTGCTGGCCGAGCAGGCCGGCGCCGAGGTGGTGATGATGCTGGCCAATCCGCAGCTGCGGGTGGCGCTGGCCACCACCCACCTGCCCTTGCGTGCGGTCGCCGACGCCATCACGCCGGCGTTGCTGGAACGCGTGCTGCGCATCACCCGCGGCGCGCTGCAGACGCAGTTCGGCATCGCCGACCCGGACATCCACGTGCTGGGCCTGAATCCGCATGCCGGCGAACAGGGCGTGCTCGGGCACGAGGAAACCGACATCATCGTACCGGTGCTGGAGCGCCTGCGCGCCGAGGGCTTCCGCCTGCAGGGCCCGTTGCCGGCCGACACCGCCTTCCTGCCGGCGCGCCTGGCGCAGGCCGATGCGGTGCTGGCCATGTACCACGACCAAGGCCTGCCGGTACTGAAATTCAGCGGCTTCGAGCAGGCCGTCAACATCACCCTCGGCCTGCCCTACCCGCGCGTGGCGGTCGATCACGGCACCGCCCTGGAACTGGCCGGCAAAGGCAGCGCCAGCGACGGCAGCCTGTGGCAGGCCGTGCAGCTGTGCCGCCGGCTGGCGCGTGGAGGAGATACCGCATGAGCCATTTCAAGGCCCCGCCGAAGAAGAACCTCGGCCAGCACTTCCTGACCGACCGCGGCATCATCGAGCACATCGTGCATGCGGTCGATCCGCGCCCGGGCGATAACCTGGTGGAGATCGGACCCGGCCAGGGCGCCATCACCTTCCCGCTGCTGAAGAAGCACGGCAAGCTGACCGTGATCGAATTCGACCGCGACCTGATCACGCCGCTGAGCGAAGCCGCGCACGGCGTCGGCGAGCTCACCATCGTGCACAAGGACGTCCTGCAGGTCGACTTCGACAAACTGGCCGGCGAAGGCCGCATCCGCCTGGTCGGCAACCTGCCCTACAACATCTCCACGCCGATCCTGTTCCACGTGCTCGAACACTGCCTGCATGTGCGCGACATGCATTTCATGCTGCAGAAGGAAGTGGTCGACCGCATGGCGGCCGCCCCGGGCGGCAAGGTCTACGGCCGGCTGAGCGTGATGCTGCAGGCGGTGTGCGAGGTGACGCCGCTGTTCGACGTGCCGCCGCAGAGCTTCAATCCGCCGCCGAAGGTGGATTCGGCCGTGGTGCGGCTGGTGCCGCGCGACCCGGCCGGCATCGGCATCCGCGACCACGCCCTGTTCGAGGCCGTGGTGCGCGACGCCTTCGCCCAGCGCCGCAAGACCCTGCGCAACGCGCTCGGCAAGCTGTGCACGGCCGAACAGCTGCAGGCGGTCGGCATCAAGCCGGAGACGCGCGCCGAGCAATTGCCGGTGGCCGACTTCATCCGCTTGGCCAACCACCTGGCCGCCGGCGGCTGAAGCACCCGGCGCGAGCCCGCCGCAGGGCGGCGGGGTATAATGGCCGGGACTGAAATTTTGGAACACCCCCATGACGACGTATGCCATCGGCGACCTGCAGGGTTGCTATGACGTGCTCGCGCGCCTGCTCGAACATATCCGCTTCGACCCGGCCCAGGACCGTCTGTGGTTCTGCGGCGACCTGGTCAACCGCGGCGGCCAATCGCTGGAGACCCTGAAGCTGGTGCACTCCCTGCGCGAGCGCTGCACCGTGGTGCTCGGCAACCACGACATGTCGTTGCTGGCCATCGCCCACCGCAGCGAGGCCGACCAGCACAAAGTGAACCCCGACCTGCACCGCGTGCTGTTCGCGCCCGAGCGCGACGAGCTGATCGGCTGGCTCAAGCACCAGAAACTGCTGCACGTGGACGAGGCCCTGGGCTTCGCCATGGTGCACGCCGGCCTGTCGCCGAAATGGACGCTGAAGATGGCACAGGCGCGCGCCGCGGAAGTCGAGCGCATCCTGCAGGGCGAGCAGGCCGGGCGCTACCTGAAGGCGATGTACGGCAACCAGCCGGGCTGGTCGCCCAAGCTCAGCGGCACCGACCGCTTCCGCGCCATCGTCAACATCTTCACCCGCATGCGCTACTGCACGCCCAACGGCCGCATCGGTTTCGAGGAAAAAGGCCGGCCCGGCACCCAGCAGCCGGGCTTCTATCCGTGGTTCTCGGTGCCCGGCCACGCGCCGCGCGAACTGCCGGTGGTCTGCGGACATTGGTCCACGCTCGGCCTGTTCATGGGCCTGGGCATCTACGCCATCGACACCGGCGCGATCTGGGGCGGCACCTTGACCGCGCTGGAGCTGGGCCCGGAGCCGCGCGTGCATGCCGTGCCCGGCCGCAGCGGCGCCGGCGCGCGCATCAAGGACTGAGCCGGCGGTAGTCGCTGAAGCGGAACGCGAAGGCGTGCCGCTCGTCGGCCGGATGCGGCTCGCTGGCCGTTTCCCGCCACTGCCCGGCATCGAAGTCCGGGAACCAGGCATCGGCCTGCGCCAGTTCGGTGTCCACGTGCGTCAAGTGCATGGCGGCGGCCAGCGGCAAGGCCAGTGTGTAGATCTCGCCGCCGCCGATCACCATCAACTCCTCCGTGTCGGCCAAGGCCAGCGCCTGTTCCAGCGAGCCCACCGCCTGCATGCCTTCGTACGGTACGCGGCCGCTGCGGGTCAGCACCAGGTTGCGGCGTTCGGGCAAGGCGCGGCCCAGCGATTCGGCGGTCTTGCGCCCCATCAGCACGGTCTTGCCGCGGGTCAGCGCCTTGAAGCGCTTCAGGTCGTCGGGCAGATGCCAGGGCAGGCGGTTGCCGAAGCCGATCGCATGCCGCCGGTCGAGCGCGGCGATCAGCGTCAGGCTCACACCGCCACCGGCGCCTTGATGGCGGCCTGCGGTTGGTAACCGACGATCTCGATGTCCTCGAAGCGGAACGCCAGCAGATCGCGCACCTCGGGATTGAGCTTAAGCTGCGGCAAGCTGCCGGGCGCGCGGCCCAGCTGCTCGCGCACCTGTTCGAAATGGTTGCTGTAGATGTGCGCATCGCCGAAGCTGTGCACGAAATCGCCGACGTCCAAATCGCAGACCTGCGCCACCATGTGCGTGAGCAGGGCATAGCTGGCGATGTTGAACGGCACGCCGAGGAAGATGTCGCCGCTGCGCTGGT
>ERZ1645185.532-NODE-532-length-15897-cov-4.815743_pt1 | contig 15897 bp, 9 predicted proteins | sample MGYA00575351_ERZ1645185 | MGnify/ENA primary metagenome ERZ1645185 (study PRJEB40838, sample SAMN11284767) | freshwater sediment metagenome | isolation source: river sediment | host: Sediment | place: India: Jana village, Kanpur | collected 2015-12-17 ...
AGGTGATCTTCATGCACGAGGGGGCGGGCATCGCCGCCGTCGCCGGCGTGAGCGACGCGGGGGCCGACGCGCTGGCCGCCTCTGCCGGTGTCGCGGCGGTGGACGCCGATGCCTACACGCTCCTCGAGGCCGCCGACGAGGCCGCGGTCGAGGAGGGCTACGCCGGGCTCGAGAGCCCCTCGCAGCCGAACCTCTCGTTCTTCTTCCGCCGTCAGTGGAACATGGCGGCCATCGGCGCCCCGCAGGCCTGGGCCGCCGGCGCGCTCGGCGCCTCCACCATCAAGGTCGGCGTCCTCGACACCGGCATCGACTACCTGCACCCCGACCTCTACGGCCGCGTGGACCTCGCGCTCTCGCGCTCGTTCCTCAGCGCCGCGAACGACCAGCAGGTGCAGACGCTCTACCCGGGCGCGCACCCTGTCGCCGACCTCAACTACCACGGCACGCACGTCGCCGCGACGATCGCCAGCAACGGCCTCGCCGCCGCCGGCGTCACCTCGGGCACCACGCTCGTCGGCCTCAAGGTCTGCACGCCGGGCTCCGCCGCCAACGGCTTCCGCGGCAGCTGCCCCACCAGCGGCACCCTGTCGGCCATCCTCTACGCCGCCGACAACGGCATCCCGATCATCAACATGAGCCTCGGCGGCACCTTCCTCCGCCGGCAGGCCGCGGCCCGCGGCGGCAACGGGCCGTCGTTCCTCGCGACGATCAACCAGGTCTTCAACTACGCCAGCCGCAAGGGCACGATGATCGTCGTCTCCGCCGGCAACTCGGCGCTCGACACCGATCACGACGGCAACGGCTACAAGTCGTACTGCAGCGCCGCGGCCGTCACCTGCGTCTCGGCCACCGGTCCCACCGCCGGCCGTCTCCTGAGCGGTACGTACGTCGATCTCGCCAACGTCGACTCGCTCGCGCGCTACAGCAACTACGGGCGCTCGGGCATCGACGTCGCCGCGCCGGGCGGCAACGTGCTCCCGGTCTGGGCCGCCTGCTCGGGCTTCACCATCCACACCGGTCTCGCCGGCTGCCGCACCCGCTTCTACAACCCCACCACGGGCGCGTGGAGCGGTTCGATCGTCGGCATCAGCGGCACCAGCATGGCCGCGCCGCACGCCGCGGGCGTCGCCGCGCTGCTGGCCTCGCGTGGCGTCAGCGGCGTCGCGCAGCTGCAGGCCAAGCTCTGGCAGACGGCCGATGACCTCGGCCAGGTGGGCACCGACCCCGCCTACGGCAAGGGCCGCGTGAACGCCGCCACCGCCGCGGGGCAGTGATCGACCGCCACGCGGATCTCGGATGAAGAAAGAGGGGGCGGGCGCCGTTCAGCGCCGCCCCCTCTTTCACTGCCTCCCGCCCACCGCCGACTGTCGACGCCTCAGTTCCACCGGATCGTCAGCGCCCCCCGATATCCCGTCACATCCGTCGCGCTGCCGTCCGCCGTCGAGTAGATGTTGCCGATCGCGTAGCCCACTGCCGGGATCACGCTGAACCCGCCGACGCCGAAGCGCATCCGCACGCCGCCGTTGAAGAGGTTGCCCGCCTTCACGCCGTCGATCTGCCACAGGCGCATCTCGACGGTCGGCTGGATGAGCACCTCGCGCGCGGAGAAGCTCACGCCGGCGCTGAGGTTCGCGAGGTTCTCCTTCGGGGCCGCGCCGCCGAACTGCTCGCCTTCCATGCGGAAGAGGTTCCAGCCCGAGAGGAACACGTTCGCCGAGCGGACGGGGAAGTTCCACGCGCCCGAGGCGATGAGGCGGTCGCCGGTGCTGTAGGTCGTGGTGTCGGCGAGGTCCTCGCCGAACGCCGAGTACGACACGCCGAACTGCACCTGGCCGTCGCCCACCGGCCGGTCGAGGCCGATGTTCACGCGATACTCGTCGGCCGGCGTGAAGCGCAGCTCCGCGCTCGACACGCTGAAGGCGGCGAACTCGGTCGACTTCCGGAAGCTCGCGCCCGCGCCGAGGTTCCACGCGCCCAGCGTGCGCGCGATCGCGACGCCGCCCGTGCCGGCGAGCCCGTTGCCCATCGACGAGATCGGCATGTTCAGGAAGTCGTTGCCGATCTGCCCAGCGGCCTCCTGCTGGCCCTCGGGGATCGTGTACTGGCCCGTCGGCAGGTTGAGGCCGACGGTGAACACCACGTTGCGCTCGCCGAGCGAGAAGCTGCCGCGCACCTGCGTGTCGGTGAGGCCGTTGATGCTGCTCTGGGTGCTGCCGTTCGCGGTCACGTCCGACGTCGCATAGGCCGTGGTGACGTCGAGCGAGAAGCGCTCGCCCACCGGCATCGAGAAGACGAGCGGGACGGCGGTCTGCGTGACGGTGCGCTTGGTGGCGCCCGTCCCGATGCTGTACGAGGCCACCGTCGGCGAGACGATGACGGCCGCGCTGGAGAGGCCCTGCGCCCCGGCGAGCGAGGCGCCGGCGGCGAGGAGCGAGGCGGCGAGGAAGGGTCGGATCACGGGATGGGCCTCGCTCACGGGCGGCGGATGACGATGATCACCTGGCCGGTCCGATTGATCGTCTCGGTGCCGGAGGTGTTGCCCGACGGGTCGCGCTGCGGCGTCGGCGAGGTCTCGAGCACGGTCGTGATGACCGGCGTGGAGGCCGTCGCGGTGAGCGGCGTGATCGTCGGCGGATTGACGTTCTGCACGGTGTTGTTGAGCGTGGCGGTGATGCCGCCGGTCGGCGCGGTGTTCCCCGCCGCCGCGGCCTGCACCGTCTGCGCCTCGGCGCCCGAGCCGAGGCTCGACTCGATCGTCGTCGTGGTCACCGCCGCGCTCTGCGTCGCGGCCTGCGCCGCGTTGAAGCGCTGCGTCGCCGCGCCGAAGCCCGGGTCGAGCGTGCGCGCGTTCTCGAAGAACCGGGCCGCGTCCTCGAAGCGGCCGTCATCCGCCGCCTGCAGGCCGCGGCTGTACGACAGGAAGGCCTGCAGGTTCCCCGTCGGGCGCCGCTCCACCGCCTGCCGCTCGGCCGGCGTGAGCGTCACGCCGAGGCGCTCGAAGAGCTGGAAGACCAGCCGCTTCTCCATGTCGAAGAGCTGGTCGAGCGTGTTGTTCACCTGTGCCGACGGACCGATCCCGCCGGTCGCGACGTTCACCAGCCGCGCGTCGAGCGTGAGCGCGTTCGCGCCCGACTGCACGATGAGGCCGTTCACGAGCGTGCCCGCCTGGATCAGCCGCCCCGCGCGCACCGCGGACGACGAGTCCACGCGCGCCGACTGCGACAGCCGGATCTCGTCGGCGAGCGCCTGCATCCGGTCGCGCTCCACCACGGTGAGGCGCGCCGACTTGCTCAGGTCGGTGATCAGCAGGTCCGCCATGCCGCGCTCGAGCGGCCGCAGCGTGCTGTCGGTGCCGCTGAAGGTGAGCGGCGGCACCGCGACGGTGAGCGGGTTCCCCGGCGTGCGCGAGAGCGTCGCCTCGTTGGCCACGGCCGCCTTCGCCGAGGCGAGCGCCTCCTGCCGCGCCAGCGAGACGAGCCGCACCCGGATCTGCTCCTTGGTGCGTCGCGTGCTCCCCACGCGCAGGTAGGTCTCGTACGCGTCGCGCGCGTTGGTGAGGTCGCCCACCTGCTCGGCGGCCAGGCCCGTGTAGAGCGCGCTCACCCCGTCCTTGGGGTCGAGGCGCCGCGCCTGGTCGAGCACGGTGCGCGCGTCGGCCCAGCGCTGCGCCTTGTAGTACGCCACGCCCAGCGCGCGCAGCGCCGCGACGTTCTGCGGGTTCCGCGCGCGCGCGGCCTCCAGCTTGGCGATGGCCCCGCCCGCGCCCTGGGCCGCGGCGGGCGCCGCGGCCAGGGTGAGCAGCGCGAGGGCGAGGATCGGTCGCACGAATCGCATCACGTCTCCTATCGGTCGGGATCCAGCATGTCTTCGAACCGCAGCCACTGCTTGTAGAAGTACAGGTCGACGTAACCCGTGGCCCCGTTACGGTTCTTCCGCACGAGGAGTTCCGTCGCCCCTTCGACGCCCTGGTCGGGCTGGTACATCTCCTCGCGGTACAGCGCGAGCACCACGTCCGCCACCTGCTTCACCGCGCCCAGCGCCCCGAAGTCCTCCAGGACCGGGCGCGGGTCCGTCCGGGGCTGCCACGCGGGCAGGTGGGCCGTCAGGATCACCGTGAGGTCCCGGAGGACCGCGGTCTCCTTCAGCTCCCGCAAGACTGCGGCCAGCGTCTCGTCCTGCGTGCGCGTGTCCCAGGCGACGCCCTGGAGCGAGTCCACGATCACGACCGTGGCATCGAGCGTCTGCAGCCAGTCGAGGCGGCCGTCCACGACCTCCCCGAGGACCTCGAACCGGGGCGATCGGTCACGCAGACGTACGGCCGCAGCGCCGACCGCCGCCCGCTGCAGGTCGTCGAGCTTTCCCTGCCGAAGGTCGTCCACCTTCACGCGCCCTTCGATGGCCAGGGCGCGCTCCATCATCCGTTCCACGGACATCTCGCACGAGAGGAAGGCGACCTTCACCCCCTCCTGGGCCATGCGGATCGCCATCGCCAGCGCGAGCGCCGACTTGCCGCTGCCCGTCTCACCCCCAAGGACCACGAGGTCCCCGCTGCGGACCCCGCCCCCGAGCCATCGGTCGATGCTCGGGAAGCCGGTCCGGACGGTGTCGCCCGCGAGGGCCCCGTCCGCCACCAGGTCGATCCGTCGCATGACGCGGGAGATCGGGGAGATGTCGGTGGGACGCACGTGGCCTCGGGCCTCTAAGGTATGACGGGGACTGCCTATTCTACGGGTCCGTCACGACCGGCGGCAAGCTCGGCGACGGCCCGCAGGGCCCCCGCCAGCCGGGTCAGCTCAGAACGTGCGGCCCGGTCGAGGTGCGCGGCGGTGACCTCCGTCACGGCGTCGAGCGCATCGGCCGCGGCGGCCCGGTCCCCCGAGGCGCTCGTCGCGAAGCTCCGCTGCAGGGCCGTGCGCGCCTTCGCCGGCAGCGTGAGCGCGGCGAGCCACTGCCGCGCGGCCTCCGCCCGCGTCGTGCGCGTCGCGTCGTCGAGCGTCGCCGGCGGCCGCAGCGCGCTCGCGAGCCGCGCGGCCATCACGGCGCCGAGCAGCAGCTCGCGCGGGCCCCCGAGCGTCGCGCGGCCCGCCGCGGCCACCAGGGCCGGGCAGGGAAAGGTCGCTCGGACCGGTGAGAAGGGCGGGCGCGCGGTGGGCACGCGCCCAAAGTGCGCCCGCGCGGGGCGGCTCCGGAAGGGGCGGCATCGGCAGTGGCGCCGTCGGCGGCCGCGCGCCCCCGACGCCGATTGGAACGCCCCCGTGCGAGGGCTATCTTGTAGGGCCATGACCATCGCGGCCTCCTCGCAGCGCCGACCGGGCCGCTGATGCGCGTCTACCGGCGCCTCCTCCGGTTCCTCCGGCCCCACGCCTGGCGCCTCGGGGGGAACGTCCTCTTCAACGTGATCGCGGCCGCCCTCGACGGCATCGCGTTCACGCTGCTGATCCCGTTCCTCAACACCCTCTTCGGCCTCCCCTCCACGATCGCCTCCGGGATGGGGTGGCTCACCACGCTCCAGACGCGGCTCATCGGGCCCTTCCTCGATGCCGGCGAGCCGATGGGCTCGCTGCGCGCGGTGATCCTGGTGATCCTCGCGATGGTCGCGGTCAAGAACGTCTTCCTCTGGGCCGGCGGCCAGTTCGGCGCCTCGCTGCAGGAGCACATCACGCGCGACCTCCGCGCGGCGGTCTTCTCCCACATGCAGCGGCTCCCCCTCACCTGGTTCGGCCGCACCAAGACGGGGCAGATCCTCTCGCGCATCCTCAGCGACACCGAGCAGACCAAGCTCATCCTCGCCGAGGTCGCCACGCGCACCATCCAGAACCTCGCGACGATCCTCGTGACCGTCGTGATCCTGTTCCGGATGTCGCCGCGCCTCACGCTCGTCTCGCTCGTCATCGCGCCGCTCGTGATGGCCTTCCTGCAGCCGCTGCTCCGCAAGCTGCGCAAGGGCCACCGCCGCCTGCGCAACGAGTACGGCGAGATGACCTCGGTGCTGCAGGAGGTCGTCACCGGCATCCGCCTCGTGAAGTCGTTCCGCGGCGAGGCGTACGAGGACGCGCGCTTCCGCGGCGCCTCCGACCGCTACTCGCGCGGCATGACGCGCATGCAGCGCCTCGCGCTCCTCTCGAGCCCCCTCACCGAGGTGCTCGGCACCATCATCGCGATGGGCGTGCTCTGGATCGGCGCGCAGCTCGTGCTGCAGGAGCGCACGATGGACGGCGGCGTGCTCATCACGTTCATGGTGCTCGTGATGCGCCTGCTGCAGCCGATCAAGCAGCTCTCCCAGGCCCCCACCACGGCGCAGCAGTCGCTCGCGGCGGCGGAGCGGCTGCTGGAGGTGCTCGACCAGCCGGCCGAGACGCAGGTGGACCGCGGCACGCGCGAGGTGACGGCGCTGCGCGAGGGCGTCGCGCTCGAGGGCGTGCACTTCGCCTACGGCGACGAGCCCGTGCTCGCCGACGTGAGCCTCGTCGCGCGCCGCGGCGAGGTGGTCGCGCTCGTCGGCGCGAGCGGGGCGGGGAAGAGCACGCTCGTCGACCTCATCCCGCGCTTCATCGAGCCCACCGCCGGCCGCGTGCTCGTCGACGGCATCGACGCCCGCGAGATCCGCCTCGCGTCGCTGCGCGCGCTCACCGGCATCGTGAGCCAGGACACGGTGCTGTTCAACGACACCGTGCGCGCCAACATCGCCTATGGCGCGGCGGAGCGGTACACCGACGCGCAGGTCGAGGCGGCGGCCCGCGCCGCCAACGCGCACGAGTTCATCCGCGCGCTGCCGCAGGGCTACGACACCGTCCTCGGCGAGCGCGGCACGCGCCTCTCGGGCGGCCAGCGGCAGCGCCTCGCCATCGCGCGCGCGCTCCTCACCGACCCGCCCATCCTCATCCTCGACGAGGCCACCTCGGCCCTCGACACCGAGAGCGAGCGCCTGGTGCAGGAGGCGATCGACCGCCTCCTCGCCGGCCGCACCGTGTTCGTCATCGCGCACCGGCTCTCCACCATCGTGCACGCGACGCAGATCCTCGTGCTCGACCAGGGGCGCGTGGTCGAGCGCGGCACGCACGCCGAGCTCCTCGCGCGCGGCGGCGCCTACGCCCGCCTGCACGCCATGCAGCAGCGCGCCCCGGTCCCCGCGACGGCCGACGATGTCGACGCCTGACGCGCCGCGCGCGGCCGCGCCGGCCCCCGACGCCGCGCCGCGCCCGACGTTCGTGCAGTGGGCCGAGTACGCCGCGCTGCGCACCATCGCCACGGTGCTGCGGCCCTTCGGCTGGCGCGCCGCCTCCAACGTCGGCGCCCTCGTCGGCGGCCTCGGCTGGCGTCCGTTCGCGATCCGCGCCGACCGCGTCGAGCGCACCATCCGCGCCTGCTTCCCCGAGTTCACGCCGGCGCGCGTCCGCGAGGTCGCCCGCGAGAGCTACCGCGGCCTCGGCCGCGTCGCGATCGAGAGCATCATCCTCTCGCGCGCCACGCGCGAGGAGCTCCTCGCCGCCTTCGCCGACGCGCGCGGCCTCGACGTCCTCGAGCGCGCCTACGCGCAGGGCAAGGGCGTCATCCTCGTCGCCGGCCACCTCGGCAACTGGGAGCTCAGCGCCGCCTACATCGCCGCGCGCGGCCTGCCGATCGACGCGATCGCGATGCACATGGCGAATCCCCTCAGCGACGCCTTCTTCCGGCGCACGCGCGAGCGCTTCGGCATGCGCGTGCTCTTCGCCGACGAGTCGGTGCGCGCCATCCCCAAGGCGCTCAAGGACGGCCGCGCGGTGGGCTTCCTCTCCGACCAGAGCGCCAAGGGGCTCGCGAGCACCTTCGTGCCCTTCTTCGGCCGGCCCGCGCGCACGCCGCGCGGCGCCGCGGTCTTCGCGCTGCGCAACGACCTCCCCATGGTCTTCGTCGCCGCCCTGCGGCGGCCCGACGGCCGCTACACCGCGCACTTCGAGGAGGTGCCGCTGGTGCGCACGGGCGACAAGGAGGCGGACATCGACGCCACGGTCGTGCGCTATTCACAGGTGCTCGAGCGCCTCGTGCGCGAGCATCCCGAGCAGTACTTCTGGCAGCACCGGCGGTGGAAGGGCCAGCCCAAGGACACGCCGCCGCACCTGAGGGAACCATGAGCTACGACGTCACCGCGCTGCGCGCCCGCGAGTATCCCTGGGAGCCGCGCGACGCGATCCACTTCGACCACGCCGCCGTCGGCCCGCTGCCGCAGCGCACCCGCGACGCGCTCGACGCCTACGGCCTCAAGCGCGCCGAGCCGCACCGGCTGGGCGCCGACGACTTCGTCCCCGTCCTCGACACGGCCCGCGCGCAGGTCGCGCGGCTGATCGGCGCGAGCGGCAGCGAGATCCTCCTCACCACCAACACCAGCTGGGGCGTGAACCTCGCCGCCTACGCGCTGCCGCTCGGGCCCGGCGACATCGTGCTCGGCAGCCGCGGCGAGTTCCCGGCGAACGTCTATCCGTGGATGGCCGCGGCCAAGGCGCGCGGCTTCACCTTCGAGCTGCTCCCGCTCGCCGGCACCGCGACCGACGAGGAGACGCTGCTGCACCGCGTCGCCACCGACCCGCGCGTGAAGGGCGTCGCGCTGAGCTGGGTCTCGTTCTGGAGCGGCGCGCGCATCGACCTGCGCCGCATCGGCGCCGCCTGCCGCGCGCGCGGCGTCTGGTTCGCGGTCGACGCCATCCAGGGGCTCGGCCCGCTGGCGCTCGACGTCCGCACCACGCACGTCGACATCCTCTCGTGCGGCGCGCAGAAGTGGCTCTGCTCGCCGTGGGGGAGCGGCTTCGCCTACGTGCGCGAGGGGCTCATCGCGACGCTCGAGCCGCCCGCCGCCGGCTGGCTCGCGCAGGCGAGCTCCGGCGACTTCGGCCGCTTCCTCGACTACGACCCCGCCTGGCACGAGGACGCGCGCAAGTTCGAGGTGGGCACCATCCCGTACCAGGACATCGTCGGCATGAACGCGAGCCTCGGCCTGCTGCTGGAGCTCGGGCCCGCGGCGATCGAGTCGCACGTCCGCGCGCTCACGCGCCGGCTCGTCGACTGGGCCGAGGGGGCGCGCGACGTGCGCCTGCTCACCCCCGCCGCCGACGCGGCCCGCGCCGGCATCGTCGCCGTCGTCACGCCCGACGTCGACGGCGACGCGGCGAAGCTCCGCGCCGCCAAGGTCACGCACTCCGTGCGCGAGGGGGCGATCCGCCTCTCGCCGCACTTCCACAACACGATGGATGAGGTCGACCTCGTGATCCGCACCATCGGCCGATGAGCCTCGACGCGCTCATCGCCCGGCGCCGCACCTTCGCGATCATCTCGCACCCGGACGCCGGCAAGACCACGCTCACCGAGAAGCTGCTGCTCTACGGCGGCGCCATCCACCAGGCGGGCGCCGTGAAGGCCCGCAAGTCGCAGCGCCACGCGACCTCCGACTGGATGGCGCTCGAGAAGGAGCGCGGCATCTCCGTCACCAGCTCCGTGCTGCAGTTCGAGTACCACGGCTACCAGGTGAACCTCCTCGACACGCCGGGCCACCAGGACTTCGGCGAGGACACCTACCGCGTGCTCATCGCGGCCGACAGCGCCGTGATGCTGCTCGACAACCGCAAGGGCGTCGAGGAGCGCACGCGGCAGCTGTTCGACGTCTGCCGCCGGCGCCGCATGCCGATCTTCACCGTCGTCAACAAGTGCGACCGCGTGGGCGAGGACCCGCTCAAGCTCGTGAGCGACCTCGAGGCGGAGCTCGGCATCACCGCCGTCGCCGCGCACTGGCCCATCCACCAGGACACGGCGGAGCAGGGACAGGTGTTCGTCGGCGTCTACGACCGGCGCCGCACGCGCGCCTTCCTGTTCGAGCGCGGCACGCATCACGGCGCCCAGCGCGTCGAGACGCGCACCCTCGACCTCGACGGCCCCGACGACCAGCGCCTCGTCGACGCGCTCGGCGGCGACGAGACGGCGGTCGCCGCCGTCGCGAAGCTCGCGCACGACATCGAGCTGCTCGACATGGCCGGCCACGAGTTCGACGCGCAGGCGATCCTCGCCGGCGAGCAGACGCCGGTCTACTTCGCCTCGGCCATCACGAACTTCGGCGTCGAGCCGTTCCTCGAGGACTTCCTCCCGCTCGCCCCGTCGCCGGTGGCGCGCGAGAGCTCGGCCGGCCCCGTGCCGCCGGGACTCGACGCCTTCACCGCCTTCGTGTTCAAGGTGCAGGCCAACATGGACCCGCGGCACCGCGACCGCATCGCGTTCCTGCGCGTCTGCTCGGGCCGCTACGCCGCGGGGCTCGACGTCGTGCACGTGCGCACCGGCAAGGGCTTCAAGCTCGCGCCGCCGCAGCAGTTCCTCGGCCGCGAGCGCGCCTTCGCCGAGGAGGCGCTGCCCGGCGACGTCGTCGGCGTGCACGACCGCGGCTCGCTGCGCATCGGCGACACGCTCGCGAGCCCCGACGCGCCCAAGGCCCCCGACGGCAAGCTGCTCGAGTACGTCGGCATCCCGCGCTTCGCGCCCGAGCACTTCGCGCGCATCCTCTCCAGGGACCCGCTGCGCCGCAAGGCGCTCGACAAGGGGCTCCGCGAGCTCACCGAGGAGGGGGCGGCGCAGGTCTTCTTCGCCGAGTCGATGATGGGCCCGGTGCCGATCGTCGGCGCGGTGGGCCTGCTGCAGTTCGACGTCATGCTCCACCGCCTCGAGCACGAGTACGGCGCGCCCTGCTCGCTCGAGAAGCTGCCGTTCCGGTACCCGCGCTGGGTGACGGGGCCCGAGAAGGAGATCCAGAAGCTGGGGGAGTCGCAGGACCTGCAGCTCCTCTACGACGCCAAGAACCACCCCGTGCTGCTCTTCCGCGACGAGTGGCGGCTGCGGTGGGCGCTGGAGCGGGCGGAGCAGCTCGGGCTCAAGTTCTTCGAGGCGGCGCCGTAGCCGACCGCGCCTCGCCGGCGTCCGCCACAGGGGCTGTCCGCCCCCCTCCTCGGCAACCATCCGGACGTCCCGGACGTACTAACGACCGGCCCCACGCGACCGTCTGACCTCGCGCGGGGCCGTCCGTGCGCCCGCGCTTCCCACCCGCCGCCGAGTCCCACGTGCCGTTGCGTCGCCTGCTCGCGTTCGCGAGCCTGTTCCTGCTCGCCCTCCTGCCGTCGGACCTCGCCGCCCAGGGCGCCGACATCCTCCGCGGCCGCGTCACCGGCCCCGACGACCAGCCGATCTCGGGCGTGATCGTCACCGCCACCAGCGTCAGCGGCAACGTCTCGCGGCGCGCGCGCACCGGCCGCGACGGCCGCTTCACCATCGCCTTCCCCGGCGGCGACGGCGACTACTTCGTCCTCTACCAGGCCCTGGGCTACGCGCCGCGCCGCTTCCAGGTGAAGCGCACCGCCGACCAGGAGATCCTCGTCGCCGACGCCAAGCTCAACCTCGCGGCGCAGAACCTCGACACCGTGCAGATCGCGGGCGAGCGCAACCGCGTCAACCGCAACCAGAACCCGCAGGACATCTCGGGCACCGAGCGCGCCGTCAACGCGAGCGCGCTCCCCGCCGACCAGCAGGGCGACCTCGCGGCGATGGCCGCCTCGCTCCCCGGCGTGCAGTTCCTGCCCGGCGCCGACGGCGACCCCTCCGGCTTCTCGGTGCTCGGCCTCACGAGCGACCAGAACCAGACCACGCTCAACGGCCTCAACACCGGCGCGAGCAGCCTCCCGCGCGACGCGGCCATCTCGAGTTCGCTCGTCACCACGCCCTATGACGTCTCGCGCGGCGGCTTCAGCGGCGGCCAGTTCAACATCCGCAGCCGCTCGGGCTCCAACTTCATCACGCGCACCAACAGCTTCAACTTCGACGCGCCGGCGCTGCAGTGGACCGACCCCGCGGGCCGCGCGCTGCAGCAGGAGTACACCAACGCCTCCCTCGGCGGCAGCCTCAGCGGGCCGATCCAGTTCGACAAGGCGTTCTACAACTTCTCGTACCAGGTCGGCCGCCGCAGCAACGATCTCCAGACGCTCCTCAACACGAGCGCGCTCGGCCTCCAGACCTCCGGCATCGCGCGCGACTCCGTCACCCGGCTGCTGAGCATCCTCCAGGCACAGGGGATCCCGGCCACCGTCGGCGGCATTCCCAACGACCGCACCAACGACCAGCTGAGCGTGTTCGGCGCGCTCGACTGGGCGCCGCCGGGCTCCCTCACCGGCCAGGCGCTCAACCTCTCGTTCAACGGCAACGTGAGCAAGCAGTCGCCGGTCACCGGGCTCACCACCAACCTGCCGGCCTGGTCGGGTGACCGCACCAACGGCGGCGGCGGCGTCCAGCTGCGCCACACCAACTTCTACGGGATCTTCCTCAGCGAGACGAACATCGGCTTCAGCGCCTCGCGCAACAACGGCGACCCGTACCTGCTGCTGCCGAGCGGCTCGGTGCTGGTCAACTCCACCTTCGCCGATGGCTCCAACGGCGTGAGCACCATCGCGTTCGGCGGCAACCCGAACGTCAACAACACGCAGACCACCAGCAACTTCGGCTTCAACAACACGCTCAACTGGTTCAGCCTCAACAACCGGCACCGGCTGAAGCTCACCACCGAGCTGCGCCGCGACGCCTACTCGCTCGAGCAGAACGCCAACTACCTCGGCACCTGGCGCTTCAACTCGCTGGCCGACCTCGAGAACGGCGTGCCGGTGTCGTACACGCGCCTCCTCTCGCCGCGCCAGCGCGCCGCCGACATGTGGGTCGCGGGCGCCTCCCTCGGCGACGCGTGGCGCGTGACCAACGACCTCCAGCTGCAGTACGGCGTCCGCGCCGACTACAACCGCTTCACCGACGTGCCGGCCTACAACCCGGTCGTCGCCCAGCTCTTCGGCGCGCGCAACGACGAGCTCCCGAACCGCCTCACCGTCAGCCCGCGCATGGGCTTCTCGTGGACCTACGGCGAGGCGCCGCAGATCCCCGGCTTCGAAGGGGCGGTGCGCGGCCCGCGCGCCGTCGTGCGCGGCGGCATCGGCGTCTTCAACAACACGCCGGGCACGCGCCTCACGAGCGGCGCGCTCGACAACACCGGCCTCACCAGCGGCCTGCAGAACCTCGTCTGCGCCGGCGCCTCGGCGCCGATCCCCGACTGGGCCACCTACGGCGGCGACCTCTCGCAGGTCCCCGTCACCTGCGCCGGCGGCAGCACCGTCTTCGCCAACGCCCTGCCCAACGTGTCGCTCTTCAGCGAGGACTACCGGCCGCAGCGCTCGATCCGCTCCAACCTCCAGTGGAACGGCCCGGTGCTCGACAACCGCTTCAACGCGACCGTCGAGGTCACCTACTCCTGGAACGAGCACCAGCAGAGCCAGCTCGACCTGAACTTCAATCCCACGCAGCGCTTCACGCTCGCGGGCGAGGCCGGCCGGCCGGTCTTCGTCGAGCCGACGAGCATCTTCCCCGCCACCGGCGCCGTCGCGCCCGGCGACAACCGCATCGCGCCGCAGTTCAACCGCGTGAGCCAGCAGGTCTCCGACCTCGCGGGGATGAGCCGCCAGGTGTCGCTGCGCCTCTCGCCGACGCGCTTCAGCACCGGCTTCACCTGGAGCGCGGCCTACGTCTACTCGAGCAACAAGGAGCAGGTGCGCGGCTTCCAGAACACCGCCGGCAACCCGCTGCTCGTCGAGTGGGCCCGCGCCTCGTTCGACACGCGCCACCAGATCAGCTACAACCTCGGCTACAACTTCTTCGATGCCGTGCGCGTGAACTGGTCCGGCTCGTTCCGCTCCGGCAACCCGTACACGCCGGTCGTCTCGGGCGACGTCAACGGCGACGGCTACAGCAACGACCGCGCCTTCGTCTTCGACCCGGCCACGGCGGACCCCGCCGTCGCCACCGCCATGCAGGCGCTCCTCGCCACGACCGACAAGTCGGCCCGCGAGTGCCTCCGCGCGCAGACGGGCCGCATCGCCGGCCGCAACAGCTGCCAGGGCCCCTGGCTGCAGAACGCCAACCTCACCATCTCGCTCAACCCGGTGAAGTTCCGCCTGCCGCAGCGCGCCACCGTCTCGCTCAACATCGCCAACCCGCTCGGCGCCGCCGACCTCCTGCTGCACGGCGAGGACGGCATCAAGGGCTGGGGCCAGCAGCGCATCCCCGACCCGGCGCTCCTCTACGTGCGCGGCTTCGACCCCGCCACGCAGCGCTTCCGCTACGACGTCAACCAGCGCTTCGGCAACACCGACCCGCGCCTCTCGGCGATCCGCGCGCCGGTCGCCATCACGCTGCAGTTCCGGTTCGACCTCGGCCCCACGCGCGAGCGCCAGCTGCTGCTGCAGACGCTCGACCGCGGCCGCTCGCTCGACGGCAACAAGGCCCCCGAGCCGCAGCTCAAGGCGCAGTACGGCAACGCCGGCCTCCCCAACCCCATGGCGACGATCCTGCGCCAGGCCGACACGCTGCAGCTCACGAGCAAGCAGGCCGACAGCCTCGCCACGATGAACCGCTGGTACCTCATCCGCCTCGACTCCATCTGGGCCCCGGTCGCGAAGGAGTTCGCGGCCCTTCCCGACGGCTACGACCGCGAGGCCGCCTTCCGCCGCTACACCAAGGCGCGGCAGGGCTCCGTCGACCTGCTGCTCAAGCTGCAGCCGCGCCTGCAGCGGCTCCTCACCAAGGAACAGAAGCGCAAGCTCCCGGCCTTCATCGCGAGCTACCTTGATGAGCGGTACCTGAAGTCGGTCCGCAACGGCACCGCGGGCACGGGCTTCGGCGTGCCGGGCGGATTCACGCCGGGCATGGTCGGCGGGCCCGGGCAGATGATCGAGATCCGCCGCCAGTAGCGGACGACCGTGCACGCCTCCCTCACGAGACTCCCATGACCCGATTCCCCGCCCGTCTCGCACGCACCGCCGCGCTCGCGCTCGTCGCGATGCCGGTCGCGCTGCCGCTCGCGGCGCAGCAGGCCAAGCTGCCGCCCGTGCGCCCGCTCGGCCCCGTCACCGCGCGCTCGAGCGAGCCGCTCGGCTCCGTCGCCACCGCCGTGCCGCTGCCCGGCGGCAAGGTGCTCATCAACGACATCCTCAACCGCCGCGTGGTGATGTTCGACTCCACGCTCGCCAACGTCACCGTCGTCGCCGACACCACGGCGGCGACGGCGAACGCCTACGGCGCGCGCGGCGGCGGCCTCATCGGCTACGGCGCCGACTCGGCCCTGTTCATCGACCCCGCCTCGCTCTCGATGATGGTCGTGAACGCCAACGGCGAGCTCACCACCGTGCGCGCGGTGCCGCGCGCCAACGAGATCGGGCTCCTCGCCGGCGGCCCCAACGGCCGGCCCGGCTTCGACCCGCAGGGACGGCTCGTCTACCGCGGGATGGCGCGCGGCCGTCCGCGGCAGGAGGCGCGCGGCGCGCGGCAGGCCGGCGTCGGCGGCCCGGGCGGCATGACGTTCAACATGCCGGAGCAGCCGGACTCGGCGCCCGTCGTGCGCGTCGACCTCGAGACGCGCGCGCTCGACACGCTCGCCTCGTTCAAGATCCCCAAGGTCGACATCAAGGTCTCGCAGGGCGCCGACGGCCGGATGAGCGTGCAGACGACGGTCAACCCGATGCCGGTGACCGACGACTGGGCGCTCCTCTCCGACGGCACGATCGCGATCGTGCGCGGCCACGACTTCCACGTCGACTGGCGCGCGCCGGACGGCACGGTGACGTCGTCGGCCAAGCTGCCGTTCGAGTGGCAGCGCCTCACCGACGAGGACAAGGAGTTCGTGCTCGACAGCGCGCGCACGGCGATGGAGAAGCTCCGCGCCGACGCGCAGGCGCGGATGCAGGCGGCGGGCGGCCCGGCGGCGTTCATCAACGGCGGCGGGGCCGAGCGCACGATGGTGATGATGGGCGGCGGCGGCGCGCCGCCGCCGCGCGGCGCGGCGGGCGCGGCCGCCGGCGGTGC
>ERZ1645185.533-NODE-533-length-15853-cov-4.722813_pt1 | contig 15853 bp, 17 predicted proteins | sample MGYA00575351_ERZ1645185 | MGnify/ENA primary metagenome ERZ1645185 (study PRJEB40838, sample SAMN11284767) | freshwater sediment metagenome | isolation source: river sediment | host: Sediment | place: India: Jana village, Kanpur | collected 2015-12-17 ...
CGGCTGGGCATTCTCGTGGACCTTGCCCATCTGAACGAGGCCGGCTTCTGGGACGTGGCCGCGACCAGCACCCGCCCCTTGGTCGCCACCCATTCCGCCGCCCATGCCGTGACGCCGGCGACGCGCAACCTGACCGACCGCCAGCTTGACGCCATGGCCGAGCGCGGCGGACTGGTCGGCCTGAACTTCGGCGTGGGCTTTCTGCGCGACGACGGCACCCGCAATCCCGCAACGCCGGTCGGGCAGATGATCCGCCATCTGGATCATCTGATTGCCCGGCTGGGCGAAGAGGGCGTGGCGCTTGGGTCGGACTTTGACGGCACGACCACGCCCGACTGGCTGCAGACCGCTGCCCAACTGCCAGCGCTGGTCGCGGGGATGGAGGCCGCAGGCTACGGGTCGGCACTGATCGACCGGCTCTGCTGGGGCAACTGGATGGGGCTTCTGCGCCGCGTCATCGGCTGAAACGAAAAGGCCCGCCGCTTGGCGGGCCTTTGTCCTGATTGCAGGGCGCGGGATCAGGCCTTGGCAAGCGCCGCAGTCAGCGCATCAATGTCGCCCTTCTGCTGCTTGAGCATGGCGCCGATCTCTTCACGCTCTGACGCCAGCATGTTCACGCCTTCGATGATGATGTTGAAGAACAGGTCCCGACCCGACTTGTTCGACACATGCCAGCGCAGATCGAAGGGCGCCTCGCCCTGCAGATGCGCAACCGAGATCACCTCGAAGTAGCTCTTCAGCGGCTTGGCATCGACCACCTCGATCCGCCCGCCAATGAACTCGCGGAAGCGGCGGCCATACTTGCGGCTGATGTAGCCCTGATAGGCCTTGGTAAAGGCCGACATCTGTGCGGCGCTGGCCGTCCGTGCGGCCGGGCCAAGCGCCGAACGTGCGATGGCGCTGACATCGGCATACTTGGCAAAGATCTTCTCGAAATCGCGATACATCGCGGTCTCGGACTTGCCCGAATTGATCACGGAGTTCACCTCGCCGATGGCGCGGTCGATCAACGCCTTGGCCGAGGCCAGGTCAAGCGCCGCGGCGGGCCGGGCAAGGAGGGTCGCCGCAGCACCGGCGGCAAGGGTCACGCCAAAGGCGCGGCGGGTCATATGTGTCATCTGTCCATTACTCCGCATAGGGATCAATGAAATCGTCTTCGCCTTCCGCGGGCTGCTGCCCGAGATCGAACCGACGGTTTTGCAGGTAGAGCAGGCGCGACTGCGAGTAGCTGTCGGCACTGTCGTAGAGAACCGAATCGATCGTTTGAGAATAGCGGTCACGATCCCCCAGTTTCGACCCCACTCCAGCCGCTGTGGCATAGTATCCCTCGGTCGTCGGCAAAACATTGCTGACCGGATTGGTGAAAATGTCCACAACATCGCCGACCGCGTCGCGCGTTGTGCGCGGGCCGAGCACCGGAAGCTCCAGATAAGCCCCCTCGCCCACACCCCAGACATAGAGCGTCTCGCCGAAGTCGGTCTTTTCCTGCGGCAGATCGAACTCGCGCGCCGGATCGAAAATGCCCGCAACCCCGAAGGTCGAGTTCATGATGAAGCGCAGCGTGTTCTTGCCCGCGCTTTCCACATCCCCCTGAAGCACGCCGTTCACGACGTTACCGGGCAGTTCAAGGTTCGAGGCAAAGTTTGCCACGCCGGTTTTCACCGGCTGCGGCAGAATCGCGCCGTAGGCTTTCGAGGCCGGGCGGGCGACGACCGTATCCAATCCCTTGTTGAATGCATGGATCGAACGGTTGGTGTCTTCGAGCGGATCATAGGGCTCGGACGTTGGTGATGGCGCCGCACAGGCCGCAAGGCTGGCGGAAACAATCCCCGCAAGCGCCCAATGCTTGCCGCAATCTTGCAACAAACCGGTTTTTAAAGGATATGACATCGCCAATAGCCTGCTTTTTCTTGCGTCACGGCGCGAACCACTGCCACGGCGCCCAGAACGCAAGGGATAAGGTGTTCCGATGGACAACGCAATTCATGACCGTGGCATTGAAGTGACGGATCGCGCCGCGCGTGTTCACAATAAATTCAGCACGGATCAGGAGATCATCGAGTGAGCCGAAATGAAATCGGGCTGAACATCGCCCCGGGCCTTGCCGAACTTCGCGCGGCGCGGCGTGAATCGAATGGCCTGCTTCTGGCCGTTTTCCTGTTCAGCGTGTTCTACAACCTGCTGCTGTTCACCGGCCCGCTTTACATGATGCAGGTCTACGACCGCGTCCTTGGCAGCCGGTCAGAGGCGACGCTTCTGGCGCTGACGCTGCTGATCGTCTTTCTGTTCATCGTCATGGGCCTACTGGACCATGCCCGGGCCCGTGTCATGGCGCGGGTCGGCGCGGCCTTCCAGTCGCGTCTTGACCGGCGGGTGTTCGAAGCCGCGATGCGCCGCTCACAGGTCGCGCCCTCTGACCCGGCCGCCACCGCCGCGCAGCGGGATCTTGAGGCGGTGCAGCGGCTCTATTCCTCACCCGTGCTGATCGCGTTGTTCGACATCCCCTGGACACCGGTCTTCATCATCGCGACCTTCATCTTCCACCCTTACATGGGCTGGCTTTCGGTCATCGGCGGGGTGATCCTTGTGATCATCACAGTGCTGAACCAGCGCGTGACCAAGGTGCCGCTTGCCCGCGCCAACAGCGCCACCATCACCGCCGAACGGATGGCCGAGAATCTGAAGGCCGAGGCGGAAGTTGTGCAAGCGCTTGGCATGCGCGAGGCAGGCTTCACCCGCTGGCAAAAGGCGCGTGGTACGGCCCTGCGCGAAACCATCAGCGCCTCGGACGTAGGCGGAACCTATTCGGTCATCACCAAGACGTTCCGGCAATTCCTGCAATCGGCGATGCTGGGACTTGCGGCATGGCTGGTGCTGAAGGGCGAGCTGACCTCGGGCGCAATGATCGCGGGCTCCATCCTGATGGGCCGCGCATTGGCGCCCATCGAGACTGCCGTCAGCCAATGGGCGGTGGTGCAACGTTCGCAAGAAGGCTGGGCGCGTCTGGCAGAACTGTTCTCGCGCCAGCCCGAAGAGCCCGGCCATACCGCCCTGCCACGCCCCCGTGCGCTGCTTGAGGCGCAGAACCTGACCGTCGTGCCGCCGGGCGAGAACCACGCGACGCTGCGGATGATCAACTTCCGGCTGGAGCCGGGTCAGGCGCTTGGCGTCATCGGCCCGTCGGGGTCGGGCAAATCCACGCTGGCGCGCGCGCTGATCGGCGCATGGCGACCCGCAGGCGGCAAGGTCCGGCTCGATGGCGCCTCGCTGGATCAGTACGACCCGGATGTTCTGGGCAGCTACATCGGCTACCTGCCGCAGCGCGTGACGCTGTTCGAGGGCACGATCGCCGAAAACATCGCCCGTCTGCAAGGTAACCCGGATGGCCTCAAGGTCGTCGAGGCCGCCAAGAAGGCCGCGGCCCATGACATGATCGTGCGTCTGCCAGATGGCTATGACACCCGCGTCTCGGCCCTTGGCGGGAGGTTGTCGGGCGGCCAGATCCAGCGGATCGGCCTTGCCCGCGCGCTTTACGGCGATCCGGTGATCGTGGTGCTGGACGAGCCGAACTCGAACCTCGACAACGAGGGATCGATGGCGTTGAACGATGCCATCAAGCAGATGAAGGCGGCAGGCTGCGCGGTTCTGATCATGGCGCACCGTCCAGCCGCCATTCAGGAATGTGACCTTCTGCTCGTTGTCGAAGATGGCCTGCGCCGCGCCTTTGGTCCGCGCGACCAGGTGCTGCGCGAGATGGTCAAGAACCACACGGAAATCGCGAAAAGTGCCGGCCCTGGCGGCGTGACCTGAGGGTGGCAAGACGCCACCCCCAACTAGCCCTATTGGCCGAACGGAGATCCAGATGACCGAGCCCACAGAACGATCCGAAGGCACGACGCTGCCTGCCGATGCCCGGCAGCAGTTGCCGCAGGCCAAGGCCAAGCCGACCGAGATCGACATCCCCCGCGCCACGGCGCCGGGCCATGCTCCAACCCGCGCGCCAGAGGCGAAGTGGTCGGCGCGCGGGCCGCTTATCCTCGGCTTTGCGACGCTTGCCCTGCTGGTTGGTGGCTTTGGCCTCTGGAGCGTGGTGACCACGATCTCGGGTGCCGTGATCGCCTCGGGCCAGATCGAGGTCGAGAGCAGCCGGCAGATCGTGCAGCACCCCGACGGCGGCGTGGTCGAAACCATCGCCGTGGCCGAGGGCGATACCGTGAAAGCGGGTGACCTTCTGGTCAGGCTCGACGGCTCGGCGTTGCATTCGGAACTGGCGATCGTCGAAGGCCAGCTCTACGAGATCCGCGCCCGCCGCGCGCGGCTTGCCGCCGAGCGTGATGACGATGAAACCATCACCTTCCCGCAAGACCTGCTGGACGTCGCCAAGGCCCGCCCCGAGGTGGCCGAACAGGTCCAAGGGCAAGTCCATCTCTTCAACGCGCGCAAGGAAACGCTGTCCAAGCAGATCGGCCAGATGACCGAGCGCCGCGCCCAGATCGGCAGCCGCATCGAGGGGATCGAGGCGCAGATCGTCGCCCTGACCCAGCAGCTTGACCTGATCAACGAGGAACTGACCGACCAGCAGTCGCTGCTGGACAAGGGTCTGGCCCAGGCCTCACGGGTCCTTGCCCTTCAGCGTGAGGTTGCGCGCCTTCTGGGCCAACGGGGCGAGCTCGACTCCTCAAAGGCGCAGGCGCTGGAGAACATCTCAGAGATCGACCTCGAGGTCCTGCGCCTGCAGGCCGCCCACCGCGAAGAGGCCAATACCCAGTTGCGCGACATCGGCAGCCAGGAGCTTGAGCTTGCCGAACGCGTCCGCGCCCTGACCGAGCGGATCACCCGGCTCGAAATCCGCGCGCCCTCGTCAGGGATTGTCCTTGCGCTGCAGGTCACGACGCCACGCTCGGTGATCCGGCCGGCCGACCCGGTCATGTACATCGTGCCGCAGGACCGGCCACTGGTCATCACGGCACGGGTCTCGCCGCTTCACATCGACGAGGTCTTTGCCGGGCAGGAAGCCAAGTTGCACTTCTCGGCCTTTTCTGCCCGCACCACGCCGGAACTGATGGGCCATGTGACGGTGGTATCCGCCGATGCCTTGGTCGATCAGGCAACGCAGGCCTCTTACTACCGGGTCGAGATCGAGCCTGATCCTGCGGAACTTGCCAAGCTCGAGGGATTGACCCTGCTGCCCGGCATGCCGGTCGAGGCCTTTATCAAGACCGGTGACCGGACACCCCTTGCCTATATGATCCGCCCCTTCACGGATTACTTCGCCAAGGCGTTTCGCGAAAGCTGACGTTTCCACCCGTTCCGATGTCGGGGGCGGCCTTGCCGCCCCTCGCGCTTGCCGCTAGCCTCTGCGCGGAACGAAGAGGAGGCCCCCCATGTCCATCGAAGCTCGTCTTGCCGAACTCGGCGTCACCCTGCCTGATGCGCCGGCACCGGCGGCCAACTATGTGCCCTATGTGATCGCGGGCAAGCTCGTCCATGTATCCGGGCAGATCAGCGCCGATGCGAACGGCCAGATCAAGGGCAAGCTGGGCGCGGGGATGAGCGTCGAGGACGGCGCCGCAGCGGCAAAAGCCTGTGCGATCTCTCTGCTCGCACAACTGAAAAAGGCCTGCGATGGCGACCTGACGCGCCTCAAGCGTGTGGTCAAGCTGGTGGGCTTCGTGAATTCCACCCCCGATTTCACCGATCAGCCCAAGGTGATCAACGGCGCGTCCGACTTCATGGTCGCGGCTCTTGGTGACGCAGGGCGCCATGCACGCTCGGCCGTCTCGGCCGCGTCCCTTCCCTTTGGCGTGGCGGTCGAGATCGAAGCGATCTTCGAGCTGAATTGATGCGCGTGCCGCTGCCCGACGCATTTCTGGCTGCACCCATCGCCCACCGCGCGCTGCATGACCGCGCGGCGGGGCGACCGGAGAACAGCCGCGCCGCCATAAGCGCGGCGGTTGCTGCGGGCTACGGCATCGAGATCGACCTGCAACTGTCGGCCGATGGCGTGGCGATGGTCTTTCATGACGAAGATCTCGCCCGCCTGACCGGCATCAAGGGCTGGGTCAGGGATCGCAGCGCAGCCGAGCTTTCTGCGATCCGGCTGATTGACGCCGCAGACGGCATCCCCACCCTGGCCGAGGTGCTGCGGATCGTGGATGGCCGCGTGCCCCTGCTGATCGAGATCAAGGACCAGACGCTGGTCCCCGGCGGCACCATTGGTCCGTTGGAAGCTGCAACAGCCCAGGCACTTTCGGGCTATGCCGGCCCCGTGGCGCTGATGTCCTTCAACCCCGACAGCGTGGCCGAGATGGCCCGCCTTTGCCCCGCTCTGCCGCGTGGGCTGACGACAGGCAGTTACGACTATCAGGATTATGCCCCGCTTGCCCCTGACATCTGCGACCGCCTGCGCGAGATCCCTGATTACGACCGTTGCGCGGCGAGCTTCATCAGCCATGAGGCGGCTGATCTCGCGCGCCCGCGCGTGGACGCACTCAAATCACAAGGCGCGCGTGTCCTGTGCTGGACCATCCGCTCACCCAAGGCCGAGCGCGATGCCCGCAGAATCGCCGAAAACATCACCTTCGAAGGCTATCTGCCCCCGGTCTCTTGACCAGACGGCACCGCGCCGCATCTTCTTCTTTTCAGAAATATCCTCGGGGGGCCCGGGGGGCAGACAGCCCCCCGCCCCTCCGCAGCCCCGGGGGTGACGTGCCCGACCTGACCGCGACGCTTGCCGACAGCTTTGCCGCCATACCTCCGGCCAGCTGGGATGCCCTGACCGATCCGCGCGACCCTTTCACCACGCACCGGTTTCTTCTGGCGCTCGAAGCGTCAAGCTCTGTCGGCCCTGGCACCGGGTGGGAGCCGCACCCGCTGCTCGTCCACGACGCGACGGGCCGCCTTGTCGCCGCGGCACCCATGTTTGCCAAATCGCACTCGCAGGGCGAGTACATCTTCGATCATGGCTGGGCCGAGGCCTATGAGCGGGCGGGCGGGCGCTATTATCCCAAGCTGCAGATCGCCGTGCCTTTTACACCCGCAACCGGGCGGCGCCTGCTGACCCTGCCGGGGCATGAGGCAGAGGGCCGCGCCGCCCTGATCAGCGCTGCAAGCGATATCGCCCGGCAAAACCACCTCTCTTCTCTGCACATTACCTTCTGCACTCAGGACGAGGCGTTGGCTGGCGAGGAGCAGGGCCTTTTGCGGCGCATGACACAGCAGTTCCATTGGCTCAATCACGGCTATCGCAGCTATGATGACTTCCTTGCGACCCTCGCCTCGCGCAAGCGCAAGGCACTTCGCAAGGAACGTGAAATTGCCAACTCCCACGGCTTGCGCATCGAATCTCTGACAGGCGCGGCAATTCTGCCCGAATACTGGGAGGCCTTCTGGGCCTTCTATCAGGACACGGGCAGCCGCAAATGGGGGCGCCCCTATCTGACCCGCGCCTTCTTTGACCAGGTCCATGCCACGATGCGCGACGACGTGCTGCTGGTGATGGCCTTTGACGGCCCGCGGGCTGTGGCGGGCGCGTTGAATTTCATCGGCTTGGATTGCCTTTTCGGTCGCTACTGGGGTTGTATCGCCGACTATCCCTGCCTGCATTTCGAGTTGTGCTACCACCGGGCCATCGACTGGGCCATCGCACATGGTCTGGCCCGGGTCGAGGCCGGAGCGCAGGGCGAGCACAAGCTGGCGCGCGGCTATCTTCCGACCGAAATCCACTCGCTGCACTGGCTGCGCGAGCCGTCCTTCGCCCGCGCGGTTGCCGATTATCTGAACCGCGAACGCCTGGCCGTGGAAGAAGAGATCGAGGTGCTGACCGCCTATGGTCCGTTCCGCCGAGGCCCGCCGGCAGATCAGCAAGACGACTGACAGATCGTCCGTGCCATGGCAGAATGCCGTCCGGGAGGTGCCGCATGACCACATTGACCCTCTATACAAACCCGATGTCGCGCGGACGCATCGCGCGCTGGATGCTCGAAGAGTTGGGCCAGCCCTATGAGACTGTCCTGCTGGACTATGGCAGCGCGATGAAAGCGCCGGAGTATCTGGCGATCAACCCGATGGGCAAGGTCCCGGCGCTGCGCCACGACGACCGTGTGGTTACCGAATGCGCGGCGATCTGCACCTATCTTGCCGACATGTTCCCCCAGGCAGGGCTCATGCCATCCGATCGCGCGGCGTTCTATCGCTGGATGTTCTTCGGGGCGGGGCCATTCGAGGCTGCGGTGGTCAACAAGGCACTTGGCGTCACGGTCCCGAACGACAAGCGCGGCATGGTCGGCTATGGCAGTTTCGATGATGTCATCCGCACCCTGCGCGGTCATCTGGCCGGCTCGCCCTATCTGGTCGGCACAAGCTTCAGCGCGGCCGATGTCTACCTTGGTGCCCAGATCGGCTGGGGAATGCATTTCGGGTCGATCCCGAAAGAGCCCGAGTTCGTCGCCTATGCCGAGCGGATCATGGGCCGCCCCGCCGCGATCCGTGCCCGCGCCATCGACGAAGAACTGGCGGGTCGGAAATGACGACATTTCCCCGCCTGTCAGACACAGAACGGCAAGAGGTCCTGCCAGCCCTTGGGAATACCGGCTGGCGCGCGATCGAGGACCGCGATGCCCTGCGCAAGATCCTGAAGTTCCGCAATTTCTCCGAGGCCTGGGGCTTCATGTCCCGCGTCGCGCTATCGGCGGAAAAGCTGAACCATCACCCGGAATGGTCGAACGTCTATAACGTGGTCGATATCACGCTGACCACGCATGCAAGCGACGGTCTGACCGAGCTTGACCTGCGGCTTGCCCGCATCATCGACAGGCTTGCGGACGCAGCCGAGGTGCAGACCGACCATTCAGGGCCGGTGGAATGTCTGTGCAAGCTGCACCACGGGTCTGCCTGACAGAAGCGAAAAGGGGCCGGTCGCCCGGCCCCTTCGCGATCAGATCGCCTCAAGCAGTGCCTCACCACCCGAGATGGTGCACTGGCCGGGGCTGTCCTCGACCTGGATCACCTTGACCACGCCATCCTCGGCGTAAAGCGCATAGCGCTTCGACCGGTTGATCAGGCCCGCCGGTGGTGCGGTAAAATCAAGGCCGATTGCTTTGGTGAAGGCCGCATCGGAATCACCGAGGAGTGCAATGCCAGCCGCCGCCGCGCCCGTCGACTCGCCCCATGCCTTCAGCACGAAGGGATCGTTGACCGAGACGCAGATGATCTCGTCCACGCCCTTGGCCGCGAACTTGTCCTTGGTGCGGATGAAGCTCGGCACATGGGCGGTGGTGCAGACACCGGTATAGGCGCCGGGCAGACCGAAGACCACGACCTTGCGCCCCTTGAGCTTCGAGGACAGAGCAACCGTCTCGGGCCCGTCTTCGCCCATCCGCAGCAGGTTCGCGTCAGGCAGGCTTTGCCCCACAGAAATCGTCATTTTTGGTCCCTCGCGCGTTGCGTTTCCGATGCGCCCAGATATAGGGTCCGGCACGGGACGCGGCCAGAGGCTGCGTGCGTTTCTGCAAGACATAGGGCGAAGACATGGCGCATGTGGTGGTTGTCGGGGCGGGTCAGGCCGGATCGGCACTGGTGACGCGGCTCAGGGCTGGCGGTTTTCCGGGCGAGATCACCCTGATCGGCGAAGAGACCGCGCCGCCCTATCAGCGCCCCCCCCTGTCGAAGGCCTATCTGCTGGGCGAGATGGAGATTGACCGTCTGACCCTGCGCCCGGTCGATTTCTATGCGGAAAAGGCGATCACCCTGCGTCTTGGCCAGCGCGTGACCAGTGTCGACAGCACCGCCCGCACGCTGACCCTCGGCGATGAGGTCATCACCTATGATGAGCTTGTTCTGACAACCGGCTCTGTTCCGCGCCGCCTGCCTGACGCCATCGGAGGCGGGTTGGAGGGTGTCTATACCGTGCGCGGGCTGGGCAATGTCGATGCCATGCGGCACGAGTTCCGTCCCGGCGCCCGCGTCGTGATCATCGGCGGCGGCTATATCGGGCTGGAGGCGGCGGCGGTCGCCTCAAAGCTCGGGCTCTCGGTCACGCTGGTGGAAATGGCGCCGCGCATCCTGCAACGGGTCGCGGCGGCAGAGACCTCGGACTATTTCCGTGCGCTGCATCAGGCGCATGGTGTGCGCATCCTTGAAGGCACAGGCCTTGATCGCCTGCTGGGCGAAGGTCGGGTGACCGCTGCCCGCCTGACCAGCGGGGAAGAGATTGCCTGCGATTTCGTGATCGTCGGCGTTGGCGTCAATCCGGCGACCGAGCTTGCCGAAATGGCGGGCTGTGCACTGGAGAACGGCATCCGCACCGACGAACAGGGCCGCACCTCGGTTGCCCATGTCTGGGCCGCGGGCGACTGCGCCTCGTTCCCGCATCAGGGTGGGCGGATCCGGCTTGAATCGGTGGGCAACGCCATCGACCAGGCCGAACAGGTGGCCGACAACATTCTGGGTGCGAACAAGGCCTATGCGGCAAAGCCGTGGTTCTGGTCGGATCAATACGACTGCAAACTGCAGATCGCGGGCTTGAATGCGGGCTTTGACCATGTGGTGACCCGCCGGGGCGACGACGGCGCTTTTTCGGTCTGGTACTTCGCGGGCGACCGCCTGCTTGCGGTGGACGCGATGAATGACCCGCGCGCCTATATGGTCGGCAAGCGCCTGATCGAGGGCGGCCGCAGCCCCTCGGCGCAAGAGATCACAGACGCGTCCGACCTCAAGGCGCTCTTGAAGCCATGAGGATTGTCGGTGGCGCCTCGCGCGGGTTGAAGCTGGCCGATGTGGGCGCAGGCGATCCTGCGGCCCATCTGCGCCCGACGACCGACCGCGTGCGCGAGTCGATCTTCAACCTGTTGATCAACGGCCGCATCGCGCAAGCCGGTGACCCCGTCACCGGCGCCAGGGTGCTCGACCTCTTTGCCGGAACCGGCGCGCTCGGGCTCGAGGCGCTGTCGCGGGGGGCTGCTCGTGTGGCTTTCGTCGATGATGGCACGGCCGCGCGCGCGCTCTTGCGTCGCAACATCGAATTGATGCGCGCCATGGGCACCACCGACGTCTGGCGCCGCGATGCCACGAACATGGGGCCAAACCGCGGTCCGGGCTATGGTCTGGTCTTTCTGGACCCCCCCTATGGCAAGGGCCTTGGCGAACGTGCGCTTGCCTCTTGTGTCGCAGGCGGCTGGCTTGCGCCCGGCGCCCTGATCGTCTGGGAGGAAAGCGCGACGCCCGTGATCCCCGACGGCTTTGAAGAGCTGGATCAGCGGCGATATGGCGACACCATGATCACGATCCTGAGGGCACCATGACGGCATCCATCACCCGCCCCGCAGCCGTGCTGTTTGATTGCGACGGCGTGGTCGTGGACAGTGAGCCTGCGACCTTTGACCTGCTGGCCGAGGATTTCGCCGCGCGCGGTCTGACACTTGACCGGCCAAGGATGGAGGCGCTGTTTCTCGGCGGCACCATCGAACGCTGCGGCCGGATCGCCGCCGAACTTGGCGCCGATATCCCCGCCGACTGGGTTCCCACGTTCTACGAGCAGCTTTATGCCCGACTGGCCACAGGCACCCCGATGATCCCCGGAATCGTCGCGGTGTTCGATGCGCTGGATGCGGCGGGCATCCCCTATGCCATCGGCTCCAACGGCAGCCTGCGCAAGATGCGGATCACGCTTGGCCAGCACCCCGCCCTGGCCGGCCGGCTTGAGGGGCGCATCTTCTCGGGTCAGGACCTTGGCATGTTGAAGCCGGCGCCGGATCTCTATCTGCATGCGGCGGCAAGCCTTGGGGCCGACCCTGCCCAATGCGTTGTCATCGAGGACAGCCCGACTGGCGCCCGTGCCGCATATGCCGCTGGCATGCGCTGTCATGGCTATGCCCCCCACGGCGGGGCCGAGACGCTGGCCGCCGAGGGCGCAGTGCCGTTCACGACGATGGACGACCTTCCGGCTCTCCTCGGCCTGTAAGGCTGCCCATCACAGCCCGTGACGCAGCGTTGGCGGTGACAGTTCCCGCAGGCTTTGACAGTCTGCGCAGAGCTACCGGAGGAGCCGCCATGACCACCTATCCGCATCTTCTGTCGCCCATCACGCTGGGCGACATCACGTTGAAGAACCGCGTGCTGATGGGGTCAATGCACACCGGGCTGGAGGAAACCGGCGACTGGAACCGCGTGGCCGAGTTCTATGCCACGCGCGCCCGTGGCGGGGTCGGGCTGATGGTGACGGGCGGCATCGCGCCCAACCGCGAGGGGGGTGTTTTCCCCGGTGCGGCAGGTCTGTTCACGCCGCAGGATATCGCCAACCACCGCATCGTCACGGACCGTGTCCATGCCGCAGGCGGGCGGATCGCGATGCAGATCCTGCACGCCGGTCGCTATGCCTATGGGCCGGAATGTGTCTCGGCCTCGGCGATCAAGTCGCCGATCTCGCCCTTTGCGCCGCGCGAGCTGGACGAGGCCGGGATCGAAAAGCAGATCGCCGATATCGTCACCGCCGCCGCCCGCGCCATCGAGGCCGGTTATGACGGGGTGGAGGTCATGGGGTCCGAGGGCTATTTCCTCAACCAGTTCCTCGTCCGGCACACCAATCGCCGCACCGATGCCTGGGGCGGAAGCTACGACAACCGCATGCGCCTGCCGGTCGAGGTGGTGCGCCGGGTCCGCGCGGCCATTGGCGGGGCGATCCTGATCTACCGCATCTCGCTGATCGACCTGATCCCCGATGGATCGACCTGGGAAGAGGTCGTGCAACTGGCAAAGGCGATCGAGGCGGCCGGGGCGTCTGTTCTGAATACCGGTATCGGCTGGCATGAGGCGCGGGTGCCCACCATCGCCACCTCGGTTCCCCGCGCGGCCTTTGCGCATCTGACGGCACGTCTGCGGCCCGAAGTGACGATCCCGGTCATTACCTCGAACCGCATCAATACACCCGATGTCGCCGAAGGCCTGCTGCGTGAGGGGGCGGCAGACATGATATCCATGGCGCGCCCCTTCCTTGCGGACCCCGATTTCGTCGCCAAGGCCGCCGCCGGTCGTGCGGCCGAGATCGCGCCCTGCATCGCCTGCAATCAGGCCTGCCTTGACCACACCTTCTCGGGCAAGCTGACCTCTTGCCTCGTCAATCCGCGCGCCTGCCATGAGACCGAGCTGCTGATCACAAAGGCTGCCACACCCCGGCGCATCGCAGTGGTTGGGGCAGGTCCTGCCGGTCTCTCGGCCGCGCTGACCGCTGCCGAACGCGGCCATAACGTGACGCTCTTTGACCGGGCGGCACGGGTTGGCGGGCAACTGCATCTGGCCGCGACCGTACCCGGCAAGGAAGAGTTCCGCGGGCTGATCGACTGGTTTGAGGCATCGCTGGCTGCAAGCCCCGTCACACTGCGCCTGAACACCGAGGCCACGGCCGAGACGCTGGCGGGCTTTGACGAGGTGATCCTCGCCACGGGCATCGTTCCGCGCGCGGCCGGCATCGCAGGCGAGAGCGCGCCCAGCGTTCTGGGCTATCGCGAGGTGCTGCGCGGCGCCCCGGTCGGGCGGCGTGTCGCCATCGTCGGCGCAGGTGGCATCGGCTTCGACGTGGCCGAGTTTCTGGTCCATCAGGGCGAAAGCCCGACGTTGCACCCAGATCTCTGGCGTCGTGAATGGGGGGTTGGCGATCCTGCCCGCACGGCTGGCGGCCTTGCGCCAGAGGGGCCCCAGCCCGAAGCCCCGGCGCGCGAGGTCTGGCTCTTGCAGCGCAAGCCCGAAAAGCCGGGGCGCAAGCTGGGCAAGACGACAGGATGGATTCACCGCGCGGCCTTGCAGATGAAGGGTGTGAAAATGCTGGGCGGGGTCCAGTATGACGCCATCACGCCCGAGGGCTTTGCCGTCACCGTGAACGGCCAGCCGCAACTTCTGGCGGTCGACACCATCGTGATCTGCGCAGGGCAAGACCCCGATCGCAGCCTCGCCCCCGCGCTTGAGGCTGGTGGCATCCGCCCGCATATCATCGGCGGCGCCGATGTCGCGGCCGAGCTGGATGCGAAACGCGCGATCAATCAAGGCACACGACTGGCGGCAGCGCTTTAATCGCCGCCCATGTTCTGGGGGGCGACGGACAGGGCCTTGAGCATCACACAGAGGTCCAGTCCGGGGGCAAGCCCCATGCCCTCGACCGACCGCTGCGTGACACGGGCGAGCAAAAGCTCGCCCCCGCAATCGAGCTGAACCAGCGCCCCCGGCCCGTCACCACGCCGGATCGCGGTAATGCGGGCAGGCAGGATGTTCAGCGCCGACACACCCTCGGGCCGCCTCAGCGCCAGCGTCACATCGCTTGCGGGCACGCGCAGGCGCAGATGGGTTCCGGGCGCCATGTCGACATGCGGCACCCAGAGCGAACCCGCCGAGGCGGTCAACCGCGTCAAGCCGTCGTCCTCATGCGCCGCCACCTCGGCGCGGATGACGGCCCCCAGTTCCCGCAGCCCGAAGGCAGGCGCCAGCGCCGGGTCGGCCATCAGCTGCGCGGCGGGGCCTGCCTTGCGCACTCGCCCGCCCTCGATCAGCACAAGTGTCGTTGCAAGGCGCGCCACCTCGACCGCCGAATGGCTGACATAGAGGATCGGTAGACCAAGCTCTTCCCGCAGACGCTCCAGATAGGGCAATATCTCGTCCCGCCGCGCGGCATCGAGCGCGGCAAGCGGTTCGTCCATCAGAAGAAGCCGTGGCTTCGACAGGATCGCCCGGCCAATGGCGACGCGCTGCTTCTCGCCGCCCGAAAGGGCCAGCGGGCGGCGCGCCAGCAGATGCTCCAGCCCCAGAAGAGCGATGATCCGCTCCGGCCTCGCCCCGGCTGCGTCGCGCGGGGCAAACCAGCGGCCAAAGCCAAGGTTCTGCGCGACGGTCAGATGCGGAAAGAGCCGGGGTTCCTGAAACACATAGCCGATGCGGCGACGGAACGGGGGCAGATGCAGGCCACGCGCGGTGTCGGTCAGCACAATGCCCTGCGCCGTCACCTTTCCACGGTCGGGGCGCAGAATACCCGCAACGGCATTGACCACGCTCGTCTTGCCGCTGCCCGACCTGCCAAAGAGCACCGTCACGCCATCGGGCGCGGCGAACTCCACATCCAGTGCGAACCCGCCGAAATCATGGGCCAGCTGAACATCTAGCGTCATGGGGCACCGATCCTGCGCGCGACGACGCGGCCAAGCCATTCCGCCAGCGCCAATGCCCCAAGCGCGATGGTGATCGAGATCAGCGCCAGCCGCAGCGCGGCCTCATCCCCGCCCGGCACCGACAGAAAGGCGTAGATCGCCGAGGGCAGGGTCTGGGTCTGGCCGGGAATGTTCGAAACGAAGGTGATCGTGGCGCCAAACTCACCCATCGCCTTGGCGAAGGCCAGAACCGCACCCACAAGGACACCGGGCAGGATCAGCGGCAAGGTGACGGTCAGGAACACCATGATGCGCGAGGCGCCAAGGGTGGCCGCCGCCTGCTCCAACTTGGGGTCCACGGCCTCAACCGACAGGCGGATCGCGCGCACCGTCAGGGGAAAGGCCATGACCGCCGCCGCCAGAACCGCGCCCGTCCAGCGAAAGGCAAGGGTGATGCCGAACGCCTCATGAAGCCAGGACCCGACAGGACCGTTCCGCCCGAAGGCCAGAAGCAGCAAATAGCCGGTTACCACGGGCGGCAGGATCAGCGGCAGGTGAACAAGACCGTTCAAGAGCCCCCGCCCCGGAAACCGCCCGCGCGCCAGTAGAAGTGCCACCAGAACGGCCAGCGGCAAGGACAGAACCGTTGCCCAGAACGATACCCTGAGCGACAGCCAGACCGCCGTCGCCGCCTCTGGTGGCAGCCAGCCCGTCATCCGTTCACTTCA
>ERZ1645185.534-NODE-534-length-15842-cov-12.140242_pt1 | contig 15842 bp, 13 predicted proteins | sample MGYA00575351_ERZ1645185 | MGnify/ENA primary metagenome ERZ1645185 (study PRJEB40838, sample SAMN11284767) | freshwater sediment metagenome | isolation source: river sediment | host: Sediment | place: India: Jana village, Kanpur | collected 2015-12-17 ...
TCGGCGACCGTGAAGGTCACGCTATCGCAGTGAGCGAGATCACCTGCCGCGTTGAAGGCGGCGCCACCGACGGCGGTGTTCTTACTGGCGGCCTATGTGCAGTCGGCACGGCCCAAGCGCCTGCAGGCTCATCGTGGTAGGCCCGGCAGCGCGGCAGGCGGCCCTACTCCACCATTTCGTCCGCGCTGAGCAATAGCGATTGCGGCATGGTGATGCCAAGGGACCGGGCAGTTGTCCGGTTGATCACCAGCTCGAATCGGGTCGGCTGCTGCACCGGCATCTCGCCCGACTTCGCGCCATGTGCCACCCTGGTGATGTAGCCAGCGGCGCTGCGGTAGGCAGCGCGCAGGCTTTCTCCATAGCTCATAAGACCGCCGTCATCGACGAACTCCCTCGCGCCATAGAACGCAGGCAGGCGATACTGCGCGGCCAGCCCGACTATTCGGGTGCGCTGCACGAGGAACATCGGTTCGTCCGGAAGCACAAAGATCGCGTCGGCGCTTTGACGTTGCGCCGCATCGAAGGCCGCGGGCAGCGTCTCGGCCGGCGGAAGCCCGGCCTCCACTTTTACCAACCTGATCTTCAGCGCCTGTGCCGCGGGTTGGAGCGCCTGCCACATTCGCGGGTGTACCGCGCTTCTGGCATCACTGAGGACGGCTACGGTGGCAGGCCTGGCCAGCACAGTGCCAAACAGCTCCAGCATCTTCGCCAGTAGGTCTTCTGCCTGGCTGGACAGTCCCGTGATATTGGCCCCCGGCTTGGCGAGGCTGGCAATCAGCTGCTGACCTACCGGGTCGGCCACGGCGGCCATCACGATCGGCGTCGAGCCCAGCGCTTGCTGGGCGACGCGGGTGGTGGGTGTACAGGTGCTGACCACGGCATCCAGGTTCATTGCCGCCAGTTCGCGTGCGAACTGCGGAGTGCGCTCAATGCGACCGTCGGCATACCTGCGTTCGAGTACCAGATTCTTGCCCTCGACATAGCCATCCTCACGCAGCGCCTGCAGCAGCGACTGCTCCAGATGCCCGCGATTGGCCTGGCTTCCGCCAACCAGAATGCCGATGTGCAGTTTCCTATCGGGACTCTGCGCCAAGGCCATCCTCGGTACGCCGACCGACAACCCGAAAGCGACAACGACTGCGATCCGAATCATCCGCGCGATCATCGAGACGCTCCGTTCATCTGCCTGAGGGCCACGCAGGATGCGCTATCAGCCTGAGCGTCGCTGCCCTTCTTCAGCCGCCAGCGATGAGCGGCCATCGCGGCTTTCCGACCCATCCTGGCGAGCCAGTGAACCGGCAGTCACGGCCACTGCCTGCCGCTGGCAGGTCCATTGCATGCGCGACTCGATCGTCAAGGACGGCAAGGCGTCCACCAGCTATTGCGCGAGCGCCGTCTTCACCTGTGCCAGCTCCGGGTGGCCCGCATCGGCACGCTCGAACAGCTTGGCGACCTGGGCATAGTGGCTGCGCGCCTTGTCGCGATCGCCGGCGGCCGCAGCCGCGCGGGCCGCACCGAGGGCAGCGCGAAGGCGGCCAGGTTCCTTGGCCATCGCGATCTCGAATTCCACCAGCGCCGCACTCGGTTGCTTGGCTTCGAGCAGCATCTCGCCGAGCATCTCGCGTGCCGGCTTGATGGGGCCCGGCGTCACGGCCGCCTTGTCGGTGGCATCTTCGTGATCGGCCGCACTGCGCATCATGCGCAGCGCCTCCTCGGGCTTGCCTTCGGCGCGCAACGCCCAGGCATCGACCGCCTTGATCTGGATGTCGGTCTGGTCGGCCCAGTAGCGCAATCCGCCCTCGACCATGCCTTGCTTCAAGCGGGTGAGCTCGGCGATCGCCACGCGCGCACCCGCGGCATCGCCCGAGCGTGCGGCGCCAAGCCCACGTGCGTAGACGGTGATTGCCTGCGCGTGCGGGAACTGCTGCCAGCCGAACGCCAGCTCGTCGGGCGTCAGCGTGAGCTTGGCCGCGCCGCTCCATTGGCCGCGCTCGGTGGCGATGCGGGCCGGGATGGCGGCTAGTGCGAAGGCCGCGGCGAACAGGGTGTCGCCCTCGATCTTCTTGGTATCGGCACGAAGCTCTGCCAGGATGCGGTCGGCGGCGGAGTCCTGGCCCAGTTGCAGATACGCGTAGACCATGTAGTCGAGCGAGTGCAGGCGGTTGACGATGTCGGGCGAGATCTTCAACACCGCGACGTTGGAGCTGATCGAGTCTTCCCAGTAGCCCAGGCGCGTGAAGGTGTGCGACGGCATGTGCAGCGCGTGCGGCGCCGACGGCGCGATGTTGCGATAGCGCTGTGCCGCCTTCAGTCCCCGCTGCGCCAGCGGCGGGAAGTCGTAGCTGTGGATCAGGTAATGCGCGACGCCCGGGTGGTCGGGCAACTCGACGAAGAGCCGCTCCAGCGTCTCGGCGGCCTTCAGCTGGTTGGTGTACTTCTTGTCGTTCGGATCGAAGTTGGCCGACTGCACATGCGCATGGAAGATGACCGCCTCGGTGTCCTTCGGGTAATCGCGTGTCATCTTCTCCAGTGCCAGCTCGTAGGCCAGCTGGCGCGTGCGCGCTGGCACCTTGTCGGCATCGGCGAAGAAGTTCTCCACCGCATTGATGTAGTCACGCTCGCGCGTGGTCTTCGGCCCCAGCGCCTTGGCGCGCTGCACGGCCTGCTGGCCTTCGACCAGCGCCTTGCCCCGCAGCGGCCAGGTGAACGCATTGCCGATCTCGACGATCGCCAAGCCCCAGGGCGCCATCGCGCAAGTGGGGTCGGCCTGCGCGGCCGCGGCGAAAGCCTTGCGCGCCTCTGGCCAGTAGTAGGAGTGATACAGCGCGATGCCGCGGGTGAACTGCTGCTGCGCCGCAGCACTGCAAGAGATCGGGAAGTCGACGCTGCCCAGCTTCTCCGGCAGACCTTCATACGGCTTGCCCTGTGCAAATGCGTTCGGGCCAACGGCCAGCGCGATCAGGAAGAGACCCAAGGACCATCCGTTCAACATGATCGACTCCTGTTGCTGTGCGGGCAGAGGGCGAATGTGAACCTAAATCACCTCGAACGCAACGGGGGGCTGGATTTCAAACGGCATCGGCGAGGCCGGACGCGGGCTCCAGGCAAATCCGGGCCGGGACTGCAGACGGCTGCACGACGCGAAAGCGTGGCGATGTCGGACCTGTAAATGTCCAATACGTCGAGTTCGCGGGTCCGCGGCTGTACGCAGGCCCCGTGGCTGGTGCACCGGTCCAATGGGTGGCGGCAATGGATCCAGCCGCAGGTGGGCCAGGATCCTCTCGATGACCGGCCGCTCGAGGACGGCCGCGATGATCTTGATCTCGCCGGCGCCGCAGTTCGGACAGTGCTGCAAGTGGATGTCAAAGACCCGCTTGAGCAGCCGTGCAAGGTAGATGCCTGCCGTGTCGGCAGATCGCCAGACAGGAGCCACTGGCGGCCACAAGCGGTCCGTCGCGTCACGCTCGAAAATCTTGCGTCGACGCGCCCCCGAAGGACAGGTTTCCGTCGACGATCCTGGATCTCTCGTTGACCCGACCCGGCCAGTCAGCCGTCGCCAACAAAGGGCGGCTCTCGCGCGCCTCACCTGGCACGCTGACTCTGGCGGCGGCGTGGAATCAACAATCCGAACGTATGCACCCGAAGGCAGGCACCCACAGGTAGGTGCCGGCAATGGCAGTTGACTACCATTTGCCGATGTGGCCGATCGGCGAACAAACCCAACAACTCAGGCAATCGCCTGCAGCCCCCGCACGACCGCCGACCGCGCCGCGATGCGTTCGACCCAGGCTTGGACCGCCGGGTAGTCCTCGAGCCGCACGCCGGCGTACTCCGGCGCGCGCAACCAGCCGAAGTTCATGACGTCGGCCACCGAAAAGCTCTGGCCCGCCAGCCAGTGCACCGTCTGTAGGCGCGCTTCGAGCACGGCCGTCAGGCGATTGGCCTCCGTCTGGTAGCGGTCGATGGCCAGCGGCACGCGCTCGCTGTGGCGCGCGAACCAGCCCGCCTGCCCGAACATCGGCCCGATGCCGCCCACCTGGAAGAAGGTGTACTCCAGCGCGCGGATGCGCTCAATCGGGTCGCCCGGCATCAGGCCCGGGAACTTCTCGGCCAGGTACCACAGGATGGCTCCTGACTCGAACACGCTCAAGGGGGCGCCGCCGGGGCCTTCGGGGTCGATGATGGCCGGGATGCGGCCATTCGGGTTCAGGCGCAGGAACTCCGGGCGCTTCTGCTCGTTCGCACCGAGGTTGATGCGGTGCACGCGGTAGGGCACGCCGAGTTCTTCCAGCGCGATGGGGACCTTCACGCCATTGGGCGTGTGGGCGGTGTAGACGTCGATCATGGATGTGCTTTCAGAAGCTGTGTTTCACGCGCCCGGGCCGCAGTCCAGGCAGCGCTCCACTGGCACCGGCCCCATGCGCAGCGCACGCTGCAGTTGGCGCAGCGCGGTACGCAGGCCTTCTTCGACGACCGGGTGGTAGAACGGGCTGTCGAGCATCTGCTGCACGGTGTCGCCGCGCTGCGCCGACCAGGCCAGCAGATGGCCGATGTGCTCGGCCGACGGGCCCAGCATCTCGGCGCCCAGGAAACGGCCGGTGCCCGATTCGCCATAGACGTGCAGTGCACCCTGGTTGCGGCCCATCACTCGACTGCGGCCCTGGTCGTCGAAAGAGACACGGCCGGTTTCGAAGCGGATACCGCTGGCGCGCAGCTCGGCGTGGCTGGCGCCGGCCAGCGCGATCTGGGGGTCGCTGAACACCACCGCCAGCGGCGCGCGGCGCGGCCGCATGCGCACGTCGGGGAAGCGGCCGGCGTTGTCGCCGGCGATCTTGCCTTCATCGGCTGCCTCGTGCAGCAGCGGTCGGTCCTCGTTCACGTCGCCCGCGATGAACACCGGCCGCTCTGCCACCTGGGTGCTGCGGCGCTCGTACACCGGGTTGCCGCCGGCGTCCAGCCGCAGGGTGGTGTTTTCCAGGCCGAGCTGGTCGAGGTTCGGGCGGCGCCCGGTGGCGGCCAGCAGCCAGTCGAAGCGTTCCTCGTGCACCCTGCCATCGCGGCCCGTCGAGCGCACGACCACGCTGTCACCGTCGCGGCGCGGCTCGATCTGCGCCAGGTCGGTGCTCAGCGGCAGTTCCGCAGCGAACACCTGGCGCGCCAGCGCCTGCAGTGCCGGGTCGGTGAGCGGGCCGACACGAGCCGCGCGGCCATACAGGCGAACGCGCACGCCCAGCCGGTGCAGCGCCTGCGCCAGTTCCAGGCCGATGACACCCGCGCCCACCACCGCGACCGAGCGCGGCAGGTCGGTCCAGTCGAAGACAGCGTCGTTGACGATCAGCCGATCACCCAGCGCCGCGCGCCACGCTGCGGGTACGTTGGGCCGGGAACCGGTGGCGATGACGATGCGCTGCGCGCGCACCTGCGCCGCACCCACCTGCAGCGTTTGGTCATCGACGAAGCGAGCGTGGCCCTTCAGGCGGTGCTCGGCGGGCCAACGTTGCACGGCGTGGACGACGAAGCCGACGAAGCGGTCGCGTTCGCTGCGCACGCGCGCCATCACGGCGGGGCCGTCGATGGCCGCAGGCCCGGCCTTCACGCCGAAGCGCGCTGCACCGGCCACCGCATGCGCCGCATCGGCCGCCGCGATCAGCAGCTTGCTGGGCATGCAGCCCACCCGCGCGCAGGTGGTGCCGTAGACGCCGCTCTCGATCACCAGCACACGCGGCGTGTGTTCCAGCGCCGCGCGGTACGCCGACATGCCGGCGGTGCCGGCGCCGATGATGGCGACGTCGGTCTCGATGACAGGGTTCTGGTTCATGGTCGGTGCCTGCGCGTTCACAGACCGAGCTCGCTCAAGCCCGGGTGGTCGTCGGGCCGGCGGCCCTGCGGCCAGTGGAACTTGCGGTCCTGAGCGCTGATAGGCTGGTCGTTGATGCTGGCGAACCTGCGGTGCATGTAGCCGTGGTCGTCGAACTCCCAGTTCTCGTTGCCGTAGGAGCGGAACCAGTTGCCGGCGTCGTCGCGCCACTCGTAGGCGAAACGCACGGCTATGCGGTGGTCGTCGTGCGCCCACAGTTCCTTGATCAGCCGGTAGTCCAGTTCGCGCGCCCACTTGCGCTCGAGGAAGGCCTGCACCTGCGCGCGGCCCACCGGGAACTCGGCGCGGTTGCGCCAGACCGTGTCCGCCGTATAGGCCTGCGCCACGCGCTGCGGGTCACGCGTGTTCCAGGCGTCCTCGGCAAGGCGCACCTTCTGCGCCGCGCTCTCGCGTGTGAACGGGGGCAGCGGCGGTCGGGGTGGGGTCGTGGCGGTCATGGTGCGTTCCTGTGGGGTCATCGAAGGGTGGGCGGCGTGGCCTGTCCATCAAGGCGCGCATCACGTCACGCCCCAGCCAGGCAGCCTCGTAGCCCAGGTCGCCGGGAACTTCGCCGAAGAACGGTGCGGGCAGCATGATCGAGGCTCCAGGGACAGGTCGGGTGGGCAGACGAACTTTGCGCGATGGCGGCTGCGCAGAGAATCCGCGTGCGAACCAAGACAGCATTGCCGAAACGGAAACAACATGGACCGCCTGCAAGCCATGACCACCTTCGTCACCGTCGTCGACAGCGGCGGCTTTGCCAGTGCGGCACGCAAGCTCAACCTGTCGCCGCCGGTGGTCACGCGGGCGGTGGCTGAACTGGAAGAACGGCTGGGGCTGCGCCTGCTCACTCGCACCACGCGTGTGGTGCGGGTCACTGACGCGGGCGCCCGGTTCGCCGAGGACTGCCGCCGTATCCTGGCCGACATCGAAGAGGCCGAGACGGTCGCGACCGGCACGCACGCCGCCCCACGCGGGACCCTCACGCTGACGGCGCCAGTCCTGTTCGGCCAGCTCTACGTCACGCCAATTCTGGTGCGCTACCTGCAGCAATATCCCGAGGTTGACGCGCAGTGCCTGTTCCTGGACCGCGTGGTGAATGTCGTCGAAGAGGGCATCGACGTCGCGGTGCGCATCGGCGAACTGCCTGACTCATCGCTGCAGGCCGTGCGCGTCGGGCGGGTGCGCCGCGTGCTGGTGGCAGCACCGGCTTACCTGAAGACACAAGGCGTGCCGCAGCGCCCGGAAGACCTGGCCCGACACACCATCGTCACTGCCTCGGGCGTGACCCCAGTGCCCGAGTGGCGCTTCAACGATGCAGGCAAGCCCCTGCTGCAGCGCCTGCAGCCACGATTGCGCACGACGACGAACGACTCGGCCATAGCGGTGGCGGTAGCGGGCCTGGGCATCACGCGGCTGTTGAGCTACCAGGTGGCAGCGCATGTGCGCAGCGGCGCACTGCAGATTGTGCTGGAGGACTTTGAATCAGCACCGCTGCCCGTGCACGTGGTGCATCACGAGGGGCGGCGTGCGACCCAAAAGGTGCGCGCTTTCATCGATCTGGCGGTGGACATGCTGCGAGCCGATCCGGCCCTGCACTGAACGTCAGCCGAGGCTCGTGCGAGCGGTGGCCCCGTCGGCCGGCACCCAGGCCGGACAGTGCGTCGCCCTGCGGCAGCCATCTAGACCGACACCCGCGGCGGGGCCAGGAACCTGGCGCCGAGGTGCCCGACCTTCACGTAGATCAGCGCGCCTTCGGGGCCCGTGAACGGCGTGTGCCGGCTCCACCGCGGGCTGCGCAGCCAGGTGCCGGCCGGGTACTCGCCCTGCTCGTCGCGGAACAGACCTTGCAGCACGAGGATCTCCTCGCCGCCCGGGTGGCTGTGGGTGTTGAAGCGCGTGTCCGGCGCCCAGCGCACCAGCGCCGTGCTGACGCCATCGAAATCATGCAACGGCAGCACCGCCAGGCCCGGCACCAGCCCCGGGCGCCAGGCGGCCCGGGTCGTGTCGATGCGGACCGGCTCGGTGTCGCCCTCGGCAAACTGCCACAGCTTGACGAACAGGGTGCAGCCCTCGCGCGAGAACGGCGTGTGGGCGGTGCCCGGCGGGTTGCGCACGTAGCTGCCGGCGGGGTAGTCGCCGTGTTCATCGCTGAAGGTGCCCTCGAGCACCAGGAACTCTTCGCCGCCGCCATGGGTGTGGCGGGCGAACTGCGAGCCGGCGTCATAGCGAACGATGCTGGTCGCGCGGGCGACTTCGTCGCCGATGCGGTCCAGCCGGTGGCGGTGCACGCCGGCTTCGGGTGAGGGCGACCAACTGGCGGCGGTGGCGGGCGACACCACGATACGTTGATCGAAGTCGGCGTTCAGGCGGCTTGCGTTCATCGCGTGATTGTCGGGTGTGGCCTCAAAGGTCCAGCTCGATGAGTTCGCCACCGCCGGCCGCGGGCACTGCGCAGCACAGCAGAACCTCACCCTCAGCCGGGCGCCACGCCGTGGGCTCGGCATAGGTCACTCGGCCCGCAGACATGCGTGTGGAGCAGGAGCCGCAATGCCCTGCGCGGCAAGAGAACGGCGGATCCAAGCCCTTGCCTTCGGCGAACTCCAGCAGCGTGCCGCGCTCGGGCATCCACTCGGCAGCGTCGCCGGTTCGCGTGAAGCTCACGGTGGCCTGGGTAGCCGCCGGGGCCGGCGGTGGGGGCTCGGTGGTTGCACCGTCGGGCCGGCGCTTCAGCGACGACGGCCCAAAGGCCTCTGCCTGGATGCGTGCGTCGCGCACGCCCAGGTCGCGCAGGCCGTCGTACAGCGCCTGCATGAAGCCAGGTGGTCCGCAAAGGAAGAACTCGTGGTCGTCGAAGGGCAGCAGGGTCTTCAGCAGGTCCAGCGTCAAGGGGCCCTCGAGCGTGCCCTCCGGTGCGCCTTCGCGCTCGTCGAGCACCGAATGCAGCTTCATCGCCCCATGGGCCCGCTGCTCCAGCGCGCGCAACTCGGCGCCAAAGGCGCGCAGGTCTTCGCTGCGTGCCACCTGGATCAGGTGCAGCGGCCGCGTGCGGCGGTTGCGGAAGCCCTCAGCGACGACATGGCGCGCGAAGGCCACCATCGGCGTGATGCCTACGCCCGCGCCGATCAGCACCGCCGGGCGGCGCAGCGTGGCGTCGATGGTGAACTGGCCGCGCGGGCCCAGGGCCTCGATCACATCGCCATCGTGCACCTGGTCATGCAGGTGGGTGGAGGCCGCGCCCTCGCGCTTGACGCTCAGGCGCAGGCCCGGGTCGCTGGGCGCCTGCGAGATCGTGTAGGTGCGGTGCAGCGTCTGGCCGCCGGTGGTCTTCAGGCGGAGCGGCAGGTGCTGTCCGGCTTGGAACGGCGGCACGGCGTGGCCGTCGGCCGGAGCAAGGTGGAAAGATCGGATGACCCGGCTCTCGTCGACGGTGCGCGTCACCCGGTAGGGCCGCCAGGTCTGCGCCAGGCGCTGCGCCTCGCGGCGCGCCTCGACCTCGGCCCAGGTGCCGGTGAGGGTGGAGTGGGGCGAGAAGTCGCGGAAGGCCCAGCGCAACGGCAGCGCATCAAGCAGGCGCCAGCCGGCGTCCACGCGGAAACGCCAAGCCCGTTCGGCGCCTTCGAAGGCCTTCAGCTCGTCGCCGTCCCACACCACCTCGGCGGTGCCGGTCAGCGTGAGCAGGTCGCCGGTGTCGAAATCGATGAACAGCACGCCGGCGCGCGGATTCAGCTGCAGGTTGCCCAGCGTCATGAAGAAGAAGTTGCCGGTGAAGTCGGGCACGAGGAAGCTGCGGTCGTCCTCGACCTTCACGAAGCCGGGCCGCCCGCCGCGATGCGAGACGTCGGCGCCGCGGCCGGTGGCTACGTCGGCACCGTCGGCGGAAGCGGGCGCCTGGGTGGCGATGAACAGCGTGTCCGAGCGCTGGATGAGTGCCCGCGCATCGGCGTCCAGCGCGGTGAGCGCCTCGGTCCCGCGCGGCCGCAGGTCGGCGGCATCGCGCACCCACTTGAACTCCCGCCCCTGGATGTACTGCGGGCAGTTGCCCACCGACTGATCGACCTCGATGCTGAAGCCTTCCGCATCCTGCAACACAACATGGCCGTTGACGCGGTTGCGCCGGCGCGTGTGCAGCTCGATGCCCAGGAAGCCCAGCTGCGCGCCCGGGGCCAGGCCCTCGGCCAGCGGGTCGCCCGGGATCGGGCTCGCGTGGAAGTCCAGCCGCTTGGCGCTGGGCGCCTGCACGAAGCCGGGCTGACCCACCAGCACCGAAGCCCAGGGCCGGCCGGCACCGTCCACCGAGCCCGCCAGCATAAACGGCAGCTGCTCGAAGAAGCGCTGGTGCTGCTCGGGCATCGCGGTGCGGATGACACGCTGCCCCAGGCCGACCATGCGTTCGCGGATGCCCAGCCTTTCATGCACGGCTTGTTCGCCGGCATGGAAGGGATTGTCCTGGCGTGAGATCGCGGCGTCCATGGTCGGCTTCCGGGTTGAAATGCGGTGATCAGGCCGCCAGGCCGACCGGCGTCTTCTGGAACGGCACGAAGCCGGGCAGCGCTTCCACGCGGGCCAGCCAGGCGCGCACGTTCGGGTAGGCAGCCAGGTCCACGTTGCCTTCCGGCGCAGCCGAGATGTAGCTGTAGCCGGCGATGTCGGCCAGCGTGGCGCTGTTGCCGACGAGGAAGGGGCGCGTGGCCAGTTGCGCGTCCATCACCTTCAGCAGGCCGTGGGCGCGGTCAATGACCTCTTGCGCGTCACGCTTGGCACCGAACACGGTGATCAGTCGCGCCGCGGCCGGGCCGAACGCGATCTGTCCGGCCGCGACCGACAACCAGGCCTGAACGTCGGCCTGCCCCTTGGGGTCGCGCGGCAGCCAGCGGCGGTCGGCGTCGTACTTCGTGGCCAGGTAGACCAGGATCGCGTTGGAGTCGAACAGCGTGGTGCCGTCGTCGTCGAGCACCGGCACCTGGCCGAAGGGGTTGAACTTCAGGAACTCGGGCGACTTGTGCGCGCCGTTCTTCAGGTCGACCTGCACAACCTGGTGGGGCAGCCCCATCAGCGACAGCGCCAGCTGGACGCGGTGCGAGTGGCCGGAAAGGGGGAAGCCGTGGAGGGTAATGGACATTAGGGTTCTCCTTGAGGGGTGAATGGTTCGCGGGCGACAGGGGACCTTCGTCCCCACGCGAACGAAGCGGGGACAGGGCAGAGAGACAGGGAAGCCCTTGGTCGCGCAGCGCGGCGACAGGCCTGGGCGTTCAGCCGGATGCGGGCGGGCCGGCGGCGCGTTGCGCAAGCCGTGCTTCCAACTCGGCGATGCGCGCGTCGCGCTGATCGAGCGCGCGCTGCACGTCTTCGGCGTCGATGCGCACGGGGATGTGCTGCGGGCAGTTCCAGTCGAAGCCTTCGACGCTGATGACCATGGCGCGCTGCGGCCGGGCGCGGTAGGCCGGGTCGACGAGCGTCCGGGCCAGCGCATCGCCCGGCGCAAGGTCCCACACCGCCAGCCTGCCGAGCAGCTTGAGCCGGACACGGTGCGCATAGTCCATCAGGATCAGCGCGACGCGGTCGTTGTTGGCGAGGTTGCCCACGCTGATCAGCTGACGATTGCCGGCGTAGTCGGCAAAGGCCAGGGTCTTGTCGCCAAGTACCTTCAGGAAGCCGCGCGGGCCCCCGCGGTGCTGCAGGTAGGGCCAGCCGGTCTCGGACACCGTGGCCATGTAGAAGCTGCGCTGCGCGGCGATGAAGTCGGTCTCTGTCTCGCCCAAACGATCGTTGAACACTTCGGCACCGTCTTCGAAGCTCCTCGCATAGCCCGCGCGACTGCCGTCGCGCTGCTGCGCAGCCTTGACCGAAGGCGTGAAGGCAATGTCTGCGAAGGCGTGGGACATGGCGGGCTCCGTGGGCATGCGCTGCTGAAGAGGCGGCGCGTGACCGTGACTGTCGCCGCTTTGGCCACAGAGCGGAATGCCCGCGCACGCAAAGTCAGTGTTTCGCATCCCACAAGAGTCTCGAGACCCGTGACCAGACCGTGCACTGTGGGTATTGGTTCATTTGCCCTGCTCGAGGGTCGAGTTTCGGGCTGCAGGTCGAATGTCACCTCATGGCCGTCAGCGGGTTTCCGCTGCCGCTACCGGAACCTGACTTTGACCGGCAAGACCATCGCGGCCGAAGTCAGCTTTCTGAAGCCGCCTCCTACTCACACTGGCGGCCACAAGCCGTCCTTCCCGGCCCGCTCAAAAATCTCGTTTCGACGCAACTACGAAGGGCAGGTTTCTGGCGACGAGTCTGAAGCTCCCTTCGGCTCGAGCCGGCCAGCAACGGTCGTTGTCTTTCCGCTGATTCGCGACTCAAGGTGTCGTTTGCGCCCAGTTGCCTTGGCCAAGCTGCTGCTTGACAGCATCCACATCGCCCAGGACCCACAGGCTGGTGATCTGGCGTCCGTCAGTGGTGAAGAAGGCAGCTCCCGACCACGCGATAGGGCGACCAGTCGGGGCAACGCCAAACAGGGTGCCTCGGTGAACGCCGGCAAAGCGCATGCGTGCCGCCGCGCGCTCGCCCTGCTCGATGATGTCCTCGATCGCGCAGGTGTAGCCGGACAGGGCCGTGTGGATCAGGCGCATGTATTCAATGAAGCCGTCCGGTCCCAACTTCTCGGGCCCGAGCGATGCGCGGAAGCGAAACTCGGGATGCAGGATTTCGCGCGCGACGGCCTCGTTCGCCTCGTTCCAGACCTCGTGATAGAAGCGCTTGATCAGTCGAGACGGCGGTGTTGGCATGATGGTCTCGTTCCTCCACGGGGATGGTGCACTCTACCTTCGTCCTCCCGTGCGTCATGAGAGTGTCCGCTGCTGGCAGATGGAGATTTCCGCTTCGCGTTGTCCGCTGCCCACTGCGAACGTCGGCTTCCCGGTCGCTCAACCTGAGGGCCAGCTTCCGGGCGATGACATCGCGCGCCCGACCGGCGCTGACCGACCCACGGCTGCCTGTCGTCCCAGCGAATTGCTGGCCGCGAAGCCGACATTGACGGCCGCGTCCCTCGATCACACGGGCTCCCGGCTCGTATCGCGGCACCGCTGACGGATCTGTCATTGGATTGTCAGCGTCGACGAGAGGGACAGGTACGGGCTTGCAATCCGTCACGCAGAACTTCAGCCGCCAACCGGCTGCGGCCACCGCTGCCGACTTGCCCAAGGTCACCCAAAGAACGTACCTTCGTATGGCACCGGCGAGTATTCGAGCTGCCAGCCCTTGAGCTGTGCGACCGCTCGCCATTTGGCACGGCAGCATAGAGATCCATCAGTGCGGTGTCGGCGCGATCCCAGTGGGCGGCCCGGGCTACCGAGCGACATCCAGAACTGATCCACGACATTGAGTTCTGATCCCCGATTGATGATCTGCGGTGTCGCTCACGGCGTCGGCGCCCTGGCGGACGGCACTCCCGCGGGCTCGAAGCGTTTGGACGAAGGCACTGCGCGAGGCTCGGTGATGGATCCGAGCTTAGGTCAGGCCACTTGCTGCGCGCGGCCAATTGGACCTTCGTCCGATCACGCAGCGACCCGGCTCGAGCCGGGTCGAGGTCAACTCACTGAATGAGAGATCGCGAAAGTCCCTCGGCTTGCTGTCGATGCCGAGATTGAACAGTGCGAGCTCGTGCACCCGGCACTCCATCTGCAGCCGCACGCGCAGTGCCCAGATGTCCTTGAGCTTGAACGGCGCCTTCTGCCCCAGGATCTTGCCCTTGTTCCATGGGTCGCGATGGAGGCATTGCCAGTGGTTCCCATGATGGCCTCCATCGAGTTGATGGGCCGCACAGGATGCGCTCTTGTGCCGGTGCCTGCCAAGGCTTTGCCGCCTGAGCCGCGCCGGTCGTCGTCCATCGGAAACTCATCGCCGCGGGCTGCACAGCCAAGCTGTAGCCAAGGGGTCGCTATCCATGTGCGCGCCCGATACCGACGAAGCAACGGTCAACCCTCGGGCCGCGGCCGAACACGGTACATCCAGACCTGCCGGGTCGGTTCGACGCGACTGCGCGGATGTCGCGGACGCAAGATGCCCGCACTCCAGGCCGCTGCCACTCGGTGGCTCAACCTGTTCCCAGTCCCATTCCAGGCCATACCCAGGGCGTTTGAAACTCCCATGGCGGCGCCCTCAGTAACGATGCGCCCAGTCGTCAGTGCGTGCCACCAGCTTGCCCAGAAGCCTATCGAGATCGGCGCGCTCGCCGGCCGTGAGCGGGCGCAACATCTCCCGCTCACGTTCTATGAAGAGTCCGATCAGCTGGCCGTACAAGGCAGCCCCCCGGTCCGTCAGCGTGAGCACCAGCGCCCGGGCATCGTTCGCATCCTCCGTTCGGGCGATGCGACCGTCCTGCAGCAGGCGCCTGATCGCCCGGCTCATAGTGTTCTTGGCTTGCCCGGTCATGAGGCAAATGTCCTGGGCGGTCACGTTGGGACATTGGGCCAGGCAGTGGAGCACGGAGAACTCAGGCCGCGTCAACCCTCGGGTGAGCTCGAGCTGGCGGTAGAGCGGACCGGAGAAGAAGTTCGCCAGCCAGCTCAGGCGAGCCGCGATGCGGACATGCTTGCCGTCGAGGACGGTCAAGGGGTTCGGGTTTCGCTCGCTGGGCGCCAGCGAAGATGCGGGTTTCTTCTTGGATCGCGACATTGTTACGGCTTGCGGGTTCGATGGTGGCCAGACTACGTCGTCGAAGCGTTTGGATCATACGTTGACACCAGTGCGGAGTCACGCATAAAGTACCATTTGGTACCGTACCATACGGAACTGAAGGAGACGATATGACTTGCCGACGGATGCTGTTCCTATCATGGCTTGCCACGGTGTGGCTGGCCGTGCTGCCGCACACGGCTTGGGCCCAGGCGCAGGCGGGCCCCGCCTACACCCTGAAGCCCGAGTACTTCCGCGTGGCCGACTTCAAGCTGCAGTCCGGTGCCGTGCTGAAGGACATGGTGATCGAGTACGCGACCCTCGGCGAACCGCGGCGCGACGCGGCAGGCCACATAGTGAATGCGGTGATCAACCCGCATGGCTGGAGCGGCAACTACGCGCAGAGCGTAACGATCGCCAAGGACATGATCGGACCCGGTCGGCCGCTCGACCCGGAGAAACACTTCATCATCTTCCCGACGGCGATGGGCAGCCCAGGCTCGTCTTCGCCGTCGGTCTCGGGGCTGGGGCCGCGCTTTCCGCGCTATACGGTGTCCGACATGGTGGCCGCACAGCATCGCCTAGTCACTGAGAAGTTCAGCATCCGCAAGCTTGCGGGCGTGATCGGCGCCAGCATGGGCGGCTACCAGACGCTGCAGTGGATCACCCAGTACCCGGAGATGATGAACTGGGCCGTGCCGATCGCCACCAGCCGCAAGGCCGACGGCCGCAACATCGGCATCTTCGGCATGATGTCCTACAACATCCGTTCCGATCCTGGCTACCTCAACGGTGAGTACAAGGAGCAGCCGAGGGAAGGCATGCGACGCGGCTTCATGGGCACCTACCTCTGGTACTTCGGTACGGCCTTCTACGATGCCCAGTACAAGACCGAGGAGCAGGCCCTCAAGGGGCTGCAGGATGCCGGACTGGGCAGCGACAGGATGGACGCAAACGACATCATCTGGCGCAACAACGCGATGGCGGCCTACGACGTGACGCCGAGCTTGTCGAAGGTCAAGGCGAAAGTGCTGGTGGTCGGCGTGGTTGAGGACGAGTTGTTCCCGCCGAAAGAGGCGACGCAGCCGATTGCGGATGCGATACCCGGCGCGAAGGCGTTCTTGTACGAGTCACCGCTTGGCCACCTGGGCTGCGCGGTGCACATCGGCAAGGCCAACGACGCGATCGCCAAGTTTATCGGCGAAGCCGAGAAGAACTGAGGGGCCGAGCACCACCGGCTAGGCTGCCCCTGGGATGATCTTCTGCACTGTAAGCCCTTCTTTATGCATTGCAATCGCCGATAAAGCCTGCCAACCTTGCCGCG
>ERZ1645185.535-NODE-535-length-15841-cov-5.721715_pt1 | contig 15841 bp, 17 predicted proteins | sample MGYA00575351_ERZ1645185 | MGnify/ENA primary metagenome ERZ1645185 (study PRJEB40838, sample SAMN11284767) | freshwater sediment metagenome | isolation source: river sediment | host: Sediment | place: India: Jana village, Kanpur | collected 2015-12-17 ...
CGCTGATCCTGCTGGCGCCGAGCTGGGGCGGCATGATCAACGGCATGATGACCCTGTCCGGCGCCTGGCACAAGCTGCGCACCGATCCGATCCTGAAGTTCCTGATCGTCTCGCTGTCGTTCTACGGCATGTCGACCTTCGAAGGCCCGATGATGTCGATCAAGACCGTCAACGCGCTCAGCCACTACACCGACTGGACCATCGGGCACGTGCACTCCGGCGCCTTGGGCTGGGTAGCGATGATTTCCATCGGCGCCTGCTACATGCTGATTCCGCGCGTGGTCGGCCTGAAGGAGATGTTCTCCACCAAGCTGATCGACACGCACTTCTGGATCCACACCATCGGCGTGGTGCTGTACACCGTCTCGATGTGGATCTCCGGCATCGGCCAGGGCCTGATGAGCCGCGCCACCAACCCGGACGGCACCCTGCAGTACGCCTTCGTGGAAATCGTCAAGTTCACCTACCCCTACTATCTGGTGCGTCTGCTGGGCGGTCTGTTGGTGCTGATCGGCATGCTGCTGATGCTGTACAACATGATCAAGACCCTGCAGCAGGCCAAAGGCGAGTTCGCAGCGCCGCTGGTTCCCGTCGCCACCGAACACGCACACGGCTGAGGGCAACACTATGAGCCATGAAAAAATCGAAACCAACATCGGCCTGATGGCCATCCTGATCGCGGTGGTCATCGCATTCGGCGGACTGGCGCAGATCATACCCTTGATGTACCAGGCGGAAACCATCCAACCGGCTCCCGGCGTCAAGCCGTATCCCGCCCTGGAGCTGGCCGGCCGCGACATCTACATCCGTGAAGGCTGCTACAACTGCCATTCCCAGATGGTCCGCACGCTGCGCTTTGAAACCCAGCGCTACGGGGCGTACTCGGTGGCCGGCGAATCGGTCTACGACCGTCCGTTCCAGTGGGGCAGCAAGCGCACCGGGCCGGATCTGGCCCGGATCGGCGGCCGTTATTCCGATGACTGGCATCGGGTGCACCTGATCAATCCACGCGATGTGGTGCCTGAGTCGAACATGCCGACCTATGCTTTCATGGCCGAACGCGCCCTGGACCCGGGGCAGGTGCAGGCCGGCATGCGCGCGCTGCGGGCCATCGGCGACCCCTATTCCGATGCCGACATAGAGGCGGCACCGGCCGCCCTGGAAGGCAAAACAGAAATGGATGCGCTGATCGCCTACCTGCAGCAGCTCGGCAAGTTCCGGCCAAAAGGATAAGCCATGCTCTCAGGAATCATTTCGCTGACCCTTTTAGTGCTTTTCATCGCCGGATCGATCTGGGTTTACAGCCCTAAACGCAAAGCCGAATTCGATGAAGCCGCCCGCCTTGCCGTAGACGACACCTCGGAGACATCCAAATGACAAATTTCTGGACCTATTACGTCCTCATTCTGGTCGCGCTGATGATTGTCGGTTCGACCTGGCTGCTGTGGTCGACCTCGAAAAAGCGCCATAGCGGCGACACCCAGAGCTCGACGGAAACCACCGGCCATGTCTGGGACGGCGACCTGAGCGAATACAACAAGCCTTTGCCGCGCTGGTGGATCATCCTTTTTTACCTGACCATCGTATTCGCCATCGGCTATCTGATCTGGTATCCGAGCGCCGAGCATACCCAAGGCATGGCGGACTGGAGCTCGCAATCGGAACATGACGCCGCCAAGGCCAAGGCCGATGAAAAACTCCAAGCCATGTACGCCCGCTTCGAAGGCCAAGGCATCGACCAGATCGCCATGGATCCGGCGGCATTGACCACCGGCAAGCAGATTTTCGCCAATAACTGCGCGACCTGCCATGGCTCCGATGCCGGCGGTGCGAAAGGGTTTCCAAACCTCCGCGACACCATCTGGAAATTCGACGGCTCGCCGGACGGCATCGTGACCACCATCACCGGAGGCGTCAACGTCGAAGGCGGCCGCGCAGCGGTCATGCCGCCGATGGCGGCGGTGCTGGGCTCCGAGCAGGCCGTCATTGAAACCGCGGTCTACGTGCAGAGCCTGTCCGGCATGAAAGTCGATGAAAGCCTGGCATCGGCCGGCGGCAAATTGTTCGCCGGCGTCTGCGCCGCCTGCCATGGTGCCGACGGCAAGGGCAATGCGGCCCTGGGCGCGCCGGACCTGACCGACAAGGACTGGATGTACGGCAGCACACTCGAAGACATTAAATACGGCATCACCAACGGCCGTGCCGGACAGATGCCCGCGCATCTGCCGCTGATCGGCGAAACCCAGGCAAGGCTGGCCGCAGCGTACGTGTATTCGCTGTCGCAAGCCGGAAAATAATGAAAATCAACGCGGAGCAGCCGTTCGACCACCCCCAGCGCCCGCTTGCCCAGAAAGTGGGTGCGGTCCTCTGGCCCTCGTTTTTCGCCGCCTGCGTGGCGACCATGGTGTTCTTCGCGTTCATCGACCCCCTGCAGCTGCGCGACATCAGCTTTCCCGGCGTCGACATCAGCCGGGAAACCGGCTACAGCATCGCTTTTTTCATGTTTTGGCTGGCTACCGCCGGCGCAAGCTTGTTCACCTGGATTTTGTTGAGGCCTTCAAGCCGTTTCAATAAACCGCCCACCGATTAAGGCTGTACCATCATGGGTCAGAAAATTCCGAGCGAAGTCATCGATGACGGCGCGATGTATGTGTCGGAGCGCAAGGTCTACCCGCGCGAGATCGAGGGGCTGTTCCAGAAGCTGCGGCATGCCGCGGTCTATGTCTTGCTCGGTCTTTACTACGTCATGCCCTGGTTGCAGGTCGAAGGCCGGCAGGCGGTGCTGTTCGACCTTCCGGAACGCAAGTTCTACATCCTCTGGCTGACCTTCTGGCCGCAGGACTTCTTCTTCCTCGCCCTGCTGCTGATCATGGCGGCGCTGTCGCTGTTCTTCTTCACCGCCGTCGCCGGCCGCCTGTGGTGCGGTTACGCCTGTCCGCAAACCGTTTGGACCGAAGTGTTCATGTGGATGGAGCGTTGGACCGAGGGCAACCGATCACAGCGCATGAAGCTGGACGACTCACCGTGGAGCGCTGTGAAGCTACGCAAAAAAGGGTCTAAGTACCTCCTCTGGGTGACGTTCGCGCTGTGGACCGGGCTGACCTTCGTCGGGTTTTTCACCCCGATCCGCGAACTTTGCATGGACCTGTTGGCGGGCAGCGCCTCTGGCTGGGCCGTATTCTGGCTTCTGTTCTACGCACTGGCGACCTACGGTTTCGCCGGCGTGATGCGCGAGCAGGTCTGCAAATACATGTGCCCGTATGCCCGCTTCCAAAGCGCGATGTTCGACCGCAACACCCTGATCATCAGCTACGACGCCAAACGCGGCGAACCGCGCGGCGCGCGCAGGAAAGGCAGCCTGTCGAGCGTGCTGGAGCGTCCGCGCGGCCTGATCGAAGAAGACCTGGCCAATGATTACGTCATAGCCAACGCCAAGATCCGGCACACCGGCGACGCCGCGATATCCACCGGCCTGATCGTCGACCACAGCGGCGCCGATCTCGTCGACATCAAGGTCAGCGACGCCGAACAGCTCGGCGACTGCATCGACTGCACCATCTGCGTGCAGGTCTGCCCTACCGGCATCGACATCCGCAACGGCCTGCAGTACGAGTGCATCGCCTGCGGCGCCTGCATCGACGCCTGCGACGAGGTCATGGATAAAATGGGTTATCCGAAAGGCCTGGTGCGCTACACCACCCATAACGCGCTGGTCGGCCATAAGGTCAATCTGTTCCGGCCGCGCATCATCATCTACGCCACGCTGCTGGTTGCGCTGCTGGCCGGCACCATCGCCGGCATCGCGCTGCGCAAGCCCCTGCTGGTCGACGTCATGCGCGACAAGCAGCTTTACCGGATCAACGACGACGGCTTCATCGAAAACGCCTTCACCCTGCGTCTGGTCAACAAAAGCAACCAGCCGCGCGTGTTCAGCGTCACCCTGCGGGAAAGCGCCGACATCAGCCTGGTCGAATCGCCGGTGCTGATTTCCGCCCTGCCCGAACAGGTGCTGACCCTGCCGATCACCCTGCGCGCGCCGATGGATGCGGTCAAAGGCAAACGTGACATCCACTTTGAGATCGGCACCCAGGACTCCGATGCGAAAGTCATCGAAGAGTCGCGCTTCTTCGGGCCGGCGCAATGAGCGAAGCACGCAAAGCCTGGCAGGAGCCGATGGTCTGGCTGATCGCCGGCATACCGGCGCTTACGGTGGTCGCCGGCATCACCACCCTGGTCATCGCCCTGCAGTCCGGACCGATGGACATGGTGCCCGCGCATGTGGAACGTGTCGGCAAAGCCCAGACCTTGGACAGCCCCGAGGACCGCGCAGCGGCTGAAGGCAATTTCCGCGCGTTTTTGATCATCGACAAAAACAGGCAGCCCTGGTCGATCAGCGTCAGGACAGTGCCCTCGTCGCTCGCCGGCCACGACATGCATCTGCTGTTCGTGCATCCGAACCGCGCCGCACGCGACATCGACGTGCTGCTGCCGGCCAATGCCGCATCGACCGCCATACCGCACCCGCTGGACTTCAAGCAGCAGCAGGTCATGCTCAGGGACGCCGGCAACAGCTGGCGGCTGGTCGGCGTCTATGACGGGCAATCAAGCATCACCCTGACGCCCGCCCTGCTGGCGCAATAACGCTTCGATGACCGGTACGGCGACCTGCTTTCACTGCGGCGAAACGCTGGACGGCAAGGCCGTCAATGCCGAAATCGACGGCGCAAGGCAGGTATTCTGCTGCCATGGCTGCGCCGGCGCGGCGCAATGGATCCTCAGCCAGGGCCTGGCGGATTATTACCGGCTGCGCAGCGAGCACGGCGGCAGAGTCGACGAGCAGGCCATGGACTATTCGGCCTGGGACCGCGATGAGGTTCGCAACAGCCACTGCCGCAGCACGCCGCAGGGCATGGAAGTGGTCCTGCTCACCGACGGCATGCACTGCGCGGCCTGTTCCTGGCTGATCCAGAAAGCCCTGCAGAAGGATCCGGGCGTGCGGCAGGTCAACGCCAACGCCATCACCGGCCGCATCGAAATCCGCTGGGATCCGGCGCAGAACCGGCTTTCCGGACTGTGTAAGCAACTGGCGCGGCTGGGCTACAAGCCGTATCTGTCGATGAATGAGGACTACCAGCGCGAGAAACGGCGCGAACGCAACCGGCTGCTGCTGAAACTGGGCATCGCCGCGCTGGTCACCACGCAGACCATGATGTTTTCCGAGGCGCTGTATCTCGACACCCGCCAGGAGATGCCGCTGGCGACCCGGGATTTCTTCCGCTGGCTGACCTTCCTGCTGTGCTCGCCGGTGGTTTTCTACTCCGGCAGTGAATTCATCCGCGGCATGCTGCGCGAGCTGAAGCACCGTCAGCCGGGCATGGATACCCTGGCCGCCAGCAGCATCCTGCTGGCCTATTTCGCCAGCCTGTACCAGACCGTGATCGGCGGCGAACACATCTGGTTCGATGCCGCCGCCATGTTCGTGCTGTTCCTGCTGTCCGCGCGCGTACTCGAGCGCTTCGCCCGCAACACCGCACGCGCCAAGGTGGACCTGCTGGCCAAAGCCCAGCCGCAGTTCGCCTGGCGGATGCAGGATGGCCGGCGCGAACAATGCCCGATCAGCCAGGTCGAGGCCGGCGACATCCTGTTCCTGGCACCCGGCGAATCCGTTCCCGCTGACGGCGTACTGCTTTCCGAGGCGCTTGAAGTCGATGAATCGCTGTTGACCGGCGAAGCCGCGCTACAGACCCGGCGCAGGGGCGAAACGCTGTTCGCCGGCAGTACCCTCGGACCGATAGCCGGGGAACTGCAGGCCAGCCGGACCGGCGGCGATACCCAGCTTTCGCAGATCCTGCGCCTGGTACAGAAGGCCCAGAACGCCAAGCCGGCCGAGAATCTGTGGGCCGAACGGCTGGCCTCGCGCTTCGTCATCATCATGTTTACGGTGACCGTCCTGGCCTATGCCTTCTGGTGGCAGGTGGATCCCGACAAAGCCTTTCCGGTTGCCTTGGCGGTGCTGGTGGCTGCCTGCCCGTGCGCCCTGTCGCTGGCCGTGCCGGCCGCGGTGTCATCGGCGTTCGACGCCTTGGCCCGTGCCGGCGTACTGGTGCTGTCACCCGACGCCCTGACCAAGCTGAAAGACATTGACCATGTGGTGTTCGACAAGACCGGTACCCTGACCACCGGTCAGGCCCATTTGAAGGATGTGCAGACATTCAACGGCTGCAGCGAAAGCGAAGCCCTGCAGCTGGCCTACAGCATGGAGCTGGGCTCCAAGCATCCGCTGGCGCATGCCTTCAAGGCCGATGGCCTGGCACAGACCGTATTCGATGCGCTCAGCGTGGCTCCCGGCCACGGCATACAGGCCAGGCTCGGCGATGCGGAATACCGTCTTGGCAAAACCGGCTTCGCAGCGCCCGGACAGCCGGATGCGGGCATCTGGCTGAGCCGCGAGCAACGCCTGCTGGCGCATTTCACGCTTGAGGACCCGATCAAACCGGATGCCGCGGCCGCCATCGAACACCTGCGCGGCCAGTCGCTGCACTGCCATCTGCTCAGCGGCGACAGCCTGGCGCACGTCCAGGACGTAGCCGGCACGCTGGGTCTGGGCAGCTACCGGGCGCGGGTCGACCCCGAAGGCAAAATGCAGTACTTGAAGGCGCTGCAGCAGGCCGGCGGCAAGGTACTGATGATCGGCGACGGCATCAACGACGCGCCGGTGCTGGCACAGGCCGACGTGTCGATGGCGATGGGCTCCGGTGCCTATGTCGCGCAGTCCAACGCCGACATCCTGCTGATGAACTCCAAGCTGTCGCAGATCGGCCATGTGCTGTCGGTGGCCGCTCACATGCGGCACCTGATGCGGCAGAACCTGCGCTGGGCGATTGCGTATAATGTCATTGCGGTCGGCGTCGCGCTGTCCGGCCTCATCCATCCCGGCTATGCGTCACTGGGCATGGCCGGCTCTTCCCTGCTGGTCACCCTGAACGCGCTGCGGATCTACCGGATTACGCCATGAATGTCCTGCTGTTCCTGATACCGATTTCCATCGTGCTGCTGCTGATCGGCATCGCGGCGTTCTTCTGGGCGGTGCGCAGGGACCAGTTCGACAACCTGGATGCCGCGGCCCTGGACATCCTGACCGACGACAGCAGGCCCGAGCCCGATAAAAAATCCGATGCCGGTTGATTTCATCGTGCTTGGCGCCGCGCTGCTGACCGGCCTGCTGGGCGGCGCGCACTGCACGCTGATGTGCGGCGGCATCGCTACCTCGCTGAGCGCGAAAACCCAGGCCAATCCGTTCGCACACGCGCTGGCCATGAACCTCGGCCGCATCGGCAGCTACACGTTGGCCGGCGTGCTGGCCGGCCTGGTCGGCTCGGCGTTCGTCGGCATGGTGCGTCTGCCGAATCTGCCGGTCGTGCTCCGGAGCGTGATGGGCCTGCTGCTGATGCTGATCGCGCTGCGCATGCTGTTCCCGAAGCAGTTGGCGTTCGCCAGCGTCGGTAATTCCGCGGTCTGGCGACTGCTGTCGGGCATCAAGGCCAAGCTCCCGCAGTCCGGCTATCGGCAGAGCGTCGCCACCGGCGCGCTATGGGGCTGGTTGCCGTGCGGGCTGAGCACCAGTGTGCTGATCGCGGCCTGGTTCGAAGCCAGCGCGCTGCACAGCGGCCTGATGATGCTGGCGTTCGGCCTGGGCACCCTGCCGTTGATGACCGCCATCAGCTATTCCGGTTCGCAGTTCTCCGCACTGTTCCGGAAAAAGGGCTTGAAGACCGGGATTGCCGCGCTGATATTCCTGGCCGGCCTGCTGACCGCCCTGGCGCCGTTGCTGATGCGCTCCGACAGCGCGCACGTGTGGCTGCAGGCGCTCGGCTGCCGGAGCGTGGCTTAAGCGATTTTCTGCGACAGGGTCTCGTGCGCCAGGCTGTACAGCTTTTCCCTGTTGAGGACCAGCACTTCCCGGCCGTTGACGGCGATCAGTCCGTCGTCCTGCATCTTGCTCAGGGTCCGGCTGACGGTTTCGATCACCAGGCCCAGATAGCTGCCGATGTCCTCGCGCGACATAGGGATCATGAAGCGTTGCCCTGAGCGGCCGAGCACCTGGTAACGTTCGGCCAGCTGATGCAGGAAAATGGCCATGCGTTCATGCGCGTTGCGCTTGGCGAGCAGCTCGATGTGTTTCTGGTCGCGGTTGATGCTCTGCCCGATGATCTTCAGCAGCTGGTGCTGCAGGCCGGGCACATGGCTGGCGACGCGTTCCAGATCACCGATCGGTATTTCGCAGACGTCGGCCACGGTCAGCGCGATGGCGTCGCAGGTGTGGTGCGAGGTGCCCAGCGCATCCAGCCCCAGTATCTCGCCGGGCAGGTGGAAGCCGGTCACGTGGCTGTCGCCGTCGCTGTTGAACACCACGGTCTTGAACGCGCCTTCACGCGCCACGTAGATGTAGTCCAGCTTCTGGCCGCTTGAAAACAGCACATTGCCGCGCTTGAGCGGGCGACGCCTCTGCACGACGGAGTTCAGGCTATCGAAATCCTCGACGCTGATGGCAGCCGGCAGGCAGAGCAGCTGGATTGAGCATTTCGAGCAGTCGTTCCGGCTGCCTTTCAATCCGTGAAATGGGAGGATCTGGTCGCTCATTAGGGCCCCGTGGTCCAACGCTTCAACCAAGCGCTGCCTTTATCATGGCACAAAACGCCGTTATGCGGCTTGAGCACCCAGCGGTTTTCGTCCGGGAACGGCTTGGCGGATACGGACGGGAAGTTCATGGAAGCCTCGATAATCAACACGCATATGGTAACCGATTCGGCATGCCGGCTGAAACGGATTCACGGAATTTCAGGCTATACTGCTGAAATTCACGCCACGAGATCGCTATGGCCACTGTCATGCGGAACGATGAATTATTCGGTCACCCGAAGGGACTTTACGTCTGTTTTTTCACGGAAATGTGGGAACGGTTCTCATTCTACGGAATGAAGACGCTGCTGCTGCTGTATATCCTCAAATACCACCTGTTCGGCGACGACGCCGGCTACGACCTGCTCGGCGCCTACGGCGGCCTGGTGTACGCCGTGCCGGTCATCGGCGGACTGTTGGCCGACCGCTATCTGGGCATGCGCAAGGCGGTGGTCCTGGGCGGCGTATTGTTGGTTCTCGGGCATCTGGGCATGGCTTTTGAAGGCGAGCAGGCGCGCGTGGTCGATGGCGTGGTGATCCGCGACGAGGCGGCCCTGCAGGTGTTCTACCTGTCGCTGGCCCTCATCGTGATGGGCGTCGGCTTCCTCAAACCCAACATTTCCACCATCGTCGGCCGCCTGTATCCGCCGAACGATCCCCGCCTGGACTCCGGGTTCACGGTGTTCTACGCCGGCATCAACGTCGGCGCGTTGTTCGCCAGCCTGGTGTGCGCCTTCCTTGGCGAAACCTATGGCTGGAGATACGGTTTCGGCGCGGCCGGCATCGGCATGGCGGCCGGACTGGCCCTGTTCCTGTGGGGCCAGAAATACCTGAAAGGCCAGGCCGAACCGAACGATCCGCAGAAACTGCTTGAAAAAATCGGCCCGTTCACCCGTGAGTGGCTGATCTATCTGGGCAGCCTGGGCGGTGTACTGCTGGTCTGGCAGCTGATCCAGCATACCTGGACGGTACACGGCGCCATGCACCTGATCGCACTGACCCTGGCCGCCTGGTTTGTCTGGTTTCTGGCGAAAAAATGCAGCAAGGCCGAACGCGGGCAGATGATTTCCCTGGTGCTGCTGATTTTCGGCGTGCTGATTTTCTTCACCCTGTATGAGCAGACCTACGGCTCGTGGGTGACCTTCACCGACCGGCTGATGACCAAGGACCTGTTCGGCATGGCTCCGGTTGGAAGCACCACCATCCCCTGGGCCATCTTCTCGTTGGCGGCCAGCCCGGTGTTGATGATCGCCGCGCTGTCGGCCAGCGACCGCGGCATGGATACCGTCGCCAAGCTGATGGTCGGCCTGCTGGTGCTCGGCCTGGCCATCGCCATCACCCATGACGTGGTCATGGTACCGCAGACCGCCGGTTCGCTGACCTTCCTGGGCGCCTTCTTCATCGTGGTGCTGTCGCCGCTGTTCGCCTGGCTCTGGCCTTGGCTTGGCAGGCGCGGCCTGAACCCGAGCAAGCCGGCCAAGATGGCGTTCGGGCTGCTGGTAGCCGGCCTGTCGTTCATCCCGCTGATGCTGGCGGCCGATACCGCGGCCACCGGCGTGATGGCCAGCGTCTGGTGGCTGGTGCTGGCCTATTTCATCCTGGAAGTGGCTGAGATGTGCCTGTCGCCGATCGGCCTGTCCGCGGTCAGCCAGCTGTCGGTGCCGCGCGTGGTCGGTCTGATGATGGGTGCGTTCTGGCTGGCCACGGCCTATTCGGAAGTGCTGGCCGCAGGCTTCGGCAAGCTGGCCTCGATCGACATTCCCGAAGGCAGCGCCATCGACATGGCGGCCGCGGCAGGAAAGTACGGCAGCCTGTTCGAACTGATGCTGTGGATAGGCGTCGGCTCCGGCGTGGTGTATCTGCTGCTGACGCCGCTGATCCGGAAAATGATGCACGGAGCGGAATGAAAAACGGCCCCGGTTGATCCGGGGCCGTTTTGATGTCAAGCCGCTTGGACGCCGATCAGAACGGCACGTCGTCACCGAACGGATCATTGTCGGCGAAGCTTTCCGCCGGCTTCGGAGCCGCCGGACGCGCGGCCGGTTTCGGGGTACTGAAGCCGTCGTTGGAAGCGCCGGACGACCAGCCGCCGCCTTCATCACTGCGCGGACCGCGGTCGCCGCCGCTGGACTTGCCGCCCAGCATCTGCATTTCATTGGCGATCACATCGGTGCTGTAGCGTTCGATGCCCTGCTTGTCGGTGTATTTTTCGGTGCGCAGCGAACCTTCGACATAGATCTGCTGGCCTTTTTTCACGTACTCGCCGACGATCTCGGCCAGCTTGCGGGTGAATTTGACGCGGTGCCATTCGGTCCGTTCCTGTTTCTCGCCCTGCTTGTCCTTCCACGACTCGCTGGTCGCGATCGACAGCGTGCAGTACGCGTCGCCGGATTGGAAATACTTGACTTCCGGGTCTTTGCCGACGGTGCCGACGAGGATGACTTTGTTGATGCCGCGAGCCATGGCTTGTTCCTTTCAGATGTGGGTGTAGAGACAGCTTAAGTATAACGGTGTCCGGGAAATAACCCAATTAGTTTCAAATTTAGTAGGGAAAACGCTCGTCGGGCTGTCAGAACCTCTATAATTAAGCCATAGACTGAAACTAAGCATTTGATTTTATGAGCATTGAATCGATACAAGCCCTGTCGCGCCGGGAAATGGCGCACGTGGACACCCTGATCCGCGCGCGCTTGAGCTCCGATGTGCTGCTGATCAACCAGATCTCCGAACACATCATCGCCGGCGGCGGCAAGCGCCTGCGCCCGATGCTGGCCGTGCTGGCCGCCAGGGCCCTGGGCTACGAAGGCAAAGACCACACCGTGCTGGCCGCCATCGTCGAGTTCATCCACACCTCAACACTGCTGCACGACGACGTGGTCGATGAATCGGACCTGCGCCGCGGCCGCAAGACCGCCAACGCGCTGTGGGGCAACGCGCCGAGCGTACTGGTCGGCGACTTCCTGTACTCGCGCAGCTTCCAGCTGATGGTCGAGCTGGACTCGATGCCGGTCATGCGCGTGCTGGCCGACACCACCAACCGCATCGCCGAAGGCGAAGTGCTTCAGCTGCTGCACGTGCACAACCCGGACACCGATGAAACCGCCTACATGAACGTGATCGAGCGCAAGACCGCGGTGCTGTTCGCTGCCGCCACGTGCCTGGCCGCGCACCTGGCCGGCGCCGGCGAAGAACTGCAGCGGTGCCTGCACGATTACGGCATGCACCTCGGCCTGGCGTTCCAGATCGCCGACGACGTGCTCGATTACGGCGGCGACGCCGATGCGCTCGGCAAGAACCTCGGCGACGACCTGGCCGAGGGCAAAGCCACCCTGCCGCTGATCCACGCCATGGCCCATGCCGATGACGCGCTGAAGCAACGCCTGCGCGGCATCATCGAAACCGGCGACGCATCGGCGATGCCGGAAGTGCTGGCCGCGATCGAAGCCGCCGGCAGCCTGCAGTACAGCATCGACAAAGCCTGCCGGCACGCGCAGGCGGCGAAAGCCGCCTTGGCCGCCGTGCCGGACGGCGAGTGGAAGAGGGCCTTGATTGAACTGGCCGATTATTCGGTGGCGCGCAACCATTGATGCCTGCGCCACCGCCTTCGCCCCAAGGAGAATCGCCATGAATCCCGCCTTGTTCGCCGCCAACAGATCCGCCATGCAGCGTCTGCAGATCCTGTCCCGCCTGCACCAGGACGGCGCCATTTCACGCGGCAAGGCCATTGCGGTTGATTCGTTGCCGGCTGAAATGCAGGCGCAGGCCAAATACTACATCGCCAAGGGCATCCTGCGCACCACGCCGGACGGCGGCCTGTACATCGACAAGCGCGCCTATGAGGATTATCAGGCAGGCATGAAAACGGCAGGAAAATGGGTCTTGGCGGCATTGGGCGTGGCCTCGCTGGCCGGGCTGCTGCTTTTGCTGGCAAGCGAGGCCTGACCGCATCATTCAATTCAATACATTACAAACAGGACCCGTCATGAAATGGCTTATAGCACTGCTTTTGGCCTCAAGCGCGACGCTTGCGGCACAGGAACCTCAGGTCGACGCGTTGGCGATGGACTATGTCCGCTTGAGTCTGTCCATGGGCGCGCACGACGGTAACTACGTGGATGCCTATTACGGCCCGGCGCACCTTCAGGAACAGGCGTCGAAAACGCCGCTCAGCCTGGCGGAAATAAAAACCAAGGCGCATTCGTTGCAGGCAGCCCTGAACAGACTGCCGGGGCCGGCCGCCGATTCCATGGATGGCCTGCGGCTGGAGTTCCTGAAAAAGCAGACCGCGGCGATGCTGGGCCGCATTGATCTGCTGCAAGGCCGGAAAATGAACTTCGACCAGGAGTCGGCGGTGCTGTACGACACGGTGGCGCCGCACCACGACCGCCGCCATTTCGACGCCATCATCGCCAAAATTGATGCACTGCTGCCCGGACCCGGCACCACCGCCGAGCGCCTGAGCGCTTTCCGCGCGCAGTTCATCATCCCGCGCGACCGGCTGAAGCCGGTGTTCGAGGCCGCCATCCAAGGCTGCCGGGAACAGACCCTGAAACACATCACGCTGCCGGAAGGCGAGAATTTCACGCTGGAGTTCGTCACCGGCAAGCCCTGGAGCGGCTACAACTGGTACAAGGGCAAGTACCAGAGCCTGATCCAGATCAACGTCGAGCAGCCGATCTATATCGAGCGCGCCATCGACATCGGCTGCCACGAGGGCTATCCGGGCCACCATACCTACAATGCCCTGCTGGAGAAGAACCTCGTGGTAGGGCGGAAATGGCTGGAATACAGCGTCTACCCGCTGTTCTCGCCGCAGTCGCTGATCGCCGAAGGCAGTGCCAATTACGGCGTCGACATGGCGTTTCCCGATGCGCTCAAGCTGGCGTTCCAGCGCGATGTCCTGTATCCGCTGGCCGGCATCGACCCGGCGCAGATCGAAAAATACGACGCGCTGCTGAAGCTGGCCGGCCAATTGACCTACGCCGGCAATGAAGCCGCCAGGAATTACCTGGACGGCAAGGCGACGCGCGCGCAGACCATCGACTGGCTGGTCAATGTCGAGCTGTATCCAGCCGAAAAAGCGCCGCAGCGCACCACGTTCTACGACACCTACCGGAGCTATATCATCAATTACAACGTCGGCAAGGACCTGGTAAAGGATTATGTCGAGGCCAACAGCCGCGAAGCCCTCGGCGAACCGGAAAGGTCCGCCCTGCGCTGGCAAGTTTACGGGCAGCTGCTGTCTTCGCCGCGGCTGCCGAGCACCATCAAGGCGCCGTTGGCGGATTAGCCGTCGGTTTTCGATCCCGGCGCAGCCGGCTTTGCCGCAAGGTCTTCGGTCACGAACGCATCGATGTCCGCGCCGATCAACGGCCAGAAAGGATTGCTGCGCAGGCGCGTCAACGAACCGAGCGAGACGCTGATGGCACCGCTCTCACCGCGCAGCAGCAGGGAACCGATGCTGCGGATGCCGTTGTGGCCGCTGCCGGGCATGAAGCCGTAGATCGGGTCGTCGGACGGAAACGGCAAAGCGACATGGCCGACCGAGATCACATCACCGGGCCATTGCAATCCGGTGTCAAGCACGGTCCGCGAATTATCCGGAGCCAGCCGGATGACGTTGACCTGCCCGCTTCGCGGATCGGCGTTGCCGGCCACATCCAGGGTGTAGCCGCGCGGCGAACTTTGCAGGCGTTCGATCAGGGCACGCGCCTGCGGGGTCTGCACACTGCCGAACGCACGCGTGCGGTTGACGTCGAACAGCACCAAACGGTGCTTTGCGCCTTTCAGCGCCGGATACAGGACATCGGCCGCGCCGGCGACGCCGACCGTGGAATCGACCGCCGACTGCCAGGTGACCACCGGCGGCATCTGCATGATCCGGCCGCTCTCGTTGGCATCCGCAAGCGACCTGCGCAGGGCGCGCGCCGAGCGGTTGACCTGTCGCGTGGCATTGACCGTGAACGAATTGAATTTGTAGGGATCGAACTCGGGCATGACATCAATCCAACGGGCTTTCTCCAACACCGGAATCGGCACGACGCTCATGAAGTCGATGAAGCCGGCGACCGCCGCGACTTTGGTGATGTTGATGGCCGGCGACAGCAGCAGCAGACGGTCGGGCATGCGCAGGGATCTGTCATCGAGCGCATCCAGCGCGTACTGCAGCGCCAGCGTGCCGCCGGTGGAATGCCCGGCAAGGTAGAACGGTTGGCCGGGCGGCGTGCGCGAAGCCACATCGCGGGCGGCGATGCGGACCGCGGCGTTCCAGTCGCGCAGGGTCATTTCGGTCATCATCGACGGGAAGGTGCCGTGGCCCGGCAGGCGCAGGACGGTCACTTCAAAGCCCCTGGCGTTCAGGGTTTCGGCCATCGCCTTCATTGAATACGGCGAATCGGTCAAGCCATGGATCATCAGGGCATGTCCTACCGGCTTGGCCGCCAGCAACCGATAGGAGCGGTTGAACGGCGCGCCTTCAGCCAGCCTGTTGAACATGCCGGCTTGGTTGTATCGGCTGTAGATATAGGCTTCGTTCTGCTTATCCCACGTTGCGATTTCGGCATCCATGTTGTCGAACAACTGCTTTTCTCGCCGCAGATAGCCGTTGAAATCGAGGTGGCTGTCTTTATAGGCCTTGAATTCCCCGCTCAGGCGTTCGGTGTGCCAGGGCTGCAGGGGCGGCAGCATGCTGACCGCAAACCAGGTGAAGCCCAACATGATCGCCAGGCAGATGATCAGCAGCCATTTAACGGTCCGGAGCGCCAGGCGCCCGGTATGGCCGGCGGTCGCCGACGAGAATCTGCGCAGTGAATTTATCAAGAAACGGCTCCTGGCCATGGACACTCCTAGAGTATGCGTTAATGCCGCGCAGGGCAAATTCCCGCCGACACCCGGCTGGGATTGCCGCCTTGACTATGGTACTTTGACGAAAAGACCGGTACGTTCTCCCATCATTCAATAAGGCCCGACTGGAATGCACGCCCCGTCATCAACTCCGCCACCTGCGGCACCGACGCTGATCCTGGCCATCCTGCTCGCGACCGTTTCGCTGTGCGCCCCCGCGCAGGCCGCAGCAACCGCCGTGGATCCACCGCGTGTCGACATGCTGTTCCCCGGCGGCGTTTCCAAGGCGCTGATCCTGAGCTACGACGACGGTCCGGTC
>ERZ1645185.536-NODE-536-length-15822-cov-7.706349_pt1 | contig 15822 bp, 13 predicted proteins | sample MGYA00575351_ERZ1645185 | MGnify/ENA primary metagenome ERZ1645185 (study PRJEB40838, sample SAMN11284767) | freshwater sediment metagenome | isolation source: river sediment | host: Sediment | place: India: Jana village, Kanpur | collected 2015-12-17 ...
TGCCCAGCACCGGGCTCGCCATTCCGGTGTATTACATCATCGCGCCCGCCGAGGCTTCCAGTAACCTCGCGCGCTACGATGGCGTGCGGTACGGTGTACGCGTCGCCGCCGACAACCTCGGGGAAATGTACGAGCGCACGCGGTCTGGTGGCTTCGGCGACGAAGTCATTCGACGCATTCTGCTCGGAACGTACGTGCTCAGTGCTGGCTACTACGATGCGTACTATCGGCGAGCGCAGGCGGTACGCGCACTCATCGCGCAGGAGTTTGCGCAGGTTTTTGCATCGGGCGTGCACGTGCTGTTCACCCCCACGGCGCCAACAACCGCTTTCAAGCTCGGCGAAGTGTCCGACCCGTACGAGATGTACCTCAGCGACATCTTCACGGTGACAGCCAATCTGGCCGGCGTGCCGGCCATGTCGCAGCCAATCGGGAGCGTCGACGGCCTGCCGGTTGGTGGACAACTCATGGCGCCACACTTCGGCGAAGCGACCATGGTAACCGTGGCCGCCGCCCTCGAAGCGGCACTGCAAGCGGAGGCGCAGCGATGACCATCGCGCAACACAACGCCGCACCGGCTGATACGTGGGAGCTCGTCATCGGTCTTGAGGTGCATTGCCAACTCAAAACACGCAGCAAGATTTTTTGTGGTTGCGCGACCTCATTTGGTGAGGCGCCCAACACCAATACCTGTCCAGTCTGTCTCGGACTGCCCGGGGCTCTTCCGGTGCTCAATGCCCACGCGGTGGCACTGGCGACCCGGGCCTCGTTGGCGCTCGGCTGCACCGTGCACGACACTTCGGTCTTCGCGCGCAAGAACTACTTCTATCCCGATCTGCCCAAAGGCTACCAAATCTCCCAGTTCGATCGCCCCCTCGCCACCGAGGGCGCTGTCGTGATCGGAGGCGACGGCACCGACACCGCACGCGTCATTCGCGTGCATCGGGTGCACATGGAGGAGGATGCCGGAAAATCGGTGCACGATCGATTCGCCGACGTCTCCGCCATCGATCTCAATCGGGCCGGAACTCCACTCGTCGAGATCGTCTCGGAACCGGATATCCGCAGCGCTGCCGAAGCATCGGCGTATGCTCGCCGTCTCAAGCAGATCCTCGAATACGCCGAGGTCTCCGACGCGAACATGGAGGAAGGTTCGCTGCGGGTCGACGTCAATATCTCCGTTCGGCGGATCGGCGAGACCGTGCTGGGCACCAAAACCGAGATCAAGAATCTCAACTCGTTTTCAGCCATCGAACGGGCCGTCGAAATCGAATACGCTCGCCAATGTGCCGTACTCGAATCCGGCGGTGTCATCGAGCAGCAAACCATGCTCTACGATGACAAGCGCAACCAGGTGCGGCCGGCGCGTAGCAAGGAAGGAAGCCACGATTATCGTTACTTTCCCGACCCCGATCTGCCACCGCTGCGGCTGTCATCCGCCTTCCTCGCCTCGCAGGCTGCGGCACTACCGGAACTGCCGCCGGCACGGCGGTTGCGCTTCGCGGCGCAGTACGGGCTCACCGATGGCGAAACGGAGTCATTGCTCAGTACTCGAGAGCTGGCCGATCGGTTCGAAGCGGTCGCCAGTGCCTGTGGTGAAGCGAAGCGGGCCGCCAACTGGATGTTGGGAACCGTGCTCGCTTCGGTTAATGCATCTGGCGTGGCGCTCTCCGAACATCCCGTGTCGCCGGCCCGGCTGGGGGCGCTTATCAAGCTCGAAGCCGCTGGCGATGTCTCGAACACCGCCGCGCGACAGCTCTTCGGCATGCTCGAACAGCAGGATGGCGATCCGCTCGAACTCGCGCGGGCTGCCGGCTTGCTGCAGGTGCGTGACGATGAGGCCCTCGTGGGCTGGATCGATGAGGTGCTCGCCGAAAATCCGGCAGAAGCGGCTCGGTTCGCTGGCGGCGAACGGAAGTTGCAGGGCGTACTCGTTGGACTGGTCATGAAAAAGTCCAAGGGCGCCGCCGACCCCAAAAAGGTCAATCAGCTACTGGCCGCTCGCGCGGGCTGAAGAGCGGTTCCGGCAACTCCAGTGCATGTCGCAAAGGAGTTGCCGGCATGCCGAACATCCGATCGGCTTCGAGGGCGGCGCGCATGTCGCCGCCTTCGCGCCGCGCTTGCCGTCGTACTTGTTTGGCCGCGCGCAGCGGGCGGTCACCCGACGGATCGTACGTGAACGGCTCGCTGGCATCCCATCTGTTCAACAGGTCCACGACGTAGTCAAACGCACGCACCATGTAGCGACCGACGTCGGCATCGCTCAGATCCCAACGGCTGTTCTCCGAAACCAGTTGGAAGATGCGCTGCCATGATTCCGTGTCAGTCACGTACACCATGCCGCGGAAAATGCGGCGGTTCGTCGGTGTCCCGAAAAGGGTAGGGCTGAGAATGCGGTCGAGATGCTGATCGGCCGGCGCGTGATCGAGCCGCAGCAACTCACGCGCTCGCCGCGGCCACGGATCGCCCAGGTGCGTGTCGATTCGGCTCTCCCAATAGCTGTGCCCGAGAGCACTCGTGCTCGAGGTGACGGCCAGCTGCCTTGGCACAAAGAAATTGTGGGCCACGACGTCCGCAGCGAGATGCGAAAGGTATCCCAGGGCAAAGGCACGAAGCGAAGGAGTGTCCGCTTCGTCGTGGATCTCCATCCCTACGTGCCACGAATGACAATGACGACCGACTTCAGCGTATTTCTTGGCGATGCTGGTATCCGCCGCAATCGAGCCATACAGAAAGTCGGCTGGATACGCGGCCAGCAGATCGGCCAGGCCGGAAGGAATGAGGTGCAGGTGGCGCAGCACCGCGTCGCCGAGAAACACGTGCGTTCCAGGCGTCCATGCCCACGCCTCGGTTGGGCTGACAACCAGCGCGAGCAGGACCGCCAGCAGGCACGCGCCCCACGGGATGCCCGCGCGCTCCGCCATGGGTTAGTCCCGCTCGGTGTCGCTGTCGCGATGCGGCCGCTTGCGGCGACCGCGACCAGGGAGCCGCGAGGCAAAGGCGTTGGCACCCATGCGTACGCCACGTACCGCGGAAATCGCCGTGATCGCCGTTTCCTCGAGTTCGTCCTGCACGACATCGAGTACAGCGTTCACTTCATCGATGCGCTGCGCCGTTGCCGCGGCGGCATCGAGAATGGTGTCACCCATGGCGGCCGCCGCATCGCTGACGACCGTCACGTCGCGTTTCACGGTGGCCACCATTTCCCGCGCGTCGTCTACGATCGCGTTGGCGTTGGCAAGCAGTGGGCGGGTGTCGGAGTTGAGGCGTTCGAGCGTCCCGTTGAGCTTCTTCACCCCCTCGCGCATGGCCCCAAGCAGCAGAATCAGGCTGATGAGGGCTCCGACGGCGAGCAGCAGCACCAGAATCTGCAGCACTCCGCTCGTCCACTCCAGCACGCCACGGTCTGGAATCGTGCGGGTGATAATCGTGTCCGGCAGGCTGGCCGCCTGCATCAGCGACCAGGAGACGAACCGGGGGAGTGCGATCACGAAAGCCATACCTCTGATCTAAAGGCTCCCGAGGCTCGTGTCCATGGCGACGGGTGACTAAGCTTGAGGCTCACGGTCTTACGAATTCGCGCCTCGCCCGGGTCACATGTCTGCGGTCCAATACATCGTCGAAGGTGGTCAGCGCCTGCAGGGCTCCATTCGCCCGGCCGGCAACAAGAACGCCGCGCTCCCCATCGTGGCGGCGGCGCTCATTACCGACCAGCCCGTGCAGTTGCACAACGTGCCGCGCATTCGCGACATCGAGACCCTGGTCGAACTGATCCGCACCACCGGCGCCGATTGCGAGTGGAATGGCGAGAACTCCCTGCGCATTCATGCGAAGACGGTGCGTGCTGCTGATCTCGATCCGGCCATGTGTGCACGCATCCGGGCGTCTATTCTGCTGGCGGCGCCACTCCTGGCGCGCTGCGGGACCGTGACGCTGTCACCGCCTGGGGGTGACGTCATCGGCCGCCGGCGCCTGGATACCCACTTCCACGTTCTGCAGGCACTCGGTGCGACCTACGAACTCGGGGCTCGCTTCCGCTTCGATACCAAGGGATTGGTCGGCGCTGACGTCTTCCTCGATGAGCCCAGCGTCACGGCCACCGAAAATGCGCTGGTGGCAGCCGTCGCGGCCAAGGGGCGCACCACGCTGCGCAACGCGGCCAGCGAGCCGCACGTGCAGGACCTGGCACGGTTCCTCGTCGCACTGGGCGCGCGCATCGACGGGATTGGCTCGAACGTGTACACCATCGAGGGCGGATTGCCACTCGGTGGCGCCACGCACGAGATTGGCCCGGACCACATCGAAGTGGGTTCGTTCATCGGCTTGGCCGCCGTCACGCGCTCCACACTCCGCATCGAACGTGCCGGGGTTGAGCATCTGCGCAGTACGTTGCTCGGATTCGAAAAGCTCGGCATCTCATGCACCATCGATGGCGATGATCTCATCGTGCCGGCCGAGCAGTCGCGCCGCATGCAGACCGATCTCGGGGGGCACGTCGCCAAGCTGGAAGACCAGCCGTGGCCGGCTTTCCCCGCGGACACCATGTCCATCGCCATCGTCGCGGCGACACAGTGCGAGGGCATGATTCTCTTCCACGAGAAGATGTTCGAGTCGCGTCTGTACTTCACCGACAAACTCGTCGGCATGGGCGCACGCATCGTGTTGTGCGACCCGCACCGGGCCATCGTGTCTGGCCCCACGCAACTGCGCGGCGGCACCGTCGAGTCGCCGGACATCCGCGCCGGCATGGCGATGTTGCTGGCCGCATTGTGTGCCGACGGGACCAGCGTGATCAACAACGCGCAGCAGATCGAACGCGGATACGAGCGCATCGAAGCGCGGCTCGGTGCGCTTGGCGCGCGCATCCAACGTGTCGTCCTCAGCGCGCACTGACATGGCCTTGCCCGGGTATGTCACCCCGCAGCACGCGGGAAACATGTCCGTTCTCGGACTGGCGGAAGCCGTCCCCGAGCTGCCGGCCAACATCCGGGCGTGGACAACCACGCGCCAAAGTGGGTCGTTCGGCCTCGGTTCCGAGGAGGCGGTGGGCGAGGTCATGGCCCGCTGGGCGGCACTTCAGGAAGAGCTCGCCCAGCTCGGGATTTCGCGGTTGGCGAACGCGCACCAGGTGCATGGCAATACGGTCACGGTGCACGGCGGCGGCTGGCGTGGGTGGCTGCGCGGGCGCGCTGCCGACGGCCATGTGACTGCCCGGCGCGGTACGGCACTCGCCGTCACCGTCGCCGATTGCACACCGGTGCTGGTGTGGCATCCCGCAGGGGCGGTGGCCGCCCTGCACGCCGGATGGCGAGGCACCGCGGCGAACATTCTTGACCATGGGCTCGACTCGCTCGTTGCACTCGGATTCCCATCTGAGGAATGTCACGTATGGCTGGGGCCAGCCATCTGCGGGGCGTGTTACGAAGTCGGCCCTGAGGTACTGACCGCCATCCACGGGGCGCCTTTTGCAGCCAAGGGGCAGCTCGATGTGCGGGCCATCCTCGGCGAGCAGGCACTGGCTCGTCGGGTTGCCAGTGTCCGAACGGCAGCCGGTTGCGCCCGATGCCACGTCGATCGGTACTTCTCGCACCGCGGTGGTGACACCGGGCGCATGCTCGGAATCATCGCCCTGCTATGAGATGGCGCGGGCGATCTGATGGTGGCGTCCGTCCGGAGATCGGACGGTTGGCGCGGGGGTGAGCTTGACCCGGCCAGACACGGGCCATAGGTTGAAGATCTGTGATGTGACCTCTTCGTGAACGTGCCCGCCTTGCGCGGGTGGAAGAAGTGTGGGGATGGCCCCCACACTTTTTTGTTCTCTGGGGATGGTGATGTCCCATTCATATTCGAACAGCAGTTTGGCGGTCGTCTGGAGGTCAGCGGTTGAGCGAGTCCATCGAACCCATTGTCGCGCAGGAACTTGGCACCCTGGGCTTTGATCTCGTCGAGCTGCGGCGGGGCGGGTCGAAGGCCCGGCCGGTGCTGGAAATCCGGATCGATCGGCGGGACGAAGAAAAGGTTACGATCGACGACTGTGCACGCGCTTCCCGAGCCCTCGAAGCTCGATTGGAAGCCGACGCGCTGGTCGCCGAGCAGTACGTGCTGGAGGTGTCGTCGCCTGGCGCGGATCGGCCGCTGAAGACTGCGGCCGATTGGCGCCGGTTTGTTGGTCGGCGGGCAACCGTCACCGCGATGGCGTTGGCAGGTGGAAAACAGGAAGTTGAGATCCTCGCGCTCGATGGCGAGGCAGGCGCCGAGATCGTGTCGGTGCGTGATCCGAAGGGGCGGGAAGTACAGTTGCCGCTCCGCGAGGTTACGCAGGCTCGATTGGCGTTTCACTGGAAACGATAGGGGAGACGGATGGCCGGATCGGCGGAAATTCTCACAGCATTACGTGAGCTGTCGAACCTCAAGCAGATCACGCGCGATGAGCTCCACGGGCTTCTCCAGGATGGCATTCTTGCCGCCCTGGCCAAGAAGCACGGGGCCAATGTCCAGGCTGAAATCGATATCGATGAAGCCAAGGGCGAAATTCGCATCGTGCTGCTTAAGACGGTCGTGGGCGAGGTCACCGACGAGTCACGGGAAGTGACAGTCGAGGAGGCCCGGTTCATGGATCCGGAGTTCCAGGTCGGCGACGTCATGGAAATTCCGGTCGACTTCATGGAGTTCGGCCGTACGGCAGTGCAGGCCGCCAAGCAGCGCATCATCCAGCGAGTTCGCGAGGGTGAGCGTTCGCGCATCCGTGATGAATTTGCCGGCCGCGTGGGCGACTTGCTGTCGGGCGAAGTGCAGCAGATCGAGCGCGGGAAGCTCGTGGTCATGCTCAACAAGTTCCGCGAGGCGGAAGCCATCATTCCGTATCGCGAGCAGAATCATCGCGAGCACTACCATCAGGGCGAACCAGTGCGCGCGGTCCTCAAGCGGGTCGAAGACACGCCCAAGGGGCCGCGGCTCATCCTGAGCCGTGCGGACGCCCTCTTCGTGCAGGCGCTGTTCAAGCTCGAAGTGCCGGAAATCCAGCAGGGTATCGTGGAGATCAAGGCCGCGGCCCGAGAAGTCGGCAGCCGCACCAAGATCGCCGTCACGTCGCGCGACGAAGCGGTCGATCCGGTTGGCGCTTGTGTCGGCCTCAAGGGCGCGCGCGTCCAAGCGGTTGTCAACGAGTTGGGCGGCGAGCGCATCGACATCGTGCCGTGGTCGCCCGATCCCGAGCGCTTTGCCAAGCTGGCCTTGGCGCCGGCCCGTGTGGCGCGCGTTTTCAGCGACGCGGTTTCGCGCACTATTCAGGCGGTCGTCGACGAAGATCAGTTGTCGTTGGCCATCGGGCGGAACGGGCAGAATGTGCGTCTGGCTTCCGAGCTGACGGGTTGGAAAATCGATCTGTACTCGAGCCGGGAATGGATGGAGAAGGGTGGGGAGTCCCCGCTCTTTGCGCCGCTCCCCGACGACACCGAAGCCGATGTGCCGCTCAACGAAATCGAGGGGCTGGAGACGGCGACGGTCGCGGTGCTCGCTGAAGCGGGCTACCGTACGCTGAACGACATTCTCGATCTCGATCGGGACGATCTGCTCCGCTTGCCGGGCATCGCGCCCGAGGAGGCCGATCGGATCATGTCAATCATCGACGAACTGACGACCGAGGATGACGAGGGTGGTCGCAGCGCGTGAGTGACGAGCAGGGCGTACCCGCAACGTTCGACGAGGCCGTGCGCCGCAAGGTGCTCGGGCTCGTGGGACTCGGGGCGCGCGGGCGGTTGGTGGTGATCGGTACCGAACAGGTGAAGATCGCCGCCCAGAAGGGCAACCTGCAGTTGGCATTGGTGGCGCAAGACGTTTCGCGCCACTCGCTGGACAAAGTCGTGCCCGTGCTCCGGGCCCGACGCGTGGAGATGGTGGAGTGGCCGAGTGCGGCCGAGTTGGGCGGTGCCGTGGGTCGGGAAACCACCGCCGCAATAGGGATCGTAGATCAGGCGCTGGCGCGCGGTATCCGTGGCGCCGTAGCCGGGGCAGCCCCGGCAGGCGACGCGACGCGCGTTTCGCGGTAGGAGGACGGGTTGAGCAAGCTTCGTGTGCATGATATGGCGGGTGAGTTCGGGATCTCGGCTGACGAGGTCATCGCGCTGCTGCGCCAGATGGACGTGCCGGTTCGCAGCCATTTGTCGCTGTTGACCGACGATCAAGTTTCACGTATCCGCGCCCGTTGGGAGCGCGAGAAGCGCGTACGCGCCGAGAAGGCGCAGCCGGCACCTGCCGCCGCGCCGTCGCGGCGGCGTCGTACCGCCGTCGCCGACGTCCCGGCCACCCCGGAACCCGAAACGGCAGCACCGGCACCGTCCGTGCGCCGTCGCCGCGCCGCTGATGTCGCCGATCATCATGAGCCCGAAGCACCGGTGGCCGAGGTTGCCTCCGCCCCCGCAGCGCCGGTCCCTGACGTCGTCGCGATCGCCGCGCCCGCAGTCGAGCGTCGTCCCGAGCCCGTCGAGGCCGCTCCGGTGGTCAAGGCGCCCGTGGTCGACACACCGCCGGTGGTCGCGACTCCTGCGCCGGTGCCCACCCCGGCACCAGTCGCGGTGGCCCCCGCGCCCGTCGAACCGCCCGCCGCGCCGGTACCGCCAGTGCGTCCGGCGGCTGAGGTTGCGCCCGCCGTTGTTGAGGCGCCCAAGTCACCCGCGGCACCAGTTGCTCCCGCTCCCGCGGCCGCCCCGGTGGCGGCCGTTGCGCCCGATGCGCCGGCGGTGTCGACGCCCGAGGCCGCGCCAGCAGCTGAGCCGGCTCCCTCGCCAACCGCGTCGCTTCCTCCCGATCGCCCGCGCCCACGTCCAGCTGTTCCGGGGGCTCCGCGTCCCCGGCCGGTCGCCAGCGCATCCCCGAACTTCGGCAACGCGCGCCCCATCGCGTCGGCTGCCCCTGGCGGTGGGCTTTCGCAGGGCCAGCGTCGCGACGATCGTCGGCCCGGTGCCGGCGGTCCGACGCAGCACGGTGGCGGCCAGCAGGGTGGCGGCCAGCAGGGCGGTGGCCAGCCCGGGAGCGGCATGTCGCAGGGCGGTGGTCAGAACCAGCAGCGTCGCGGCAAAAAGAACAAGCGCGGTGCGGTCGATCAGGAAGCCGTGTCGGCCAACATCACCAAGACGATGACCGCCATGCGCGGCGCGCCGACGCGTGGTCGCGCTGGCCGTCGCTTCGGTGCCGAAATGCGCGCCGAGGTCGAAGAGCAGCGCCAGATCGCGGCGGAACGCGAGCGGAAGACCGTTCGCGTGAACGAGTTCATCACCGTGTCCGAGCTCGCGCAGATCCTTGGCATCTCCGCCACGCAGATCGTCGGGTTCGCGTTCAAGTCGCTCGGGTTGATGGTCACCATCAACCAGCGCCTCGACTTCGACCAGATCGAACTCATCGCCGGTGAATTCGGCTTCCAAGCCGTCAAGGAAAGCGACTACGCCGCTGACGTGACCGACATGGGCGACGTCGACCAGCCCGAGGACCTCCGTCCGCGGCCGCCGGTCGTCACCATCATGGGTCACGTCGACCATGGCAAGACGTCGCTCCTCGACTACATCCGAAAGGCCAACGTGGTCGCCGGCGAAGCCGGTGGCATCACGCAGCACATCGGCGCCTACCACGTCGAAGTGGCTGGCAAGCGCCTCATCACGTTCCTCGACACCCCCGGTCACGAGGCGTTCACCGCCATGCGTGCCCGTGGTGCCCAGGTTACGGACATCGTGGTCATCGTGATCGCGGCCGACGACCAGGTCATGCCGCAGACGATTGAAGCGATCTCGCACGCCAAGTCTGCCGGCGTGCCGATCATCATCGCGATCAACAAGTGCGACCTGCCCACGGCCAACATCGAAAAGGTCAAGCAGGATCTCCTCCAGCACGAGGTCGTGCTCGAAGACTTCGGTGGTACGGTGCTCCATTCGCAGATCTCCGCGAAGAAGGGCACGGGCGTGGCCGAACTGCTCGACCAGATCCTGCTGCAGGCCGATATCCTCGAGCTCAAGGCCAACCCCAACCGCCGCGCCGTGGGTTCGGTGGTGGAAGCCCAGCTCGACCAGGGCAAGGGCCCCGTGGCCACCGTGCTGGTGCAGAACGGTACGCTCAAGGTCGGCGACGACTACATCTGCGGCATCTACTCCGGCCGCGTGCGCGCCATGCTCGATGAGCGTGGCAAGCAGGTCAAGTCTGCTGGTCCCGCCATCCCGGTTCAGATCCTTGGCCTCACGGGCGTGCCCATGGCCGGTGATCAACTGCTGGTCGTCGACGACGCCACGGCCGCGCGCGAAATCGCGCAGCGTCGTGAACGTCTCGATCGTGAAGCCAAGAGCCGTCGCACCACGCGTGGTGTGGTGTCACTCGAAGACTTCATGTCGCAGACCACGGCCGGCCAGAAGCGTCAGCTGCGCCTCGTCATCAAGGCCGACCAGGGCGGTCCGGCGGAAGCACTCGCCGACGCACTGCAGCAGCTGTCGAACAACGAGGTGCAGGTGGAGATCATCCATCGCGCCGTCGGTGCGATCGCCGAAAGCGACATCCTGCTCGCGAAGGCGGCGGGAGCCATCATTGTCGGCTTCCACGTGCGCCCCGACAACAACGCGCGTCAGGCTGCCGAGCGCGAAGGCGTCGATATCAAGCTGTACCGCATCATCTACGAGGCCGTGGCCGACGTGAAGGCCGCCCTCGAAGGCATGCTGCGTCCGGAAGAACGCGAAGTGGTGTTCGGCGAAGCCGAAGTCCGCGAAACGTTCAAGGTGGCCCGCGTCGGCACCATCGCCGGTACCATCGTTCGCTCGGGTATCATCAACCGGAAAGGACGCATCCGCGTCATCCGCGATGGAATCGAGATCTACGACGGTGCCATCGCTTCGCTGCGTCGCTTCAAGGACGACGTCAACGAGGTCAAGGAAGGCTACGAGTGCGGTATCGGCATCGAAAACTTCAACGATCTCAAGATCGGCGACGTGTTCGAGTGCTACCGTACGGAGGAAGTGGCGCGTACGCTCGATCAGGCCTCCAAGACCTGAGGAGGAAACATGGGCGAACCGCGGCGTCCTGACCGCGTCGCCGAAGCAATTCGTGAACAAGTCGCGACCTTCCTCGCGGAAGGCGCGAAAGATCCACGAATCAAAGCGTTCGTCACCGTTACGGCGGTCGACGTGACGCGAGATCTTCGGCACGCGACGGTCTTCGTCAGCCTCATGGGCGACGAGGCCGACAAGAAATCCACGATCGAGGGGCTGGGCAGTGTCGCCAGCCACCTCCGGTCGCTGCTGGGCAAAACGTTGCGCTTGCGTAATGCTCCGGAAATCCATTTCCGGACCGACGAGAGCGTGGCGCGCGCCGGACGCATCGAAACGTTGCTCGCACAGGTTCGCAATGAGCGGGAGCAGCGTGAGGCGGCGCACGAGGGCGAGCTGCCCGCCGACACCAGTTCGTCGGAAACCTGAGCGCCACCAGCAACGTGCCGGTGGCGCCGCACGACAGTACGACACCGCGCACGGCCGGCTTGCTCTACGTCGACAAGCCTGCCGGCATCTCCTCGCACGATGTCGTGGCGGTGGTTCGGCGCGCAGCGCGGAGTCGCCGCGTCGGTCACGCCGGTACGCTCGACCCGTTCGCTACCGGGCTGTTGGTATTGGCCGTCGGCCCGTGTACCCGCCTGTTGCCCTATATCGTCGGCGAGCCCAAAGTCTACGAGGCCGTCTTCCAGTTCGGTCACGAGACCGATACCGATGATGCCACAGGCACGGTAACGCGAACGGGCGACGTGCCCAGCGCAGCCACGCTGCACGATCCACGAGACCACGTGCGGTGTGCGGCGGAGGCCGGCCTAACTGGCCACATAGCCCAGATACCCCCGGCATTTTCGGCGAAGCACGTCGACGGGCAGCGCGCCTACGACCTGGCGCGGAAGGGACGCGAGGTCCAACTGGCTCCGGTCGAGGTACATGTACACGCGTGGGAGTGGCTCGGCGCTGGCGACAACTGGCTGCGCACTCGCATCACCTGTGGCGGCGGTACGTACATTCGCGCGTTGGCGCGTGATCTCGGGCGTGCCTTGGGCACGGCTGCCCATTGTCGAGAACTGCGGCGAGTCGCAAGTGGGCCGGCACAGCTGACCAATGCGGTATCCCTTGAGCGGCTCACGCCGGGTGCCATTCTCGACGGCACGGTGCCGCTCATTCCTCCGCTTGCCGCACTCAGCGATGTGGCCCATCAGCCACTCGACGATGAGCAATTGGCAGACCTGCGACATGGTCGCCCGGTACGCGCGACAATCGATGGTGACCGCGCGGCACTCCTCGTCGGCCGCGAAGTGGTGGCCATGGCCGTGCGATCAGCGAACGGTCGCTGGCAGCCACGAGTGGTAATGCTCGGGGACGCTCAATGAGATGGCGTCCCGACGAGAGCGGGTTGCCGCTGGATAAGGGTGCGGTCATTACCGTCGGCACCTTCGATGGCGTGCATCGCGGGCATCAGGATGTACTGGCAACGCTCGTGCGCCATGCGCAAACGCGCGGTCTGCCGAGCGTGGTCGTCACATTCGATCCGCACCCGCTCGAAGTCGTGAACCCGGCTGCGGCACCGCCACTCCTCACGCTGACGAACGAAAAGCTGGCCATCTTCGCCCAGACCGGTGTGTCGTACGTCGCCGTGCTGCCGTTCACGCCGCTCCTCGCAGCGCTCGAGGCCGAGCAGTTCGTCGACGAGGTGTTGCTCGGCCGATTCGCCATGCGCGAGTTGCTGGTTGGCCACGACCACGGGTTCGGTCGCGGTCGCCTGGGTGACATCGAGGTGTTGCGACAGCTTGGCCAGAGCCGCGATTTCGGCGTGACCGTATTGCCGCCGGTACACACCCCCGACGGTCACGCGATCAGCTCCACGTCTATTCGTCGTGCGATTGCCGGTGGAGACCTGACACGGGCGGCGCTGGGGCTCGGCCGACCCTACAGCCTGTCGGGCGCGGTGGTGCAGGGGGATCAACGCGGGCGGACGATCGGCTATCCCACGTTGAACTTGGCGCCGCTATCTGCACGCAAACTGCTGCCGCCCGACGGTGTCTATGCGGTGCGGGTGCAGCTCCCCGAGGGGGAGTTCGGCGGCATGCTGAACCTTGGCCCGCGTCCAACCGTGGGCGACCATCAGCGGCGAGTGGAAACGCACGTGTTCGATGCCGGGGCCGACTGGTACGGCGCCCATGTGCGGCTCGATTTCATCGCCAGGCTGCGCGGCACCAGGCCTTTCCCCGGGCTGGATGCACTTCGGGCCCAGCTGGCCGAAGATGAACGGCAGGCGCGTGCGGCACTAGCTACCGCACAGCCTACTGCGTCTCTAAGTTAAGAGGCTTGGCGCACTTCGCGCCGTTTCTGGCGCCACTCTTCCCGGCGTTCCGTCATTCCCCCTGGCCACCGGCATCGATGGCAAACCTGAAGTACCGCGTCCTGCTTATCGTAGGACTCTTCGCGGCCTCTGCATGGGCCCTCTTTCCGCGCACCGTTGTCGAACGGGTGAAGCGCGATGGCGTGTTCGTGTATGACACCGTACGTCGTGTCCCGCTCAAGCGCGGTCTCGACCTCCAGGGTGGCATGCACCTGACGCTCGAAGTCGACGAGTCGAAGCAGGCCGTTGCCAACAAGTCCGAAGCCCTCGACCGCGCGCTGAAGGTGGTGCGTCAGCGTATCGACGAATTCGGTGTGTCTGAGCCGGTGGTGCAGAAGGTCGGCAACGATCGCATCATCGTCGAACTGCCGGGTATCGATGATCCCGAGCGCGCACAGGACGTCGTGCAGAAGTCGGCCTTCCTCGAGTTCCAGATCACCGACGAAACCGGGGCCTTCGATAAGGTCATGTCCCGATTCGACGAGATCGCGCGTCAGGCCGGCATTGCTGTCGGTACGAAGGGTGCGGCCACCGCGGCGGGCGGCGATTCCGCCAAGTCCACCTCGGTGACCTCGCTGCTCACGCAAAAGAGCGATAGCGCCGCGAAGGACTCGGCGGTTGCTGCCGGAAGCACTAGCGTTGACAGCGCGGCGCCGAAGCCCGTCGCTGGTGGGCTGTTCGCCACCAACGTGCAGCCTGGCCAGATCCCGGGGCAGTACATCATTCCGGAATCGGCGTTCCCGGCCATCGAGCAGGCACTGCAACTTCCGGCCATTCAGGCCGCGGTACCGCCCGGTAAGGTCATTCGCTGGGGAGTCGTCGATACGGCCGAAACGGGCAGCCAGCGGTTCCGCGCGTTCTACGTACTCGATGCTCGCCCCATCATCACGGGCGAAGTGCTGACAGACGCACGTCCCAACACCGATCCGGTCGAAGGCAACGTGGTGCAGTTCACCCTCAACAATGAGGGCGCCCGCCGCTTCAAGGTGGAAACGGGTAAGCACATCCGCGACAACATGGCCATCGTGCTTGACCAGAAGGTCATCACGGCGCCCACGCTGCAGAGTGCCATCGGCCGCAACGGCCAGATCACGCTTGGCGGCGGTTCGCTGCAGGCCGCGCAGGATCTTGCGCTCGTGCTGCGTGCCGGCGCGCTGCCGGTACCGCTCAAGGTGGCGGAAGTGCGGCAGATCGGCGCGAGCCTCGGTAACGACTCGGTGAACAAGGGCATCATCGCGCTTATCGTCGCGTTCGGCCTCGTGCTTGCCATCATGGTGGCCTACTACAAGTTCTCCGGCTCGCTCGCCGTGGCGGCGCTGGTGCTGTACCTCGTGTACACTCTCGCGATCCTCGCCGGCTTCAATGCCGTGCTCACGCTTCCGGGCCTCGCCGGTTTCGTACTCTCCATCGGTATCGCCGTCGACGCCAACGTGCTGATCTTCGAGCGTATCCGCGAAGAAATCGATCAGGGCAAGTCGGTCCGTCTTGCCATCGACGAAGGCTTCCGGCATGCACTGAGCGCCATTGTCGACACCTCGGCAGCTACCATTCTTTCGGGCATGGTGCTCTACCAGTATGGCACGGGACCCGTGCGCGGCTTCGCGGTTACGCTTGTCGCCGGCCTCGTGGCCTCGCTGTTCACGGCGATCTTCGTGACCAAGACCTTCTTCCTGCTCTGGTTGAACCGCTCGCGCGGCACCCAGACGCTGAGCATCTGAGGCCGTCATGCTGCGTATCTTTCACAACACGTCGTACCAGTTCGTCAAGCATTGGAAGATGGCCGCCATCCTTACGGCCGTCTTCATCGCCGCCGGTCTTGTGACGTTCGGTATCACGGGAGGAGTGAACTACAGCATTGAGTTCACCGGTGGTACCCTCAAGCAGCTTCAGTTCAAGCAGGCGCCGGATGTCGCGCTCATCCGCAGCACGCTGGACAAGGCGGGGATTACCGGCGCCGAAATCCAGCAGTACGGCGGTCCGTTGGAATTCACCATTCGCGCTCAGGACGAGAAGCAAGTCGAGGCACAGGCGGCCGGAGCCGAAGGCGTTTCCAAGCAGATCGACAAAGCCCTCACCGAGCAGTTCGGCGAGGGGAACGTGACGGTCGTGCGCACCGAGGCCGTTGGTCCGAAGGTCGGCAGCGAACTCCGTTCGGGAGCCGCTACGGCCATGATCATTGCCTCGCTGTTCACGCTCATCTACTTGGCCATCCGCTTCGACTGGCGCTTTGGCGCAGCGGCCGTGCTCTCCACCTCGCATGACATTCTGGTGACCTTCGCGTTCATCAAGATGTTCGATATCGAGGTGTCGCTCACCGTGGTCGCGGCCATCCTCACGTTGCTTGGTTATTCGGCCAACGACACGATCATCATCTTCGATCGTGTGCGTGAAAATCTGCGCAAGCCGCACAAGGGTCAGACACTCGCTTCGTTGCTGGACAAG
>ERZ1645185.537-NODE-537-length-15820-cov-5.186172_pt1 | contig 15820 bp, 12 predicted proteins | sample MGYA00575351_ERZ1645185 | MGnify/ENA primary metagenome ERZ1645185 (study PRJEB40838, sample SAMN11284767) | freshwater sediment metagenome | isolation source: river sediment | host: Sediment | place: India: Jana village, Kanpur | collected 2015-12-17 ...
TCAAGCCCGCTCTTCTATCAGTGGCGCCGCGACGGCCAGAACATCTACGGCGCCGAGGTCGGGCCGCGGGCGCTCAAGCGCTACGAGAGGAAGCCCTGATGCGGAGCATGCACGGGATGGATCGCGCGCATCGGCACGCGCGCGGGTTCGCGCGCCACGCCGGTCTCCTCGGCCTCGCGACCGCGCTGTCGCTCGCGGCTCCCGGCACCGCCGAGGCGCAGCGGCGCATCGGGATGCTCCCCGTCGGCGCGAGCGAGCTGCGCGACACGGTCGCGCTGTACTCCACCGACCGCGCCGCGCTCGGGCGCCGTTGGACGGTGGAGTACTCGCCGGCGCGGCGCGAGCGCTTCACGCGCTTCCACACCGAGTGGCGCGCGCGGCTCGCGAAGGTCGACTTCGCGCGGCTCTCGCAGGAAGGCAAGATCGACTACGTCCTGCTCGACACGCGCCTGCGCAGCGAGCTCGCGCAGCTCAAGCGCGAGGAGCGGCTGGCCGGGGAGATGGCGACGCTGGTGCCGTTCGGCGGCATGATCACCGACCTCGAGGAGAAGCGGCGCCGTTTCGAGCCGGTGGACGCGCCGGGGGCCGCCCGCGCGCTGGCGACGCTCGCGGCGCGCACGGACAGCCTCACGCGCGCGGTGCGCGCGCGGCCGGCCAACGCGGCCACGCGCGCCGAGCGCATCGTCGCGCTGCGCGCGCTCGGCTGGCTCGACGACCTGCAGGCGGCGCTGCGCAACTGGAACCGGTTCTACTCCGGCTACGACCCCGAGTTCTCGTGGTGGGTCGCCGACCCGTACCGCCGCGCCAACGCCGCGATGACGCAGTACGCGCGCGCCATCCGCGAGCAGGTCGTGGGGCAGCGCGAGGGGCAGGAGGAGCCGATCATCGGCGACCCGATCGGCGCGGAGGGGCTGCGCGAGGACCTCGAGGCGGAGATGATCGCCTACACGCCCGAGGAGCTGATCGCGCTCGCCGAGCGCGAGTTCGCGTGGATCGACGCGGAGAAGGCAAAGGCGGCGCGCGACATGGGCTTCGGCACCGACGTCGCCGGCGCGCTGGAGAAGGTGAAGCAGGCGTACGTGCCGCCGGGCGAGCAGCCGGAGCTGATCCGTCGCCTCGCGCGCGAGGCGGTCGCGTTCATCACGCAGCGCGACCTCGTGACCGTGCCGCCGCTCGCCGACGAGATCTGGCGGATGGAGATGATGACGCCGCGGCAGCAGCTGGTGTCGCCGTTCTTCCTCGGCGGCGAGATCATCCAGGTCTCGTACCCGACCGACAGCATGGCGCACGACGACAAGTTGATGTCGATGCGCGGCAACAACCCGCACTTCTCGATGGCGACGGTGCACCACGAGCTGATCCCGGGCCATCACCTGCAGGGCTTCATGACGTCGCGGTACAACACGCACCGCGGCGCCTTCTCCACGCCGTTCTGGGGCGAGGGGTGGGCGCTCTGGTGGGAGATGCTGCTGTGGGACCAGGGCTTCCCGCGCACGCCCGAGGACCGGATGGGGATGCTCTTCTGGCGCTCGCACCGGCTGGCGCGGATCATCTTCTCGCTGAAGGTGCACCTGGGGCAGATGACGCCGCAGGAGGCCGTGGACCTGCTGGTGACGCGCGTGGGGCACGAGCGCGCGAACGCCGAGGCGGAGGTGCGGCGCTCGTTCAACGGCACCTACTCGCCGCTCTACCAGGCGGCGTACATGCTGGGCGGGCTGCAGATCCGGGCGCTGCACCGCGAGCTCGTGGGCGGCGGGCGGATGACCAACCGCGAGTTCCACGACGCGATCCTGCAGGGCGGGCGGATGCCGATCGAGATGGTCCGGGCCCGCCTGATGGGGACGCCGCTCACGCGGGACCACCGGGCCTCGTGGAAGTTCATCCAGTAGCGCGCGGGTCGTAACGAACGGGGCGCCGGCCCCGTACAATAGGGCATGATCGCCTCGCTGCGCCGACTGGCGCCGGGCCTGGTCGCCGCGCTGCTCGCGGCGGTCCCGCTCGGCGCCCAGTCGCTTCTCACGCAGGTCCTCGTGGTCGCCCCCTTCTCGAGCGCCCCCGACGCGCGCCTCGGGCCGCGGATCGCCGACGACATGCGGGGCGCGCTGCGGCGCACTGCGGACAAGCGGGCGCTCCAGGTGGTCGGCAGCGACTCGGTGGAGCGGATGCTCCGCGGGCAGGGCTTCGCGCGGCCCGAGGCGGCGCGCGAGTACGACATGTACCTGGTGGCGCGGATGGCGCGCGCGGACGAGCTGCTGCTCGCGGACGTGGAAGCGCGCGGGGACACGCTCGTCGCGCGACCCCGGCTGGTGCTGCTGCGCGACAGCCGGCAGCGGGAGCCGCTGCCGACCGTGCGGGCGCGCGGCCGCGAGGCGCTGGTGGATTCGATCGCGCGCGCGGTGGGCCGGGCCCGGCTGCAGATGGCGCCGCTGCGCCGCTGCGAGAACGCGGCGCGCGCGGGGGACCGGGCCGCGGCGGCTCGCGAGGCGACGGCGGCGCTGCGTGCCTACCCGCGCGGGCTGCTGGCGCGGATCTGCCTCGCGCGCGCGCTCGCCGGGGCGGGCGCCCCCGCCGACACCCTGCTGCGCCTCGCCGACCAGATCCTCGCCGGCGACTCGGTGAACATCATCGCGCGCGTGCTCCGTGCGCAGTCGTTCGAGGCACTGCGCCGCGATGCGGACGCGGCGGTGGCCTGGTCGCGCGTGCTCGCCATGCGCCCCGACTCGGCCGACCTCGCGAGCGGCGCGCTCGAGCAGCTGCTCGCGCTCGAGCGGCCGCGGCCGGCGCTCGCGGCGCTCGACAGCATCGCGCCGCGCCACCCCGACGACGTGCGCTTCCCGCGCCTGCGCTTCCGCGCGCTGCACGCCCTCGAGCGCTGGGACGCCGCGGCCGCGCTCGGCGATTCGCTCGAGCGCGTCGACGGCCTCTTCGCCACGGAGCCGGCCTTCGCGGTGCGCTACATCGATGCGCTGCAGCGGCACGGCGACACGCTGCGCGCGGTGGCCAAGAGCGCGCGCAGCGTGTCGGAGCATCCGCAGGACGGCCGGCTGTACGTGCAGTACCTGCGGCTGGTCGCCGCGGAGAACGGCGCGGTGCTGGCGCGCGGCCTCGCGCGCTTCCCGCAGGTGGCGGAGCTGCGCGTGATCGCGGCGCAGCAGGCGCGCGCCTCGGGGGACCGCGCGGCGGAGCGGGCCGCGCTCACGGCCGCCATCGCCACCGACGGCTCGCTCGTGCAGAGCCACCTGCGCCTCGCGGAGATCTGGGCGCAGGACGGCCAGCCGGACAGCGCGCTCGCGGCGCTGCGGCGCGTGCCGCGCGAGGGGAGCGCGGCGACGGTGCTGCGCGCCTACGCGATGGGCCGCGGCGTCGAGGCCCTGCGCGCGGCGGTGGACTCGGTGCCCGCGACCTACGCACTGCCGCTCGGCTTCCTCGCGCTCGCCGACAGCGTCGACTCGCGCGACGACACGCGGAGCCTCCTCGCGGCGGTCACGCTGCAGGCCGCGCGCGCGGAGCTGGTCGCGGCGATCGCGGGACCGGATTGCGAGGGACTGCGGCGCGCCACGGCGCGGCTGGACGAGTCGGCGCTGCTGCTCTCGCGCGGCGTGGGGACCGGCGCCGCGGCCGACGAGCTGCGCGTGGCCCAGGAGGCGCTCGGCGCGGCGGTCGCGGACGCGCAGAAACGGGGATGCGGCGGATGAGCCATCGTGGGCAACGGCCCGGCTCGAGGAAGGGTCGAAGGGAGACGATGCCTTTCCCGAAGCGATTCGCCCGCACCGTCGCCCTGCTGTCGGGGGCCGTCGCGCTGCTCTGCGCCCCCCGCGCGCTCGCCGCCCAGCGCGGCGCGTCGGAGTTCACGCGCCAGATCGTGCTCGTCGCGCCGTTCCGCACGTCCGGCGCGGACCCGAAGCTCGGCCGCCGCGCCGCGGAGCGGCTGCGCACCTTCCTCCAGCGCCGGGTGGACCGTCGCGAGGCGTACGTCTTCGGCGACGACTCGTCCGAGGTGATCCTCGAGCGCGCCGGCTTCCAGCCGGGCGACCCGGTGCCGGACGAGGACGTGGTGATCGTCGCGCGGCGCCTGCGCGCCGACGAGGTCGTCGTGGGGTCCGCCACGGCGGTGCCGGGCGGCGTGGAGCTCCGCGCGGAGCTCCTGCTCGTGCGCGATCCACGGCGTCGCCAGCCGCTGCCGCCGGTGCGCGGCGCCGATGCGCACGCCGCCGCCGACTCGCTCTCGACGCTCCTGCTGCGGGCGCGCGTGCAGCACCCGCGGCTGCGGCGCTGCGAGAACCTCTCGCGCGACGGACGGCCGCGCGACGCGGCGCGCGAGGCCGAGGCGGGCATCCGCGAGTATCCCGCGAGCACGCTGCTGCCGCTCTGCCTCGCGGAGCTGATGATCGGCACGTCGGGCGCGCACGACTCGGCGCTCACGCTCGCCGAGCGCGTGCTGGCGCGCGATTCCGCGAGCATCATCGCCGCCGTGGTCCGCGCGCAGGCGCTGGAGCTCGCCGGTCGCGCCGAGGACGCCGCGTCGGGCTGGGCGCGCGTCCTTGCGCTGCGCGGCGACAGCCTCGAGCTCGCCGTGATCGGCGTGGAGCGCCTGCTGCAGCTGCGGCGGCCGCTGCTCGCCGCCGAGGCGGTGCCGCGGCTCCTCGAGCAGCACCCCGGCGACGCGTGGCTGCGCCGCCAGCTCTTCCGCGCCCAGCACGAGCTCGCGCGGTGGGAGCCCGCCGCGGCGCTCGGGGACTCGCTCGAGGCCACCGACGCGGAGTTCCGCGCGGACTCGAACTTCGCGGTGCGGCACGTCGAGGCGCTGCGCTGGGTGGGCGACACGCTGGCGGCGGTGTCCAAGAGCGCGCGCGCGGCGCGGCAGCATCCGGGCGACGCGCGGCTCTACCTGCAGTACGTGCAGCTGGTCGGGGCGGAGCAGGGGGTCGCGCTCGCGCGCGGGCTCGCACGGTTCCCGCACGAGGCGCCGTTCCGGCTGCTCGCGGCGCAGTCGGCGCGCGCGAGCGGGGACCGGGCGGTGGAGCGCGCGTCGCTGGCGGCGGCGGTGGCCGCCGACCCGACGCTCGCGCAGGGCCACCTGCGCATCGCCGAGCTCTGGTTCCTCGATGGCGTCGTGGACAGCGCGGTGGCGGCGGTCGTGCGCGCGCCGCGCGCCGGCGCGGGGGCGGAGACGGTCCGCGCGTATGCGCTCGCGCGCGGCGTGCAGCTGCTGCGGGCCGCGACCGATTCCGCGCCGGCGAGCTACCGCGCGCCGGTGGCGCTGATCGCGCTGGCGGACAGCATCGACTCGCGCGACGACTCACGCGGGCTGCTCGCGGCGGCGGGGCTGCAGGGGGCGCGCAGCGAGCTCGTCGTCGCGGCGCGCGGCGGCGGCTGCGATGGCCTGCGTCGCGCGGAGACGGGCCTCACCGACGTCGCGGCGGTCCTGGCGCGCGGGGTGGGCGCGGGCAGCGCCGCCGACGAGCTGCGCCAGGCGCAGGCGGCGCTGCAAGCGGCGGTGCGGGAATCGCACCGCCGCTCGTGTGACGGCTAGGGCAGCCGCAGCGCGACGAGGCTCGTGCTCGAGCCCGCCCCCGTCGCGAACACGATGTACTGCTTCCCCTTGTGGAGGAACGTCATCGGCATCGCGGTCGTGCGCGACGGGATCTCCACGGCGCCCACCTGCTTGCCGGTGGCCTTGTCGAGTGCGTAGAGCATCGGCTTGGCGCCGGGGACGCCGCCCGAGCGGCCCGTGCCGTAGATCATCAGCGTCTTGGTGGTGATGATCTGCGCCTGGCCGCCCGCCGGGCGCGGCGGCAGCGCGACGCCGGCGAAGAGCGGGTCGGTGGAGCGCACCGGCACCCAGCCGCCGTTGGGCGTCCACCACTTCCTGTCGCCGCTGTTCATGTCGTACGCGGTGATGCCGCCCAGCTCCTTGGGCTTGAGGATCGAGACGCCGTGCAGCATCGACGCGTTGCCGCGGCCCGCGAAGCCGCCGCCGCGCTCGGCGGGCGGCGTGTAGCCCGGCGGCGGCTCGATCGCGCCGATGAGGCCGCAGTTGTCGCGCGGCGAGCTGTAGCGGAACTCGCTGCAGGGATCCTTCTGCAGGGTGATGGTGGAGAGGCCGCTGAGCGCCGCGACGTAGAGCATGCCCGTCTCGGGATCGAAGGCGGCGCCGCCGTCGATGTTCATGCCGCCCGACGCGCCGGGGGCGTACCACGAGCAGCGCGTGCCCGTGGGGCTCGAGCCGTCGCTCAGCACGGCGGGGATGTAGTACGGACCCATGCGGCACTTGCGCGCCATCTTCAGGGCCGAGTCCCGGATCGCCGGCGTGTAGTCGATCACGTCGCTCTCGAGCAGGCCCTGCTGCGCGTACGGCGCGGGGCGCGACGGGATCGGCTGCGTCGGCGAGGTCTGCTCGCCGGGCACGTCGCTCTGCAGCACCGGCGTCTCGACGATCGGCCAGATCGGCTCGCCCGTCGCGCGGTCGAAGGTGTAGAGCCACCCCTGCTTGGTGCCCTGCGCGATCACCTTGCGGCGCTGCCCGTTCACCGTGACGTCCATGAGGTTGGGCGCCATCGGGTTGTCGTAGTCCCAGATGTCGTGGTGCACCATCTGGAAGTGCCACTTCCGCTTGCCCGTGCGCGCGTCGAGCGCGACGAGCGAGTTGCCGTAGAGGTTGTCGCCGGGGCGGTGGCCGCCGTACTCGTCCATCAGCGGCATGCCGACGGGGATGTAGACCATGTTGAGCTCGGGGTCGCCCGAGTAGGTGGCCCACGCGTCGTTCTTGCCGACGCCCTCGGTGCCGATCTTCGAGCCGTTCTTCCACGTCTCCGCGCCGAACTCGCCGGGCTGCGGGACGAGGTTGAACTTCCAGAGCTGCCTGCCCGTCCGCATGTCGAAGCCGCGGATGAAGCCGGGGATGTTGCGGACGCGGATGGGATAGTAGCCGTGGATGCTCGAGTTGCCGACGACGATGACGTCGTTGATGATGATCGGCGGCGAGCTCGCGGCGATCTGGCCGTTGACGGGGTCGATGCCGACGGTGCCGTCGGCGCCGATGCGCTTCACCGGGTCCCAGCCCTCGCCCGGGCGCGCGCGGCGCGCCGGCGCGGCGTCGGAGATGATGAGGGAGCCGGTGTCATCGACGGCGAGCGGCACGAGCGGATAGCCGAGCCCGTCCATCAGGTCGACGACGCCGTTCTTGCCGAACTTCGGGTCGGGGAGGCCGGTCACCGCGTCGAGCGAGACCATGTGGTAGCCCGGCGTCACGACGACGACGCGCTCCACCTTGCCGTCGGTCCAGTAGGCGGGGCCGCGTCCGGCGAACTGGCGCGCCGCCTTCTGCCAGCGGATGCCCTCCTCGAGGCGGTACATCCAGAGCGTCTCGCCCGTCTCGGGGTCGATCGCCATCACCGAGCGGCGCGTGGTGGCGACGGTGAAGAGGCGCCCGTTGGCGTAGAGCGGCGTGGTGCGGTAGTACTCGTCCGGCCCGAAGGTGCCCGCGTTCCACTGCCAGGCGACCTGCAGCGAGTCGAAGTTGCGCGCCGTGATCTGGTCGAGCGGCGAATAGCGCGTGCTGTGCGCGTCCGCGGCCCAGTAGCGCCACTCGCCGAACGCGTTGCCGCGCTGGATGCCCTGCGTGGTGGGCGCGGTGCCGCCCGGCGCGCTGGCGGGGCGCACGGGCTGCGCGGCCAGCGGCGCGGCGGAGGCCAGCAGCGCGAGGGCGACGGCGAGCGGTCGGAGGGTCATCGACGGGGTCCGGTGGAGGTGGGGACGGTGCGGACGGAATCGAAGCGGATGCGCGCGAGCGCCGCCGAGTCGGCCGGGAGGGCGGCGGCGCCGGCGGGCATGCCGTTCACGCGCAGGAGGTACGCGATCGCGATCGCGTACTCCTCGTCCGAGAGCGAGCCGGGGTCCGACTTGGGCATCTCGTTGCGCGTGTAGACGAAGAGCTGGGCCAGGTCGCGGCCCATCCACTTGTTCTTGAACGGCGGCCCCTGGTGCGGGCCGTGGCAGCTCTGGCAGCTCGCGGCCCAGAGGTCGCGCCCCTCGGTGGCCTGCGCGGCGGTGTAGACGCCGTCGGCCGTGGAGCGGGTGGAGGACTGGGCGGCGACCAGCAGGGCGGCCGCGGCGGGGATGACGAGAAGGGAACGGAATCGCACGAGCAGGGGGATCAGGAGCGGGACAGGGTGCGGAGAATGTGCCGAAAGGCGAGGGCGACGGCCAGCGCGACGAGCGCCACGAGGCCGAGGCGCATGGCGGCGAGGGCGAAGGTGGCGTCGAGCGCGGGCCAGGCGAGGGCGTCGCGGAAGGCGGCCAGCTCGGCGCCGCGCTCGGTCATCCAGTGCCAGGCGGTGTGCGCCACCACCGCCGAGCCGACGATGGTCACCACGCGCTCGCGCGCCTCGCCGACGCGGCGGTGCATCCACTGGAGCAGCGGCAGCGCCGCGGCGAGCACGAGCAGCTGGCCGAGCTCGACGCCCACGTTGAATGACGCGAGCGCCATCGCGAGGTGGCCGCCGGCGAACTGCAGCTGCTCACCGAGCGCGAAGGAGAAGCCGAAGCCGTGCACGAGGCCGAAGCCGAACGCGAGGGCCCAGCGCCCCTCGAGCCGGTCGGCGGGGAGCACGATGTTCTCGAGCGTGAGCCAGACGATCGACGCCGCGATGAGCGTCTCGACGAGCGGCGGGAACCAGCCAGCCGTCGGCGCGAGGCCGAGCGCGGCGGCGCCGAGCGTGAGCGAGTGCGCGAGCGTGAAGGCGGTGACGATGGTGACGAGCGACCGCCAGCGCCGCACCGGCAGCACGAGGCAGAGCACGAAGAGCAGGTGGTCGATGCCGCCGAGGATGTGGCGGAAGCCCTCCACGCCGAAGTGGCGCGCGGCGTCGTACCAGCGCGGCTCGAGGGCGATGCGCTCGGGATTGCCCTCGTAGACCAGCACGCGGTCGGCGCCGTCGGGGGCGACGACGTGCAGCACGCTGGTGGTGCGCACGCCGAGGTGCGCGAGGGCGGGCCGCAGGACGAGCCGGGCGTCGGGCGCCGGGAGGTCGAAGGCGAGCCGGACGTCGAGGTGCGCGGCCTGCCAGGTGAGGCCGGGGGCGCTGTCGAGCGGGGCCGCGTCGAAGTGCGCGCGCGCCGCGGCGAGCGACTCGAAGGCGCGGTCGGCGGGCGCGGCCACGCGCGCGGCGAGCAGGCGCGGCGGACCGACGGGGCGGCCGTCCGCCTCGAGCGCGAGGTAGTCGGCGATCCACAGCCGCGCGGCCTCGGCGAGCAGGGGCCGCACGCGCACGAGGTCGAGGGTGCCGTCGGGGTGGAGCGGGAAGTCGACGTCGCGCATCGCCTCCAGCGGCACGCGCAGCAGGAGCTCGGCGCGCGCCCCCTCGGGGCGGACGTAGCCGACGATGGCGACGCGCTCGGGGATCTCGTGCGCGCCGAGGACGCCGGCGAGCAGCGGCAGCATCGCCAGCGCGGCGACGAGGGCGGCCGTCAGGCGCCAACGAACGGGGCGGGGAGGACGTCTCTGGTGCATCACGCCGGGGAGATATAGCATTGGCCCCGGTCGAGCACAGGGCCTCCACGCCAGTCCGGAGAGGGAGATGGCACGCAAGGGTACGCTGGTGACGGTCGGGGTGTTGGGCGCGGGGATCCTCTCGCTGGCCTGGGGCCAGCGGGAGCTGGCCGCCTCGCTCGAGCGGCAGGCGGTGCAGGCCCCCGTCTTCGAGGTGGACCCCTTCTGGCCCAAGCCCCTGCCCAACGGGTGGGTGCTCGGCTCGACGATCGGCGTCGGCGTCGACGCGCGCGACCACGTGTTCATCATCCATCGCGGCCAGGCGACGCTCAACGCGCGCACCGAGGCCGGCTATGCCAAGGTGGGGCCCTGCTGCACCGCGGCGCCGCCGGTACTCGAGTTCGACCCCGAGGGGAACCTCGTGAACGCGTGGGGCGGCCCGGGCGAGGGGTACACCTGGCCGGGGAGCAACCACGGCATCTCGATCGACCACCAGGGGAACGTCTGGATCGGCGGCAACGGCGCGCGCGACTCGGTCAACGCGGCCGACTCGCACATCCTCAAGTTCTCGCGCGACGGCAAGTTCCTGCAGCAGATCGGCGTGCCCGGCCGCGCGACGAACTCGCGATCGATGGACAGCTTCGGGCGGGTGGCGAAGGTGTCGTTCGACGCGAAGGCCAACGAGGCGTACGTCGCCGACGGCTACGGCAACAAGCGCGTGGCGGTGGTGGACATGACCTCGGGCGCCATCAAGCGCTACTGGGGCGCGTACGGCAACGCGCCGAGCGACTCCAACTACGGGCCGTACGACCCGGCGAAGCCGCTCATCCCGCAGTTCCGCAACCCGGTGCACTGCGCCGAGCCCACCGACGATGGGCTCGTGTACGTCTGCGACCGGCCGAACAACCGCATCCAGGTGTTCACCAAGGACGGCAAGTTCGTGAAGGAGACGCAGGTGGCGCCGCTCACGCGCGGCGACGGCTCGGTGTGGGACATCGCCTTCTCGCGCGACGCGGCGCAGAAGTACCTCTACCTCGCCGACGGCAAGAACGAGCGCGTATACGTGATGGACCGGCAGTCGCTGCAGCTCCTCACGATGTTCGGCGACGGCGGCCGGCAGCCGGGCCAGTTCTTCGCGGTGCACTCGATCGCCACCGACAGCAAGGGCAACATCTTCACGACCGAGACCTACGAGGGGAAGCGCGTGCAGCGCTTCGTCTTCAAGGGCGTGAAGGCGGTCTCGAAGCGTGACCAGGGGGCGCCGTGGCCGACGCGCTGACGGGCGGCGGGATGGAGCGCCGGGACCGCGAGGACCGCCGCGGCCTCGACCGGCGCGAGCCGCCGTTGCGCGCGGGCGGCCGCCGCGGGGCGCCGCAGCGCATGGGCGAGCGGCGCGCGGGCGACCGGCGCGTGGACGTCGAGCGGGCGCGGCACATCGCGCAGGACATGGCGGCGATCGCGCTGCCGGGGATCGTGGACCGGCGCCGGCACGAGCGACGGGCCGGCGAGCGGCGCGTGGGCGACCGGCGCACCGGCGACCGCCGCGTCGGGGCGCGGCGCCAGGGGCCGCGCCGGTCGGGCGCGACCGCCGAGCGCCTCGCCTGACGGCTCAGGGCACGATCACCGTGCGCAGCGGCGCGGTGTAGGCCTCGAGCGCGTCGAGCACGCCGTTCACGGCCGCCGCCTCCAGCGGCACCTCGCGCACCACGACGTCCGTGAGGTCGAGCCGTCGCGCGCGCGCGAGCTCGAGCAGCAGCGGCAGCTCGGCGAGCAGGTGGTCGTTGGAGCCGATGAGCTCCGTCTCGGGGCCGAGCAGCTCGCCGTACGTGTCGAGCGTCATCGGCGTGCGCGAGAGGCCGGCGATCACCGCGCGCCCCTGCACGGCGCACATGCGCACGGCCTGGCGCATCGTCGCGGGCGAGCCGACGAGCTCGAGCACCACGTCGCAGCCGCGGCCGCCGGTGGCGGCGCGCAGCGCCTCGACCGTGGCATCGGTCGCGGTGTCCGCGTGCGGTGCGCTGGCGCTCGGCCGCGTGGCGCGGATCGGCACCGCGCCGTAGCGCGCGGCCGCCGCGAGCTTGGCCTCGTCGAAGTCCACGGCGTACACCGCGAGCGCGCCCAACGCCCGCGCGAGCTGCACCGCCGAGATGCCGAGCCCGCCGATGCCGATGACGGCGACGGTGTCGCCCGGCTGCAGGCGTCCGCGCCGCAGCGCGTGCAGCGAGGTGGCGCTCGAGCACATCAGCGCGGCGCCGTGCGCGAACGGGACCTCCGCCGGGAGGTGCACCGCGTTGCGCGCCGGCACGACGATGTACTCCGCGTGGCCGCCGTCGCGGTGATGGCCGATCATCCGGCCCGTCTCGCAGTACTGCTCGCGCCCCGCGATGCAGTGCGCGCAGCGGCCGCAGGTGACGAGGTAATGCAGGCAGACGCGGTCGCCGACGGCGTGCGTCGTGACGCCCTCGCCGAGCGCGGCGACCTCGCCCGCGACCTCGTGGCCGAGCGTGATCGGCGCGCGCAGCGAGGCCGACCGGCCGGCGCGGTAGTGCGCATCGGAGTGGCAGATGCCGGCCGCGCGCACGCGGACGAGCACCTCGCCGGCGGCGGGAACGGGCGTGGGCAGCTCCTCGAGCGTGACGGGAGCGCCGATGGCGGTGAGTCGGAGGGCGCGCATGCGGCGGAATATATGACTAGGCCTGCGCGCCGTCCGTCGCCTTCGCGCCGGCGCGATAGCGCGCGAGCCAGCCCACGCTCCAGGCGGGGAAGCGCCCCTCGCGCAGCGCCGCGCGCGCCTCGGCCATCAGCCCGAGCAGGAACGCCACGTTGTGCAGCGCGACGAGCCGCAGCCCGAGCATCTCCTCGGCGACGAAGAGGTGCCGCAGGTAGGCGCGGTCGTACTGCGTGCAGGCGGGGCAGGTGCAGCCCTCGACGAGCGGACGGCGGTCGGTGCGGTGGCTCGCGCGCCGCACCTGCACGGGGCCGTCGGGCGTGAAGGCGGTGCCGTGCCGGCCCATGCGCGTCGGCGCGACGCAGTCGAACAGGTCGACGCCGCGCGCGACGGCCTCGACGAGGTCATCGGGATGGCCGACGCCCATCAGGTAGCGCGGCCGGTCGCGCGGCAGTTCGGCGTCGCACAGCTCGACGGTCGCGAGCATCGACGGCTTGGGCTCGCCGACCGAGAGCCCGCCGATGGCGATCGCGTCCCACTCGCCGGCGGCGAGGATGCCGCGCGCCGAGGCGCGGCGCAGCGCGGGATGCACGCCGCCCTGCACGATGGGAAGCAGCGCCTGCGGCGGGGCGGGGCGGTCGTCGTCGGGATGATGCGTCGCGAGCGACGGCGCGCCCGGCGGCACGTCGAAGTGCGGCGGCTCGTCGCGCCCCTCGCGGCCGATGCGGTCGAACTCCACGCGGCAGCGCTCGAGCCAGCGCAGCGAGCGTTCCATCGCCGCGCGCGAGGCGCCCTCGTCGGAGCGTCCCTCGATGAGCTCGTCGAGCTGCATGATGCAGTCGGCGCCGATGTTGCGCTCGATGCGCATCACGAGCTCGGGCGTGTAGGCGTGCAGCGAGCCGTCGAGGTGCGAGCGGAAGGTGATGCCCTGTTCGCTCACCTCGCGGAACTTGCTGAGCGAGAAGACCTGGAAGCCGCCCGAGTCGGTGAGCATCGGGCCGGACCAGCGCGTGAACGCGTGCAGCCCGCCGAGCGCGCGGACCATGTGGTCGCCGGGGCGCAGATAGAGGTGGAACGCGTTGGAGAGCATCATGCGGCCGCCGGCGGCGGCGACCTCGTCCACCGAGAGGCCCTTGATGGTGCCCTGCGTGGCGACCGGCATGAAGGCCGGCGTCTCGATGGGGCCGTGGGGCGTGGTGAAGAGGCCGAGGCGGGCGGCGCCGCTCTCGTGCGAGGTGCGGAAGGCGAAAGGCGTCACCGCTGAAAGGTACCGGGCGCCGTGCCCCGAGGCCCCCCGCTTGACTTCCGCGTCGGCCCGCCGATACTGTTCGGACACAACCGAAGCCCGTGGTCATTTGCCGCGATTGCCGCCACGCTAAAGAAAGTGCTAAAACGCGAAACACCCGCGGCGCTCAGCCGTGGGCTTTTTTTCGCCCCGGCGGCGCCCGGCTCCGTTGACCCGCGGCCCTCTCACCTCGAGAGGGCCGTTTTCATTTCCGCCGAGGACCTTGCCCATGCCCGTCGCCGCGACCGCCCGCCCGGAGCGCCCGCTCCGCTTCGCCCACCTGCCGCCGCTGCCGCTCGAATGCGGCGAGGTGCTGCCGCACCCGACGGTGGCGTACCACCTCGACGGCACGATCAATGCGGCGCGCGACAACGTGGTGCTCGTGCTGCACGCGCTCACCGGCTCGGCGGACGCGGCGGGGGACTGGTGGAAGGGACTGATCGGCCCGGGGGCCGCGATCGACACCGACCAGTACGCCGTGCTCGCGCCGAACCTGCTCGGCTCGTGCTACGGCACCACGGGACCGGCCGACGGCGAGCGCTTCCCCGCGATCACCACGCGCGACCAGGCGCGCGCCGTCGGCGTGCTGCTCGAGGCGCTCGGCATCCCGCGCGTCGCGCTCGTGACCGGCGGGTCGCTCGGCGGGATGGTGGCGCTCGAGTTCGTCGCGACCTTCCCCGGCCGCGCGGCGCGCGCCGCGGTGCTCGCCGCGCCCGCGGCGCAGCCGGCGGTGGCGATCGGCTGGAGCCATGTGCAGCGCGAGGCGATCCGCGTGGGCGGCGCCGACGGCCTGCGCCTCGCGCGCGAGGTCGCGATGCTCACGTACCGCGCGCCGGCGGGGCTCGAGGAACGCTTCGGCCGCCTGCGCGGCGGGGCGGGGGCGTTCGCCGTGCAGGAGTGGCTCGCGGCGCACGGCCGGCGCCTGGACGCGCGCTTCCGCGTCGCGAGCTACCTCGCGCTGCTCGACGCGATGGACGCGCACGACATCGGCCGCGGCCGCGGCGGCATCGGCGAGCGGCTGCGCGAGTCGGGCACCGCGCTCACGGGCGTCGGGATCCCGGGCGACCTGTTCGCGCCGGCGGAGGAGGTGGAGCGCTGGGTCCGCGCCGCCGGCGGGACGTACCGCACCATCGAGAGCGCGCACGGGCACGACGCATTCCTGATCGAGACGGCGCAGGTGGCCGCGCTGCTCCGCGAGGCGCTCGGCGCGGGGCGCGAGGCGCCGGACGCACGGCGCGAGCGGCAGGACCGGACCGACCGCCTCGCGCTCGTGCGGGAGGTGGCGTGATGACGCGCCGATACCTGCAGGGGCTCGGGCCGCTCCGCATCGCCGTCGCCGGCTGCGGCACGGTGGGCGGGGCCTTCCTCGACCTGCTCGCGCGCCACGCCGATGTGGTGCGCCAGCGCGTCGGCCGCGACGTCGAGGTGAGCAGCGTGCTCGTGCGCGATGCCTCGCGGCCGCGCTCGTCACGTCTCGCCGCCCTCCCGATCACCGACGACCTCGGCGCCTTCCTGCACGCGCCGGCCGATGTCGTGGTGGAGGCGATCGGCGGCACGGCCGTCGCCGGTCGCATCGCCCGCACGACGCTCGCGCGGGGGCGGAAGCTCATCACCGCCAACAAGTCGCTGCTGCGCGCCGAGGGGCCGGCGCTCGCGCAGCTCGCCGAGACGCACGAGGTGACCGGCGCCGCGCTCGAGTTCGAGGCGGCGGTCGGCGGCGCGGTGCCGGTGGTGCGCACGATCCGCGAGGGGCTCGCCGGGCATGGCATCACCGCGATCCGCGGCGTGCTCAACGGCACGACCAACTACATCCTGTCGCGCCTCGAGCGCGGCGCGTCGTTCGACGAGGCGCTGCGCAGCGCGCAGGAGGCGGGCTTCGCCGAGGCGGACCCGTCGCGCGACCTCCTCGGGATCGACAGCGCGGAGAAGATCGCCGTGCTCGCCTGGATCGCCTTCGGGATCGACCCCACGCGGCACCACGTCCGCGTCGAGGGGCTCGACGCCGACGTGGTCGCGCGCGTGCGGCGCGAGCAGTGCGACGGCCGCGTGGTGCGCCTCGTGGCGCAGGCCATCGCGGGCGCCGGCGGGCTGCCGTCGCTCAGCGTCGCGCCGGTCGCGCTCGACCCGTCGCACCCGCTCGCCCGCGCGCGCGACGAGGAGAACGTCGTCGTGGTCGAGTCCGAGTCCGCCGGCGCCATCACGCTGCACGGCAAGGGCGCGGGCGGGCACGCCACCGCGAGCGCCGTGCTCGCCGACCTGCTGCACACCTGCCGCCCCCGTCCGCTCGCGCCGCGCCTGCGCGCGAGCGCCTGACCCTCGCCCCGTTCCGGAGCCTCCCGATGCATCCCGAGACCCTCGCCATCCGCACCCAGCACGC
>ERZ1645185.538-NODE-538-length-15794-cov-5.417752_pt1 | contig 15794 bp, 11 predicted proteins | sample MGYA00575351_ERZ1645185 | MGnify/ENA primary metagenome ERZ1645185 (study PRJEB40838, sample SAMN11284767) | freshwater sediment metagenome | isolation source: river sediment | host: Sediment | place: India: Jana village, Kanpur | collected 2015-12-17 ...
CTTCCGCGAGTACGTCGGATTCGTCGGCAAGATGTCCGCGCCGCCGCCGGCCAAGAAATGATCTTCAGGCCGGCCGGCCGTTAACCTGCGGCAATAGCTTAGCGTTCGGGAAGTAATGCACGTACAGCGGCAGGTTGCGCGGCGAGTAGCCGATGAAATTGAACCCCAAAGGCCATGTCGCGGTCGTGTGGCGCCTTAAATTGGCGTTCTCGACCTCCATGACCACACCCAGCGATTCCGGCTTTGGCAGGCCGCTGTTGTAGGCCGACAGGGCCTTCTGCGCTTCCTTCATCATCGGTATGATGCTGTACTTGCGGCGGTGGCCGCTGCTGAAAAACATGCGGAAGTAATACATGGGCTGACCGAGCCGCGGAACGACACGCAGGTACGCGGTGCAGGTTCCGGCTATCCCGCCGTCCCTGTCGCGCGCCACCACGACGGTCTGTCCGGTGCGCTCTGCCGGGTCGTCTTCAAGCGGCAGGGCGTTCTCCGACTTCCAGAACGCAATGATCTCCTCGCTCAGGGCGGGCGTGCAGGCAGTCCAGACAGTCTCGAAACGGTAGTCCACGTGGTACTCGCTAATCAGGGTTATTGGGCGGGCATGTCGTAAGGGACGGCATGGCCGTTTTGTTCAGTATAATTCATAACAAGGCATTTCAACCTCTGGCGGACTACCGGATCAATGCGCCCTGCAGGTGCGGTTTGCCGTTGGCCGCATCGGTCCACACGACGTACAGACCATCGCGTGTCTGCTGCATTCTGGCGAATCCCGTTGCCCGCCCGTGGCTTTGCAGGCGCGCGACCTGGACGGCCTTTCCGACGGCGTTCAGCTGTCGGTCGAAACGCTGCACCCATAACGTCTGCGCGCCATTTTCTTCGGTCCAGAGCATCCAGGCGCCCTTTGGGTCGGCGATGACGTCGACACGGCCTTGGATGTGATTTCCCTGCCGGATGGTCTTCACGGCCTGGAAGCGCTCGCCGCTGTTGTCGGAGAACGCCAGGCGGATGCTGGGCTTGTTAGCGGCGCCGGTATACCATGCCGCCCAGACATGGCTTCCGTTCGCCGCAATGGCAGGGCCGTTGACCGGGCAGGCGGGCATGGTCCAGTTATCGTGGGCAACCGCCTGCCCCGCGCTCCATGTCTTGCCGGTGAAACGGGTGGTGTAGATGTCGCGGATTTCATTGGTGTCGCGGTCGCGGTAGATCACAATCGGGCCTTTGTCGGTCAGCGCCGCATCGGTCTGGCAGCAGTCGCAGGTGCGGCTGTCCAGCAGCCATTCCCTGGTTTTCCTGGCGGACGGGCCGAACACCGCGGCGCGCAGCGTCATCGCTTTGCCGGCTGCGTCCTTGCCGCCGTGCTGGCTGTGATCGTGGCTTGCCGCACCGACGGTGTTCCTTCCGTCCAGCCAGGCGATGGCCAACTCGGATGACGACCACGGCCACAGCGATACGAAACCGTGCTCGCTTTCTGTGCCGTCGTCGTGCGCGGTGACCGGCTCCGACCAGGTCCTGCCGTTGTCCTTCGACTGCTTCAGCTTTACGTCGTAGGCATAGGTTCCGGCACTGCGTTTCACCAGATAATGCGCCCACAGCGTGCCGTCGGCCAATGCGGTGGTGCTCGGGAAATCGGCCCAGTTGACGAACCAGTCATTGCCACGGGCGATGCGGCGCGGCACGCCCCATTGGCCGCTTTTGAATTCCGCCATCTGCATCCTGTGCCCGCCTGCGTCACGCTCAACCCAACTGAGTATCAGCGTGCCCTGCGGGGTCTTGATCAGGTTAGGCTGCGCGGCGGTCTGGCCGGCCGGCAGAATCCAGTTTTCCGCCTTGGCGGCGGGCATGGCCGGCGCGGTGGCCGGCAGGAGTAAAAGCAGGAGTGCGGTTTTCATCATCCGCCCATGGTAGCAACAATCCCCCGCCCTTGCCGCGCTTAAAAATCGATGCGCGCGCTGATTTTCAGTTCGCGCGGCGTGCCGACACTGATGTTGTTGTCGTTATGGGCGGAGCTGAAATAGGCTTTGTCTGTCAGGTTCCCGATGTTCGCCTGCAGTTTCAGGCGCTCGCTCGGCCTGAAGTACACCGCGGCATCGAACCGGGTGAAGCCGGGCAGGGCTACCGTGTTGCTGGTGCTGGTGTACACCGCGCTCTGGCTGTTCATGCCAAGGCCGAGTCCCCAGCGCGCGTTGATGTCCCAGCGGCCCCAGAGGTAAGCGGAGTGTTCCGGAACCAGCGGCAGCTGCGCGCCCTTCAGCGCGGAGGATGATACGGTTTCGGTCAGTTCGGCGTCCTGATAGGCGTAGCCGGCCAGCAGCTGCACGGATTTCGTCAGGTTGCCGCCGATATCCCATTCCAGGCCTTGGCTGCGCTGCGCATCGACCAGCAGGGATTGGCCCGCGTTGTCCGGATCGGCGACCGCGACATTGCCGCGCTCCAGGCGGTACAGGGCGAGGCTGGTGAACAGGCCCCGGCTGAGTTGCCATTTGATGCCGACCTCATGGTTGACGAATTCCTCCGGATCCAGTGTGGCGTTGCTTGGCGTCAGGGATGCCAGCTGGTCGCCGGCACGCGGAATGAACGCCTGGGAATAGCTGGCGTACAGGTTAAGGTCCGGCGTGGCTTGGTAAATCAGGCCGGCGCGCGGCGACAGCATGTTATCGGTCTGCTCGGTGCGTTCGCCGCTGCGGTTATTGGTGAAGTCCATGGCGAAGCGGTCATAACGCAGACCGGCGATGATCTGCCATTTTTCCCCGATGTGCATCTGATCCTGGACGTACAGGGCCGTTGTATCGGCGGTGCCGTCGTTATCGGCATCGCCGGCGCTTTGCCGGAAATGGATTGGCAGGGTCGGCTGCGGATTGCCGACGCTGACCGATTGGCTGGTGACGGTGCTGCCCGGCGCGCCGAAATAGCCGGTTTCCCGGTAGTTCCCGGTGTTCTGGCGGCCCAGCTCGACGCCGACAAGCAGGCGGTGGATGATCTCGCCCTGGCTGATGTCGAAGACCAGGTCGGTCTGGTTGAAGATGTTTTCGCGTTCGGTCAGGTTGTTGTAGGCGGATATCGACACCATGGTGCCCGCACTGTTGACAGCGCCCGGAAAGACATTCTGGTAGAACTTGCCGTAATCGGCGAAGCGTGTGCGGTTGCGCAATACGGCGCCGTGCATGCCGTGCTCAATCAGGGCATCGAACGAATGCACGTCGGTTTCCGCGGAGCTGTCATCGGCGCTGCCGAAAAATGTCTCACGGTCGGCCGCGATCGGTTTGCCCCGGTAGGAGGGAATGCCGCGGTCGACGGTGCGCCGGTCGTTGAAGTATTCGGCGCTTAGCGCGACGCGGGTAGTGTCGCCCACGCCGAACGCCAGCGCCGGTGAGACGCCGCGCAGTTCACGGCTGACGCCGTCCCGGAAGCTGCCGGCATTCTCGGCCATGGCATTGATGCGGTATGCGGCGCTGTCGTTGAGCGCATCGCCGATATCGGCCTGCGCGCGGAAGAAATCATGGCTGCCGGCCTGCAGATGCAATGCGTGGACCGCATTGCCGTCGGCCTGCTTGCTGACCCGGTTGATCACGCCACCCGAGCCGCCACGCCCGAAAATCATCGCGTTGGCGCCTTTCAGCACCTCGACCTGGCTGACGTTATAAAGATCGCGGTAGTACTGCACGTCGTCGCGGATGCCGTCGGTGAAGAAATCACCGGTGCTGGCGTTGCCGCGCATGACCGGAGCATCGCGGTGGCCTTCGCCCTGCGCCATGCTGACGCCAGGAACATAACGCACCACATCTGCCATGCCGTGCAAAGCCTGGTCTTCGATCTGCTGCTCGGTGACTACGCTGACCGCTTGCGGGGTATCCTTCAGGGGCGTTTCGGTCTTCATCGCGCTGCGGGGGTCGCTGGCCTGGTAACGGAACGGAAATCCTTTGACTTCGATTTTGTCGAGTGCCGCCAGCTCCTCGGATTTCACGGCCGTTGACGCGGTAAACAAAAGCGCCACGCCGAGGGCGGCGGCCAGTTTATTTTGGTTAATCATTGGATAAGGTCTTTGAGTACATAAGGTAGAGCAGTCTTATACAACTGTAAATGAGAATCAATCTTATTAACATTTAAGAAATAATTCAACACACTCCCCGAAAATTGACTGTAAGCCCTTGATTTTCAGGCCAGATAACGCAAAAATAGGCCAAGTACACACCCAGCGTTCACGCGCACTTGCGCAAAAGGAAACCCCCATGTCACAGAGCCAAGGTTCAACCGGTAACGTCATCGCGGCACTGTGCAGTTTATTCATTCCGGGGTTGGGCCAGCTGATCCAGGGCCGGTTGTTATCCGCGGTTTTCTGGTTCATGGGCGCCTGCGTCGCTTTCGTCGTTACATGGCTGGCAACGCTCAGCCTGCTGCCCTTCGGCTGGTTTCTGGTCAGCGTGTTTTCCTGCGTCAGTGCGGCACGCTACCGGCCTGCGGGATGAATCCCGGATAAGTGCGTCGGATTGCCCGCTGCCTGTTACAGGAAGCCAAGGCTCAGCGCGCGTTCCTGCAGCTCAGCCAGGCTGCGCGCCTCCAGTTTCTGCATGATGTTGGCGCGGTGGGCGTACAGGGTTTTGTCGGTGATGCCCAGTTCCGCGGCGAGCGCTTTCGGGGTTTTACCCTGCAGGATGCCTTTCAATGCGTCGATTTCGCGCGCACTGAGCTGCACTTGCCTGCCGTCGCGCAGGCCCGCCAGATCGGATGACAGGAACCGGTTGCCGGTCATCACCGAGCAGATAGCCAATACCAGTTCTTCGGCCGCCTTGGATTTAGTCAGGTAGCCGTTGGCGCCGAGTGACAGTGCCTTGGCCGCGAAGCCGGGGTTTTCATGCATGCTCAGCACAATGATCTTCAGCGCCGGGTATTCGGGCCGCAGGCGCCCAAGCAGCGGGAAGCCACCGCCTTCCGGCATGTTCAGGTCGATGATCAGTACGTCGGGCACGCATCCGGTCAATAAGGGTTCGAGCTGGCTCGGACGGTCGCACTCCATACAGACATGCAAGTCCGCTTCCTTGTCCAACAGGTACTTGATGCCCTCGCGCAGAATGGCGTGGTCATCGAGCAGGGCGATTTCGATCATGGATTCATTATGCCAAACATTTGCAACGCATGTCCTGCAAGGTAATCCTGAAGCAAAAAGATTTTCTATTGCCAGTGGCCTGAATACTGGCTAGGATGGCGCCAAGGGGAACCCGGATTGATCGACGAAATGACAGCGGCACTCAAACGCCAGCAATTGCCGCCTTTAACCTGGATGCTGGGCATCGGTTTTCTGCTTCTGCTGTTCACCCATTTCGGCTTTTACCATTGGTACATCAAGGCCGGCCTGTTGTTCGCGGTGTTCTGGATCAGGCCGAATGCCGAGTTCGCCGCATGGTACGCCGTGAACACGCTGTGCTCGACGTTCAACGCCTACAAGAACCTGCTCATCCGCGGGCAGTCCGATCTTCCGTTCCTGGGTCTTTGGCCGAGCGCGGAACTGTTCCTGCTCGGCACCATGCTGCTGCCGCCCCTGGTGTTCATCGCCGTCCAGCTGCTCAAATCGAAAGACATCCGGACCGGGAACGCCAATACCTTCCGCGGCATGACCTACCTGCTGGGTGCCGGACTGATTGCGGCCCTGCTGCTGACCCTGAAAGACATCGCCTATGTGCTGACCGACGGCAAGATTTCCGAGGTCAAGGCCGGCAAGATCATCGGCACCGTTCAGTTGGAGTGGTCCAACTGGTTCGAGGCGCTGGGGAGTTTCATCATCAGCCACTTCATGGGAGCGTTCATCGGCATCATGATCGCGGCGCCTTTGGCGATGTGGATATGCGAACCCGGCTTCAGGCGGCGTTCCAGGCGGCTCCTGGTCAATGCGCTGCTTTACCTGTTGCCGTCCGCCGTCCTCGTTTCAATCGCTTTGGTGCGCGGCGGCGACTCGCAGTTCTTCGGCCTGCTGCAGGTGTTGATGCTGGCGGCCGTGGTGGTGTTCACTTTTTACAACGGGTGGCGCGGCGCGGCGGTATCGATCGTATTGATCAGCGTGCTGATTTCCGTCGATAACCATTTCGACCCGTTTTCGCGTGATCCCAAACAGATGCAGCTGTACGTCTCCATCGTAGGCGCCATGGCGTTGCTGTTCGGCGCCGCCATGGACGAGCTCAAGGCCCGCGAGGCCGAACTGATCCAGCGTCAGGCCGAGCTGTACGACTCGACCTTGCAGAAACAGAACCTGCTGAACCAGCTGATCGCCGCCAGCCGGCGCGGCATGCAGGCCCAGGATGTGGAACGGCAGCGGATCGCGCACGAACTGCATGACGAAGTCGGCCAGTCCATCGCCGCGCTGCAGATCCACCTCAACCTGCTGCAGATCGACCTGCACCAGCAGGGCAAGGGCGTGCTGGCCAGCCGACTGGTTGGCATCAGCGAAAAGATCAGCGACGGCGTGCGCCGTGTCGTCATGGACCTGTCGCCGATTGAACTGAAGGAACTCGGCCTATACATGGCGGTCGCGCATGGATCCATCGCCAAGATAGCCCGGCAGGCCGGGCTGCACTATGAGGTGGTCCTGAAGGGCAGCGTCGAGGACCTCGACCGCCTTGATGACACCACCAACCTCGCGGCCTACCGCATCATCCAGGAGTCGGTGACCAACGTCATCAAGCATGCCCACGCATCCCGTTGCAGGGTGACGCTGTCGGTCGACCAACGCCGCGGCGAGCTGTATATGATCGTCGGCATCCAGGACGACGGCATCGGCCTGCACAAGGTGCCGAATGTCGAAAAAGCATTCATCAGCATACGCGACCGCGCCTTGGCCCTGAACGGCAACCTGCATATCCGTTCGCGCTTCGGCCTCAGGGTGCATGCACTGCTCAGGCAGCAGGTGGCGCCCTACATGAAGTCGGTCGGGTCGACATCCACCGACCAGCGCGCCTTGCGGGCGGATTTCAGCTGATGCATCTCGGTTAAGGACTGCGCCAGGACATGCTGCAGCTCGGTGCGGCTTGCCGCGCTCAGGGCAAGCTGCCAGCGGCATTTCCCGGCCCGTTTCGGCATGGCGGCCGGTATCGCACCGGAACTGTGCAGCGTGGCGCCGCTGCGCCGGATCCGGTCTTTCAGTATGCCGGCGGCATCCTGCAGGAACGCCTGCGCCGCGTCGCCGTGCACCGATTCGCAGCGGATCAGCGCCATATACGCATAGGGCGGCAGTTCGGCCAGCCTGCGCTCGGCCAACGCCGTCTGCGCGAATAGCCGGTAACCGCCCTGCAGCAGCTCGTACAGCAGGGGATGCTCGGGATGATGGGTCTGGATCAGCACGGTGCCCGCCCGCGTGCTTCGGCCCGCGCGGCCGGAAACCTGCACCAACAGCTGCGCCAGTTTTTCCGGGGCGCGGAAATCGGCCGAATACAGGCCCTCATCCACGCCAACCACGCCGACGAAACTGAGCAAGGGCAGGTCGTGGCCTTTGGCCAAGATCTGGGTGCCGACCAGGATGCCCGGTCCTTCGCCCAGTTGCTCCAGTTGCCGCTCCAAGCCGCCGCGGTTTCGGGTGGTCTGGCTGTCGACGCGTATGCAGGGGAATTCCGGGAAGGCCTGTTGCAGGGTTTCCTCCAGCCGCTCGGTGCCGAAACCCTGCGGTTGCAGCGCCAGCGAGCCGCAGTCCGGGCAGGCAAGGGGTTTCGGTTTCTGGTAGCCGCAATGGTGGCAGATCAGCCGCTTTTGTCCGGCGTGCAGGGTCAGCGCGCTGTCGCAGCGCGAGCACATGGCGGTGAAGCCGCAGTCGTGGCACAGCAGTGCCGGGGCGTAACCGCGGCGGTTCTTGAAGACCAGTGCCTGCCCGCCTTGCGCCAGACAACCTCGAATCCCGTCCAGCATATCCTGGCTCAGGCCATGCAGCAGACGGATTTTACGCACGTCGACCAGCTTGACGCCGGGCGGTTTGGCCGACCCGGCGCGGCTGGGCAGGCGGTGTAGGCGGTAACGGCCCTGCTCGGCGTTGTACAGGCTTTCCAGCGCAGGTGTCGCGCTGCCGAGGATGATCGGGATGTCCAAGGCTTTGGCGCGCACCACAGCGAGGTCGCGGGCGTGGTAGTGGAAGCCGTCCTGCTGTTTGTAGCTGCTGTCGTGTTCTTCATCGATGATGATCAGCCCGGCTTCGGGCAGGCTGGCGAAAGCCGCCGAACGCGTTCCGATCAACACCCGCCCGATGCCGCTGGCCATCGCCGCCCAGGCCAGCGCCCGGGCGCCGTCCGACAGATTGGAGTGCAGTACATGCACCGGCACCGGCAGGCGCGCGCTGAAGCGTGCCAAGGTCTGCGGCGTCAGCCCGATTTCCGGCACCAAAACCAGGGCCTGCCTGTTCTGCGCCAGGCAACGTTCAATCGCCCGGATGTATATTTCGGTCTTGCCGCTGCCGGTCACGCCCTCCAGCAGGTGCACCGTGAAGGCGGACGAGTCCAGGATGTCCGCCAGTACCCGGCGTTGGTCGGCGTTGAGTTCAGGCCCGTCCTGCACGGCAGGTGTGACGGCCGGGCGGCTGAGCGCCACCCGCTCCACCATCGCCCTGTCCGACAGCGACTTCATGGCGCTCCGCCACTGCGGCACCTGCGCATCCAGCCAGCCTTCGTCCAAGGGATGGGGTTGCAGGCGTGCCGCCAGTTGCTGCACCCGGCTGTTTTTGCGCAGTTTGGCCGTCAATTGATGGCCGGTTTCAGTGAGCTGCCAGATATAGTGGCAGACGTCCGGCAACGCTTTGCCTTCCCGCACCACTGCCGGCATGGCGGCAGCCAGCACTTCGCCCAAGGGGGCCTGGTAATACTGTGCCGTCCAGCGCAGGGAGCCAAGCAGCTCTTCCGAAGCCAATGGCTTGGCATCGATCCGGCGGCTGATCTGTTTCAGTGATCCGGGCGCCGTGCCGGCGTCGCAGGCCGCTCCGAGTGCGCTGACCCAGCCGACCAGCTTTCTGGTGCCGAACGGCACTTCCACCCGGCACCCTATCCAGTCCGGCTCCGCGATGCCATCGGCGTGGGGCAGGTAATCGAATAGACCGGGCAGCGGAACCGGTAGCGCCACTTTAAGTGTGATTTGCGGGGTTTCTGTGGCTGGGCTCATGGAGGAAAAGCGTAAGTTAGCGGGAAAACTGAAACGTCCGAAAGGGTTCCGCTTCTATCTTGATGATATGGCATGGATTCATTGATTATCCACATAATCGGTGGATAAGTGTGTGGACGCAATACACCCACCTGCGCCGGAACCTCGATGCAACGCCCCATCACCCGATTTGATTATTTTTTAATCAATTAGTCATATTTATTTAAAATCAATTACTTATATATCATGTGCGTACAAAAGCGCTGGATTTCGCGGCCAAAAAGGACGAATCAATTACTTAGCGTGTCCTGTGCAAAACGTTCCACAGGGGAAGGCCTGATTTTACTGGGAATCATTAAGTTATGTGAATATTCGATTAAATGTTCCACACGATCAAGCCGGTCAATCCACTAGCTGCCTTGAAAAACCAAGCGTGTTTATTCCAACTGGGCCAAAATATTTACGGCGTGCGCTTAAAGTGCCCCCTGAAGACCAATCCGCTGAGGCGGCAATGATTTGTATCGTCCGGATAAAGTGCAGACCTGAAATCGCAATAGATTGAAATCAAGTTGCGGGGCTTTATTGAGTAGTTAGGCTAAGAAAAATGACTAAGCCGTTATTAACAAAGTAAAAAATGTATTATCCACACGCTCTGTGGATAAGTGTGTGGAAAGGCGGCGATTCAACAGGGGTTGAGCCCGATGTGACAAGCGTTTAAGCAACTTGATTAATTTTTAACCAAATTGAAATAATCCATATAAATCATGATGATGCCATATTTAAAGAGCGCCCATCTGCTTGTTTTTTGACCAAGCGAGTCGTCCGCCGTGATTTTTTCGGGCTGTTGAAAAGGTTTCACGGCTGAGCGCCTATTCATAAGGCGTTCAGAAAAATAACACGGGTTGATTTTGTGAATTGTTCCACGAAATCAGAGCATCAAAATGCCTAGCAGTACATTGATGATCACGCCCAGGCTCAGCAGCATACTGTAGCTGAAACCGATCAGCAGGAATTTGAACGCCGTCATTTTCCAGCTTTGGCCGTAGATGCATTTCAGGCTCAGCAGAAAATACAGCGGAATCCAGCTCAGCAGCAGGGTGGTTGCCAGGCCGGTCAAGGATTTCCAACCCGGCAGCGCCGTTGTCCAGGTCGACATTTCGGTCAGCACCGCCAATAGCGAAAGCGACGACAAGAGGAAGGCATGGTTGTGCAGCGCCACCATCAGGTGCTCCATGTACAGACGGCCCTTGAACACATAGGCCAGTTTCAGCAGCAGCGCGAATATCGGCAGCAGGATCAGCAGGGTCTGCGGGGTGGCGGCCAGGGCGGCATGCGTCAATTGTTCCCAGTCCCTGTTCTTGACCGTGCTTTCCAATTTGCCCAGCTTCTCATTGATCAGCCCGTTGCCGGCATCGGGCAGCCAGGCGAGCTCGATCGGGTTGGTTACGGCGTTCCAGGGCTTGCCGTTGAAATGGCCGATGGTGAACTTCTGGACGCTGTCGGGCGTCTTGGCGGCGCCGTCGGCCGGCGCCGTCTGCACGCTGCCGGTCGCGACGTCGACACGTTGCTGGATCAGGAAAAAGGCGATGATGCTCAGGAAGAAATACAGCTTCAGCGGCGAAACATAGCGTACGCGCCGGCCGGCGAAATATTCCCGGCTCAAAAAGCCCGGCCGGAACATCAGCGGCTTCATGGTATTGAGCAGCTTGGCGTCGAAATTCAGGATGTCGTTGAACAGCTCGCCGATCACCTGGCTGAATTGCCGGATCGGGGAATGGTGTTTCTGCCCGCAGTGCGCACAGTACGCGCCCTGTACCGCCGTCAGGCAGTTGCCGCACAAATGCCGCTTTTCCCGTTCGGCAGGGGATTTAACGGCTGGATGTCTGTCGCTCACGATGCGCCCCGGAATTTTGGTTTACTATAAGCCCTTCTCCCGGCATTGACTATGACGCATTCCCCCTCCCAGTGGCAACGGCTGAAGCAGGAATCGCGCGTCAGTTTCAAACTCGCCATGCCTATCGCCCTGGGCCAGCTGGCGTCCATGGCCATGAGCGTGGTCGACACCCTGCTGGCCGGGAAGCACGGCCCGCTGACCTTGGCGGCAGTGGCCTTGGGCAGCGCGATCTGGTCCTTGGCGCTGTTGATCTGCGTCGGCCTGATGATGGCGGTTCCGCCCACGGTGTCGCAGCTCAATGGTGCCGGCAGACGTCAGGAAATCGGGCCGATCTGGCGGCAGGCGCTTTGGCTGGCAGTGGCGGTCGGCCTGTTGCTGCTGCTGTTCATGCGCTGGAGCCCGCAGCTGCTGGTCTGGATGGAAATCGATGAAGCCGTGCGCGCACCGACCGGCGAGTTCCTGCGCGCCATCAGCTGGGGCGCGCCGGCGCTGGCGCTGTTTTTCGCCAGCCGCTATTTAAGCGAAGGCCTGTCATGGACCAAGCCGACCTTGGTGTTCGGCGTGGCGGCGCTGATCCTGCTGGTGCCGGTCGGTTCCGCGCTGCTGTTCGGTTTCGGCCCCATCCCCGCACTGGGGGCCGCCGGCTTGGGCTATGCCACGGCAATCGTGATGTGGCTGGAGTTCCTCGCATTCGCCTATTACCTGCACCGCTCCATGCATTTCAGGGATCTGGAACTGTTATCGCACTTCGAATGGCCGCACTTCAAGGCCATCAAGCAACTGCTGGTGCTTGGCGTGCCGATGGGCATCGCCATCTTCATGGAAGGCAGCCTGTTCGTGGCCACCGCCCTGTTCATCGGCCGGCTCGGCGCGGTCGATGTCGCCGCCCACCAGATCGCCCTGAATGTGGCCAGCGCCAGCTTCATGATTCCCCTGGGCGTGGCTTTGGCGACCACCGTTCGGGTCGGCCACGCGGTCGGCGCGCGCGATTACCCGGCCGTGCGCTGGGCCATGAAGGCCGGGCTGTTCCTGGTGCTGATCACCCAGACGGTATCGGCGTTGATGCTGGTGTTCGCCGGACACTGGATCAGTTCCTGGTATACCGACGATGCCGCCATCGCCGGCCTGGCCGGCACCTTGATGATCTATGCCGCGGTGTTCCAGTACCCGGACGGCATCCAGGCCCTGTCCGGCGGTGCGCTGCGCGGCCTGAAAGACACCAAGATCCCGATGTTCATCACCGTGTTCGCCTATTGGGCGGTCGGCCTGAGCGCGGGCGTCTATCTCGGCCTGAACCAAGGCCTGCGGGCGCCCGGCTTCTGGCTCGGCCTGAGCATCGGTTTGAGCGTAGCGGCCATCCTGCTGTTTTTCCGGTTCTGGCGCAGCGTGAACAGACTCGAACGGGCATGACCTTCAGGACATGCCGTTCACGGGCCAATCGGTTATTCTTAACGGCTGAATCCCGGAGTTTCCCTCGCCATGAGCACTGTCCAACACGGTCCAATACGGTCATTTTTCGGCTTTATCTGGAACGCGGTGAATTTCACCAACCATCTGGTGTTCAACATCATCATGCTTTTCGTCCTGCTGGTCATCGTTGCGGTCGTGTTCGCCGGCCTGTCATCGAAATCCTTCGCGCCCCTGAAGGACAAGACCGCCCTGGTGCTTGATCTTGAAGGCCGGCTGGTCGAGCAGCGGACCGCCGACACCATCAGCGCCATCATCGCCGAAGCGCAGGGCGAGGGCCGTGAAATCCAGCTCCGCGACATCATCACGGTGATCGAGGCGGCCAAGACCGATCCGAAAATCAGCCATCTGGTGATCAACACCGACGGGCTTGAAGCCAGCGGCATGGCGTCCATCCGGGAGATCGCCAGGGCGCTGCAGGAGTTCAAGCGCAGCGGAAAGCCGGTGTACGCGTTCGCCAACGGCTATGAGCAGAAACAATACCTGTTGGCCGCGCAGGCCGATGAAGTCTATATGGATCCGTATGGCGCGTTCATGCCGGAAGGCCTGGGCCGCTACCGTCTGTTCTACCGCGAAGCGCTGCAGGACAAACTGGGCCTGGACGTGCACCTGTTCCGGGTCGGTGAATTCAAATCCGCGGCCGAGCCGTTCATCCTCGATGCCGCCTCGGCGGAATCCAAGCAGGCCGACCTGTATTGGATGAACGATATCTGGCAGCGCTATCTGGCCCAGGTCGGCAAATCCCGCAACATCGATCCGGCGCAGATCACCCTGGCGATCAACGACATGCCGGCGCGCCTGCGGGCCGTTGAGGGCGATCTGGCACAGTGGGCGCTCAAGGAAAAATGGGTCGATGGCCTGAAAACCGCCTACGAAATGGAGCAGTTCCTGGTCGCCGAAGGCGTTGCCAAGGACAGGGAAAACCAAAGTTTCCAGCAGATCGATTTCATGGAATACCTCGGTCATGTGAACAGCCGGCATATCGCAAGCGTCAACAAGGATGTGGTTGCCATCGTGGTCGCCCAAGGCGAAATCACCGACGGCGAGCAGCCGCCCGGCACGGTCGGCGGCGAATCGACCTCGGCCCTGATCCGCGCCGCGCGCGAAGACGGCAATGTGAAGTCTTTGGTGTTGCGCGTGGATTCGCCGGGCGGCGGCGTGTTTCCCTCCGAGCAGATCCGCCGTGAAGTGGCGTTGACCAAGGCCGCCGGCAAGCCGGTGGTGGTGTCGATGGCCAATGTGGCGGCATCGGGCGGCTACTGGATTTCGATGAATGCCGACAGGATCTACGCCGACGAATCGACCGTCACCGGCTCGATCGGCATCTACGGCCTGATGATCCGCGCGCCGCGCGCGCTGGAGAAGATCGGCGTGCGTTCCGATGGCGTGACCACCACGCCGTGGGGCGGCGCCTTCGACATCAGCCGTCCGCTGGAAGAGCCAGCCAGGCAGGTGATCCAATCGGTTATCGAACACGGCTATGCGCAGTTCATCGGCAACGTATCGAAAGCCCGCAAGCAGACCTACGAACAGATCGACGCCAATGCCCGCGGGCGGGTCTGGTCGGGCGCGCAGGCCAAGGAAAAAGGCCTGGTTGATGCCATGGGCGGAATTTCCGATGCCGTCGCCGACGCCGCGGCGCGCGCCAAGCTGCAGAAAGGCGCCTTCGATGTGGAATACATCGAGACGCCGATGTCACCGTTCGAGCAGTTCCTGGAGAACCTGTCGCGCAACAGCGCGACCCAGGGCCTGGTGCGCAACGCCGCGCCGGCATTAGGCTTCATCAGTCAAACCGCGCTCGGCCGACAGGTCAGCCACGACCTGCTGTGGCTCAACCGCCAGGGCGGCAAGCCGGTCAGTGCCGTGGCCCATTGCTTCTGCGCATTCTAAGCCATGCATAAGCGCTGGCGCTTGGACGGACAGGCGGCGCTGATCACCGGCGCCAGTGCCGGCATAGGCCGGTCGGTTGCGCGCGAGTTCGCGCGCCTGGGTGCGGAGGTGCTGATGGTGGCGCGCGACGAAGCCCTGCTGGCCAGCGCCGCCGCCGAGATCGAAGACGACGTGGATGGCGCCCTGGTGCGCCATTTCGCCGCCGATGTGTCCGATGCCGAACAGCGCCAGGAAATTTTCGATTGGATCGCCGACCTCGAGTCGCCGCTGTCGATTCTGGTCAACAACGTGGGCACCAATATCCGCAAAGCCACGCTCGAGCTGAACCAAGACGATTTCGCCACCGTGCTGGACAGCAACGTGCATGCGGTCTTCGAGATGTCACGCCTGGCGCATGCATTCCTGAAGCAGCACGGCAGCGCCAGCATCGTCAACATCGGCAGCGTGTCCGGCCTGACCCACGTGCGCACCGGCCCGCTGTATGGCTTGAGCAAAGCCGCCGTGCATCAGCTGACCCGCAACCTGGCCTGTGAATGGGCCAGTGACGGCATCCGCGTGAATTCCGTGGCGCCGTGGTACATCCGCACCCGGCGCACCTCCGAAGCGTTGTCGAATCCCGATTATTTCGAGGAAGTGATTTCCCGTACGCCGATGAAGCGCATCGGCGAACCCGAGGAAGTGGCGGCCGCCGTGGCGTTCCTCGCCATGCCGGCCTCGAGCTACATCACCGGCGAATGCATCGCGGTCGACGGCGGGTTTCTGCGTTACGGATTTTGATCAGCGGCAGAGCACTTGGGCATGATGCCTTAAATGATCTTCAACAAACGTCTGGATGAACCAGTAACTGTGGTCGTAACCGGGCTGCATGCGTATCTGCAGCGGCTGGTTGGCGGCATCGCAGGCTGCTTGGAACAAGTCCGGGCGCAGTTGGCCGGCCAGGAAGGCGTCGTCCGTGCCCTGGTCGATCAGGATCGGTCCGTCGAAGCGGTGACCGTCTTCGATCAATGCCGTGGCATCGTGTCCGCGCCATACGCTACGGTCTTCACCCAGATAGCGTGGGAAGGCCTTTTGGCCCCACGGCACCTGCATCGGGGCCGCAATCGGCGCGAACGCCGACAGCGAGCGGTACAGGCCCGGATGGCGCAGGGCGAGCGTGAGCGCGCCGTGGCCGCCCATCGAGTGCCCGCTGATGCCCATCCGGCCGACGTCAATCTTAAAGTGCGCATCCAGCAGCATCGGCAGCTCGCGGCTGACCGCGCTTTCCATCGCGAAGCGGCCGGCGTACGGCGCCTGCACGGCGTCCAGCCAGAACCCGGCGCCTTCGCCGAACTCCCAATCGCCGGTGGCGCCTGGGATGCCGGTATCGCGCGGGCTGGTGTCCGGTGTGACCAGCGCCAAGCCGAGTTCCGCCGCCAGGCGCTGACCGCCGGCCTTGATGGCGAAG
>ERZ1645185.539-NODE-539-length-15778-cov-6.318769_pt1 | contig 15778 bp, 16 predicted proteins | sample MGYA00575351_ERZ1645185 | MGnify/ENA primary metagenome ERZ1645185 (study PRJEB40838, sample SAMN11284767) | freshwater sediment metagenome | isolation source: river sediment | host: Sediment | place: India: Jana village, Kanpur | collected 2015-12-17 ...
CTGCATGTCGGCCATCACCGCGGCGATGGCGGCGGCCTGGTCGGGCGTTTCCTCGTAGCCGAAGCCTTCGGCGAAAGCGTCGTAGTCGTGCGGCGAGAACTGGAAGGCATGGCCCTCGCGCGCGGCGCGCAGCGCGTACAGATTGAGCAGTTCGGCGGCAGTGTCGCGCGCGGCCTGCATGGCGCGGCGACGGGCCTTGTCCCACTGGTCGGTTCCCAGCTTGTGCAGCGGCACCTCGCCTTCGCCCGCGCCCGAGTAGCGCGAGATCAGGTGCAGGTTGGCCACCGGCACGTAGAGCTTGTCGCCACGGGCGTATTCCAGGTGCAGGAATTCGGTGTCGCCGTCGCCCAGGTCCATGCTGACGAGGCCGAGATACTGGCCGACGCCGTATTGCGCATGCACCACCGGATCGCCGGGCTTCAGTTCCGACAGGTCGCGCAGCAGGTTGTCGATCTGCGTGGCGCGGGTTTCGCGCGCGCGCCGCGTTTTCGGCGGGATGGCGTAGAGCTCGGTTTCGGTGACGACGGCGAGCGCGCCGCTGGTGGTGACGAAGCCTTCGGCCAGCGGGCCGTGCGTGAGCAGCACGCGTGCGCCGCTGGCGAGGCACGCCGCCCAGTCATCGCACAGCGTGGCGGGGATGTCGTGCTCGGCGAGGTATTCGTGCAGGGTTTCGCGGCGGCCGGCCGAGGGCGCGACGATCACCATCCTGCCGTCGAAGCCGTCGATGAAACCCTGTAGCCGTGCGACCGGGTGCGCTTCCCGGCGGTCGACGGAAATCGGCGGCACCGCCTGCGCGGGCCCGGCACCGCCCTGAGTGAGCTGCATTTGCGGCCAGTCCTTCGCCCGCGCGAAAAAGGCCTCCACCGGCAGGAAAAGTTCGGCCGGCGGCAGAAGCGGCCGGTCGCGGTCGCCGGAGAGCAGGCGATGACGGCCCTGCGCGTCGGCCCAGAACGCCTGGCCGGCTTCGTCAAGCGCACCGTGCATGACGAGGCTGGCATCGGCGGGCAGGTAATCGAACAGCGTGGCGGTGGCCTCGAAAAACAGCGGCAGGGCGTATTCGATCCCGGCTGGCGCGAGCCGGTTGGACACATCCTTGTAGAGCTTGGACTTGGACGGGTCGCCCTCGAATTTTTCCCGGAACTGCTGGCGGAAACGCGTGACGCCGGCATCGTCGAGCGGGAATTCGCGCGCCGGCAGCATGCGGATCTCCGGCACCGGGTAGAGGCTGCGCTGGGTGTCCACGTCGAAGGCGCGCAGCGTCTCGATTTCATCATCGAACAGGTCGATGCGGTAGGGCAGGGCGCTGCCCATGGGGAAGAGGTCGATCAGGCCGCCACGGATCGAGAATTCGCCCGGTGCGAACACCTGGTTCACATGGGTGTAGCCGCCCAGCGTCATCTGCGCGCGGAAGGCGGCCTCGTCGAGCCGGTCCTTCTGCTTGAGGAAAAACGTGTGGGCCGCGAGGAAGGCCGGCGGGGCCAGCCGCACCAGCGCCGTGGTCAGCGCCACCACCAGCACGTCAAAGTCGCTGCGCGAGACCTGGTAGAGCGTGGCGAGCCGCTCCGAGATCAGGTCGGGATGCGGCGAGAAATTGTCGTAGGGCAGGGTTTCCCAGTCCGGGAAGAGGCAGACCCGCAGTGCCGGATCGAACCAGCGCAGTTCTTCCGTCAGCCGCTGGGCATCCCAGGCGCTCGCGCAGACCACGACCAGCGGCGAGCGGTGGCGGGCGCGTTCGGCCAGATACAGCGCATCGGCTGCGCCGATCAGGCCGGACTGGCGGGAAGAGGGGGCGGCGGGCGAAAACAGCATGAAAAAGTTGGCCATTATACGGGCGGGAAAACCGTGCGCGCGGCCGGGTATAATCCCGGCTTTCCATTCTTCACCCGTACTCGCATGAGCCTCGACCGCGTCAGTTCCGGCCGCAATCTGCCCGACGATTTCAACGTCGTCATCGAAATTCCCGCCCACGGCGAACCCATCAAATACGAAGTCGACAAGGAATCCGGTGCCATGTTTGTCGACCGCTTCATGTCGACCGCCATGCACTATCCGTGCAACTACGGCTACATCCCGCACACCCTGTCGGAAGACGGCGATCCGGTCGACGTGCTGGTGGTGACCCCGATCCCGCTGATCACCGGTGTGGTGGTGCGCTGCCGGCCGGTGGGCATGCTGAAGATGACCGACGAAGCGGGCGTGGATGCGAAGCTGCTGGCCGTGCCGGTCGACAAGCTGTGCGGACTCTACAAGGGCGTGCAAAAGCCCGAGGATCTGCAACCCCTGCTGCTGGCGCAGATTTCCCACTTTTTCGAGCATTACAAGGACCTCGAAAAGGGCAAATGGGTCAAGGTCGAAGGCTGGGTCGGCGTGGACGATGCGCGTGCGGAAATCCTCGCTGGCGTGGAGCGCTACCGGAATTCGGAAGAAAAACCGGCATTTTGAGCGTCAAGATACAAGTTGCAGGGTGTCCCCCGACTTGCTTCTGACTTGTGGCGTGTAACTTGTGACTTGAAGCTGATCCAATGAAAATCTGCATCGTTTCCGACTCCCACGACAACCGCCGCCTGCTGGGTGCTGCGGTCGAACACGCCAAGGCGCATGGTGCGGAGGCCGTGCTGCACTGTGGGGACGTGGTCGCCCCGACCACACTGCGCGTGCTGCAGAAATACGAACTGCCGGTGCACGTGATCTACGGCAACAACACCGGCGATCTCTTCAACATGTCACGGCTGGCCGCCGAACCCAACAGCGTGATCCGCTATCACGGCCAGGACGCCGCCATCACGCTGGCGGACCGCACGCTCTTCATGGTGCATTACCCGCATTACGCGCATGCCCTGGCATGCACGGGGGATTACGACCTGGTGTGCTGCGGCCACGATCACATCTCCAGCGTGAAGCAGGTTGATCACGTGAAAGGCGGCAAGACCTGGCTGGTGAATCCGGGGACCGTGGGCGGGGTGGGCGCACCACCCACTTACGTCATGGCCGATCTCGCAGCCATGACGTTCGAGGTGGTCACCATCGAGGCAGCCCCCGCTTCGGTCTTCACGTCGGTGACACCGCACGCCTGACATCGGGCACACCATTGTTCTGCAATGAAATCGGGTTAGTATCCGGGTGTCAGCCTTCTCACGGTCGCTGCTTACCCGATGCCTGCCGACGATATCGACTTTGACTATGAATCCGCACTGGTCGCCTGCGCACGCGGCGAGGTGTTCGCGTTCGAATCGCTCTACCGCCGCGAAAGCCGCTGGCTGGGGGGCGTTGCCTACCGCATCCTGCGCGACCGGGCGCTGGCCGAAGAAGCCCTGCACGACGCCTTCCTGCAAATCTGGCAGAAGGCGCACACCTTCGACCGTAACCTGGGATCGGCTCGCGGCTGGATCTACACCGTGGTGCGGCACCGCGCGCTGGGCATGGCACGCGGCCTGGGCCGGGAGATTGCGGTGGACGACATCGCCGCCCTGTCGGACATTCGCAGCGAGCCCGTCCATACCCACGATGGCCGCGACGATGCCGCCGATATCGACAAATGCCTGGAAGGCCTCGCACCCGAACGCCGGGAATCGATTCTGCTGGCCTTTCTTGATGGCTATTCGCACGAGCAGATCTCGCGTGCGCTGGAAACGCCGCTGGGCACCATCAAGTCCTGGATCAAGCGCGGGCTGGCCAGCCTGAAGGAGTGCCTGTCATGAGCACCCGGATTCCCCAAGACAACCAGCCGGATCCCGAAGATCTGGCCGTTCAATACGTGCTAGGCATGCTCGATGCCGAGGCGCAGCAGGCTGCCGAAAAACGTCTGTCGAGCGACCGGGCCTTTGCCCGCGAGGTCTACCAGTGGCAGGACAGGCTGTTGCCGCTGGGCCGTCGGGTGGCACCGCATGCCATGCCGGCCACCCTTCTCGGCCGCCTGCTGGAACGCATCATGCCGCCTGCACGCGCTGCGACGTCATGGTGGATGCGCGCCGGGCTGTGGCAGGCCGTCAGTGCGTTGTCGATCGTGCTGGCCGTCACCCTGGCCCTGCGCGGCCCGCTTGAACCCGTTTCCCCCGAGGCCCCGCGCTATATGGCGGTGCTGAATTCCCCCGGCAATGAGGTGCTGTGGGTGGTCGAGGTGGCGTCTGGCGAAACCCTCAGGCTCAAGCCGGTCGGGGCCATGCCGGCCGTGCCGAGCGCCAAGGCGCTGCAGTTCTGGACCAAACCCAAGGGCGCGGACAAGCCCACATCGCTGGGCCTGGTGCAGGTGGGACAGGCGCTGGAAGTCCCGCGCGCCAGCCTGCCGGCGGTGGAAAGCGAACAGTTGTTCGAAGTCACCCTGGAACCGGAATACGGCTCACCCACTGGCCGCCCGACCGGACCCATCCTCGCCATCGGCCGCATGATCGCCCTGTAAGTCAGAGGGGGGGAGCAGATAGCCGCGTCATGCGTGGCGCTTGAAAAACAAACGGGCAGACCCAAAGGTCTGCCCGTTTGCATGGTGCCGATAGTCTGGCCAGCCCGGGTGCTGAATGGCCAGATGCGATCAGACCGGCTTGCGCCGGCGCGCCATCCAGCCCACCAGTCCCAGCCCGGCCAGCATCATGGCGTAGGTTTCGGGTTCCGGCACCGGTGCGGCGGTCATGCCGGCCAACAGCGGCGTGGCGGCACCGAATTCACCGATCAGGGTGGCCGCACCCGTCATCAGGTTGATGTCATAGAGCCCGCTCTGCCCGGTGACGCCACTGGTCAGCGTGGCAAAGGCGCGGCCGTCCGCCAGGATGTCAAAACCATAGACCCCGATGGTGTCGAGTCCCAGCCCGCCCACTTCCAGGATCGTGGGTGCATTGAAGGCCGAGTTCGCCACAAACAGCTTGTCGGAGGTGAAATCGATGTAATACAGCGCAGTCGATGCCGGTGCAGGGGTTTTCACCGAATTGGTATAGGCGACACCACCGTAGCCCATGGGGATCATCGAAGCCGTGTTGCCGATGACGCCGCTGTTGGCGTTGACGGCGTAGTTGTTGCCGGCAGACGTGACCAGGCGCAGCGACGCCCCATTGGCTGCGTCAGCCACGGGGTTGAAATCGATGCCATAGGACAGCATGGGGTCGATCGTTGCGCCGGTCAGCGTGGAATGCACGCTGGCTGCGCCGGACATGGTGTCGATGGTGTAGAGCTTGTTGTCGGTGCCGACGCCATAGACCTTGTTGTCACCCGGGCGGGTGTCGATTCCCACGATGCGTGCCCCGGCAGTCACTCCGGTGATGGCGACAAAGGGGCTCAACATAGACGGCGTGGCGCTGTCGAACATGGTCAGGCGGTTATCGGTGGTGACGGCAACCAGGCTGACAGCCTGGGCACCGCTTGCGGCGAAAAGACCGGCAGCGAGGGCTGCGGCCAGAGCGGCGTTGCTTTGTGACATGGTTATCCTCCTCAGGAATCCAGCGTAACGAAAGTGAAATATCGGGTGGCAACTCTTCTTGCTCTCCCATCCTCACTACTCGTGGCCCCGGGAAGTGGATGCGCGACAGGAATAAAATTTTTCAGCGGCCGGATGGGCAGCAGGCCACCACAGGGTCAGGCGATCCAGCCAGGTACGCTCACTCCGCGCGCAACGCCTCAACCGGGTTCAGCTGCGCCGCGCGCAGGGCGGGGACCACGCCCGCCGCCAGCCCGATCAGTACCGAGGCGATCAGCGCGCCGATTGCATAGTTCCACGGCACGGTGACCGGCAGGCCGCTGAATGCAGCTTTCAGCAGTCCGGCGAGGCCGGCACCGAGGGCGAGCCCGGCGAGGCCGCCCAGGGTGGAAAGCAGGGTGGATTCCATCAGGAACAGGGTGCGGATGCGCGCGCGGGTGGCTCCCAGCGCCGCCAGCAGACCGATTTCGGCGACGCGTTCGGCGACGGCGATGTGCATGAGCGTGACCATGCCGACTGCGCCGACCAGCAGCGAGATGCCGCCCAACGCAGCGACGGCGAAGGTGAGTACGTCCAGCACGGTTCCCAGGGTGGCGAGCATCTGCTGCTGTGGCGTGACGGTGAAATCCTCGCGACCGTGGCGGGCGAGCAGGATGCGTTTCGCATCGGCGACGACGGCCTCGACCGGCGCGTCGGGACGGTAGGCGAGGTGGATTTCCATCACGCCTTCGCGATTGAAGACTTCGAGCGCGCGTGCGGTGGGCAGATACACGGTGTCGTCGAGGTCGAAGCCGAGGACCTGGCCCTTGGGCGCCATCACGCCGACGATGCGGAAACGGTGGCTGCCGACCTGGAGGCTCGCGCCGAGGGGGTTGGCGCTGCCGAACAGTTCGCTGCGAACCTTGGCTCCGAGCACGGCGTAGGCACGCGGGTTGCGCGGATCGTCCGCCGGCAGGAAGCGCCCGCTGGCAACGTGCATGTTGAAGGCGCGGGCGAAATCAGGCCCCTGCCCGTACACCGTCACCCGTCGGCTGCGGCCCTGTGCCCGCACCTCGGCGTTGCCCGTCACCCCGGCGTTGGCGTAGCGCACCAGCCGCGACTGGCCGAGCGCGAGCGCATCGTCGATGGTCAGCAAACGCGCGCTGCCGATGGCACCGACCGAGGTGCCGTGAGTACTCGTCTTGCCCGGCGTGACGGTGAGGATGTGGGTGCCGAACTGGGTGAATTCGGCCAGCACAAAGCGATGGATGCCCTCGCCGATGGAGGTGAGCAGGATCACTGCGGCGATGCCCACCGCGATCCCCGACATCGACAGCAGCGTGCGCAGGCGGTGCGCGACGAGCGCAGTGCGGGCGAAACGCAGGGTGTCGAGGGGGCTCATTTGCCGGAGAGCGCCTGCACGGGATCGAGGCGTGCCGCGCGCGCGGCCGGCAGCAGGCTGGCGACGATGCCGGTGATGAGTGCGGTGGCGACCCCTGCCACGCTGGCCCAGGCCGGCGGCCAGGCGGGCAGGGCGGGGTAGGTCAGGCGGATGGCCCAGCTGCCCAGGTGGCCCAGCGCAAAGCCGAGCGCGCCACCCGCCAGCGACAGCCACATCGCCTCGGCGAAGAACAGGCGGCGGACCACGGCCGACGGCGCGCCGATGGCCTTCAGCAAGCCGATTTCCGGGGTGCGCTGCGCCACCGATACCAGCATCACGTTCATCACCAGGATGCCCGCCACCGCCAGGCTGATCGCGGCGATTCCCGCCACCGCGAGCGTGAGCGCACCGAGGATGCGGTCGAAGGTGGCCAGTACCGCGTCCTGGGTGATCACAGTCACGTCTTCTTCGCCGTCGTGGCGCAGTGTCAGCAGATGCGTGGTGGCCTGCTTCACCGGCTCGATGGCGGCGCGGCTGTTCGCTTCGATCAGGATGCGGAACAGCGATTCGGTGTTGAACAGGGCCTGGGCATCGTCGACGGCAACGATCACGAGTTCGTCGGAATTGAATCCCATCGACTCGCCCTGCGTGGCCAGCACGCCGGATACGCGGAAGCGGCGGTCGCCCAGACGGACCCGCTGGCCCACCGCACTGCCGTCGGGGAAGAAGTCGCGCGCGATCACCTGGCCGAGCGCGATCTGGGCCGGCGCGGCGTCGAAGCGCCCCTGCACCAGGCTCATGTGGCGGATCGGCAGCAGGTCGGCGTTGCTGCCGAGTACGGTCACCTCGCGCAGGCGGCCGCCCGAAGCCAGTTCGGCGATGCCCACGTTGAGCGGCGCATGGCGGCGCACGCCGGGCAACTGTCCGACGGCGCGCGCATCGTCCAGCGTGAGGTCGCGCGGCGTCTGGCCCAATGCGGCCCCGGCGAAGCCGCCGGTGGTTTCGGCCCGTCCCGGCAGCACGATGACGAGGTGGGTACCGAGCGAGGAGAACTGCCCCACCACGTAGCGCCGCGCGCCGTCGCCCAGCGCCGTCAGCACCACCACCGCCCCCACGCCCAGCGCCATCGCCAGCACGATCAGCAGCGAGCGCGTGCGCGTGCTGGCGATGCTGGCCAGCGAGAGGGCGAGGGTGTCGCGCAGCGTCATGCGTCGTCGCCGACGATGCGGCCGTCGCGCATCGCAATGTGTCGCTTTGCGCGTGCGCCCAGTTCGCGGTCGTGGGTGACGACGACGAGTGTGGTGCCGCGCCGGTGCAGGTCTTCGAGCAGCGTGACGACCTCGGCACCGATGCGGTGGTCGAGATTGCCGGTGGGTTCGTCCGCCAGCAACACGGCCGGCTGCAGGATGGTGGCGCGGGCGATGGCGACGCGCTGGCGCTGGCCGCCGGACAGCTCGTGGGGACGATGCCGGGCGCGATCGGCGAGGTCGAAGGCGTCGAGCGCGGCGGCGACGCGGACACGACGTTCTTCCGGCGCGATGCCTTCCAGCGTCAGCGGCAGCTCGACGTTCTCGAAGGCGGTCAGGCGCGGCACCAGGTGGAAGGACTGGAACACGAAGCCGATCCGGTTGCGCCTGACCTGCGCCTGCCCGGGTTCGGACAGCGCGGCGACGTCGGTGCCGTCGAGCAGATAGCGGCCGGCATCGGGCCGGTCGAGCAGGCCCAGCACGTTGAGCAGGGTGGATTTGCCCGAACCCGACGGCCCCATGACGGACAGGTATTCGCCGCCACCGATGGCGAGGTCGATGCCGTCGAGCGCCCGCACTTCCTGGTCGCCCATGCGGAAGCTGCGGCGGATGCCTTCGAGCCGGATCATCGCCGGCACCGTGGCAGCGGTCGTCATGGCCTGACCGGCTTGGCCACGGCGTGCGCGCCGGCGGCAATGGCCTCGTCGTCAAAGGCCGTCACCACGCGGTCGCCGGCGGCGAGCCCTTCGCGCACTTCGGTGAAGGCCCAGTTGGCCAGACCGGCCTTGAACGTGCGATTGACCAGCACACCGTCCGCGCCGAGCACGAGCACGCTGCCGTCCTGGCGGATGGCCTGGGTTGGCACGCGCAGCACGTCGTCACGGCGTTCGACGATGACTTCGGCGTCGGCACTGTAGCCCACCAGCATCGGCCGTTGTCCGGCGTCGACAAAATCGACCTCGACATCGACCGTGCGCGCCTGTTTTTCGATTTCCGAGACATACGGTGCGATCCGGCGCACCGTGCCGGCGAAGGTCTGGCCGGGCAGGGCGTCGAGTGTGATGCGGGCCGGCATGCCGGGCTTGAGTCGCGGCGCGTCCACTTCGTCCATCGGCGCGGTGACGTAGAGGCAGCTGTCGTCGATGAGATCGACCGCCGGCGGGGTGGGAATGCCGGGCGGCGAGGGCGTGGCGTATTCGCCGACCTCGCCGGTCACGCGCGCGACGATGCCGGCAAAGGGCGCGGCGAGCACGGTGCGTTCGAGCCCGGCCCGCGTCACATCGGTTTGTGCCTGTGCCCGCTTCACGTCGGCGGCGAGCGCGTCGCAGTTGGCCTGGCGTGCGCGGGCATTGGCGCGGCTGTCCTCTGCCCGCTGCGGGCTGACGAAGCCCTGGGCCGCGAGCGTCTCGTCACGTGCCGCGTCGGCGCGCGCGTTCTCGGCGAGGATGCACGCCTCGCGACGACGCTCTTCACTGGTGGTGACCTGGCGCTGCGCCAGATCGCGCTGGGCAGCAAGATCGCGGTTCCACAATTCCAGCAGAGGTTGGCCAGCCTTCACCCGGTCGCCTTCCCGCACGTACAGTTTCACGATCTGCCCGCCTGCAGCGGGTGCCAGCTTGGCGCGGCGGCAGGCGGTGAGCGTGCCGGCCCGGGTGTTGACCACAGTAGACTCGACAGGCCCGCGCGCGAGCGTTGCCACCTCGACTTGCAGAGGGGCGGGACGAGTGAAACGCCAGCCGGCGAAAACGAGCACGACCAGGATGGCGAACAGCAGGACAAACCGGAGCCAGGATTTCGACGAGCGCATGATGGGGCGGGGCGAGGGCGTGTCAGGCCAATGTACCATTCGGCCATGCTGAAAACCATTCAAGCCGCATCCCTGCAATGGCGTGCCGGCGTGCCGTATTCCAGCGTCTACGGGGATATCTACCACTCGGCGGACGGCGGTGCCGGGCAGGCGCGCCACGTATTTCTCGCCGGCTGCGGCCTGCCGGCAGGCTGGGCGGGGCGGGATCACTTCACGGTGCTTGAAACCGGTTTTGGTACCGGCCTCAATTTCCTGGCGACCTGGGCCGCCTGGCGCGACGATCCCTTGCGCTGCCGGCGTCTGCATTTCGTGTCGGTTGAAAAACATCCGTTTTCTGCGGATGACCTCGCACGCCTGCACGCGCTATGGCCGGACTTTGCCAGCCTGTCGGCAGAACTGATCGCGGCCTGGCCGCCGGCCTTGCCCGGTTTTCACCGGCTCGCGCTTGATGGCGGTCGCGTGCAGCTCACCCTGATGCTGGGCGACGCCCGGGATAGCCTGCCCAATCTGGATGCGCGTGTGGACGCCTTTTATCTCGACGGGTTTGCGCCCGACCGCAATGCCGATCTGTGGCAGCCCGCGCTGTTTACCGAACTCGCACGGCTGGCCCGTGCGAATGCGACGGCGGCGACTTACACGGTGGCGGCACCCGTGCGGCAGGGTCTGGTCGATGCCGGTTTCGTCTGCACCAAGCGCAAAGGCTACGGGCGCAAACGGCATTGTCTGGCGGCACGTTTTGCCGGCGAGCCTGCCTGTCTGCCGGCGGTGCCGCGCCGCATCGCCGTCATCGGTGCCGGCGTCGCGGGCGCAGCCGTTGCACATGCCCTGGCGGCGCGCGGGCTGGACGTCACCGTGCTCGACCGTGCGACTGCACCGGCACAGGCGGCATCGGGCAATCCGCTCGCGGTATTCCGGCCGGTGATCTCGCGCGACGACAACCGCGCCACCCGCCTGACCCGCGCCGCGTTCCTGCATGATCTGCATACCTGGCCGACCCTGTCCGGCCTGAAGTGGTCGGCCTGCGGTGTGCTGCACCTGGCCCGGGACGCCGAAGCGGCAAACCGCACCCGCCTGGCCCTGGCCGCAGCTGCCCCGCCGCCGGACTACGCGCGCTGGGTCGAGCCGGACGACGCCCGCAAACTGGCGAACTGGCCGGTGACAGCGGCCGGCGTGTTCTACCCGCGCGCGGGCTGGATGGTTCCGGCGAGCCTGTGTGCGGCCTGGCTGGCCCGGCCGGGCATCACCCTGAACTGTGGCGTGGCCGTGACAAGACTGGCCAGCACGAACGGGTGCTGGCGCGCCTTCGACGCCGGGGGAAACGTGCTGGCCGAGGCCGATGCGGTGGTGCTGGCCAACGCGCGCGATGCTGCCGCGCTGGCCCCGGAACAGGGCTGGCCGATCCACAGCGTGCGCGGGCAGATCACCCGCCTGCCCGCAGGCAGTTTGCCGCAGATTGATAAGGTCATCGCCCGCGAAGGCTACCTCGCCCCGGGTGACCGGCCGCTGGTGGGGGCCACCTACGAGCACGACGATCTGGACACCACGCCGCGCGCCGCCAGTGACACCGCCAATCTGGCGCGCCTGGAATCCATTCTTCCCGGTGCGGCGGCGGCCATCGACACCACCCGCCTGGAAGGCCGCGCCGCCCTGCGCGCCACCTTGCCCGACCGGCTGCCCCTCCTGGGCGCAGTCGACGGGCAGGCCGGCCTGTTTGTCGCGGCGGCTTACGCGTCGCGCGGGGTGGTGTGGGCGGGGTTGCTGGGTGAGGCACTGGCCAGCGGGATGACGGGGGAACCCCTGCCGCTGGAGCGGGACCTGATGGCGGCGCTTGCCCCGGGGCGGTGGGCCCCCGGCATGCCTGTCAGGCCGCGGTAAGCGGCTTGCTGCTGCGTGCCGCGACGGCCTGGCCGGCCTGGTCGTACAGGCCGTTACGGCCGGTGGCGGCGTGCATCAATACATTGAGCGATTGACGGGTGGCGGACAGGCGCATGTCGATGAGCTTGCCCACACGCTGGTTGCAGGCGCGGGCTTCGTCTTCCAGCGCGCGCAGGCTTTGCCAGTCGGTGCGCGTGGCGGTGGAACCGTGGCGGGCCAGCCAGGCATCCATGCCGGCGGCATCGGCGGTGAAACCGGCGGACCGGAGGGTGTCGAGGCGGTTGCGGGTGAGGTCGCTGGTGGCGTGCAGCCGTTCCAGCTTGGTGACATTGAGGCTCGCCAGCTGATCCGCGTCGCCTGCAATCAGCGCGCGTTCCTCGTCGGCCAGGGTGCCCAGCAACGCCATCCAGGCGGCGTTTTCGGCCGTGAGCTGCTCGGCCGGGTTGAGTGCGGGGTCGGGTTTACCGGGGTTTGGCGACATGCAGCATCTCCTTCACCGAATCCACTAGCCCTTGGGCGACATTGTCCGCATTGACGGTGTACTGGCCGGAGGCGATGGCCTCCTTGATGCTGTCGACCTTGGCGCGGTCGACCAGCGGAATCGCCGCGAGCTGGCTTTCCAGCGCCTGCAGCTGGGCTGCGCGCGAGCTCAGCTTCACGTCGGTCTGTTCGGCGTTGGGCCGGGTGCCGGCCTTGGCCTGGGCGGGGCGGTTATCGACAGCGGGAGGCAGGGTGACCTGTTTGACGCCGGGATCGATTTTCATGGGAGAGTCCTGTCAGCAGACGGCAAAATCCGTCCAATCTGATTCTTAATCGGCGCGCGGGTTCGTTTCTGTAGGGCCGGTCCCAAAAAAAAGTGAGGGGGCCGCAGAACGGGGGCGTCAGAACACCACTTCGACCTGCTGGCCGTCACGCGCAATGCCGCTGACCACCTGGCCGGACGCGGTTTTCACCCGCACCCGGTCGCCCCGGCCGGCATTGGCCAGCGCCTGGCCTTCGCTCTGTACCGAAAAACCCGGTCCGACCAGCACGATGCGGGTTGGCTGGCCCTGCTGCACCACCTGCGGGGCGCGCAAGAGGCCCGTGCGCAGGGCGGCACCGGCAGCCACCCCGGAGACGGTCCGGTGTCCGACCAGCGCGGCGGGCTGGCTGGCCACGTCGGCCGGCAGCGGCCCCAGGTCGCCTTCCCGCACCAGGAGGTCGGCCTCGGACAGCACATGGTTGGCGGGCAGGGCGCGCGCAGTCACCACATAGCGGCCCACCGCCTTCACCTGGGCGGCAAGGTAGACCGTCCAGTTCGACGGGGCCAAGCAGCGCACGCCTACCGTGAGCTTGCCCACGGGCCGGTTCCCCGGCATGGAAAAGGCTTCCATCGCGGCGCAGGCGGGCAGGGTGGCGCGCGGTGTTTTCACCTCCACGCTGACCTTGCCGCCGTGGCTGCCCGCCTGGGTGAGCAGGTAGCGCTCGGCCGTGGCCTGGATCTGGGCAGGGTTCTGGTTTGCGGCGGATGCATGGGAAGCAAACAGCGCAGTGGCCAGCAGGCAGGAAACGGGGAAGCGGTTCATGGATGAGTCAGGATCGATCAGTCTGGCCGAAGTGTAGCCACGCGCGTGCGGGGGCTAAACGCCGAAATGAGCGGGATTATGGCCTTTTCTCTTTCGATTGGATGGACAAAGGCCGGCCTAGGATGCAGTCATCGAAAAAGGTCTTGAAGACCGCTTGAAACCGGTTGTGGCTTTGTCGCCTTCGCCTTGCCGTACTGATACGTACTGTCTGCGGCTCGGCTTCGCGCCCCACCCGGTTTCAAGCGGCCTCAAGGAAAACTGAGGTGACCGACCATGCTGAACCGGCTCGACGACATGCTGAATTTCCACGCGCAGGCGCTGCGCCTGCGCGACCAGCGCCAGCAGGTGCTGGCGTCCAACATCGCCAATGCCGACACGCCCAATTACAAGGCGCGGGACTTCGACTTCAGGACCGCGCTCACCAGCGCGCTGGGCGGCCAGCCCGCGCAGGGCGGGGCGGCACTGGCGACCACGGCGGCAGGCCATCTGAAGGGCTCGCCCGAACTGTCCACCCAGAGCTTCCTGCAATACCGCAACCCCGCACAGGGCAATGTGGACGGCAATACGGTCGACGTGGATGCCGAGCGTGCCGCCTTTGCCGAAAACGCCGTGCAGTACGAATTCAACCTCACCCGGGTCAGCTCGCAGATCAAGAGCATGCTCGCGGTGATCCAGGGTTAAGGAGACACGCCATGTCCCTGTTCAACATCTTCAATGTGGCCGGCTCGGCGATGAACGCGCAGTCGCAGCGGCTCAATACCGTGGCCAGCAACCTGGCCAACGCTGACAGCGCGACCAGCGCCAACGGCACGCCCTACAAGGCGAAGCAGGTGGTATTTGCCGCCGCACCGGTGGGGGAGAACGGCGCGACCGGCGTCAACGTCGCCGCCGTGATCGACGATCCGTCGCCCATGAAAACGATGTACGACCCCAAGAATCCGCTTGCCGACGACAAGGGCTACGTCACCCTGCCCAACGTCAACGTGGTGGAGGAAATGGTCAACATGATTTCCGCCTCGCGTTCCTACCAGTCGAACGTGGAAATGATGAACACCACCAAGACCCTGCTGTTGAAAACCCTCAACCTCGGCCAGTAAGCAAGGAGCATTGATGAGTACCGTACAAGACACGAGTTCCGTCACCCAGCTGTTCGGGGCTGCTGCTGCCGGCAGCAAGAAAAGCGGTGCGGAAGAAATCCAGGACCGCTTCCTCAGCCTGCTGGTGGCCCAGATGAAGAACCAGGACCCGCTCAACCCGCTCGACAACGCCCAGGTCACCAGCCAGATGGCACAGCTGTCGACCACCCAGGGCATCGAGAACATGCGCGCCAGCATGGAAGGCCTGGTCGCCAGCCTGGGCAGCCACCAGATGGCGCAGGCGGCCAACCTGATCGGCCGGGGCGTGCTGGTGCCGGGCAATTCCATCGGCCCGGCGCAGGAAAACGCCGTGGTCGGGTTTGATCTCGATGGCGCGGCCGACAGCGTCAAGCTGGTGATCGAAAACGCAGCCGGCGCAACGGTCCGCACCATCGATCTGGGGGCCCGGCCCGCCGGCCTGCAGGTCACGGCCTGGGACGGCCTGGCCGATGACGGCAGCACCGCACCCGACGGCAACTACACCTTCAAGATCAGCGCTGCGTCCGGCGGCACGGCTGTCACCAGCGAATCCCTGTTCCTGGGCGCGGTGACCAGCGTGTCGCAGGGCGCGAACGGCGTCCAGCTCAATCTGGCCGGACGTGGCCAGGTCGGTTACGGCGATATCCGCCAGATTTACTGATTCGTGATCCCCCCATTCGAGTCGCACCCATTCATTAGGAGAGCACCATGAGTTTTCAGCAAGGTTTGAGCGGTCTGAACGCGGCGGCGAAGAATCTCGACGTCATCGGCAACAACGTGGCCAACTCGGGCACGGTGGGCTTCAAGCAGTCGCAGGCGCAATTCGCCGATGTCTACGCCAATTCGCTCACCGGTGCCGGTGGCTCGCAGGTGGGCATCGGCGTGCAGGTTGCCACCGTGGCCCAGCAGTTCACCCAGGGCAACATCACCTCGACCAACAACCCGCTCGACATTGCCATCAACGGCGGGGGCTTCTTCCGCATGGACAACGGCGGCGAGATCACCTTCCAGCGCAATGGCCAGTTCCAGCTCGACCGCAATGGCTTCATCGTCGGTTCGGGCGGGGCGTTCCTCACCGGTTACACCGCTGACGCAAACGGTGTGCTGTCCACCGGCGCGCCGGCTCCGCTGTTCATCAACACCGCCGACATCACGCCGCAAGTGACCACCGGTATCGATTCGGTGCTGAATCTGGATTCGACCAAGTCGGCGCTACCCGCTGCCGGTTTCAACCAGAACGACCCCACCACCTTCCACAACTCCACCTCGGTGTCGATCTACGACAGCCTGGGCAATGCCCATACGCTGCAAACCTATTACGTGAAAACCGCCGCCGGTGCCTGGAGCGTGTTTGCCTCGACCGACGGCGCCCCCGAGAGGGCCTCGGCGTTGGTCAGGCTGGGGCGTA
>ERZ1645185.540-NODE-540-length-15773-cov-11.462782_pt1 | contig 15773 bp, 18 predicted proteins | sample MGYA00575351_ERZ1645185 | MGnify/ENA primary metagenome ERZ1645185 (study PRJEB40838, sample SAMN11284767) | freshwater sediment metagenome | isolation source: river sediment | host: Sediment | place: India: Jana village, Kanpur | collected 2015-12-17 ...
TCTCGCAGTAGACGTGCGCCTCGCGCACGCGCCGCGCGATCAGCTGCGTGACCTGCGAGCCGAAGTCCAGGATCAGGATCTTGTCGTGCATGCGAAAACCCGCGCTACTCGGAGCGGTAGTTCGGCGCTTCCTTGGTGATCTGCACGTCGTGCACGTGGCTTTCGCGGATGCCGGCGGCGCTGATCTCGACGAACTCGCAGCGCTCGTGCATCTCCTCGATCGAGGTGCAGCCGCAGTAGTGCATGGCCGCGCGCAGGCCGCCGGCCATCTGGAAGACGATGGCCACCAGCGAGCCCTTGTACGGCACCTGGCCTTCGATGCCCTCGGGTACCAGTTTGGCCGAGTTCATGCTGTCCGAGCCACCTTCCTGGAAATAGCGGTCGGCCGAGCCCTGGGCCATCGCGCCCAGCGAGCCCATGCCGCGGTAGCTCTTGTAGCTGCGCCCCTGGTACAGCACCACCTCGCCCGGCGCTTCCTCGGTGCCGGCGAAGGCCCCGCCCATCATCGCGCTGTGCGCACCGGCGGCAATGGCCTTGGCCAGGTCGCCCGAGTAGCGGATGCCACCGTCGGCGATCAGCGGCACGCCGCTGCCGCGGATGGCCTTGGCCACCGATTCGATGGCCATGATCTGCGGCACGCCCACGCCGGTGACGATGCGCGTGGTGCAGATCGAACCCGGGCCGATGCCCACCTTGACCGCATCGGCACCGGCCTCCACCAGCGCCAGCGCCGCAGCGCCGGTGGCGATGTTGCCGCCGATCACCTCCACCTGCGGATAGTGGCGCTTGACCCAGCGCACGCGCTCGATCACGCCTTCGCTGTGGCCGTGCGCGGTGTCGACCACGATGGCGTCGACGCCGGCCCTGACCAGCAGCTCGACGCGCTCCTCGGTGCCCTCGCCTACACCCACCGCGGCGCCGACGCGCAACTTGCCGAGCTTGTCGCGAGCGGCATCTGGAAAGTCGGTCTGCTTGGTGATGTCCTTCACCGTCATCAGCCCGCACAGCTCGAAGGCGTCGTTGACGACCAACACGCGCTCGAGCTTGTGCTTGTGCATCAGCGCCTTGCCGTCCTCGATGGTGGCGTGCTCGCCCACCGTGACCAGGCGCTCACGCGGCGTCATGATGGTGCTGACCGGTGCGTCCAAGCGCGTTTCGAAACGCAAATCACGTCCGGTGACGATGCCCACCACCGTCTTGCCCTGCATCACCGGGAACCCGGAGATGCCGTGCTGCCTGGACAGGGCCATCACCTGCCGCACCGTGACCTCGGGCGAGATGGTGATCGGGTCGCGCAACACACCCGACTCGTAGCGCTTGACGCGTGCCACTTCGGCCGCCTGCTTCTCGGCCGACATGTTCTTGTGCACGATGCCGATGCCGCCCTCCTGGGCGATGGCGATGGCCAGCCGCGATTCGGTCACGGTGTCCATGGCCGCGGACACCAGCGGCAGGTTCAGGCGAATGTTGCGGGTCAGGCGGGTGGCCAGGCTGGTGTCGCGCGGCAACACCTTCGAATACGCGGGCACCAACAACACGTCGTCGAAGGTGAGCGCTTTGCCTAGAAGGCGCATGGACGGGGCTCCGGACTCAAAAGCGAATTATATGGATCACCCCTCGCATGGCCGGCCGCCGTGACGCTTTGCACACCCGGCCATGGGGGCTCAGCCACTACACTGCACCGATGCAGTTCGATGTCTTGCAGCCTTGGCGCGCAATCGGCCTGGGGCTTGCTGCCCTGGCCCTGTGGGCCCTTTCGGCGCCCGCCGATGCCCAGTGGAAGTGGCGCGACAGCCGCGGCCAGGTCCATATCAGCGACACCCCGCCGCCGCGCGACGTGCCGGAAAAGGACGTGCTGCAACGGCCCGACCCAGGCGCGCGCCGGGCACCGGCGCCGGCCGCGGCACCGGCGCCTGCCGCGGCCTCGCCGGGAGCCGTGCCCGCTGCGGCCGCCAAGCCGCCGGTGGACGCCGAGCTCGAGGATCGCAAGCGCAAGGCCGACCAGGAGCAGGCGGCGCGAAAGGAGGCCGACGAGCGGCAGCGCAAGAAGGCGCGTGAGGAGAACTGCAATCGCGCTCGCGAGCAATTGGCCACCATGGAAAGCGGCATGCGCATCGCGCGCGTGCGACCCGACGGCGAACGCGAGTACCTCACCGATGCTCAACGGGCTTCCGAAGCCCAGCGCGCGCGCGACGCCATCGCCAGCGACTGCCGCTGACGCGCCCGTCGCGGTCAACCGCCCGTGGCGCTTCGAGAACGCTTGTAGCGCAAGCGGCGCGCCTCCTTCGGGTCGACTTTCAGCGGCCGGTACATCTCCACCCGGTCCTGGTCGCGCAGCACGGCCTGCAGGGGCTGCATGCGGCCCCAGATGCCGGTGCGCAGGCTCTCCGCCTCCAGCGCATGGCGCTCGCACAGCCCGCTGGCGCGCACGGCGTCGCCGAGGCAGGCGCCGGCGGGCAGCCTCAGCAGCACACGATCGACCTGCGCCGCCGCCGGGCTGTAGACCACCTCGATGTGCAGCGTGTTCGAGTCAGCGGGGTCCATAGACGGTCTCGGCACGGCTTACGAAGGAATCGACGAAGGTGTTGGCCACACGGTCGAAGACCGGGCTCAGCACCGACTCCAGCGGACGGCTGGAGAAAGCGTAGCGCAGGTCGAACTCCACCTTGCAGGCGCGGGCCGGTTCGCCGTCGCGGCCCAGCGGACGGAAATCCCAGGTGCCGTCCAGCAACGAGAAGGGGCCGTCGACCAGCTGGACGACCACCCGCTCGCCAGGCCGGTGGTCGTTGCGGGTGGTGAAGGCATGGCGCACGCCGGCGTAGGCCAGGCCGATGCGGGCAGTGATGCCGCCCTCGTGCCGCTCGACGATCTCGGCGCGGTCGCACCAGGGCAGGAAGCGCGGATAGTCCTCTACGGCGGTCACCAACTGGTACATCTCTTGTGGCGTGTACCACAGCAGCACCGACTTGTTCACGTGCTTCATACAATGCGGCGATTCTAGAGAGCCCATGTCCGCACCGATCGCCGAGAACCGCCGCGCCCGCTTCGAATACCACATCGAAGAGCGGCACGAGGCCGGCATCGTGCTGCAGGGCTGGGAGATCAAGGCCATCCGGGCCGGACAGGTGCAGCTCACCGATGGCTACGTGGTCATCCGCGATGGCGAGCTGTACCTGATCGGCTGCCGCATCAACGCGCTGCGCAGCGCCTCCACGCATGTGCAGCCCGAGGCCGACCGCACCAAGAAGCTGCTGATGCACAAGGACGAGATCCGCCGCCTGGTCGGCAAGGTGGAGCAGAAGGGCTTCACGCTGGTGCCGCTGAACCTTCACTACAAGGGCGGCCGGGTGAAAGTGGAGATCGCGCTGGCCAAGGGCAAGGCCGAGCACGACAAGCGCGATACCGAGAAGAAGCGCGACTGGGAACGCGAGAAGGGCCGGCTGATGCGCCACAAGGTGTCGAGCAAGGCCTGAGCCTGCCTGCGGCAGCGACCGCCCCGCCGCCGGCGTCCCGATGAGGCGCACGGTCGCGATCCCGATTTCACACTGCGCCTCAAGCTCCTGGTGATGGACCGTCAGCATGGCCATGCCGGTCAGGATCCATTGCGCTGACGCGCCCGACGTCAGACTGGTCGCGCCGTGGCGGCGCACGCGGCCGCCGCGGCGGGCTGCGGGTTCAGGTCGCTGGCAACGCCTGGGCCAGGGCCTGCTCCAGGTCTGCCTGCAGGTCGCGCACGTCCTCGAGCCCGAGCGAGAAGCGCACCAGCGTGCCGCGCCAGGCCGAGCCCGGGCGGATGACGCCGAAGTCGTAGGGCACCGCCAGACTGACCGGGCCGGCCCAGGAATAGCCCAGCTTGAAGAGCTTGAGCGCATCGACGAAGGCGTGCACCCGGCTCGCGTGGTGGCGCTCGTCGAAGACCACCGAGAACAGACCGGCGGCCTGCGTGCACAGCGCTCGCCAGTGCTCGTGGCCTGGCGACCCGGGCAGCGCAGGGTGCAGCACCTGCGCGACCTGCGGCTGTCGTTGCCACCAGCGCGCCAGTTCGCGGCCGGCGGCGTCCTGCGCGGCATAGCGCAGTGCCAGCGACGGCAACGCCCGCAGCACGCCCTCGACATCGTTGGCGCCCACGCCCCAGCCCATGCGCATGTGCGTGCCCTTCAGGCGCAGATGCAGTCCATGGTCGGCGGTGGTCACCGAGCCCATCAACACGTCGCCACCGCCCGAAGGGAACTTGGTCAACGCATGCGCGCTGATGTCCACGCCCAGGCCGTCGCCCAGGTCGAAGGCGTTGAAGGCGATGCCGGCGCCCCAGGTGTTGTCCAGCGCCGTGAGCACGCCCTTGTCGCGTGCCACGCGCACCAGGCCGCGCAGGTCGGGAAATTCCATCGTGATCGAGCCCGCCGCCTCCAGCCAGATCAGCTTCGTCGCCGGCCCGATCATCGCCTCCAGCGCCGCCGGGTCGGCCGCGTCGTACAGGCGGTGCGTGATACCCCAGCGCGCCAGTTCCTGCCGCGCCAGCTCCTTGCCGGGGCCGTAGGCGTTGTCGGGAATCAGCACCTCGTCCCCGTGCTGAAGCAGCGCCATGTCCACCAGCGCGATCGCCGCCAGCCCGCTGGGCACGAGCAGCGCGTCGCGGCCGCCCTCGAGCGTGGCGATGCGCTCTTCGAGCAGGAAGGTCGTCGGCGTGCCGTGCAGTCCGTAGGTGTAGCCGGTCTTGTCCTTCCAGTTGCGGGCCTGCAGCGCCGCCACGTCGGGAAAGATCACCGTCGAGGCCTTGAACACACCGGGCTGCGGCGCTACAAAGCCGGCCGGCGGCTGGTATGGGTGGTGGATCAGGCGCGAGCTCAGGGCTTTGGGTTCGGACATGGTGGGGATGGTGTGGGGATCAAACGGGCATGCCGACCAGGTCGTGCCCTTCTGTGGCGACGATGCGCGCGCGCGTGAACTCGCCGGTCTTCAGCGTCTTCGAGGCCTTGTCCGGCGGCAGCAGCCGCACCTGGCCGTCAATTTCCGGCGCGTCGGCATAAGAGCGGCCGACGCCGCCCTTGCGGCCCAGCGCCGGCGCATGGTCCACCAGCACCTGCAAGGTCGCGCCGACCCGCTGCTGCAGTTTGCGCGTCGAGACCTCTTCGGCCACGGCCATGAATCGTGCGCGGCGCTCTTCGCGAACCTCCGCCGGCAGCTGCCCTTCGAGGGCGTTGGCTGCGGCACCCTGCACTGGCGAGTAGGCGAAGCAGCCTGCGCGGTCGATCTGCGCCTCGCGCACGAAATCGAGCAACGACTCGAACTCCGCCTCGGTCTCGCCCGGAAAGCCAGCGATGAAGGTCGAGCGCACCACGATCTGCGGGCAGATCTCGCGCCAGCGCGCCAGTCGCTCCAGGTTGCGCTCGCCGCTCGCCGGGCGCTTCATGCGCTTCAACACCTCGGGGTGGGCGTGCTGGAACGGCACGTCCAGGTACGGCAGCACGCGGCCTTCGGCCATCAGCGGAACGATCTCGTCCACATGCGGATACGGATACACATAGTGCAACCTCACCCAGGCACCATGGCCATCGGCCAGCGCGCCGAGCCGTTCGCACAAGTCCTGCAGCCGCGTCTTCACCGGCTTGCCGCCCCAGAAGCCGGTGCGGTACCTGACATCCACGCCGTAGGCGCTGGTGTCCTGGCTGACCACCAGCAGTTCCTTGACGCCGGCTTCGAGCAAACGCTGCGCCTCGCCGAGCACGTCGCCGATCGGCCGCGACACGAGGTCGCCACGCATCGAGGGGATGATGCAGAAGGTGCAGCGGTGGTTGCAGCCTTCACTGATCTTCAGGTAGGCATAGTGCCGCGGCGTGAGCTTGATGCCTTGCGGCGGCACCAGGTCGGTGAAGGGATCGTGAGGCTTGGGCACGTGCCGATGCACGGCATCCATCACCTCCTGCGTGGCATGCGGGCCGGTGACCGCCAGCACCTTCGGGTGCATCTGCCTGACCAGGTTGGCGCCGCCCTCGCCCTCGCGTGCGCCCAGGCAGCCGGTGACCACCACCTTGCCGTTGGCGTCCAGTGCCTCGCCGATGGCGTCCAGGCTCTCGCGCACCGCATCGTCGATGAAGCCGCAGGTGTTGACGATCACCAGGTCGGCGCCGTCGTAGGTCTTGCTGGTGGCGTAGCCTTCGGCCTGCAGTTGCGTGAGGATCAGCTCGCTGTCGGTCAGCGCCTTCGGGCAGCCGAGCGAGACGAAACCGATGGTGGGTGCGGCGGAAGGACGACTCATGCGGGAATTGTCCCGCATCGCGGCAGGCGCGTCAGTCGCCGCGCTTGGCGCCGGGCATGCCCGGGAACAGGCTGCCGGCCTGCTTGGCCATCTGCTCCTGCATCTGGGCGAACATGTTCTTCGATTGCTCGAGGTAGTTGCCCACCAGGCCCTGCATGGCCGCGTTCTGTCCGGTGAGGAACTGCGCCCAGGCTTCGGGCGTGAAGGCCTTGGCCTCGTTCAGCCCCATGCCCGGAGCGGCGAAGCGCTTCTGCAGGTCGACGAAGGACTGCAGGTTTTTCTCCAGCATCGCCCCCATCATGCCCTGCATCGCATGGCCGTAGAAGCGGATCATCTGCGCCAGCATCTGCGAGGAGAACATCGGCACGCCCCCCGATTCCTCGTCGAGGATGATCTGCAGCAGGATGCTGCGCGTCAGGTCCTCGCCCGTCTTGGCGTCGCGCACTTCGAACTCCTCGAACTTCAGCACCATGTCCTTCACATCGGCCAGCGTGATGTAGGAGCTGCTGCGCGTGTCGTAGAGGCGGCGGTTCGGGTACTTCTTGAGCACACGCGGCCCGCTCGCGGAGACGGGCTCGGAACCTGCAGCGGCGCGGCTTTGGGCGGACATGATCAAACGCTCCGGATGGGGGTGGTTTCGATTCTAGGTTCGCGTCCACCGGGCCACGGCGGGGGATACCCTGTGCATGCCCCGGGGAGCCGCAATGCAAACGCATCGGTAAACACCGCGGCGTGGCAAGTCGATAACCTAGCAGCCGCCGTCGCAAACGGCGCCCGACGATCGACGTTCGCCGCGCTCAGAGCGGCAACTCGAAGCGCTGCCCGCGGATCGACAACACGGCCGATTTGGGCCGAATCTGCTCCAGCTTCAGTTCCGCGCCGAGCTCGTTGCCTTCCTGGAACACCTGACCATTCAGCACCACCATGCGCACGCTGGCCTGCGGCGAGTAGACCGACCCCCCCACCACCAACGGCGGCACCAGCTGGCGCACCTCCGGCGGCAGCTCGGCCAGAGCAGGCAAGCGCGCAGGCGGCGGGTCCACCGGCCTCGGCGCGGAGGCCTGTTGCTTGGGGCGGCCCGGCCCGGAACTGGCGACCACGCCCTTTGCCGACCCAGGTGCTTTCGTCGTGCCGCCGGTGGCGACGGACGGCGGACGCGCTGCCTGGCGCGGTGCGGAAGGCACGGGCGGTTCGACGGCCGGCGTGGGCCTGGCGGGCGCGGCCACCGCCCTGGCCGGCGCCTGCGGCGCCGGGTCCGCAGTTCCCTGCCCGGGTGCCGCAGCCACGGCCGGCGCCGAGGCCGGCACGGGCGGTGGCGCGACCGCCGGAACGGCGGCAGCGGGCGCAGCAGGCGAAGGCGGAGCCACGGCCACCGGTTGCTGCGGGGTGCGGCTGAGAAACACCCAGGCCACGCCCGCGGCCAGCAACAGCAGGAAGCCAAACCCGGCCCATCGCCATAGCGGGAATGCAGCCGTTTCCTGCGCCGTGCCGCTGTCCATCGGCGGAAGCAACTGGGCGTTCAGACCCGGCACGGCCCCTTGCTGACGTTCCCGCTCGGCATCGGCCTTGCGCAGTGCCTCGAGGATGTACGACATGGCCCTACCTCACCGCCTGCTGATGTGCGCCGGCGTCGGCCGCCGGCCGCAGCGCGTCGTAGGCGAGCAGCGCGGCGCCGAGCAGCAGCGCCCCTGCCAGCATGCCTGCACCGACCGCCCAGGCCAGGCGCCAAGAGGCGGCATGCGAGCGTTCGCGCCGCCGCGCCGGAACCTCCCCGCCCACCTCGGCCGCGGCCTTGTCGACGATGGACACGTCGACCTGCGGCTTGCCGCTGGCATAGGCGCCCAGCAATGCCCGATCACACAGCAGATTGATGCGACGCGGCAGCCCCCGGGCGCGCTCGTGGATGCGTCGCAGCGAGGCGTTGTCGAAGGGCAACGCACCCTTCAGGCCGGAGACCGTCATGCGATGCCGGATGTACTGCGCCGTTTCGCGCGGCGTCAGCGCACCCAGGTGGTAACGCGCGATCACACGCTGCGCCAGCTGCTCGAGCTCGGGCCGCGCCAGCAGGTCGCGCAGCTCCGGCTGGCCGATCAGGATGATCTGCAGCAGCTTGCGCTCGTTCGTCTCCAGGTTGGTCAGCAGCCGCAGTTGCTCGAGCACCTCGGCCGACAGATGCTGGGCCTCGTCGATGATGAGCACGTTGTTCTGGCCGACGCCGTGGGTGCGCAGCAGGAACTCGTTCAGCGCCGCGACATGGTCGCGCTCGGTCGCCGGCCGGTCGGCATCCGTCGCACGGGGGGGAATGCGGAACTCCTCGCAGATCGATTCCAGAAGCTCTGCGGCGCTCTGCCGCGGGTTCAGGATGTAGGCCAGGTTGGAGCGCCGCGGCACCTGCTCGAGGAAGCAACGGCAGACCGTGGTCTTGCCGGCGCCGATCTCGCCAGTCAGCAGCACGAACCCGCCACCCCCGCCGACCCCGTAGAGCAGGTGAGCCAGCGCCTCGCGGTGGCGCTCGCTCATGAACAGGTAATGCGGATCCGGAGCGATCGAGAACGGCTCCTGCTTCAGTCCGAAGAATTCGGTGTACATCAAGGCGAAGCATAGGGCCTTGGCGACCCCGTTCGGGCCGGCGAGGCCGTCGGATCAGTCAGCCGGGCGATCCAATTCACGGTTCACGCGCGATGCCACCGCGCTCGGCCACGCAATAGGCAACCGGGCGTGCCAGCGATCAGTTCTTCTGGGACTTGCCCGCCGCAAAGCCGGCATCGAAGGCCTTCTGCTGTGCAGCGGCTTGGCGCTGACGTTCCTGCTCGGTGAGGTAGCCGGCGCCGGCGCCGATGGCCGCACCGGCCGCCGCCCAGGCCCATTCGCCGGTGATCGCACCCACGGCCACACCAGCCGCGGTGCCGATGGCCGCACCGGAAAGGGTGGACTGCTGCGACGCATCCATGTTGGCGCAACCTGCGCCGGACAGCGCCACGACCAGCGCCGCGATGGCAATCTTGTGACGGTTCATGTTCATTCCTCGGTAGGGTGTGGCGGACACTCAACGTTTGCAGGGAAAGGCCTCGGCCGCGTAGCGAAACAACGCGTCGATCGCACCGTCGTTGTTGTATTGCGGGCGCGCCTTCAGCCAGTTGACGAAGCCGCTGGCCACCTGCGCGCGCGTCAGGCCGTTGGCCGGCGGGCAGACGAAGCGGTCCGCGGCCGGAGTGGCAGAGACGAAGTAGCCGTAGGCTCCGGCGAGCACGCCATGGCAGAAGGACACCGCGGTCACGTGGTCGCTGGCTGACGCGGGCGTCGCGCACAGACGCGCCAGTTCGGCCGCGTTGTGCAGGCGGTAGTGCTCCTGGGCCGCAACCTGGCCCGAGGCAGCCAGCGCCAGGGCGCCGATGAGAAGTTGAAGCTTCATGGTCATCACCTGATCGATGTGAGATGCGCGCTCATGTTAGCAAGCGCGACGCACCACGGCGGGGCGTTGCGGCGGATCCGCGACCCCAAACCGCGGCATCGGCGCGCCAATTGACCTATCGCAAGAAGCCGACGCAAGTCGGGCCAACAATGCAACGCAGTACTGCAAGGAGTGTTGCCATGTCCGACCCCGCACGCACCCGGATCAAGAAATCCGAGCGCCCGAGCCGTCCGGCCGTGCCGGCGATGCCGGCGATGGACGCCCTGGACGCCACGCACCGTGAAGTCATGAGCACGCTGCAGCGACTGCAGCACTGGGTGGAGCAGTTGGAGTCGGACGGCATCGATGCGCAGACCCGCGCGACGGCGAAGGAGATCTGCGAGTTCTTCGACAGCAGCGCGCGCGAGCATCATGCGGCCGAGGAACGCATCGTGTTCCCGAAGCTGCTCGGCAGCGGCGACGAGGAGATGGTGCATCACGTGCGCAGGCTGCAACAGGATCATGGCTGGCTCGAGGAAGACTGGCTCGAGATGCAGCCGCAGCTTCGCGCGGTGGTGGACGGTTACAGCGGCTACGACATCGACTTCCTGCGCGCGGCCGTGCCCGTCTTCACCGAGCTGTACCAGGAACACATCGCACTGGAAGAGAACATCGTCTACCCGGCGCGTCGACGCCAGGGCTGACGGAGCCGGCCTTCCACCCCACTGCTACAACGAGGCAGGGAGTTGGCGCCTGCCCGCTCCAGCAGGCTCCCTTTTTTGGGCCGACGCGAGTTTCAAGGGCGATGTCGCGATCGGCGCAAGACGCTTGCGGCCCGCCCTCTTCCGCAGTCGCCCCACGCGTCCGTGCGGGTAGATCGGTGCTACCGTCTCTTCGTTCGCATTGCACGCGGGGCCGGGACCCGATGCGCGACCGTCCCCGCCAGCAGAATGCGCCATTCCAGAAGGTTCTCCTCGAGGCCGGTACCCTGCAGGGAACCACCCGCATACCTCGAAGTCCCAGTAGCCCATGCACCCTTCCGGTCCCTCACCCGCCTCCCCGTCGCTGCTGCAGCGCCTGCTTGCGCCGGTCGTGCGCGTCGTCGTCGTTCTTGGCGGCCTGGTGTTGATGGTGGGTGCCGTGCTGATGGGCATGGTGGTCGCCGCGGGCGTGCTGATCTGGGCGCTGCTGCGAGGCCGAAGGCCCGGCACGGTCGATTTCCGCTGGGGCCCGGCGCCGCACGGGCGCAGCGGCGTGGGGTCGGTACAAGAAGGCGAAGTGATCGACATCCAGGCACGCGAAGTCGACGGTCCGCCGCGCTGAGCCGCTGTCGAAGGTCGGGCACCCTGGCCGGCTTCGACGAAAATGGCCTTTTGTGCGGAGGGGGTCCGATGTCCGTCAAGCCCGAGTCGGTTGGCATGTGTTCGCAGCGCCTGGCACGCATCGATCGCTTCCTGGCGCAACGCTATGTCGACAGCGGCCGGCTGCCCTGTGCGCTGCTGCAGGTGTGCCGCGGCGGGCAACTCGTCCACCAGACGGTGCTGGGCAAGGCCTCGCTCGAAACCGGCACGCCGCTGGCCGAAGACAGCATCGTGCGCATCTATTCGATGACCAAGCCGATCACCAGCCTGGCCTTCATGATGCTGGTCGAGGAAGGGCTGGTGGCGCTGGACGACCCGGTGCACCGTCATATTCCGTCGTGGCGCCAGCTCGGCGTGTACGTCGGTGGCGGGGGTGGGCTACCCGGCACGCCCCCGGGCTGGCTGACGCGGCCCACCGACGCCCCCATGCGCATGATCGACCTGCTGCGCCACACCTCGGGCCTGACCTACGGTTTCCAGAACCGCACCAACGTCGACGCCGCCTATCGCGCCCGCAAGATCGACCCCTTCGCGCGCGAGGACGGTCTGCAGGGGTTCGTCGACGCGCTCGCAACGGTGCCGCTGGAGTTTTCGCCCGGCACTGCGTGGAACTACTCGGTCTCGACCGACGTGCTCGGTTATCTGGTGGAGAAGATCTCCGGCCAGCCCTTCGCGCAGTTTCTGCAAGGCCGCATCTTCGAGCCCCTGGGCATGCACGACACCGCATTCTTCGTCGACGACGCGCGGGCGTCGCGGCTGGCGCAGTGCTACGTGGCATCCGCCGAGGGCAAACTGACGCCGGCGCAGCTGGGCGGCTTCCGCGAGCCGCCAGCGGCGCCTTCGGGCGGTGGCGGCCTGGTCTCCACCGCGGCCGACTACATGCGCTTCTGCGAATGCCTGCGCCGTGGCGGCGAGCTCAACGGCGCACGCCTGATCGGCCCGAAGACCTTGGCGCTGATGCGCATGAACCACCTGCCCGGCGGGCGCGACCTGGCCGATGTGTCGCTGTCGATGTTCACCGAGGCCACCTACCGCGGCGTTGGCTTCGGCCTGGGCTTCGCGATGACCACCGACGTGGCCAGGACACAGATCGCCGGCTCGCCCGGCGAATACTGGTGGGGCGGCGCTGCCTCCACCGCGTTCTGGATCGATCCGGTGGAGGAGCTGTGCGTGGTGTTCCTGACGCAGTTCATGCCCTCCACGCTGTACCCGATCCGGCGCGAACTGCGCACGCTGGTCAACGCCGCCGTGCTGGACACGCACACCTGAGCGGTGCAGGCAATGGACGACCGCGCGCTGCTGGAACTCAGCCTGGAGCGGGTGGCCGAGCGCATCGGCGACCCGGTTCCACGCGTCTACGACGCGCTGTTTGCCGCCGAGCCGCCGCTGCGCGAGATGTTCGTCGGCGATCCGCTGGGCAGCGTGCGCGGCGAGATGTTCCATCGCGTCGTCGACACCCTTCTCGACGTGGCCGCGCACCAGCCCTATGCCGACGGCATGATCGCCGCGGAGTGGAGCAACCACCACATGAACGGCGTCAGCACGGCGCAGTTCCAGCGCTTTTTCGACATCGTCGTGCAGGTGTTCCGCGAGGCCCTGGGAGTCGACTGGACACCACCGATCGACGCGGCGTGGCGCCGCACGCTGCAGCGCGTGGCCGACATCACCACACAGGCGGCGTCGACCACGCCCTGAAGGCCGGTACGGCCGACCCCGCCAGGCCGCGCGGTCTCAGCTGTAGATCAGCGTGCCGTCGTCGAGGTCGGCCTTGGGCAGCTCGTCCTTGTCCAGCGCGTAGTCCTGGCGATGCAGCCAGGGCTGATGGCTGCCCTGGCGCGGCAGCAGGTGCAGGCCGCGCTGCAGGTAGCCGGGGTTGAAGTTGTCGGCTTCCACCCAGGGTTTCAGCGCCATGCCCTCGTCCTGTGGCCGCAGCGCGGGACGCACGACGCCCGCGCCGCGCGCATCCATGTGCCGCAGCAGCCGGCAGACGAAGTCCGCCAGCAGGTCGGCACGCAGCGTCCAGCTGGCGCGGAAGTAGCCGAACACCCATGCCAGGTTCGGCACGCCGCTGAACATGGCACCGCGCCAGCCCACCGTCTGCGCGAAGTCCAGCGGCTGGCCGTCGACCTCAAAGCGGATGTCGCCCATGACGTTCAGGTTGAAGCCGGTGGCCGTGACGATCACGTCCGCCTCCAGCAGCCGGCCCGAGGCCAGCCGCAGGCCCGCTGCTTCGAAGGCTTCGATACGGTCGGTGACCACCGAGGCCTGGCCCTCGCGCACCGCCTTGAAAAGGTCGGCATCCGGCACGAAGGCGATGCGCTGCTGCCACGGCCGGTAGTGCGGACTGAAGTGCTGCTCCACCTCGGCTTCGTACCCCGGGCCGAGCGCGGCGCGCACCCCGGCCAGCAGTTCCTTGCGCACCACCTCGGGCTCGGCCACGCAGCGCCGGGTGAAGGCCGCCTGGTCGAACAGCACCTTGCGGCGCACGATCTCGTGCGTCCAGTCGGACGGGATGTCCAGCTGCCGCAGCATGTCCGCCAGTTCGTTGGCGTTGCGGCCGGTGATGAAGAAGGTGGGCGAGCGCTGCAGCATGGTCACATGCGCACAGTGGCCGGCAATGGCCGGGATCAGCGTCGCCGCGGTCGCACCCGAGCCGATGACCACCACCCGCTTGCCGCTCAGCTCCAGGTCTTCGGGCCAGGTCTGCGGGTGCACGATGCGGCCCACGAAGCGCTCCATGCCCGGCCATTGCGGGGTGTAGCCCTGCTCGTGGCGGTAGTAGCCCTGGCACATGAAAAGAAAGCGCGCGCTGAACTGCCGCTCCTGGCCGTCCTGCGTCGCCCGCACCGTCCAGCGCTGCGCGGCGCTGTCCCAGGCGGCGGCGTCGATGCGGTGCCCATAGCGGATGTGCGGCGCCAGCCGGTGTTCGTCGATCACCTCGGCCAGGTACTGCTGGATTTCGGCCGCGGTGGCGATGGGCTTGCCCATCCACGGCTTGAAGCCGTAGCCGAAGGTGAACAGATCGCTGTCGGAACGGATGCCCGGGTAGCGGTGCGTGCGCCAGGTGCCGCCGTGCCCGGCCTGCGCCTCCAGGATGACGAAGCGCTTGTCCGGACATTGCTGCCGCAGGTGTACCGCGGCCCCCAGGCCGGAGATGCCGGCGCCGACGATCAGCACATCGAAGTCGGCGTCCATGGCCGTCACTCGAAGGACGGCTCGTCCCACCAGGGGAAGAAGCCGGGCATGCCGCTGGACACCTTGTCCGGATAGACCGGGCTGCGCTTTTCGAGGAAGGCGCCCACACCCTCGCGCGCATCGGCCGAGGTGCCACGGGCCTGGATGGCACGGCTGTCGATGCGGTGCGCCACCATCGGATGCTCGGCCGCCGACATGCGCCACAGCATCTGCCGCGTCAGCGCCACCGACACCGGCGCGGTGTGGTCGGCGATCTCGCGCGCCAGCGCGCGCGCCGCAGGCAGCAGTTCGTCCGGCGCGTGCACCGAACGCACCAGGCCGCGCTGCAGCGCCTCCTGGGCGTCGAAGATGCGGCCGGTGAAGCACCACTCGAGCGCCGTCTGCATGCCCACCAGCCGCGACAGGAACCAGCTCGACGCCGCTTCGGGCGTGATGCCGCGGCGGGCGAAGACGAAGCCGAATCGTGCCGCGCTGCTGGCCAGGCGCATGTCCATCGGCAGCTGCATCGTCATGCCGATGCCCACCGCCGCGCCGTTGATGGCGCCGATGATCGGCTTCAGGCTACGGAACATGCGCAGCGTGACGATGCCGCCGCCGTCGCGATAGACCTCGCCCACCTTGTAGCGGTCGCGCGCGGCCTCGCCGCGCCCGGCGTAGTCGAAAGTCTTGCCGCCGGCCGACAGGTCGGCGCCGGCGCAGAAAGCCCGTCCGGCGCCGGTGACGATGACCGCGCGCACGGCGTCGTCGGCATCGGTCTCGTCGAAGGCCGCCACCAGTTCGTCGCGCATCTGCACGGTGAAGGCATTCAGCTTGTCCGGCCGATTCAGCGTGATCGTGGCGATGCCGTCCTGCACCTCGTAGCGCAGCGTCTGCAGATCGTTCAGGGCCAAGGCAGGTCTCCGTGTGGGTGGCGTCGCGGCAGCATAACCCCCGGGCGCTGTCGCCTGCAGGACATGGAAAACCTCGAGCCCGCAGCAGCGTCCGAACTGCGATCATCATCCGCTTGCGGCGTCGCAGACGCCGTCACCCTGAGGACACCCACCGGGAACGCATATGGACCTGAACTACTCCCCCGAGGAACTGGCCTTCCGCGACGAGGTGCGCGGCTGGCTGGCCGCGAACCTGCCGGCCGAGATCCGCGACAAGGTCACCGGCTACCGCCACCTGAGCAAGGACGACCACCTCCGCTGGCACAAGATCCTGGCGGCCAAGGGCTGGTCGGTGCCGCACTGGCCGGTGGAATGGGGTGGCACCGGCTGGAACATCACCCAGCGCTACATCTACGACGAGGAATTCGGCCTGGCCGGCGCGCCGATGCTGGCGCCCTTCGGGCCGAGCATGTGCGCGTCGGTGCTGCTGCGCTTCGGCAGCGACGCGCAGAAGCAGCGTTTCCTGCCGCGCATCCGCGAGGGCGACGATTTCTGGGTGCAGGGCTACAGCGAGCCGGGCGCCGGCTCCGACCTGGCGGCGCTGAAGACGCGGGCCGAGCGCCGTGGCGACCACTACATGGTCAATGGCCAGAAGATCTGGACCACGCTCGGCCACTACGGCGACTGGATCTTCTGCCTGG